>ENA-OPCZ01000214-OPCZ01000214.1-human-gut-metagenome-genome-assembly--contig:-NODE-214-length-38697-cov-3.286812_pt1 | contig 38697 bp, 43 predicted proteins | sample MGYA00241566_ERZ501483 | MGnify/ENA primary metagenome ERZ501483 (study PRJEB25962, sample SAMEA1965191) | human gut metagenome | biome: human gut; feature: human-associated habitat; material: faeces... | reverse complement strand
GACATTTGCCCTCGGAAAAGGGCGTCTTGCCAATCAGACCCTGGAATTGTTTGAAAAGATTGGTATTACTTGCGAAGAGATGAAGGATAAGAATTCCAGAAAGCTGATTTTTACCAATGAAGAATTGAAGCTTCGTTTCTTTCTGGCAAAGGGACCAGATGTACCGACCTATGTAGAGTATGGTGCAGCTGATATTGGAGTTGTAGGAAAGGACACCATTTTGGAGGAAGGGCGTAAAGTCCACGAGGTTCTGGATCTTGGCTATGGAAAATGTAAAATGTGTGTCTGCGGATATAAGGATGCAGTGCCGCTTTTACAGCATCATGAGTTGATCCGTGTGGCAACAAAATATCCGAATATTGCAAAAGATTATTTTTATAATAAAAAGCATCAGACTGTGGAGATCATTAAACTGAACGGTTCCATTGAACTGGCACCAATTGTTGGACTTTCTGAGGTCATTGTCGATATTGTGGAGACCGGTTCTACACTTCGTGAAAATGGACTGGAAGTTCTGGAGGAAGTATGTCCTCTTTCCGCAAGAATGATTGTGAATCCAGTCAGCATGCGTATGGAAAGCGAGCGGATTAAGAATCTGTTGATGAAGCTTCGCACACAGATTTAAAATAATAAATGGTTTCTGGACAGAAAAAGCAAAAAGACATGTAAGATGATAACAGGAGCCTTGAATATAGGAGGAAGAACGGCAATGAGAATACAGAAGTTAGATGAAAACAGCAGAAAAAATCTTTTAGAAGATCTGTTAAAGAGAAGCCCGAACAATTATGGACAGTATGAGCAGGGAGTGACAGAAATTCTCGCAAATGTAAAGGCAAACGGAGATCAGGCTCTGTTTGAGTACACAAAAAAATTTGATCAGGCAGACTTAAATGCAGGAAACATCAAAGTTACAGATGCTGAGATTGAAGAGGCTTATGCACTGGTAGATCGAAAGCTTGTTGAGATTATCCGTAAATCACTTGCAAATATACGTACTTATCATGAAAAACAGCGTCAGACAAGCTGGTTTGACAGCAAACCGGACGGAACAATCCTTGGACAGAAAGTGACAGCACTTCACAGAGTAGGTGTGTATGTACCAGGTGGAAAGGCAGCGTATCCATCTTCTGTATTGATGAACATTGTACCGGCAAAGGTAGCTGGAGTTGATGAGATTATTATGGTGACACCTCCGGGAAAAGACGGAAAGGTAACACCGACTACACTGGTGGCAGCAAAAGAGGCCGGAGCAGATGCAATCTATAAAGTCGGCGGAGCACAGGCAATCGGAGCACTTGCTTATGGAACTGAGAGCATACCAAAAGTTGACAAAATCGTAGGACCTGGTAATATTTATGTGGCACTTGCAAAGAAAGCAGTTTATGGTTATGTAAGTATTGATGCCATTGCCGGACCAAGTGAGATTCTTGTTATTGCAGACGAGACTGCAAACCCAAGATTCGTGGCAGCAGACCTTCTGTCACAGGCAGAACATGATGAACTCGCCTCAGCAATCCTTGTAACAACAAGCGAAGAACTTGCCAAGAAAGTTTCTGGTGAGACCGACAAGTTCATAAAAGAATTATCCCGTGGTGAGATTATTCAGAAATCTCTCGATAACTATGGATACATACTGGTTACAGATACGATGGATGAGGCAATTGAGACAGCAAATGAGATTGCATCCGAGCATCTTGAAATCCAGACAAAGAATCCATTTGATGTCATGACAAAAATCCGTAATGCCGGAGCTATTTTCATCGGAGAGTACGCAAGTGAGCCACTGGGAGATTATTTTGCAGGACCGAACCATGTTCTTCCGACAAATGGAACTGCAAAATTCTTCTCACCACTTTCCGTAGATGATTTTATTAAAAAATCAAGTATAATATCTTATTCTGAAAATGCACTTCGTGCGATCCACGAGGATATTGAAGCATTTGCTACAGCTGAACACTTAACTGCACATGCAAATTCAATTAAAGTTCGTTTTGAGAAATAAGGAGGCTTGAAAGATATGGCAAGAATAGCAACAAAGAAACGTACAACAAAAGAAACTGACATTGAAGTAACACTGAACCTTGATGGAACCGGGAACAATCAGATCGATACTGGAATTGGATTTTTTGATCATATGTTGGACGGAATGGCAAGACATGGGTTGTTCGATCTTACCGTAAAGGTCAATGGAGATCTGGATGTGGATTGTCATCACACCATAGAAGATACCGGAATCGTAATCGGACAGGCAATTTTGGAAGCGGTAGGAGATAAAGCCGGAATCAAGCGGTTCGGGCATATGATTCTTCCGATGGACGAGACGCTGGCACTGTGTGCAGTAGATCTTTCCGGACGTCCATATTTGAAATATGATGCAGAATTTACGGTAGAGAATATCGGTGAGCTGGATACCGAAATGATCAAAGAATTCTTCTATGCCATATCTTACAGTGCAATGATGAATATTCATCTGAAAATTATGGATGGAGAGAATAATCACCATATGGCAGAGGCCCTGTTCAAGAGCTTTGGTAAGGCTCTTGACATGGCGACAATGAGAGAACTGCGTATTGATGAGGCGTGGACAACGAAAGGAAGCCTGTAAAAGGAGAGAATAAAACTTAATTATGATAAGTTATAGAAAATTAATCCCATGTATTTATATTGCAGGAGGGAAAGCGATAAAATGGTTTAATGACCGGGAAGTACTGGCAGATAATGTAGTAGAGCTCGCGAAGCACTACAGCGACCGCGGGGCAGATGAACTTCTGATTTTTGATTTGTCAGATTCTGATGATGATCACGAGGCATCTTTAAATCTTCTCAGACAGATTCATAATGTGATCAGTATTCCAATGGTAGCAGGAGGCAACATCAAACGTATGGAAGATGTACAGAGAATCCTGTATTCCGGAGCTAAACGAGTGATTTTGAATTTTTCAAAACCGGACAGTGCTGAGATGATGGCAAAAGCGGCTGAACGTTTCGGAAAAGAGAAGGTTGCAGTTTCGTTAGATGATTTTGACGGATTGTTCAAGCATCAGCATTTGATTGAAGATAATTGCAGCCAACTGATTTTTATGCACAGACTGGATCTGAACTCTGTTGTGGCAGTTACAGATATTCCATGTGTCATTGTGACTGATACGATGGAAGAACTGGAATTATTTAAAATTTTAAAATCCGAAGGAGTCAAAGGTCTGTCTGGACGATATATCAGTCAGCCGGAAATGAATTTTAATGATTTTAAAGAACTCTGCGAAAAAGAAGATATTCAGATGACTTCATTTGAAAGTATTATGGAGTTCTCACAGTTTAAGAAAAATCCACAGGGGCTTCTTCCGGTCATCGTACAGCATTACCAAACAGGAGAAGTGCTGATGCTGGCGTATATGAATGAAGAAGCATTTAACCAGACGGTTAAGACCGGGCGCATGACTTATTACAGCAGAAGCAGACAGAAGCTTTGGCTGAAAGGAGAGACAAGCGGACATTTTCAGTATGTGAAGTCACTGACAATAGATTGCGATCTGGATACGCTCCTTGCAAAAGTCGATCAGGTGGGAGCAGCTTGTCACACAGGAAATCCAACTTGTTTCTTCCAGCCTATTGTTGGAAGTGATAATAATGAGAAGAGCCCGGTACAGGTGTTCGAACATGTTTACCAGACAATTATTGACAGAAAAAATAATCCAAAGGAGGGGTCTTATACAAATTATCTCTTTGAACAGGGACAGGATAAGATCTTGAAGAAGATTGGAGAAGAAGCAACCGGCATTGTGATTGCCTCCAAAAATCCAAATCCGGAAGAATTGAAAACGGAAATGGCAGATTTCCTTTATCATGCTATGGTACTGATGGTGGAAAAAGGAATTACATGGGAAGATATTACAAATCAGTTATTGCAGAAATAGATTCCTTGCAGGTATAGGTGCATAAGTAAGTTCATAGATTTAAGAAAGTGATAAATGTTCAATAATGAATAAGGTGGAGGAAGCTATGAATGATGCAGAAAGACGCAGGCAGGAGCTTTTGGAGCAGACAAGGGCTCTGTATAATGATAGAAGGACGATACCTGCAGTACACCCAAGATATGCAAATGCATATCATTACCTGTATGGAAAGTCACAAGAGGATATAAATGAAGATACAAAAGGCGGAACATTTGGAATCCGCCTTTTTTTGTGTGCATTGATGTTTGCTGCATTTTTAACAATGGATAAACAAAAACAGGAAGTATTTCATATGAGCAGCAGTGATATAGCCAATGAAATTACAAAAGATACGGATATTCAGGAAATTTGGAAATCATTGTAACAGGTTGTAATAAGTTGTAACAAAACCTTAAGAAATTCCTAATAACTATCCCGTTGAGAAAAATGTCGAACTGAGCTATACTTAACTGAGAATAAGAAAAGGAAAAGTGGAGAAAGAATACCTATGAGTAAATTTCGAGATGAAGATACATTTAATATAGATGAAGATGAATTTAATATAGATGAAGATCAGAGATATGCTTTTGGTGAAGACTATGATCTGGACGATGAAGACAGCGGATTAGATGACGATGAAGACTATGAAGACTATGATCTGGATGAAGATTATAATCTGGACGATGATTATATAGATTACGGAACAGAAGCAGAAGATTCGGAGAGGTATTCTGACCATGACGATGACGATGATTGGATTTCTCATGAGAATAGAAGAATCCATGGAAACCATTCGGAGAAAAAATCGGATGATCTGAAAGGGTATGATAGCAGAAGTGGAAGACATGAAAGCCTTAAAAACCACCGAAAGAGAAAGAAGAGGAATCAAATCCTGATTTTGGCAGCCTGTTTAGTACTTGCATGTCTGGTCTTGACCGGAATATTAAAGTTTGCCGGAGTGATTGGTGTTAAGACTGAAGTTACGCTCAAAGCAGACAAGATTGAAATACAACAGAACAGTCAGGATCCGGTAAATCTTACAGCTACGGCAATATCAGAGGACGAGAAAAAAGCTGCCAAAGTATGGCTGGATAAGAAAAAGGGTTACAGTGTTGCAGATTTCATCAATGAACTGAGAGCTGGAAAGAATTATGAGATTTCCACAGATGCTAAGACTGATACAGAAGGAAAATACAAGATCACGATTAAGATGAATTCCGATATCCAGAAAAAGCTGGAGAATGAATGGAAACATAAAGTCAGACTGACAGTTGAAGGCGGTACATTTGTTGTGACAAATCCAACGGGAACATGGGATGGAGACAAGTTTAAGAAGTACGATGGTACATATGTAATGAATGATTTTGTGGTTTCCAAAGGTAAGACTTATTATTTTGATGCAGATGGTAATAAAGTAGCCGGAAAGCAGACCATCAATAATGCAACATATTTCTTCAATAAAGACGGTGTTATGCAGACCGGATGGAAGAAAACTGATGACGGAACATATTATCTAGGGGATAATGGTGCGGCAGTCATTGGCTGGCAGACCATTGAAGAAGATGATTATTATTTCGACAATAGTGGAATTATGGCGACCGGAGAAGTTCAGGTAGGTCTTGCAAAATGTACATTTTCCCAAAAAGGTAAACTGAAATCAAAAGGAGATGTCAATATTGATGCGAGTAAACCGATGGTGGCGCTTACATTTGATGACGGACCGGGAGAACGGACCGGAGAGCTTCTGGCTCAGTTAGAGAAGTACAATGCACATGCAACATTTTTTATGCAGGGAAAGAATATTCCAGGAAAAGAAGATTTTGTAAAGAAGATGAAAGAAACTGGTTGTGAATTAGGAAACCATTCTTATGACCATCCGCAGCTTACAAAGCTCAGTGCAGATAAGATCGCAAATCAGATTGGTACAACGAACAATCTGATCCAACAGGCAGCAGGATCCACGGCAACCGTCATGAGACCACCTTATGGTGCAATCAATGATACGGTAAGATCTTCTGTAGGACTGCCAATGATTTTATGGAGTATTGATACCCTGGATTGGAAGACAAGAAATGCGCAGTCAAGCATTGATACGGTTATGAATGATGTACAGGATGGAGATGTTATTCTGATGCATGATATCCATACAGAATCTATTGATGCGGCACTTGTTTTGATTCCAAAACTTGAAGAAGCAGGCTATCAGCTCGTGACAGTTTCAGAGATGGCAAAGGCAAAAGGCGTTGCATTACAGAACGGTGAGAAGTATGTTGATTTCTGGGCAAAAGATGTAGAAAAGTATAAGAGCAGCGGCTCAGCCCTGACAGATACAAGCAGCAGTTCAACATCTGATGCGAAGAGTGAAGCAACATCTGATGCAGACAGCTCAAAGAAAAGTGACAGCACTTCTTCGAAGAATAGCAGTTCTTCAAAAAAAAGCAATTCTAAAAAGAGCAGTAAGAAGAATTAAAAAAGTATATATAAAACATGAAGTATTAAAGAAAGAATCTGCAAGCCACAATCAACAGATTCTTTCTTTTTGCATTATTTGAAAATCAGATAAATTGTGCTACAATAGACCACAGAAAAAAGATAGATGCAGGAGGCGTTACATTAGATGAGAACAAGTAAGATTACAAGAGACGAGGCACTAAAATTACTGGAGAAATACAACAAAGAGCCTTTTCATATTCAACATGGACTGACTGTAGAAGGCGTGATGCGCTGGTATGCAAAAGAACTTGGATACGGTGAGGAAGAAGAATACTGGGGACAGGTCGGACTGCTCCATGATATTGATTTTGAATTGTATCCAGAACAGCATTGTATCAAAGCACCAGATTTGTTAAAAGAAGGTGGAATTGGTGAGGATATGATTTATTCTGTCTGTTCCCATGGATATGGAATCTGCTGTGATATAAAACCAGAGCATGAGATGGAAAAAGTATTATTTGCGGCCGATGAGCTGACAGGACTGATCTGGTCAGCGGCACTGATGCGTCCTTCTAAGAGCGTAATGGATATGGAGGTAAAGAGCCTGAAGAAAAAATTCAAAGATAAGAAATTTGCGGCAGGCTGTTCCAGAGACGTAATCCGTCAGGGTGCCGAGAATCTTGGCTGGGAGCTGGATGAGTTATTTGAGAAGACGATTCTTGCAATGAGAAGCTGCGAGGCAGAGCTTCAGAAAGCTATGGCGGAGAGAGCGTAGCAGGTACAGGTAAAAATAATATGTAACTTTGAAAGTCATTGGATTTCGGTCTGAAAAAATCCGGAAGCTGATGTCTGCAAACTGTGAAATAAGTATGAAAATTTCCGATAAGCTTTTTATTTAAGAATAAATGGTGTATAATGTGTTATTATTCAGATGCCAGCTGAGAGTATAAAGCTATTCGCTGGCATTATGGTTGAGAAAATTTCCTCAGCATTTTATTAAATAGTTAAGAAGGAACAACTTGTGAAAGCTAAAAGGACAAACATTATAAAAAAACAAGGAACAAAGACATTGGCAGGGATTCTGGCAGTTGGCATGACATTTGGCACACCGATTTCAGTACTTGCAGATGATAATATATCTGACAGTACGATGGAACAACAGGCAGGGGTACAAAATGTACTGGCTAAAAAAGTCGATGGTTCAGAAACTTTGGTAAAAGTATCTGAAGTAGTACTTGGAATGATTCAGCGCAATGAGGTGAAGCTGGACACCGATAAGTTTCTGAAAGATGTGACGACTGGACAGAAGGTAGATCCTACAACCGGAGAACGAGTAACAGAACTGGGAACACCCGTAGAACCGAGCGAACCGGAAATACCGACAACACCGACAGAACCGAGTGAACCGGAAATACCGGAAACACCGGCAGAACCGAGTGAGCCGGAAGCACCGACAACACCGAGTGAGCCAGATGAACCGGAAACTCCTGCTGACAATATAGAAAATACAGAGACAGATCAGAATGGGCAAGCTAATCAGGAGGAAGCGGTTCAAACTGAGAATACAGAAATAGCAAGTAATGAGGATTTAATTTCCAGGCAGCAGATTGTAAAACTTCCACAGATTATTGATGATTTCAGATTTTGGACAGTTGCGAGAACTTATGCATTTGCAAAGGATGATCTGTATGTCAGAGAATCCATTCCGGAAGGAATAGATGGAACCGCCGACACATCAGATGAGTCTTTGAAAGCAGATAAAAAGGCTGCGAAAAAAGAAGCAAAAAAGTTAAATGCCATTTACGAAAAGGCAGAGCAGAATAAAAAAGCAGCAATTCACGCAGAGCTTATTACCGAACAGCAACAGACAGAAGACGATGTGACGCTAAACGAGAATGTAACAGATCAGAATGCTGAGCAGGTCCGTTACATTGGTAAACTTGATAAGAATGGTCTTCTTTACATTTTAAAAGAAGAAGAAAATGGCTGGCTTTACGTAGAGTCCGGTAATGTCAGAGGATTTGTGAAAGCATCAGAAGTTTATACCAGCAATGCAGCGCAGAAACTTTTGGAAGTTTATCAAAAAGAAGCAAAGAAAACTGCAGCAGAGAATGGGACTGAATATACTGGAATTGAAGGAACGGCAGCAATTGCCCAGACATTAGTTTCACCACTGGAAAATCAGGCATATACGTATCTGCGTGCAACGGTAAATCAAACTGTTGCAGATAAGAATTATGCGACGGTAAATGCGACGATGCTGAATGTACGTGAGGGCAAAGGTACAGAATCCAGAATCGTGGGAACGATGAATCAGGGAGCGCTTTGTTATGTGCTTGCAGATGCGGATTCTGACTGGGTATATGTGGAGTCCGCAGATGTGCGTGGATTTGTGGCAAGACAATATCTGAATACTGGAGATGAAGTAACCACACAGGTGGAGATTACAGGTGAGGATCACTATCAGACTGCAGAAGAAATTATATCGCCAGAAGAGAATCAGGCACTTTACTATACACTTACGTCTACAAAAGAAGGAACTCCGAATGGAGCAGTTCGAGAATCTATTTTGGAATATGCTTCTCAGTTTATAGGTAATCCATATGTCTGGGGAGGAACCAGTCTGACAGAAGGGGCAGACTGTTCTGGATTTGTGCAGCAGATTTATAAGGCATACGGATATGAACTTCCAAGAGTTGCACAAGATCAGAGTCAGTATGGGACACAGATTCCTGTGGAAGATGCCCAGCCGGGAGATCTGATTTTCTACGCAAAAGCAGGACATGTTTACCATGTAGTCATGTATGCTGGCGATGGAAAAACGATTGAGGCAGCCAACACGAAAGCCGGAATTATCAGTGGCACTGTCAATACGGAAAATGCAGTGTGGGCAACTCGTATATTGGAGGATAATGAGGTAGTTGTTGATGGAGGCATTGGAGAAGTCAATGCAACGACAGATATGTATGGTACATGTCTTGGGAATTTTAAGATTACATACTACTGCGCATGCGAAAAGTGTTGTAATAAAGCAGATGGAATTACAGCAACAGGAAGCCGTGTGGCAGAAGGAAGAACCATTGCAGTTGATCCAAGTGTAATTCCATACGGAACAAAAGTTATCATCGGAGGACATATATTTACAGCAGAAGACTGTGGTGGAGCGATTAAGCAGAATCACATTGATATCTATGTGAACAGCCATGAAGAGGCAGAGGCGCTTGGCGTGGCAAATGCCTCTGTATATCTGGTGAAGTAAGGATTTTTTTTGAAGATTTATTATGAATTGCAAAATGAGAGACAGTAAAGTAATGAAATCATGCTTTGCTGTCTTTTCTGAGCTAAAAACACAGGCGTTTATTTTCATATAGAGGATAATAAAAAGGAAGAAAATTATGAGCAGGGAAAACAAATACGAGATTGATATGTGTAATGGATCAATCATGGACAAGTTAATATCATTTGCATTGCCGTTGATGTTATCCGGTATGCTGCAGTTAATGTTCAATGCGGTGGATATTGTGGTCGTAGGAAGATTCAGTGGAAGCCAGTCTCTTGCGGCAGTAGGGGCAACGACAGCGCTTATTTATCTTTTTACAAACTTATTTATTGGTATTTCTCTTGGTGCAAATGTATTAGCTGCCCGATATTATGCAGCGGGAAAGCATGAAGAGATGTCCGAGACCGTTCATACAGCGATGATGTTTGCTTTGATCAGTGGAATTATTATGATTTTTGTGGGATTATTTTTTTCAAGACTTGCGCTTGAGATTATGGGTACCCCTTCTGATGTTATTGATCAGGCAACGTTGTATATGAGAATTTATTTCCTGGGTATGCCTTTTTTTATGCTTTATAATTACGGCGCAGCCATATTAAGAGCTGTCGGAGATACGAAACGGCCACTTATATTCCTGATTATTTCCGGAGTGGTCAATGCATGCTTAAATATGTTGCTTGTTATTGTATTCCATCTGGACGTGGCAGGAGTTGCGATTGCAACGGTGGCTTCACAATTTATTTCCTGTGTACTGGTAATTGGTTGCTTATACAGAACTAAGAGCAGCTATCAGTTACGATTTTCCCGTTTGAAGATCCGGAAGGAATATCTGAAACCAATCTGCCAGGTTGGGATCCCGGCTGGAATTCAAAGTACTGTCATTAATTTTTCAAATGCATTGCTTCAATCTTCGGTGAATTCATTTGGTTCAACGACTATGGCCGGATATACAGCAGCAAATAATATTTTTGGATTCTTATATGTCTCTGTCAATGCAATCACACAGGCATGTATGAGCTTTACCAGTCAGAACTATGGACTGAGAAAACTGAAACGTATGGATAAAATATTGATTGATTGCCTGATTCTGACGGTTGTCGTATCGCTTGTATTAGGAGGCGGAGTTTATTTATTTGGAGCAGAGATTCTGAGATTATATACAGAAGAGGCGGAAGTAATCCGTTGTGGTATAGAAATTTTTGCATATACCACCGTGACATATTTCCTGTGCGGAATTATGGATCTTTTTCCAGGGGCACTCCGTGGTATGGATCGTTCAACAGTACCGATGATCTTATCCGTTATCGGTACAGTGGGAACAAGAATTGTATGGGTGTTCTGGTTGTTCCCGGCTCACCGTTCGTTGGCATTTCTGTTTATTTCATATCCGGCATCATGGCTCATTACAATTGCGATGCAAGTTATTTGCTTTTATTTTGTGAGGAGAAAAGTGCATGGGTAACAGATAACGTAATTCAAGAATGCCTCGGTATTCTTGCTGCGAGGTGCGCGTCATGCAATTGCATGACATACTTCTACTGCGCACCTCTGCAATCCTGCCGGAGGCTATATCAGCTGGGGGATTGACTCCCACCACTGATACCAGCTTGTTTCTCACCACCTATAGAGGTGGGAGTCATCTCCCAGCTGATATATACATCAAAATTGTATAAACAAAGGAAAAAAGTATTTTTTGCAAGCACTTTTTATTTTACAACAAACAGAAAAAAGGCAGGTTATTCACAAATCTGTCTTTTTTGTTATGTGTGTCCAGCAAAGCTGGACTATTATGTTAGCACAGTAGGACTAAATGAAGCAACAATAAAAAAATATATCCAGGAACAGGAAAAGCATGATATTGCAATGGATAAGTTAAGTGTAAAAGAATATGAAGACCCTTTTAAGGGTTAATGCTAAGTAGTAACAATGCCCCTTAAGGGGTAGCGCGAGTCAAGAGCAATATGGCTTGAACGGAGCTGTGGGAAGAATGTGAAAACAGAATTCCCATAGCCTAAAGAGAAAGCCAGCGCCTTGAGACGCTGGCCTAGTAACAAGGGCTTATAGCCTAGAGCAAACCACCCGTTGGACGGGTGGTCATGATTCACCGAGAAAGTACTACGTTCTAATATGGGAAAAACATATTATTATGAAAAAGTGTAATCTGAGGCAACGTTATTAGTCTGTTTTCATCCAAATCCTTAGGGGATTTTAATCTTAAAATGTTTGATGTTATGCATCTTCCTTAAAGAATATACATGTCTTTTTGAGATTTTGTGCAAGGGTAGGTGTATTTCTGTAATAACCAATGAAAAATAATTCTTTTGAAAAGTCGTGTACAGTGTGCACAAGAATCACAGGGAGTTTCTATTATTTATATATTTCAATACGACTGATCTGATGTTTTCTGCAGTATCACTTGCTAACTCTTTTTCCTTAGGAAGCATAGTATTATCAAAAAAGATAGATATTATTTCAGATACAATCTCTGGATCTGATTTGTACGTTATATTAGAATCTTCGTCCGCATCTATCAATTCAGACTTGAAGACACTTCCGTTAGGAGTGTGACCTTCGAGAATGCTTGACATATATTCATTATCCAAGACTTTTCTTGATAGGGTGGATAAAGAGCGTGTTGGATTGACTGGGTTTTTGGTGGTAAGCTTTATTATAATTGCATTCTCATCATCTCTATTTCTACTTATTACCTCATAAGATCTTTTTTCGCGTCTTGAAACAACAGTATTATTTGCTGAAACGGTACATTCAGAAATGATATCAAAGACTTTATCGTCAATTTTTATTGCTGGATCCGCCATTCGAACGTTCATCAAATATGTGATCATAGTATACCCCTCCATTTTACGAGACATTATCTTTGAAAATAGTATAAAACATTGAAGAAGAAAAGTAAAGTATAATAAAAAATAAAATTTATTAAAAACAATACTTGTATTTTCCTTAAGGATGTGTATAATAAAAAGTACAGACTACTTCGAATGATACTAAAAGAAAGAAGGCATTGGAAAGGTACGAGGGTAATTAAAATGAGAATAATAAGCTTAAATGTCAATAATTTTGGAGGAAAATGTCCGAAGCCGCTATTGGATGATTATAAAATAGATGACGTGATAAATTGGAATGAATGGGGGAATGCTGTTGATGAGTGGCGAAATAGAAATAAGGTTAATATCTTTAATAATGTTAATAGTATAGTTGATGTTATTTGTGATTATGAAGTGGTTTTTTTACATGAGGTAGATACTAATTGTGATTCGTGGGATTACTTGAGAAAAAAGATGACAGAGTATGAATTTGAGATGCCTAACGGGATAAATGAATACAAAAAAGGAAAAAAGAGTACCTCATGTGCGTTTGTAAAAAAAGGAATATATTATACATGTTCAAATAGAAACTCATTCGATGGTTATAACAGAAATGTTGAAATTCAAATTGAGGATATTTACTTAGTTGGTGTACACATGAATTATAAAGATGACATGTGGGAGTCATTTTATAAACTGGCAAAGAATATTTCTGGAAAGAAAGCACTAATAATTGGAGATCTAAATGTCTTTGATGATGGGACAGAACGGAAAGAAAAAATAAAATCTTTGATGGATTCTTATGGTTGGGAAGACGTATGGATTTATCAGGGCGAAGCCAGTGAGACCCCAACATGTGATACTGAAAAAAGAATTGATTATGTTCTTGCCACGAAAAGCTTTGTAGCAGGTGGCGTTCGTGAAATAATAATTAATGCTATACGAAGACAAGGAATTTCTGATCATGCCGCAGTAGTTGCATTATTATAGTTTGTCGGGTATAATATTCGCTTTTTTTGAATTTACTGATCCAATTGAAGAATGTACCAGGATGAATATCATTCTGTTCACACCATTGGTAATCGGATAAGCTGTTTTAGCGGCATTCCATAATAAATTTTATTTGTTCGTCTTTACAAACACGTTTATTCATAAGGATAACATTACCAAGATTTTATATTACTGAAGATGAAATGCAAGATATTACATCGACAATGCTTATTCCATATACATATTTCGAGTTGGACATGTTGCAGATAGAAGATTTTATTACGGGAGCACTTCCAAGCCTGCTAGATTGTTTAAGCACACCGGTGTTCCTTTTGCTTGAAGGTAAGATAACAATAGACGAAGCTATTGATATGGTAAAATTAGAAGTCGTTGGAAAAGAGGTAGAATGTGGAATATATTAAAAATAAAAATATACAAATAACGTTTACAATAAAAGAGGATTTGTATTTCCGATTTAAGACGTTTTGTAAGGCAGAAAAGAAAACTCCAGCAGCTGTTTTAAAAGAATTTATAAAAAAATATGTAGAGGAAAGAGAGAATGAAAATAATGAAGAAGAAAAGAATTATGTCGATTAATATGAATGATTTTGGTGGTAAGAACGAGCATTTGATGAGTCATCGGTATTTTAATAATCGAGATAGAAAATACCGTATCGATTGGAAGTATTGGGCGAAGCAAGTGAAGAAAGACGAGACATGGGACAATCTGAAAGAATATATCTTGGATAAGCAACCGGATTTATTGGTTATTGAAGAAATGTTAATTAGCTGTTATGAAAGCATAGATTTTATAGGAGAATTGGAAGAAATGGGATATTCATATATTGAAGAATGTTTACCGGAGAGGGGAAATTATTCGTTAACTATGATGTTCCTTAGAGATGGAAATCCTAAGTATATTCCTTCACCTGGGAAATATCGGGAGAACAGGAGTGTGGTTTGTAAAGAGGATGATTTGCTGATATGTGGAAGCCACTTTCCATGTGAATCCGATGAGATATTTTTGAATCATATGGAAAATTTTGTGGTAGACAATCTGAATGATGATTTTTTACTTGTGGGAGATTTAAACGCAAATGATCAAACCCGGGAAAATAAGAAAATGATAAATAGATTACTTGATAAAGGAGCAGTGGATCTATGGATGATGTTCGGGAATGATGAAAATACACCAACAGAGGCACAATATCAGGGAAGATTAGATTATGCCATTGCATCTCCGTCTCTTGCAAAAAAGGTAAAGAATATTGAGATTGATCCGTTTTTGATGAATGCGGGTGTTACTGATCATGCAACGATTATTGTAGATATAAATGAATAGTCTAGTGTCAGATAACTTGCGAATATTTATAATAGGGAGATACTTGAAGGTATGGATAAAAAAAAGATTATTGCAGTAGATTTTGATGGAACATTGTGTTTTTCTACTTGGCCAGATACAGGAGAACCAAATCAGCCTCTCATTGATTATTTGAAAATACATAAAAAGGCAGGGGATAAACTTATTCTTTGGACGTGTCGATCGGGAGTGATTTTGGATAAAGCACTTTCATGGTGTAGAGAAGTAGCAAAGCTTGAATTTGATGCAGTGAATGATAATGTGCCGGAAGTGATTGATTATTATGGAAATAATTCACGTAAGATTTTCTGCGATATTTATATTGACGATAAAGCCTGTGTACCGGCTGAATTTTGTGGAAAGTGTAGAAAAATCCAATAATAGACTTTGGTAGGAGCATAAAATAAACCTGAAAAGCATTAGATGTGCTGATTTATAGAATGTTCAAAACGATATAATCAGTCACAGATAAAAAGCTGATGCTGTTTATAAAATCATGAAGGGAGCAATTAGGTTGGAGAGATAACAAAAAAATGATTGAACTTTCAAATATGCCACGCCCATCACAACTCTATCGCCAGTAGAGATTGGGCGCATGGTCGTAAGAGGAATGAATGAGCAAATACAGAGGTTATTTCAAGAGGAGTACCTGTTGGAGTTCATCCGAGCGGAGACGCAAGGATGGTGTTAGTTGACACCAAGAGTTTTTTATTCGGTCATGGCACTTTGAAAATGTCGTTGCAGACTGAAAATCATCTTAAAGGATATTGTGAAGAAGCTTGTAAAGCAGTAATAAAACAAATATTTGGAGAAGGACTATCGGTAGATCATAATCAGATCACGGTAGATAGATTGTATGCAACGACACTTGCAGAGAATACACCAGCAGTAGAATTGTTGAAAAAGATTGGATTTCACGGAGATAATCCAGAAGATGGACCGATTTTAGTAATGCAAGGATTTTTGGATGAAGATAAGGAAATTAATATATGTTCCGTTATTAAGATGATCTATGAAGAGAAATCAATGTGTACATAACATCAATATCGTTAAAAGAGATGAAGAAAACATAGAGGTGAAAAACGTATGAAATGCGGAAAATGTAAGTTTAAAATCAATATTGGCAATACCGAAGAAACAGGAGCTGCATTCTGCTCAGGAGTATCTTCGTATTTTCCCATTAATTGTAAAGACGACTGCCATTTTTTACCAAGGAAAAAAGAATTGTATTGCAAAGACTGCTCAAGATTGGGGCGTGATACTGCCTGCATGACAGTAAGAGAAAATGATAAGGTATATAACAATGGTCAGCGATGTGGAGGAGTTATTGATAAAAAAGAAGATGAATTCACAGAGATTTTACTGTTCTGAAAATCACAGGGGTGGTATGAGCGCGCCAAAATCGATAGGATGCTAGATGACTTTGAAAAGTTTTATGCTGAGATTGAAGAAATATAAAATTTGTTTTTGAGATAATTCGTTGAATTTGATTTGAGATATATTAAAAATAATGGAGAAATAATTATGGGTACAAATGAAGTGTTTGCTATATCAAATAAGCCGGGAGAAGTAACGCTGAAAGGCTTTAATTATATAAAAGATAGGTTCCCTAATGATTTTGAGGTCTGCTTGATTGTTGAAAAGGATGGTCATCTAAGCGCTGGTTGTTGGGACACAGGGTTATGGAGTACTGATCACGGGAAAATACCTGGAAGTTTCAGACAAAGTCGAGGAGGCGTTTTAGAATTTGATAGTGTGTTGGCATGGTTACCGATAGAGAAAACTGAGATAGATATAAAAGAATTATGGTGGAATCCGGAATATCGTCTCGTATCTATTATTTATGACAGTATTATTACAAGCTGGTACGACGGTAAAAGATATGATACAGAATGGTAAAGAATATGTATTAGCTCATGGGAATGTATCAGGACATAAAAGATTGATTGATACGATGCATATCCATACTTCTGAAATTCAATCGATTACAATAAACAAAAATACAGAAGAACTTATTATTGCAACAAGGAATACAGAATATTATTGTCCTTTGGAATATTGCAAATGGGAACAGCAAGACGAGAATGCAGATTTGATTCCGGAATATAACTGGATTAAGAAACATTACAGGAATAAGTTGGATATACCGGAAATTGATGAAGATAAAGTACTTTTAACCTTATCCAATTTTGATAAATACTATTATCATAGTGCATATTGCAAGCTGTCTTCTGAACAGGAGTCAGTAAGTTTTCGTGCTTATCCGCATATTGGAATGCTTCAAGATAGCTTTACAATATCTGGTGATGGCTCTTTGATAAAGCTCAGTTATTTTCCGCATCCAAAGAATATTCAATTTTACTGTGAATCGACTGCTGAAATGCCATTATTTGTAGAAAATATTGGAAACGAGGTTTTATATGTTGATACTCATAGTGGATTAATTAAATTAGTGCCGGGAGAAAGAAAAGAAGTAAAAGTTGAAAATATAGAACAAGAGGAACAATCATTGTCTTTACGTGATTTATATCCAGCAGAAATCATAGAATAGTAAATTTTAAAACAGATTGACAAATCAATGATTTAAGGATTGACATTGTGAGAGGATAAGATAAGAAGAATGAAAGCAATAGAGATTAAGGGGAAAGTAAATACAGCTCTCTGTTATGCAAAAGTAGTAGAAGAGGAAGCAATCGGGCAGATTAGACGTATGTGTGATTATGCAGTGACAGAAAATTCTCAGATCTGTATTATGCCAGATGTGCATGCAGGAAAGGGATGTACGATAGGAACAACAATGACCATAGCAGATAAGGTAGTTCCAAATGTGGTTGGAGTAGATATCGGATGTGGGATGTATACGGTAAATCTTGGAAAAGATGAGGTTGATTTTGAAAAGGTGGATGAGGCAGCACACTTTATTCCATCGGGGCGTGAAGTGTGGGAAGGACGTCAGGAGAAATTTGATTTGACAGATCTGCACTGCTACAGAGAACTGAAAGATGCAAAGAGGCTTGCAAGATCTCTTGGAACACTTGGCGGAGGAAACCATTTTATTGAGATTGATGAAGCAGCAGATGGTACAAAGTATTTGATTATTCATTCTGGCAGCAGAAATCTGGAAAAACAAGTGGCTGAACTTTATCAGAAACTTGCCATTAACCTGAACTGTGGTTATGGTGAATATTTGGAAAAAAGGGATGAGATCATACGTACCTATAAGGAACAGGGCAGAAAAAGTGAGATACAAAGTGCTTTAAAGCAAATTCGTTGGCAGGTGCATGAGAGTACTGCAAGCATACCGGAAGATTTGTGTTATTTGGAAGGAAAGTATCTGGAAGACTATCTTCATGATGTGAAGATATGCCAGGTATTTGCCAGAAGAAGCAGAGAGAAAATAGCAGAGATTATTCTGAAGAGAACCGGAATGAACGGATGTGATGCTTTTCACACAATTCATAATTATATCGATACAGATGAAATGATACTTAGGAAAGGGGCAATTGCAGCACATAAGGGAGAAAGAGTGCTGATACCGATTAATATGAAGGACGGAAGCATACTGGCTATAGGAAAAGGAAATCCTGAGTGGAATTATTCTGCTCCACATGGTGCAGGCAGGATTATGTCCAGAACAAAGGCGAAAAACGAGATTAATCTGGACGAGTATAAACAGGCTATGAAGGGAATATATACAACCTCTGTAAATGAAAATACATTGGATGAGGCACCAATGGCATATAAATCTCTGGAGAGCACTATAGATGTGATTCGGGAGTCAGTAGATATTATTGATGTAATGAAACCAATATACAATTTTAAAGCATCAGAATAGCTCTAAACAGAGATTAAAGGATGGCGAAAGCCATCCTTTTTTGAAAACGATAAATATGTTTTATTTTGAAAAATCATGCATACAGAGCACTAAAGTTTATGATATTTCGAACATTAGGTTGATTTTAGATTGAAAAGAAGATATTATTAAATCTTAAGGTGTAAAATGAATATGTCTAAAAGAAAATGCAAAAATATACCACAAAATACCAGCTATCAACATAGTGTACCATCAAGTACCTTGGGGGTTGGAAAACGTTGGATTTGTTGTAAACGTCAAAAAATAGCAAAAAAGATCACAAAAAACATTACAATTGTTAACGGATTTTAACATTTTCTTACAGAAAAAAATCATAAATTTAATTTTACAAGAACCAGATAATTTTTGTGCATTGCGCACAAATAATCAAGGAGAAACAATGAGAAAACTTGCTTTAAATGATGAAATATTACTAAAAATCGAGAAGCCTGCCCGTTATATCGGAGGGGAGTATAATTCGGTCATGAAAGACCCGGAAAAGGTAGCGATTAGATTCGCCATGTGTTTCCCGGACGTCTACGAAATTGGAATGTCACATCTCGGCATCCAGATTCTTTATGACATGTTCAACCGCCGTGAGGATGTGTGGTGTGAGCGTGTCTATTCTCCGTGGGTAGATCTGGACAAGGTGATGCGCGAGGAACATATTCCTCTTTTTGCATTGGAATCTCAGGATCCAGTGAAAGAGTTTGATTTTCTCGGTATTACAATCCAGTACGAAATGTGCTATACGAATATTTTGCAGATTCTGGATCTGAGTGGAATTCCGCTTCACGCAAAAGAAAGGACGGAGGATGATCCAATTGTAATTGGCGGCGGTCCTTGCACCTATAATCCGGAACCAATTGCAGAATTTTTTGATATGTTTTATATCGGTGAAGGGGAAACGGTTTATGACCAGCTCTTAGATATTTACAAAGAAAATAAGAAAAATGGTGGAAGCAGATGGGATTATCTGGCAAAAGCTGCAGAGGTAGAAGGTATCTATGTTCCGGCGTTTTATGATGTAACATATAAAGAAGATGGCACGATTGATTCATTTGTACCGAATCATCCAAATGCAAAAGAAAAGATCAAGAAGCAGCTTGTAATGGATATGAGTGAGGCTGTCTACCCGGAGAATCCGGTCGTTCCATTTATTCGTGCGACGCAGGACCGTGTTGTACTTGAGATCCAGCGTGGCTGTATCCGAGGCTGCCGCTTCTGTCAGGCAGGAATGTTGTACCGTCCGACCAGAGAAAAAGATGTAGAGGTTTTGAAACAGTATGCTTATAAGATGTTAAAGAGCACCGGGCATGAAGAGATTTCACTTAGTTCCTTAAGTTCCAGTGATTACAGTCAGCTAAAGGAGCTTGTAAACTTCCTGATCGACGAATTCAAAGGAAAAGGAATCAATATTTCTCTGCCGTCTCTTCGAATTGATGCCTTTTCTCTGGATGTTATGGAACGTGTCCAGGATATTAAGAAAAGCAGTGTGACATTTGCACCGGAGGCTGGTTCCCAGAGAATGAGGAATGTGATTAATAAAGGACTTACGGAAGAGGATATTCTCGGTGGTGCAGGACAGGCATTTGACGGGGGCTGGAACAAGGTAAAACTTTACTTTATGCTTGGACTTCCGACGGAAACTGAAGAAGATATGAAAGAGATTGCGGTTCTGGCAGATAAAATTGCGAGACGCTACTATGAGATTCCAAAGGATCAGCGCAATGGAAAATGTCAGATCACAGCCAGTAGTTCTTTCTTTATTCCGAAACCGTTCACTCCATTCCAGTGGGCGCCGATGTATGAAAATACAGAATATATTGCAAGAGCTGCCATTGTGAAACATGCATTTCAAGATCAGCTTAACCGTAAGAGTCTGAAGTACAACTGGCATGATGCAGAAGTGACTGTTCTGGAAGGTATTCTTGCCAGAGGCGACCGAAAGGTCGGAAAACTGATTGAGGAAGTATATCGTCTGGGGGCTATTTACGATTCCTGGAGTGATCAGTTCGACAATGATAAATGGATGCAGGCATTTGAAAATACTGGAATTGATATTGGATTTTACAATTTACGAGAACGCTATGAAGATGAAGTGTTCCCGTGGGATTTCATTGATATTGGTGTTACGAAAAAATTCTTGAGAAAAGAATGGGACAAAGCTATGAAAGGAGAAGTAACACCGAACTGCAGAATGCAGTGTTCCGGCTGTGGTGCCGCAAGATGGGGAGGAGGTGTCTGTGTTGAAGGCAAGAATTAAATTTCGAAAATACGGATGTATGAAATTTATCGGACATTTGGATGTTATGCGTTTCTTTCAAAAAGTGATGCGGCGGGCAGATATACCGATCGCGTTCAGCGGCGGATACAGTCCGCATATGATCATGTCATTTGCTCAGCCACTAGGAATCGGCCTTACCAGTGACGGAGAATATCTGGATATTGAATTGACAGAGCCGATTGATTCAAAAGAAGCGGTGGCCCGAATGAATGCAGTCAGCGTAGAAGGAATTGAGATGGTAAGTATGGTGCAGATTTCCGAGGAGAAAAAGGCCAGTGGTATGACGATTACGGCAGCCTCCGATTATCAGGTGTTTTTACTGGAATCAGGAAAGAGTTCTGATGTTCGAAGAAATATTCCGTCTGAATGGAAAGAATCCTGGGAGGAGTTCTTAAGTCAGGAGCAGATTTTGGTTTGGAAGAAGACAAAGAAGAGCGAAAAAGAAGTTGATATTAAGCCGATGATTTACGGGTCAGAAATAAAGGAAGAATATCTATATCTATATCTGGCAACCGGTAGCGAACAGAACTTGAAACCAGATCTTGTAATGGAAACATTTCTGAAATATATTGGGCAGGAAGATGCACCGTTGTTCTATAATCGACTCGATGTATATGCAAGGGACGAGGCTGGAAAACTGGTGCCCCTTGAGGCACTTGGGACACCGATGGTCTGTTCTTAGTTAGAAAGAGTAGTTTGACGTGTTTTTTACAGTGAGAATGTGCCGAGGCGCATTCTTTGTTCAATAAGACAAGGAGTGATTGACTTGAGTAAAAAAGAAGTAAAGACAAATGCCATGCGTATGTTGGATCGTATGAAGATTCCATATGAATATGAAGAATATGAATGTGATGAATTTTCAGACGGTATTGAGACTGCAGATAAGTTAGGGTATGATCATAAATATGTATACAAGACACTGGTAACAACAGGAAAAAGCGGTGGGCATTATGTCTTTGTTATTCCTATCGAGGAAGAAATCGATTTTAAGAAGGCTGCAAAAGTTGTAGGTGAAAAATCACTGGAGATGCTTCATCTGAAAGAATTGACAAAGGTGACTGGATATGTGCGGGGAGGCTGTACATCAATCGGAATGAAGAAACAGTTCCCGACAGTGATCCAGGAAGATGCAAAAGAACTGGAGCATATGCATGTCAGCGGTGGAAAGCTGGGCATGCAATTGACTTTGTTGCCTGAAGATCTTGCAAAAGCCGCAAACGCACAGTTTGCTGATGTTATTCATAAAGATTAACAGAGGATTTTTTGCGAGAATGCCGAGGCATTCTTGAAAGAAGGAGAGACAATTATGGATAATTACCTGACAGAAAATATTGATACCGTAATTTTTGATATTGGAAATGTATTGATACATTTTGCGTGGGAGGACTATCTTCATGATCTTGGTTATGAAGGTGCGATGTTTGACCGTGTGGCAGATGCAGTATTTCGCAGTGATGACTGGGATAAAGGTGATTCCGGACTTTACACGACACAGGAGTGGCTTGACTCGTTTATTGAAAATGATCCGGAGATTGAGGAAGATATCCGCAAAGTGTTCGAAGGATTTGGCGCGTCCATTGTCCCGTATCCGGTAACAGAACGTTGGCTTTCGTATATTCGTGAAAAAGGAATGAAAATGTACTATCTGTCCAATTATTCTGACGAAATGTACTGTCAGTCAGAGGAGCAATTAAGCTTTTTGAAAACATTTGACGGAGGGGTATTTTCCTGGAAGGAGAAATGTATGAAGCCGGATCCAGAGATTTATGAGATACTTCTTAAGCGTTATAAAATCGTTCCGGAACAGGCACTGTTTTTTGATGACAGACCTGAAAATGTGGAAGGTGCACGAAAGGCGGGCATAAATGGAGTCGTATTTAATACAGATATTCCATTGCAGATGCTTGAAAAATAATGTAATATATCAGAAGATAGTTTTTTCATAGGATGATAAATTATTCAGCATTACTAGATTATGTTATGTGGAGGAATACAAAAAAGATGATAAAGGTCGTAAAATTCGGAGGAAGCTCACTGGCTAGTGCTGCTCAGTTCAAAAAAGTAGGAGCTATTATCCGAAAAGAAGAGACAAGACGTTATGTGGTTCCGTCAGCGCCTGGAAAGCGTCATTCTGGTGACACAAAAGTGACAGACCTTTTGTATAAATGTTACGGACAGGCAATTTTAGATGATGACAGAGAAGAGGATTTTGAAGAAATCCTGAAAGTTATCAAAGATCGATATGATTCTATTATTAATGGATTGGAGCTTACGATTTCTCTGGACGATGAATTTAAGACGATCCAGGAAAACTTCAGTAAAAAGATCGGGAGAGATTACGCTGCTTCCAGAGGAGAATATCTGAATGGTATTATCATGGCAGCTTATCTGGGATATGAATTTATTGATGCAGCTGAAGTCATTTTCTTTGATGAAGAAGGAGAATTTGACGCTGAGAAGACAAACGAAGTATTGTCCGAGAGACTGGCACATACAGAGCGGGCAGTCATTCCTGGATTCTATGGATCTAATCCGGACGGAACAATCCATACATTTTCCAGAGGAGGATCTGATATTACAGGTTCTATCGTAGCAAGAGCAGTACATGCAGATATGTATGAGAACTGGACAGACGTATCAGGTTTCCTGATTGCAGATCCGCGTATTATCAAGAATCCAAAGGCAATCGACGTGATTACTTACAGAGAGCTTCGTGAGTTGTCTTACATGGGTGCAACAGTTCTTCATGAAGACGCAATCTTCCCTGTAAGAAGAGAAGGAATTCCAATCAACATCCGGAATACGAATGCTCCGGAAGACAAGGGAACTCTGATTGTTGAAGCAACATGCCAGAAACCGAGATTTACGATCACTGGTGTGGCTGGTAAGAAGGATTTTGCCTCCATTACAGTTGAAAAAGCCATGATGAACTCAGAGGTAGGGTTCTGTCGTAAAGTTCTGACAGTATTTGAAGATAATGGAATTTCTATTGAACATATGCCATCTGGAATTGACACTATGACAATCTTCGTTCATCAGGACGAATTTGCTGAGAGAGAGCAGAAAGTGATTGCGGGAATCCATCGTGCAGTTGAACCGGATTTCCTGGAACTGGAATCAGATCTTGCGCTGATCGCGGTTGTAGGACGTGGTATGCGTGCCACAAGAGGAACTTCCGGAAGAATATTCTCAGCACTGGCACATGCAAATGTTAACGTAAAGATGATCGATCAGGGTTCCAGTGAGCTGAATATTATCATTGGTGTGAGAAATCACGATTTTGATGCAGCAATTAAAGCAATTTATGACATTTTTGTAAATACAAGAATTTAAAGGAGAAACTATGATCATAGATTTTCACACGCATATGTTTCCAGATAAAATTGCTGCAAGAACGATCGATTTCCTGTCAAAGACAGGCGGTGACATGAATCCGTTTACCGATGGAACATGGAAAAGGCTAAAAGAATCTACAAAACAGGCAGGTATTGATCATTCTATCGTGCTTCCGATTGCAACCAGACCAGGTCAGTTTCATACAATCAATGAATTTGCAACACATTTTCAGGAAGGGACACTCATTTCTTTTGGAAGTCTGCATCCGGAAAGTGAGAATTATAAAGAAGAACTGAAACAGATCCAGGATATGGGCATGAAAGGAATCAAACTTCATCCGGATTATCAGGATACTTATTTTAACGATATCCGTTATAAGAGAATTATTTCCTATGCTACTGAGCTTGGACTGATAATCAGCGTGCATGCAGGTCAAGATCCGAAGTGTCCGGATAATATACACTGCACACCTGCTATGGCAGAAGAAGTATTGAATGAAGTGGAACCAGAGAAACTGGTGCTTGCACACATGGGTGGTAATGAGCTCTGGAGTGAGGTGGAAGAGCGGCTGGTTGGGAGAAATGTTTATTTTGATACAGGTGTGATTCTTGACCGTATGCCGCAAGAACAGTTTCTTCGTATGGTACGCGAACACGGTGCAGACAGGATTGTGTTTGGAACTGATTCTCCGTGGGCAGATCAGAAAAAGTTTGTAGAGATTTTGAAGGAAATGCCTTTGGAAGAGGAAGAACGAAATCAGATTTTTGCTGGGACAGCAGTAAAATTACTGGGATTATAATTACACATTAATTGTGAACGGTTCTGCAGTTTTTGATAAGCGTTGAAAATTATTTTTGAATTTTTGGAAAAAGACTTGATTTTTGAAAAATCATATGCTAATATATACAGGTATGCCGCACAATGAGGTTTTAAAGTCTTGCAAAATTATTTTGCAGACACCGTAATTGGCGAGTAATGATAATAGGAGGTGCCATATGTACGCAATTATAGCAACAGGTGGTAAACAGTACAAAGTAGCTGAAGGCGATATCATTAAAGTAGAGAAGCTTGGTGTTGAGGCTGGAGAGACTTATACTTTCGACCAGGTGCTCGCAGTAAGCAACGACGGATTAAAGGTTGGTAATCCGACTGTTGAAGGTGCAACAGTTGAAGCTTCTGTAGTTGAGAACGGTAAAGCAAGAAAAGTTATCGTTTACAAGTATAAGAGAAAAACTGGATACCATAAGAAAAACGGTCACAGACAGCAGTACACTGCAGTTAAGATCGAGAAGATTAATGCATAATTAATTTTTGGAGATTATCCATGATTCATGTAGTCATTTATCAAAATGAGAAGGAAGAATGTACAGGATTTCAGACAGAGGGACATGCTGAATATGCAGATCCAGGACAGGATATTGTGTGTGCAGCAGCATCGGTATTGATTATCAATACGATGAATGCAATTGAACTTTATACAGAAGATGCATTTTCTGTATTTTCTGATGAAGAGACAGGCATGATTTCCTGGCATCTGGAAGGTAATCCTTCTAAAGAAGCCGGACTTCTTCTGAACACGATGATTCTCGGACTCAAAGGAATGACTGATGACGAGAACTACGAAGAATATATTGATTTAACTTTCGAGGAGGTGTAACAACCATGATGAACTTAAATCTTCAGTTTTTTGCTCATAAAAAAGGAGTTGGTTCTACAAAGAACGGTAGAGATTCCGAGTCTAAGAGACTTGGTGCTAAGAGAGCTGACGGACAGTTTGTAAAAGCTGGTAACATTCTTTACAGACAGCGTGGAACAAAGATCCATCCAGGACTTAACGTAGGACGCGGTGGAGATGACACTCTGTTTGCACTTGTAGACGGTGTAGTAAGATTTGAAAGAAAAGGAAGAGATAAGAAACAGGTTTCTATCTATCCAGTAGCATAATTAAGAATGAGCAAAAGATGCTGCAATATAACTGATGCTAGTTGTTAGTTATGTGCAGCATCTTTTTTCTTTATCAAAAAACAGCATTTTATTATAAAAAAGGAGAAAGAACATGTTTGCAGACAGAGCGACAATATCGATCAGATCCGGAAAAGGTGGCGATGGACACGTCAGTTTCCGAAGAGAATTATATGTTCCCAACGGCGGACCAGACGGCGGTGACGGTGGTCGTGGCGGAGATGTAATCTTTGAAGTGGACGAAGGATTGAATACTCTTCAGGATTACAGACACCGCAGAAAATATGCAGCGAAAGACGGTGAACCAGGCGGAAAGAAGAGATGCCATGGTAAAGACGCTGATGATATCGTATTGAAAGTTCCTGAAGGGACTGTCATCAAAGAGGCTGAGTCAGGCAAGGTCATTGCCGATATGTCTGGAGACAACAGACGTCAGGTCATCTTAAAAGGTGGAAAAGGAGGCCTTGGAAATCAGCATTTTGCGACAGCGACTATGCAGATTCCGAAGTATGCACAGCCTGGACAGCCGGCAAAAGAGCTGATGGTAAAACTTGAGCTTAAGGTAATCGCTGACGTTGGACTGGTAGGTTTCCCGAATGTCGGAAAATCTACACTTCTTTCCAGAGTAACCAATGCACAGCCGAAAATTGCAAATTATCACTTTACAACACTCAATCCGAACCTTGGAGTTGTTGATCTCGAAGGCGCAAACGGATTTGTTATCGCAGATATTCCGGGACTTATTGAGGGAGCATCTGAAGGTATCGGACTTGGACATGAGTTTTTGAGACATATTGAGCGTACAAAGATGATGATTCATGTTGTAGATGCAGCAGGAAGTGAAGGGCGTGATCCAGTGGATGATATTCATAAGATCAATGCAGAACTACATGCATACAATGCAGAAATCGCAAGCCGTCCACAAGTCATTGCAGCGAATAAAATAGACCTGATTTACGATGATGGTGAGTCAGAAAATCCGGTAGAACGTTTGAAAAAAGAATTTGAACCACAGGGAATCAAAGTATTTCCAATTTCTGGTGTTACAGGAGCAGGAATCAAAGAGCTTCTTTATTATGTTTCTACTGAGATCGAGAAGCTGGATGTTGCGCCAATTATCTTCGAGCCTGAGTACTTCCCAGATGAAGAACTTATTAATCTGGATCTTCCATATACAGTTGAGAAAGAAGACGATATGTATATAGTAGAAGGACCAAAGATTGAGAAGATGCTTGGTTACACCAACCTGGATTCGGAAAAAGGATTTGCGTTCTTCCAGAAGTTCTTAAAGGATACAGGAATTCTGGAGCAGCTTGAAGAACTTGGAATAGAAGAAGGAGATACTGTGAAAATGTATGGCCTTCAGTTCGATTATTACAAATAAAATAGAAAGGAAATTAAAATCACGTTATGACAACGAAGCAGAGAGCATATTTAAAGGGTCTGGCTATGACTATGGATCCAATCTTTCAGATTGGAAAAAGTAGTATGACACCAGAATTTACAAAAGCAATCGCTGAGGCACTGGAAGCAAGAGAACTGATTAAGATTAGTGTTCTGAAGAACTGTGCAGACGATCCAAAAGAATTGGCAAGTATGCTGGCAGAGCGTACACATTCTCAGGTTGTTCAGGTGATCGGCAAAAAAATTGTTCTTTATAAAGAAGGAAAAGATAAGAATAAGAAAATTGTCCTTCCGTAAATGATATCAGAAGAAGCAGTAACAAAAAAATGTATGGTATCAGTGAGGTGATATCTATGAAGATAGGAATTATGGGAGGTACATTTGATCCGATCCACAATGGACATTTACATCTTGCCCGGACTGCACTTACGCAGTTCGATCTGGATCAGATTTGGTTTATGCCAAATGGAATGCCTCCGCATAAAAAACAGTCTTCTATTGAGTCAGATATTCATGAAAGAATTGCCATGACCCGGATTGCAATAAAAGCTAATAAGCAGTTTTATCTGCAGGAATATGAAGCGAAGCGGGAAAAAGTATCTTACTCCTATAAAACGATGGAACATTTTCGGAAAATGTATCCGGACGATGAATTTTATTTTATCATAGGAGCAGATTCCCTTTTTTCAATCGAAACATGGAAACACCCGGAAAGGCTTTTTAAGGCATGTATTATTCTTGCAGCGTGCAGAGATGAGGCGGCGACCAAAGAGTCCTTAAATGGACAGATACAGATGCTTAAAGGAAAATATGGAGCATATATAAAGTTCCTTGCAATGCCTTTAGAACACGTATCGTCTCATGAAATCAGAAAACTTATAGAATCAGGAGAACCTGTGTCAGAATACATTCCGGCAGAAGTCGAAGCTTACATCAGAAAGGAAGGACTGTATGGATCAGGAAATCGAAAAAATCAGTAAAAAATTAATGAAAGAACTGGATGAAGACCGCTATCGCCATACACAGGGGGTAATGTATACTTCAGCAGCACTGGCAATGCGTTATGGCGCAGATTTGAAAAAGGCCTTACTTGCCGGACTTTTACATGATTGCGCAAAATGCATTCCAGGACATACAAAGATAAAAATGTGCGAAAAATACAATCTGGAGATTTCAGAAATCGAACGAAAGAATCCAAGTCTCTTGCATGCAAAATTAGGTGCTTATCTGGCGAAAGATAAGTATGATATAGAAGATGAAGAGATTCTTATGGCAATTCGCTCTCATACGACAGGACGTCCGGGAATGAGTCTTTTAGAAAAGATTGTATATATTGCAGATTATATGGAGCCGGGGCGCAAAGAGCTGCCAAATATGATGGATGTGAGACATTTGGCATTTGAAGATATTGATAAGTGTCTGTATCGTATTTTGCGAGATTCCCTGGTGTATCTGAAAGCGCAGGACATGCCAATTGATCAGACAACCGAAGAGACTTATCAATATTACAATGAACTTTATTCCAAACATTAATAATTAATAGCAGATATGCGATGGGAGATGGTGTCCACGATAGGTGGCGGGCAACAAAATCACTCGCATTCCTGCGAATTTAAAATAACAGGAGGAGACAGAATGAATCAGGCACTGGAAATGGCACGCGTAGCATATCAGGCACTGGATGAGAAAAAGGGTGAAGATATTCGTGTGATCGATATATCTGGGATATCTGTCATTGGAGATTATTTTGTTATAACAAACGGAACCAGTGACAGTCAGGTACGTGCACTTGTTGACAATGTAGAAGAGAAGATGCATAAAGCCGGATATGAGTTGAAAGAGCAGGAAGGTAATAACAGCGGTACGTGGGTACTTCTGGATTACGGTGATATCATCATTCATATTTTTGACAGAGAAAACCGTCCATTCTATAATCTAGAGAGAATCTGGAGTGATGGAAAAGACGTTGAGATGAATGAATTATCTTAATAAATGAATTTAGATGATGCCAGGATTGTGGGAGTGCAACGCACGGAACAATCCGTAGGCATCATAGTTGGGGCTTTTGACCCCAACATCATTTAGATACAACAGAAGAGTGGAATATAAAAAACGGTATGGCGCAGTGATATGTACCGTTTTTATAATAAAGATACCAGGGTTCCAATATGAGCATAAAAGTGGAGTGAAAGCAGGATGTGAAAATGAAATCCTATGAGTTACTATGGAAAAGCACTTGTGCAATGAAATACACAAGTGCTGAAGCCGTACTAAAAATATGAAAATTATTTAAAGAATCTAAATACACCAATCACCTTGCCAAGAATCTGGCAGTCTCTTACGATGATCGGATCCATAAAGTCGTTCTCCGGTTGAAGTCTGATAAATCCCTCTTCTTTATAAAAAGTCTTTACAGTTGCACCATCATCGATCAATGCAACAACCATATCTCCGTTATCTGCTGTCTGCTGTTGTTCTACCAGTACCATATCCCCGTTAAGAATACCGGCATTGACCATACTCTCACCGCAAACAGTCAGCATGAAGGTCTGATTATTCGGCATGAATTCCATCGGAATAGGAAAGTAGTTTTCGATATTCTGCTGTGCCAGAAGAGGTTCTCCGGCTGCTACACGACCGATTAGCGGAACATTGACCATCTCACGTCTGTTAAAATTAAAAGACTCATCTAAAATCTCAATTGCCCTCGGTTTTGTCGGGTCACGCTTAATATATCCATTCTTCTCCAAAGTCTCAAGATGAGAATGGACAGAAGAAGTAGATTTTAGATGAACAGCTTCACATATGTCACGTACTGCAGGTGGAAATCCACGTTCCAGTATCTGTGATTTGATATAATCTAAAATCTCTTGTTGTTTTGGAGTAATCTTACCCTGTGCCATAATTATAATAACCTCCCGTATATTCACACCAGCTCTTTTAGATAGTTATAGTTTAGCAGTATATGACAGAGCAACAAGCCCTTTTGTAAAACTATATAAGAACTGTACAAAATTGTTTCATTAACGTTCGTTGGCTTGATATAGAGCCTCTAATTTGATGGTTATATTTTATCACAGGGCATATTAAAAAGCAAACAAATGTTTAGAAAATATGTTCGGATTTTTATAAAAAGATATTGACATCCAAACAACTGTTCGATATAATATAATCACGAACAAAAGTTCGAGAACATTCATTCGATACTACAAAAAGATATAGTTACAATTTAGAATTTCATGTTAGGGAATCAAAAAAGAGGAGTGTAAAAGTTATGAGAATGGGTAACGAATATGCAGTAGAAAGAACAATGGGAAGAACAGAATCAGGAAAGTGTCAATCGAAAACGCATAAGACATACAGAGACACATTAACACTTTGGATTGTAGCATTTATTATGATTGCTGGATTAAGTATTGCACTTGGAAGCAATCTGGTATCCGCCCACGATAAGAGTGAACAGCCAGAACAGAAATTTTACAAGAGCATTGAGATCAAAGAAGGTGATACGTTATGGGGAATCGCTAAAGAATACAGAGGTGATGACTACGATTCTATTTATGACTATATTGATGAAGTAATGTCTATTAATGGACTTACATCAGATCAGATCCACGCAGGACAATACCTTACAGTAGCTTATTATGACACACAGGCAAGATAATTAGTCTGTTGTGTAAATAATATAGCGTTTAAGATATATTTTATTACTCAGATATATAAGAATGTTATTCTCTTATATATAAACACTCACCCATGGACAGGGCATAAGATTAGAGATAGTTTTATGCCCTGTCTTTATACTAAGAAGAGAATTGACAATAGAATTACAAGAAGTTATCATAAATATATTAGACGTAAATAAAATAGTTAATTTCATTATAGGGAGGCATAGACGTGAGTGAAAAATTGAAATTTAGTTTGCTGATATGTTTTTTCTTTTTATTAATGATAATTTCAATATGTCTTATTATAAAACGTTGGAATCGATATAGTACATTTTCAAACGGAACATATAAAAATGCAGGGCAAAAATTAATTTTCGAAATTTTCTTTTCGAAGGAGGAAGCAATACAAAGATTATATAGTCCTGCTGAAAGTGATACTTTGGATTATGAATTTTGGAACGATAATGGAGAGTATTATATAAAAGTAAAAGGTATTAAACGTTTTCAGCAAATGAACGGAGTTTTAACGGCTGCTTTTAAAGTGGATTTTATACAACAGAACGGTAAGAATTATATGGTTGTAGACCACATTAATAATATGCAGCTTTTATATTCGGCTGGATACGAAGCAGAATTATTTGAATTTATGACTAAAAAACTAAACTGTGTTCCTGTTTCAGAAGAAATTATAAAAGTAGATTGTTATAATTAATTTTAGATTTAGATTTTTTAGCAATATAACATATATATATATATATATAGGAGGAACCAAATGGAATATTTAACATTTGTGGAAGAATTAAAAAAACATATACTAAAGAATGAAAAATGGAACATTTCCGAAGAAAATTATAAATTTTATCCCGACGGATATAACGCTGAAAGTGATATCGAAAAAGAGTTTATACGAAATACAAATGTAAAATATAATCGTGTGGAATCGGACACGTTAATCGGTGACTTTCTTAATTTAACTGTAACATTAGAGGGCAGGACAGATACTTATTGCCGATTCTCTGTCAAAGAGTTATATAATGAATATCAGGAATATGGCTGGGAGAGAGTTGATTTTATTATCAGTGAAAATATTAAGCTGGCATCATTTTACAGTTCGGATGAGATCATGAAGAATATTACAGATTATGAGTTTATTCGTAATCGTCTGATTGTCCGGCCAATAAATTTTACCGATAATAAATATGAATTAAAGGATTGTGTATACAAGAAGATTGGTGATATTGCACTTGTATTATATGTATTGCTTTATGACGATGAAAAAATGGGATTAGGCACTGTGAAAGCCCAAAAAGCATTTATTGATAAGTGGGAGAAGGATTATGGGGAGATATGGGAAGATGCATTACGGAATACGAATGTCTGGGCACCGCCGCGTATGTACATGCGTGCAGAAGATTTAATTGATCCACCATATACTCAGGGAGCGTTTATGGCATTTGGATATAAGTTTGAAAAGATAAATCCGTTATTTGCACCGACAATTACGACAGTGAAAAAGAAAAATGGAGCAATTGCAATGTTTTATCCTGGAGTATTAGAGAAACTGGCAGAAATTTGTGGCGGAAGTTATTATGTATCATTTACAAGTATTCACGATGTACGAATTCACCCTGTATCAACAGTGCAGCCGAGACGGATTCTTCGCTCTTTAAAAGATGTAAATAAAATGTTTAATCAAGCGAGTGATATTCTGAGCCGTCAAATATTTGTTTATGATAACGAGAAGAAAGAATTAAAACCTATGGAAATGTAACTTTGAAATATTTTCAGTTGGCAATCCACCTGTAAATGTTCCAATGTTAATTAGATAATATAAATAAAAGGGAGGTCCTAGTTATGCCATTACCAAAAGAACAACATAAATATACAGTTGATGATATTTTGGCTTTACCAGATGGTCAGCGTGCAGAATTAATAGACGGACAGATTTATGATATGGGAACACCGACAAAAACACATCAAGATATACTTGGATATTTATTTTTTAGTGTACAGAGCCATATCATGAATAATAAAGGTTCTTGTCAGGCAATGTTGGCACCATTTTCCATTTTTTTGAATAACGATGATAGAAATTATGTCGAACCGGATTTATCTGTAATATGCAATCCATCAATTCTTGATGAAAAAGGGTGTCATGGAGCACCGGATTGGATAATTGAAATTGTATCTCCAAGTAGTGAACGGATGGATTATGTTGTAAAAACATTCAAATATCGGACTGCTGGAGTTCGAGAGTATTGGGTTATAGACAAAACCTTGCAAAAAGTAACAGTTTTTGATTTTGAAAATGACAATATGTTTGAATATGATTTTACACAGAAAATTCCCGTTTTGATTTATGATGGCGAATTGGAAATTGATTTATCCAGATTTATTTAGCTATGATTTAGGAGGCTAAAGTTCATTCTAGAGTTATTTATATATATGTTCACATTAGTAAAATCAATCTATACGACAAACACCGATTTTTCCAAAAGATGTAGATATGAAGATGAAGTTATGGTATAATTTACGTAGGTTTTTATATGAAATAAAGGATATTCCAATATTCAAAAGATCATATAGACACATAACGTAATTAATACGAGGGGAAATTATTATGGCAGACAAAACAATAACTAAATTATCAACTATGACCAGCGATTATTACAAGCAGACACAGATAGACCAGACACTGAGACTTAGAGAAGTCTTAAAGACTTTGCCGCCATTCGCGAAGGATTATTTCCGGGCTATGGAGCCCAAATCGTCTGCAAAGACGAGAATCAATTATGCATATGATATCCGGGTGTTCTTTCATTTTTTATTAGAAAATAATCCGATTTACAAGAATTATACGATGGATCAGTTCCGGGTTCAGGATCTGGAGCGTATTGAGCCTGTTGATATTGAAGAATATATGGAATATCTGAAGGTTTATAAGCGTGAGGACAACGAAATGATTACCAACGGTGAACGTGGGTTAAAACGTAAAATGTCAGCGCTTAGAAGCTTTTATTCGTATTACTTTAAGCATCAGTACATTGCCACGAATCCGACGCTTTTAGTAGATATGCCAAAGCTTCATGACAAGGCGATTATACGTTTGGATATTGATGAGGTGGCAATGCTTTTGGATTATGTGGAATCTGCAGGTGAACATCTGACTGGACAGGCACTTGCATATTATCAGAAAACTAAGAACCGTGATCTGGCGATTCTTACACTTCTTCTCGGTACTGGAATCCGTGTTTCAGAGTGTGTAGGTTTAAATCTTACAGATGTAGATTTTAAGAATAATGGAATTACGGTTACGCGAAAAGGCGGAAGCCAGATGGTTGTTTATTTTGGTGATGAGGTTGCGGATGCACTTGAGAATTACATTGAAGCTGACAGGAAAGTCATTACTCCCCTCTCCGGCCATGAAGAAGCCTTATTTTTGTCAACGCAAAGAAAGCGTATGGGGGTTCAGGCAATTGAGAATATGGTGAAGAAATATGCCCGTCAGGTAACTCCGAATAAAAAAATCACACCTCATAAGCTTCGTAGTACCTATGGCACGTCGCTATATAAGGAAACAGGTGATATTTATCTTGTGGCAGATGTCTTGGGGCATAAAGATGTTAATACAACCAAAAAACATTATGCAGCTATTGATGAAGACAGACGCCGTATGGCGGCTTCGGCAGTGAAATTAAGAGAATAAATTTTAAAAATTAAAATTTTTTGATTTTTGATGTAAGAAAATAGTATTCAAACAAAAAACTAAAACAGTTGAATAAAAAATAAGAAAGCAGAATCTATTTCTGACTGGAGAAAATGTTCCGCTTTCTTATTTTTTATTGTTATATAAGACTGAAGTTAAAAGGTCTCAACTATGATAGCCGGGATTTTTTTATTTAGTATATCTTTTTATTAATTTTCTGATCATCTTTGATTTCAATCAGTTTAAGAATAGCGTCAACAGTACCTTCAATGCCGAGTTTGGAACTATCCAGACAGAACTGATAGCTGTTTGCATCTCCCCAGCGTTTGTTTGTATAATAATTATAATAGCTGCTACGCTGTTTATCTGTCTTACGGATCATATCTTTTGCCTTTGCATCTGTCAGATCAAAATCACGTGCGATACGGCGGATACGGGCATCCATATTTGCATGAATAAATACGCTTAAAAGCTCAGGATTATCTTCTAATGCATAATCTGCACATCTTCCGACAAGAACACAAGGTCCGGCTTTTGCAATCTTTTTTATCGCATCAAATTGTGCAAGAAAAACCTTATGATTTAATGGCATATCCGTATAACTTCCGGATGAATAACCAAAGGAATATGTATCCATTACCAGAGAATACAGAAAGCTGTTTGTTGGTTTTTCATCATGGCTTTCAAAAATCTCCTGGCATATTCCGCTTTCTTTTGCTGCAAGATCCAGCATATCTTTGTCGTAACATTTAATACCTAATTTTTCAGCTAATTTATGACCTATCTCGCATCCTCCACTACCAAATTCACGTCCGATTGTAATAATTGTATTTGTCATATTTATCACGCTCCTTTAAATATATAGACATTATACTATAAATTGCGCGAAATGTATAGAAAATTTAATCTAATTTCTCTAATAAATTCAAAAAATAATCAGGTAAAGGAGCATTTACTTCAATATATTCATTAGTACGTGGGTGGATAAATCCAAGTGTTCTAGCATGCAGGGTCTGCCCTACGAGCTTGGAAAATGGGCATTTTTTGGGGCCATATACCTGATCACCGAGAAGTGGGTGTCCAATACTTGCCATGTGTACGCGAATTTGATGTGTACGCCCGGTTTCAAGCTTACATTGGATATAAGTGTAGTCGCCAAAGCGTTTCAGCACTTTGTAATGGGTAATGGCATTTCTTGCATTTTTAGCATGGATGCTCATTTTCTTACGATCTGTTGGATGACGTCCGATAGGCGCATTTACAGTTCCTTCTTCTTCTTTGATATTTCCATGTACAATGGCTTCGTAAATTCGATTAATAGAGTGTTCTTTTAATTGCACAGCAAGGCTCTGGTGAGCCATGTCATTTTTACAGATGATCAGAGAACCGGTTGTATCCATATCAATGCGGTGTACGATTCCGGGACGGGAAGTGCCGTTGATACCGGAGAGCTCATTACCACAATGATACATTAAAGCATTGACCAATGTTCCACTGTAATGCCCAGGGGCAGGATGGACTACCATTTGTTTTGGCTTATTGACGACAATTACATCTTCATCTTCATATAAAATGTCCAGAGGAATGTTTTCAGGCTCGATATCGGGTTCTTTTGCCTCTGGGATACATACTTCTACTCTGTCACCTAAAACAAGCCTGTAATTGGCTTTTACAGGCTTGTTGTTGACTTTAATATATTGTTCTTTAATTAATTTTTGAAGATATGATCTAGATCGTTCCGGCATCTCCTCAGCAAGATAACGGTCAATACGGTCTCCTTCTTCATTTTCAACTGTGAAATATTCTGTCAAGGTCTTCCTCCTTATAATAAAACAACAATAAAAAAGCAAGTATAAATGTTCCGACTGTTACATAGATGTCAGCTACATTGAAAACTGGAAAGTCGATCAGTTTAAAATAAAAGAAATCCACGACATACCCTAGTTTTAACCGATCAATAAAATTGCCAATTGCACCAGAGAAAATAAATACGGCACAAATTCGTAATGGCAGTAGTTTTTTTGTCATTGGGACATGCAGATAGAACCAGATAATAAATACTGAAATGATCAGTACAATGATAAAAAAGAAAATCTGTTTATTCTGCAGAATGCCAAATGCTGCTCCGTGATTCTCTAGGTATTCAAACTGAAACACATTTTTAATCAGAATAAAAGGATCCTGCCCTTTTAGATGATCCACAGCTAAAGTTTTTGTGAACTGATCGAACCATACACCAACTAATACAAGTAATATCGCTGAAATATAATGTCTGCCGCGTGATTTTATTGAATTCATAATTTATAAAAGTCCTTTCTGATTCGAAGTTTCAAAAATACTGTCATATTCCGGATATTTTAAATATATTTTCTAAGAGAAATCATGTAACGTCCTTTTTTTGTCTCGGACAGAATTCCTGCATAAGCGATTCGTCCAAGTCCACGGACGGAAATTAAATCGCCTTCATTCAGATGATAGCCATTATTCGTGATCAGTTTACCGTTTACAAACACTTTTGCAGCTTCGATATATGTGGTCAGCTTACTCCGGGAAAGTGGGTATGCGACCGAAAGCACAGTGTCAAGGCGCACGGAAGGAACTGTTCCTTTCAATTCCTCAAAATGAGGTTCATAGGAAATATCTGAAAGTTCTCTGCGTTCCACGGTGATAGTTGTATGCCTGATCCGTGTGAGATTTTTCATAATATAGTCTGAAATCTCCTCTTTTACAAAAACAATAGCACCATCGTCTGTTTGAATAATATCACCGATCTTGGTACGACTGGTTCCAAGATTCATAATAGCCCCCAGATAATCACGATGTGTCAGATCTTCCGCAAAACGCTTGTTCACCGGACAGATTTTAAGAGCCTGCATTGGGTAACCGTAGTCATAATAAAGAGCATCAGGTAGAAATGCAACCATCTGACGCTCTGCTAACTCATAACCTCCATACGTTTCGAACCTCGCTTTAAACTGATCTTTCGGGGTCCTGTGCAGGATATTCAATTCATTCAAATTCAGAAAATCTGAAAATGTAACAATATCACGGCTGAATGCAAGATTAGATAATTCAATCAGCCGTTTTTCCAATAATTGTTCCTCTTTATTCATAAACACTCACTATTATAAATACTCTGAAAAACTTTTAATTAAAATCTTGTACGCATTGAAGATGTGTCAAGAGAAGTGTTCAGTAAATCCTGCAAATCTCCGGAAATGTCAACATTAGTAGGTGTGACAAGGAAGATGTAATTGGATATCTTCTGAAGATTTCCACTGATTGCATATGTAGCACCAGATGTAAAATCAATGATTCTCTGAGCAACCTCAAGATCCAGTCCTTCCAGATTCAGAATAACAGTACGTCCGCTTAATAATGTTTCTGTGATCTCTCTGGCATCTTCTACAGATGTCGGTTTAATAACACAGACTTCCATGCTTACACCTGTGCGACGTGCTGGCTGACGCATCGGAGTTACTTTATTATTAGAACGGGCCGGACGCTGCTGAGACTTGGCAGGAAGCTCGTAATCGTCTTCGTCGCTTTCATCATGAGTCTTTTCTCTGCGGAAGATACTCTTTTTTGGCTTTTCTTCGTATTCATCATCATATTCGTCATCATCAAAGAAGTCATCATCATCATACTCATCATCATCACT
>ENA-OPCZ01000158-OPCZ01000158.1-human-gut-metagenome-genome-assembly--contig:-NODE-158-length-43770-cov-10.074185_pt1 | contig 43770 bp, 36 predicted proteins | sample MGYA00241566_ERZ501483 | MGnify/ENA primary metagenome ERZ501483 (study PRJEB25962, sample SAMEA1965191) | human gut metagenome | biome: human gut; feature: human-associated habitat; material: faeces... | reverse complement strand
TCTACGGCTATGTGCAGGATGTGACCACCGGGATGTGGCAGTACATCATTCTGGATTTTGAAACTGGCAAGACTGTTTTCACGATGGATGTTTCCAACAAGTACGGCTATAACAACATGGCCATTGGAATGTATGCCGGCAACAGCGGCAATGCGCTCTACTGCCCGACAGGCTATCTGGAACTGCTTCGTTTGCAGGACCGTTTCGTTTATCTGCCCGAAATGCCCTACCGCAAGGTCGATCTTGATCAGGCAGCAAGAAATGTCCTCTCGCAGGAACAGTTTGCGCAGGACGGCGGCGAAGGCACCGTTGCAAGCTGGCGCAACACTGTGACCGTCCGCAACGTACATCCCAACACCACGGTAGCTTTCCGTATGAACAACCTGTCCGGCAGCACCTCCGGTCTGACCCTCTACGCCTATGGCGTGGACGGCAAGCTGGCAAAGGTCGATCCTGCACTGTGGTCGATCACAGACAAGGACGGCAAGGCTGTAACGGAACTTACCGCCGGTACGCTCTATGAGCTGCGCGTGACCGTCGCCGATGGCGGCGCGCTCGACCTGAGCGAGACGGAAAAGGAGATCAGGCTCTCCGTTGTACTCGGAAAATAAACATAAAACGCCCGCCCACCGTGTCCAAATCTCTACGGTGAGCGGGCGTTCCGCTTCCTTTTGAAGGCAGACCGGAATGGCGATTTTGCAAAGGGTCCTCATAAAGTCTGACATGGCAGCCTCCTTGTGCTTTCCCGTTCCACCAGCTCCACCGGCAGAACGATGCCGGCATCGCAGGGGGTGCCGTCCCGCAGGACTTCAAGGCGGCGGATGGCAGTCCTTGCCCGGAGCGCCGCATCCTGATGAATGGTGGTCAGAGCGGGAACGCTTTCCCGGCTTGCCAGTGTATCATCAAAGCCAATGATCTGCACATCCTCCGGGACGCGGATGCCCTGTCCCTGCAAAAATCGCATAAATTCCAGCGCATAGTGGTCGGACACCGCAAATACCGCCGTGATTTTTTCAGAAAAAAGGCGGGGAAGGTTCTCGCTGTAAAACGCCATTCTCTCCCTTGCCGCAGCAGGGACCTGCCAGAATAAAGTTTCTCCCGGCGCAAAGGCGCTGCGGAAACCGTCTATCCGCTCCTTGTCCATTATACCGTTTTTATCAGTACATTCCACTACTTTATGCAGTCACATGGGTGGCATTCTCTTTCACCGAATTGATCGTCTCCATCAGTTCTCCGCCTGTTTTGCCATCAAACAGGCGGGTAAACAGAATGGGCTGGTCAAAGGGTGGTTTCATCAGAACCGCTTTGCTTTCCACATAACCGTTCTGCTCGATGTAATGAATGACCTTCTGCACGAACGCGATCTGCTTTGCATTCAGCGATTCGTCATTGATAAATTTTGAAAATGCCTGCATGGCAGCATCGTGGTCCAGCTTTGCCACTTTACGCACCAGCAGACCAAAGGGCGTATCCCGAAACTCCCGTGCATAGTCCTCTTTGCTGCCCAGCTCACAGGTAAAGATATGTTCCAACTCGGTATAGTCACCCCGGGAAAGCGGAATGTTCTGGGTCAGCTTGTGGATGGCCAGCGTATCGCTGCGGTGCTCCATGATGTAGCGGTTCACACGTTCCCGGTACTCGCCGAAATCGTAGCCGGAATCCAGCGTTTTGCCCTCGGTCTGTTCCAGTACCGGGTCGGCAAGGGCCGTGTAGACAGGCTTTTGCCCCTCGCCGCCCTCCACCAGAAACTTGATAAGCTCCCGCAGTTCCTGCCGCATTTCCTCAAAGCAGAGCAGATCGTGCGAGGTCAAAAATTCGTCTGTCTGCACCTCCCGGATGAGGGGTAGCTTTGCCTGCACCTGCGGGATGGTAGCCTTCCCTTCCAGCAATGCCGCTGTGCTGCGCAGCTGTTTCTGGGCGCGGCCCAGCCCCGGCAGACCTTCCAGTTCACAGAGCAGCAAGCCATACACAAAGTTATCGAACCGCTTGGCGGCTTCATCTTTGTCGTCCAGCGAGATGAGCGGTGCCACCTCTTTCATCAGAGTACCCTTGTCCGTTTCGGTCAGGCTGACAAAGGCTTCCGGCTTTTGATAGTGTTCCACGGCCTGTCGGTGCAGCCGCACGGATACCAGCTCCGGGTTCAACGCTCCCACTTCGGCACGGCAGGTCTCCGTTAAGATCTTGCGCCAGTTCTGGTATTTTTCGCCCCCATAGGCTCCATCCTGCAGCGCGGCGGCGATCCGCACCTGCTTGCAGAAAATGCTCTCGGACAGACTCTTGGTGTCCGCGCTCTCGTAGCCGTTGGGTTTCTGACGGAAAAATTCAAAGTTGCCGCAGTAGTCGAAAATCAGAAAACGCCGTTTGCCCGTATATTCGCCGTCGATGACATCCACGCAGGCAAGGGATGGGCAGAGCCGTGTACCACGGCCAATCATCTGCCAGAACTTCGTTTTGCTGCGTACTTTTTTGAAGAACACCAGATTCGCGCACTCCGGCACATCGATGCCCGTGTCCATCATATCCACCGAGACCGCAATAAACGGCGGCTTGTCCGGCTGTTTGAAGTCGTCAATGATGGACTGTGCATAGGTGTCGTCGCAGATCACCCGCTGGATGAATCCCGGGTACTGGGTCTCCAGCTGCGGGTAGAGCTTGCCAAAGCGCTCCCGGATAAACTCCGCATGGCGCTTGTTCTGGGCAAAGATGATGGTCTTGCCGATGCGGTCGCCGCCTGCCGTCTGGATGCCCCGTTCCATCAGGTCTTGCAGCACCGTGTCCACGGTGTTGGCGTTGAAGATGAACTTATTCAGCTTTTCGGATGGGATGAAGGTGGGCAGGGTGTCGTCCTCGGCAAAATCGTCCTCGTAGCGGGCCTTATCCTCCGGTGAAAGCTGGTCGTAGTGGATGCCCTCTTCTGTGAATTTCGTCTTGACCTCGTAGTTGTAGTAAGGCACCAGCACATGGTCGGTGTAGACCGCCGTGTCGTAATCGTAGGCGTAGGTGGGAATGCCGTGCTCCATCTCGAAAAAGTCGTAGGTGTTGCGGTCTACATCGGTTTTCGGGGTGGCGGTCAAGCCCACCAGAATCGCATCGAAATAATCAAAAATGGCGCGGTATTTCTTGAAAATGCTGCGGTGGCTCTCGTCCACGATGATAAGGTCAAAGTGGGCGGGCGAAAACAGCGGCACGCCGTCCTTGGTCTTGGTCTTGGCGTTGTCGATGGCGTTGAGCATGGTGGGATAGGTGGAAAACACAATGCGCGCGGCCTTATCGTCCTTGGAGGAGCACAGGTTGCACAGCGACTGGTCGGGCAGATACTTTTTGAAGTCGTCCTTTGCCTGCTTGACCAGCGCGGTGCGGTCGGCCAGAAAGAGCACGTTGGTCACATGACCGCCGCGGCTCAGCACATCGGTCAGGCTGGATGCGGTGCGGGTCTTGCCCGTGCCAGTAGCCATGACCAGCAGATTGCGCCGGAAGCCCTGCGCGATGTGGGCGCAGACCGCACGGATGGCGTTTTTCTGATAGTAGCGGTCGGTGATTTTATCGTCAATTTCGATGGTGTCCAGCGGTTTTTTCTCGGTGCGGCGGTTCATCAGCTTCTGCAAGTCGTCCTTGCAGAACACCCCGCTCACGGCACGCTGCGGGCCGCTCTGCTCATCCCAGAAATAGGTGGTGTAGCCGTTGGTGGTAAACAGCATCGGACGGCGGCCGAATTTCTGCTCCAGACAGTCTGCATAAAGCTGAGCCTGCTTGCGCCCGATGTTGGGGTCTTTGGTGCTGCGCTTGGCTTCAATGACCGCCAGCGGCAAGCCGTCCTTGCCCATCAGCACATAGTCCGCATAGCCCTTCTGCCCCAGCACGCCGTTCATGTTGTCCACTTCGTACTCGGTGCGCACATCGGCATCCGGCCCGGTGAATTTCCAGCCCATGGCCTTGAGGTCGATGTCGATAATCTTCTGCCGCGTCTCGGCCTCGGTCAGGTCGGCGGCGGTGAAACTGCGGCTCTGCTGGTTCTGCTGTTTGCTGGCTGTGTATGCCGTCGAAAGGCTCTCCACCTGCTTGCGCAAGGCTTCCAACTCGGCATCTTTCTGGGTCAGCAGGCTTTCCTGCTCCCGGATCTTCTTTTCGTCCAGCGTTACCTTTTCGCCGGGGATGGCTGTTTCATCAAAGGAGCGCTCCACATAGTCCGTGCCGTAGCAGTAATCCACCCACTGGATGAAGTCGAACAGCCCCCGCAGGCTGAACACTGCATCCGCCGCCGACACACTATGTCCCGTATGTACCGCCAGATTGCCCGCCTTCACGATGCTGGGCAGCACGCTCCACACATCCCGGTCCACCGCGAACCGGAAGCTCGGCTCATGCAACAGGGATTGCAGGTTGTCCTTGTAGGGCATCGTGATGGTTTTGTCTGCCGCATACACCCACTTCACCGCCAGCTCCAACGCCTTCCGGCACCCCACCGCGCACATCGCCGGGGAGGTGGAGAACACTTTCTCAGCCTCGATGGCAGAATTGGCAAAGAGGGAGTATTCGGGTTTGACAGCTAAAAAGGCAAAGTTAGACATGAAGAGGGCTCCCTTCTTTTAATGGTAATGGCTGAGTGAGACTAGTTTATCCAAATGTTTATATCTAGGTTCAAATCAGTTTTTCTTCGAATGTTTGTAATAGCAAGAACTGCCCCAATATAAGATGTTGAATAATCACAGTCTGTTTCTTTAATTATTGGTGGGCAGATAGTCTCTATATCGTCTGCGGAAAAACCATATATATTTGCAAAATATTGTATGGTTTGATGTAAACTAAACTGCAAGCATCCCAGCATATTAACATAAAGGAAAGAATTGAAATCTGCATCCTTAAACGTTTCTGCAAGGTAATCCAAATACACTTTTAGTTGTTCAAGCGTCTTTATGGAATTTCTTTTTGTTCTTGTACAAAGAAACAATAATGAGAGGTAATCAAGTTGTTTGTTGTTCAGCAATGGCGCAATCTCTATTGCTTTGTCGATTGATACCTTGAGAACCATATCCTGATTTTCTTCAACCTTTGTTGATATTAACTCCGTCAATATATCAAGCATATCATTTGTGCCGAAACGCGCATACGCTTTTTGTGCTTCAAAGAGGACGTACTGCATATCTGGATCTTTGAAGACAACATATTTTTGTGGATCTGTCGTTTCAAGTTTCTTCATTGTGGCTTGGCAGAACTCTTTTGCTCGATCCTCTGCAATTTTGGCGGCTTCTTCGCGTAATTTTGGGAAGTTATCTCTAAAAAGAGCCATCGCAAAATTGTATACATCTGTCAAGCTAGGACCGTAGTAATTATTTTCTTGAGAAACGAATTTATTATCATGTGAACCGAATTGTGCATTTTGGGTCGTATTCACATTGTCACACATTTTACTTTCCTCTCTTATCGTTTCTAATTCCAACAATCGTGTTGTGATCTCCACTCACATTAAAAGTTTGATTCACAGTTGCTTTCTTTTTCGATTCTGCCTTATCGCTTTTCTTGAACAGTCCAATAACTGCCGCCGCAACTACAGCAGCAGCTCCAATAATCGCAACCCCAATAGCTTCAGTCATTTTATCTTTCCCTCTATACGCAGATGCTTTATTACTGATTCCACCCAAGCTTCAAAGCCAACACCGCCAAGCACCCATAGAGCGCTTGCTCTTGGTGTACAGAATCCAATTTGCTGACAGCATCGTACAGGTCTTGTGTCGCTTTCATGGCTTTCTGAACTTCCGCATCCTGGTTTTGCTGGTACTGCCACATTGCCTGCGTCTGAATGGACTGGTAGTAGCTCTGATTGACATACATCGGGTTAAACATCTGATTGCAAAACTGGTTCATAGCTGTGCTCCTTTCGCATCGTCGAAATACCATATTTTTCCTCATTGTAGCATACACCTTATGGTATTTCAATGTTTTATACAAAAGGACGCAAATTTCGACATGTATTTCAGAATTTTCACCAGAATCATGGTGCTTACAGGGGAACTCCCTCCGTCACGGCTGCGCCGTGCCACCTCCCTCTAAGAGGGAGGCTTTTACCTTACCTCTACGTTATAGGCTCCCTCCCAGAGGGAGCTGGCAAAGCCGCTAGGCTTTGACTGAGGGAGTATCTTCCAGTTCCTGAACCCGCTTTCTGACTTCCAAATCAATTGCACTGCAAACTTCTTGAAAGCTCTGCTCTATTTCCAGATTAGAAAACCGAATCACCTTCACACCATATTCGGCAAAAATGGCGGAGCGTTCTTTGTCGTATGCCAGTCCCTGCTCATCATAATGCTGTGAACCGTCCACTTCCACGACCAGCCTTGCAACGTGACAATAGAAATCCGCAATAAAGCCATCAATCGTTTTCTGACGCTGAAAGCGCATCGGATAGCCACGCAGAAAATCATACCAGAGATGATTTTCCTGTTTTGTTGCGTCCTTGCGCAATTCTTTTGCACGAGGGATCAATTTTCCTTGATATGGCAATGACATCTGGACGCGCTCCTTTCTGGAACTCCCTCCGTCACGGCTAACGCCGCGCCACCTCCCTCTAGGAGGGAGGCTTTTGCCTTACCACCACATAAAGGCTCCCTCTCAGAGGGAGCTGTCACCGAAGGTGACTGAGGGAGTCACCCAAAATATTCCTGCATCAGTGCCTTTTTCATCAATTCCAGCTTATCAAGGCTCTGCGGCTCACTCCCTCCGTCACGGCTAACGCCGTGCCACCTCCCTCTAAGAGGGAGGCTTTTGCCTTACCACCACATAAAGGCTCCCTCCCAGAGGGAGCTGTCACCGAAGGTGACTGAGGGAGTTACCCAAAATACTCCTGCATCAGTGCCTTTTTCAACAGTTCCAGCTTTTCTAAACTTTGCTGTACGGTCTGCTTCTGCTGATCTATTTTGTTTTTCAAAGCCACAAATTGATCTTGCAATTCAATTGGTGGTATATATAAGTCAATATTTTGCAGTTCTTTCGCATTAATATTTGCTTGTCCGATTGCCGTTTTACACATACCAATCAGCATTCGTTTTGAGAAATCCATATTGAGAAATGCAGAAAGAACATCCGATCGTATCCTCTCATTAACACGTACTCTAATTACAAACCCCGCAAGCACCATCAATTCATCTCGATTGTACACACAGGTTTTTCCAACAAGTTCTTTGCTGTTTGTTCGGTTAAACAGAACATCGCCTCGACGAACCGTGCATTTGTCCAGTTCACTATCCGGAATGTCGATTCGCTTTGTGTCGCGCAAGTCCAGCTCACCACTGTATGTAATATTGTTCATTCTTAAATATGGATATTTTCCATCTTCTACGGCAGGACGACTAGAACCATATCGTACATCTGAAACAACATCTTGAATTTTTCCTGTGTCCCATCTAAATGGATTTGCCGGAAATGTTCCAAACATCTCCACAAACCGTGCCTTTATCAGCTCGTCCAGTTTGGCAAGCTGCTGCTTGCGGAGAGATATCAACTTATTAGCTTTTTCAAGCACCTCGCAGATTTCTTCCTGCCGTTCTTTATCAACCAGTGGAATTTGTGCAACACCTAAATCATTCTTGTTAAAACCCGCTTGTGCCGCACGACTTCCGACATTGCTGATAAATCTCTGAAAATATTGAGAGTTCAGATACCAGTATAAGTATTTCTTGCTGACTACTTTTTCATCTGGAATTGTTTTTACAATAGCAACATTATATGCTCCTGCAAGACCAGTCAAAATCTTTCCAATTGACGCTCCATATCGTCCAATTAGAATATCATCTTCTATACAGGTTTTTAGTTTTCCAGTGTCTTTAACGTACTCAATATAATTTTTGTCACTTTGTGTAAAGTCACGAATTTGCAGCATCCGAACATACCCTTGTGCAGGTTGGTCGATCCATTCATCTTTCGGTGGTTGAGTTCCACCTTGAAAATCACAGATATCCGTCAATGAAACTTTCATCACACCATCTCCTCCAACTCTGCCAGACCCTTGGTGATCTCCATTTCCAGCTCATGCAGGTCGGCAAGAATCTCCGTGGTCGAGGGGTACTCCACCGGCACATACTCGGTCTCTTTGTACTTATTGATGGATAAATCATACCCGTTGGCGGCAATTTCTTCTTTGGGCACAAAGAAACTCTGCTCGGTGCGCTTGCGGTCAGTTTCAGCGTCAAGGTTATGGAACCGGGCGATGATGTCCGGGATGTCGTTTTCCTTCACCTCGGTGCGCTTGTCGTCCAGCGAGAAGCCGTCGGCTTTCATATCGTAGAACCACACCCTGTCGGTGCCGCCCGCGCCGGTCTTGGTGAACACCAGCACCGCTGTGGACACTCCTGCGTAGGGCTTGAACACGCCGGAGGGCATGGAAATGACCGCCCGCAGCTGGTGGTTTTCAATCAGTTCTTTTCGGATGCTCTGGTGCGCTTTGCTGGAGCCGAACAGCACGCCGTCCGGCACGATGCAGGCGCAGCGTCCGCCGGTTTTGAGCATCCGCAGGAAGAGCGCAAGGAACAGAAGCTCCGTCTTTTTGGTGTTGGTAACGGCTTTCAGGTCGTCGTTGATGCTCTCGGCATCCACAGTGCCCTTGAACGGCGGGTTCGCCAAGCAGACGGTGTACTTGCTGCAAATGGAGTTTTGCTTCGACACGCTGTCCTTGTAGTCGATCTCCGGGTTCGTGATGGAGTGGAGCATCAGGTTCATGGCCGAAATGCGCAGCATGGTGCGGTCCATGTCAAAGCCCGTGAACATCGGGCCGGCAAAATGCTGCCACTGCTCCGGGGTCATGCTGTCCTCGTAGTGGGCGCGGAGGTACTGCGCACTGGACACCAGAAAGCCCGCCGTGCCGCAGGCGGGGTCGCAGATGAAGTCGTCCGGCGTGGGCTGCACCAGTTCCACCATCATGTCACGGATGTGCTTGGGCGTACGGAACTGGCCGTTCTGCCCTGCTGTTGCCAGCTTGCCCAGCATATACTCGTACAGGTCGCCCTGCATATCAAGGTCGGCAATGTCGTGGGTGTAAAGATCCTCCAGCCCGGTGATGATCTTTTGCAGCACCTGCGGCGTGGGGATCAGGAACATGGCATCGTCCATATACCGCGCAAAGGCGGTGTTGCCCTCGTCCGGGCGGGTGGGGTCGTCTGCAATCTCCACCAGTTCGCCGTTCGCATCAAAGTCCGGCAGACGACCATACTTCATCTTTTTGATGGCCGGGAACACCCGCTGCTGCATGGTCAGGAAAATTTCGCGGGAGTCCTTGTCCTTGAAGCGGCTCCACCGCATAGACTGTCCTGCCGCGCTGGCCGGGAAGATGTGCTCCATCTTTTCGCCCGCCATGTTCTCAAAATCTTCGGTGGCAAGTTCTTTCTCGTCCAGTGACCGGATGAACATGAGATAGGTCAGCTGTTCAATGACGGTCAGCGGATTGGTAATGCCGCCTGCCCAGATGTCTGTCCAGATTTTGTCTACCTTATTTTTAATGGCTCCTGTTACCATGCGTTCCTCCTGAATGTTTGCCAATCGCAAACGCTTTGCATCTTGATTTTTTGGTGATAATACCACAATTTTATTATAGCAGTGTACGATTGCATTTTCAATGTCAGCTCCGGTGGTGTGCAATGATTCGGGAAAAGAAAAAGCCGCGAAGACTCTAACGAATCTTCGCGGCTTTTTGGTGCGCTCGAGGGAACTCGAATCCCTGGCCCTCTGATTAAAAGAGCTTACTTTGATGGATTTTTGTACCCAAATTCGTTTCAAAACGCACGATTTGACGATATTTTTGTGCAATTGCGCCCTGTATCAGCTCCTCATGCATTTTCGAGTTGTCGCATTTTTGTCGCACTTTTTTGCGGAACTATAACCGGTACTTTTTTCATCAGCTATGATAAACAAGATTTCTGTTCCCATAATTTCGGAAGAATGGGATTGCATGGTTTGGCTGCCCTGGAAAGAGCTTTCTCGGGTGGCCACCCTGCCCTATTTCCGGATGCTGCGCCCATCAAAATTTCGCCGGAGTGAATTTGGCGGTGTGTGGTGGGAGAGGCGAGCATTATTGTTTGATATGAAGCTTTTTCTCATTTCACCTCTTCCAATAAAAAGCTGCACTATTTTTGAACACTTCAATCTGGATACAGTTATTTCGATTTTGTGCGGATCTCATCTGCACTCAAGCCTTTGGCCAGCAGATTCTTCAGCTCCTTGATCTAGCGACTGTCTTGGCAGTACCCTTCTTCCTGTTGCTTTGTCAGTATGCATTGAAGTCGGTCTTACTTCCTTTAGCTCCAGGTGTAGGATTATACCTCCAAGTCTATGTAATCTGTGGAAAAAGATAGCCACGCACTTCATCCAGTAACATGATGCTTATCCCGCCAGCATCGGCGCAACAACAGCTTTGATTTGCTCTACAGTATAGGCACTACCTCATCGTTCAGTCAACTATATTCTTCACAGCTTAGGCATATTGCTGTGTTACCTACCACTTACTGTGTAGATTCGGCCATGTAGTTTTTAGCATCCTTCAAAAAGCCAACTGTAATCATCACAATAACAGCACCAATAGGGAATGCTGCAACGATACTTACCGACTGCAGATTGTTCATAGAGCTTTCCGCGAACAGCAATGCAATGGGCAACAGAATCAGCAGGATGCACCACATCAACTGGATTCCCTTATTGGGCTGTTCATCGTCCTTGAGGGCGTGGTAGCTATAACAAGAGGCTGTCAGTGCGATGGAATCAAAGGACGTTGCATAGAAGGCGATCATCGTAATCAGAACAGCCACCATAACGACCGGTGCACCCGGCATAGTTTTGATCATATCCACGATCATACAATACATATCGCCGTTTTCCAAATACTTGGTGATAAAATCCGCTTTTCCGGTCATCTGCAGTCCCATAGAGTAGTTCCCCAGCACAATGAAACTGGTCAGCGTGGAACCAACGCCAAACACATAACCGCCCAGAATTGTCTGACGTACCGTTCTGCCACGGGAAATGCTGCCAATGAAGAACGGCGCAGCTACACACCAAACCATCCAATAGGCCCAATAATAAATCGTCCAGTTCTGCGGGAAATTCGATGTGCGCAGCGGGTCAGTGAAGGTCGAAAGATCAATAAAGTTCTGCATCATCCGTCCCAGTGAGGAAAAACCAGTTTCGATAATATACCGGGTCTCGCCGCCGAACAGCAGCACATAGGCAAGCAGTCCGAAGAAAAGATAGATACAGACGTTGGCCAATTTGCTAATGCCCTTGAAGCCATGCAGCAAAGAGTAGGTATACACAGCGCAGGTGATTAACAGGATGATGATATTGATGACCGTGCGGCTGACAGTAACATGGAACAACTCGCCAATAATGGTCGCCATCAGCGGTGTTGCCACGCTGAAAGTAGTAGCCGTACCCGCCAGCAAAGCGAACACCGCCAGCAGGTCAATGATGCGACCTGCCCAGCCATCGGTGTGCTTACCCAGAATCGGGCGACAGGCTTCAGAGTATTTCTGGCGAGTTCTCTTTCTCACATGCAGCATAAAGCCGAATGCCACAGCCAGCACCAAATAGAAGCCCCACGGAATAAAGCTCCAGTGGAACAAGGGATACACCCCCGCCCAGTCCTGAATGCTGCCCATTTCGGCCAGATGTGGGTCGGTTGCATACAGCACCCATTCAGAAAAGGAGTAGAACAGGATATCCGCAGCAAGACCGCAAGTGAACATCATGGATCCCCATGCAAAGAAGGAATACTGGGGCTTTTCGTTGGATTCGCCCAGAACGATATCGCCGTATTTTGAGCCCGCAATGTACAGTGACAGGATAAAAATACCCAGTCCGATCACCAGATAATAGGTACCAAAGGTATCTCCGAAAAAGAACCGGATCTGGCTCAGCACGGCATTGGACTGTTCCGGTGCAAAGAAGAACAGAATACACAGGGCAATGATAATGGTCAGTGGGAGCAGCGTTATCATCCAATCAATTTTCCCACGCTCTCTATTTTTGTTCATTCATGCTTCCCCCTCGTATTTTTTGTAGCTGGAATCCAAGGCAAGCAACTCACTAAAGTTGTCCACCTCGATAATATCGTCCTTATTCATCGGACGAACTCCCAGCCGATATTCTTCCGGATAGCAGAACAGTGCCACATCATCCCAGTAAATCTGACGATTCTGCTTCTGCTCAAACTCAACTTCCAGATGATGCTTTAGTCTTTTTCCATCCTCAGCCGTCCAGCGAGAAATACTATACAACTGCCAGCCACCTTTGCCGCCTGTACGACTGCAGGAGGTGACGATGCCATCTTCTACGGTTTGCAGCCACTCGTCCGTTTCCTCATCCGTCCATACGCTGTTGTAGCCGGAACGCTCAAACTCCGGAGCCAGAATATCCGCGTTATAGATAATCTGATCGCCGTCCAGAATAATCGCATTTTCGATATAATCTCTTGCCACATACAACGATGCGATGTTGTTGCAGGTATCAAAGTAGGGGTTTTCAATCAGTCGAACGCCGGGATATTCTGTCACCAGCGGGGCGAACTGTTCTTTCAGGTAGCCCACCACGATGTATATCTCCGAAATGCCGTTGTTGTGCAGCCCCTCAATTACCGTATCGATCATCCGCTTGCCGTTTACTTTGACCAGCGGCTTCGGCGTTGTCAGCGTGACCGGGTGCATCCGGTTTCCCAGCCCTGCCGCCATAATAATGGCTCTTTCTACTTTAGGCATTTTTCTGTGCCCCACTTTCCCCTGATTTCTTCAGTTCATCCCGAACGATTCTGTAGTAGTCTTTTGCGTAGCGATACTGCCGCAGGGAATACTCGCCAAATTCCACGCCCAGATTTCGCTTATACTCACACCAGTTGCTCCACAGCAGTCCACAGGCAGCGATGTAGCAGTAAATCTTAATCCGTGTCGCATCATCGCAACCGTCTGTAAAATATGCCGCAATCAAGCGATCCACCTGCCGCTTATTGTAAAGCGAATAAATGCAGAACATTGCGATATCCACATGAGGGTCCTGCATACCCGCATACTCCCAGTCAATCAGACGAATCTCCTCTTTTCCATTTTTCTGGACAAACAGGAAGTTATCCGGTACTGCGTCAATATGCGTCAAAATCTTTTCGCCTGCGTGTGCATCAATATAAGGCTTCAAAGACCAGACATTCGCCTTAGTTTTCTCATAGTCCTTGTAAACAGAAGGAGTGCCATCCCACAGCGTTTCGTAGAACTCCATCTGCCCGAAAATATCAAATTCATGCGCCACCTTCAGCTTCAACGCATGGAAGTCACGCAAACGGCTCATGCACTTCTTGACATCCTCATAGTCGGTTGGGTCGCATACCCGGGCACCCTCCAGAAATTCTGTGATCTTATAGCCGTTCTCCGGGTTAATATAGGCAATATCGTCACAGATGTTTTTATCAGCGATGGCATGATACACTGCTGCTTCCTGACGGCGATTGATGAGTTGATCCGTACCCTCTCCCGGAATACGCATAATGTACTTTTTGTCCTTACAGGTAAACAGAAACGAACGGTTGGTCATTCCCTTTTTCAGGACTGTAATATCCGTGACATCCTCCGGTTTTGCGCACAATGCCTTGCAGATTAAACGAATCGCATCCGTTTTCAGTTGGTTGGAATCGCTGTCGATCTCACGAAGCTGCTCATAGGTGTTGATCTCCACAACATCTGCCGAATGCACAACTCGAGCTGTGACGATCATGCGATCCTTATTATAGAGTGCTTCTTCCCAAAATGAACCATCATACTGTGGGTTTTTGCAGAGTTCCTTGATGCGTGTAGAAACCGTATCAGAGTCCTCTTTTGTAAGGTAGCTGATACCGATCATCGCATTACCACCGACATTTTCTGATACAGTTACCAGCTCCATCTTGCGGTTTACACGAACATTGCTTTCATTCTCCACAAGATCGCTGACCATATACCAAGAGTACAGCTCGTGGCGGTGAAACGGATTGCGGTCGCACCAGATATCGCAGGGAACAATGTACGCATTTTCCAAATGCTCTTTTACCAGTCTGAGGGAATGTAGATTGTTCTTTGCAGCGTAGTCCGGGTTAACCACCAGTTCTACGCCGTACTCATCCATCAGGTATTCATATTTTTCCTTCATGAAACCCACAACAACATAGATTTCCTGAATACCTACTTCGTGAAGCTGTTTGATGATTCGTTCAATCAAAGGCTCCCCATTGACTTCCAGAAGCCCCTTGGGCATCTCGGTGTTGATGGGAACCATCCGCATACCAAAGCCGGCGGCCAGAATAATGGCTCGTTTGGGAGTCTTATTCTTGTACTCCGACACAGCCTTGGCTGTGGGGCTGATTGCTTCGTTCAGATACCCTGCCTTAATAAGCTCCTTGAGGGAACGGTTTACAACCCCTAAGGAATGACCCGAAACCTCTGCTAGAATTCTTTGATTAATAAACGGTTCTAGCAAAAGTGCATTCAAGATATCGCTTTCTTGTTTGTTCATATACACCTCTCCACAGTTTTTGGTGAACAGTATGCCAGCATGAAACCGCAATCCAAGATTGCGTTTTCATGTCATCAAGTTATTCTTAATGTTCTCCAACGCTACTGCTCTGCCAAATAGCATTTCAGGTGGTATTTGTAAACTCGCTTATTCTCTGGCGGCAGTTGCATATAATCTCCAAAAGATCTGGTCAATACCTTGTCGATTTATGAGGGGGCATAAAAATACCTTCCCTCAAATTCGCTTTCAATTCTATTTTTTAGCCAGTCCCTTTCATAAGGGATACCATCCCATGGGAGTCCCATATATTCTGTAGGCTTTTCATCGAATTTTATGTAACGTTTATGCATTTTCATAAGAACATCATGAGCATCGAATAATTTTGCACCATAAAAAGCTAGATTTTTACGCACTATCTGCATCAATCTTTTCTTCTCATTTAAAGCTTCATGGACTCGATCGTTTTTATATAGATTTTAGAGTTCTGGTTCTTTTCTGGTCACAATCTTATACTCGTGATAAGCTACGCGTTTTTCTACAGGAGGAAGTTCCATATAGTTCCCATAAATATAAGCTAAAAGTTCATCCCACTTTTCAGGCGCATAGAATTTGTGATTTTCAAATTCCAATAGCACTCTTTTCTCAAACCATGCTTTTTCGAATTGCTCCGGATTCTTTTCATCCGACCACACTGGAATGCCAACGTATCGGTTTGTGTTTTTTGTGTTCTCGTGTATATATTCAACTATTTCCAAATCAAATTTTTTCAAATAATCTCTGCCATAAACAACCTGCAACAAAAGGTGATATGGAATTTTCAGACAGGACTTGATGGTCGAGTTTCCTTTTCCATTTACATATATTCTTATTTTCCTATTTTCTTTTTGAATATGTTTCAAAATTTTTTTTGCCTGAGCAACATTTTCCCCATAGAAGTCCAAGGGATAAACGTCAACAAACACACCGATATCAATCGGTTTTTCATTATTGGTATGTATGTATTTATATCGCCGGTCCGAGAATCTCGAAATACCAAAATAATAGTTTTCTTCAGTTTGACGATTTGAAAGTTTATACGGTGCTATCGAGTCCTTGTTCTTTTGGCAATAATCCAGAAATCTGTCATAGTCTTCTCTTGGCATCCAAACGTCTGCATCATCATCCCACGGAATAAATCCATGATGGCGAACAGCCCCCAGCAATGTTCCATAGGCAAGGTAATACCGAAAACCTTCTCTTTCACATAAATCATGAAATGTCTGTAGCACATTCAGCGTAACTGTATGAATTTCCTGTATAGTTAATTCTGTTTTATTCATCTATTTGACCTCCAAAATCGCTTTAGAATGCCTAATGTCTTCTCTTCATGAATCAAGCCGGCTCCACACAATAACAAAACGACTAAGATTCTCAGAATAATATGGTCAATCAGAACATTTCCCAGTATTACTGCTGAAAATATTCCTGCGGAGCATCCTAGCATTACCTTATTTGAGAACAAAATCTTTCCTTCAACCTTTATCGCAATCAGATAATGCAGAAGAAAATAAAGGAAATATGTTGCCAATGTTGTGTATGCAGCGGCAATGTAGCCATATTTCTTTATAAAAACAAAATTCAGAATAATATTTACGATTGCGGCCATAATCGTTCCGCTGGCTATGTACTGAGTTTTTCCATAATAATATTCAACACAGGACGGAATCGTATATAAAAAAGCAAAATACCCCCCTGCAACGATAGGAATCACAGAATATATTGCATCCCAGTAATTTTCACTTGCCAGAATCTTAACGATTTCTGGTGCCATAAAAATAATCGCACTCGAAAACAGTGCCATGTACGATGCATAGTAGCCACTATACTTTCTTATTGAGAATAAATCATTGTCCTTTCTTTTTTGGTAAAACCATGGTCCCCAAACACTATCCAGCGAATTTGCCGTAACCTGTACAATTGCGTAGATATTATAAGCAAAACTGTAAATTCCAGCATTCTCATCCGTTCCCATTTTCATAATCATAATTCGATCAAACTGATTAAGCACAATTTGACTGAGTCCGTGCGGGATAATGGGAATGCTATACTTAACCCCCCATTTCAGGAGAGATAGATCTTTACACGGTTTTTCTCTTTTCCAAAATTCGATGATTATATTGACTGCAACTACCACAATCGCTATTGTCGAACCCAGAATTCGCCCAATATACTTATCCTTCTGAAAAACAAATACGATAAGAAACAGCGAAAGCAGAATGTTAAGTATAGCATTTATGCCAGATACTTTTATGAATTTTTGGTACCTGTAATCGATTCCTGCATCTGTGTTATAGCAAGTCATTACGGCATTTCCAAATGCATACAAAACTAAAAGGTTCAAGCAGACTTTATCCAGCTGCAGAAAATTTTCAATCGCATCTCCAAATATATTTACAGCCAACAGCCAGCCCGCTGTACTGCAAAGCACAAGGCAAATTGTTGTCGAAACATAAGAATGGTAGTCCTTTCCTTTCTCCGCTCCTTCCGAGGCAAGACCATACCGATAACGTGCATTCTTATAGCTACTGTGAATTGCAAATCCGATCAACACAAAAATTATATTTTCATAGGAAAGAAAAACGTTGTACTTTCCATAATCCTGCGTTGTCAGAAGCCTTGTGAAAATTGGGATTGTAAAGAAAGAAAGTCCCTTCAAAAGGTAATTTCCAATTGTGTATCCAATGCCCGCCTTGAGAACACGGTTGCCCGCTTTTTTCTCTCGTGTCTTATCGTTGGTGCCCATATTCTCCATGGACTCCCTTCTTGTAGTCATTGATTCCCCGTCTTATAAATTTCATCCTGCTCTTTTTATCATCCAGCATCAAATAATGTACAACCGGACGTATCGTCACATTTGCAATCAGCCGCAGCCGCATCTTCAAAGGGACATAATTTTCCTGAAGAAGATACAGTGCATCTCTCGTCTGATAGTATTCTCTGAAAGGCTGGCCGACTCTCAGTTTAATAGGACCAACTTTCTTTTCGCCGTTTCCTACAGAATGGTGCAGCACAACTTTTTCTGTCATGCAGCACACCATACCGGCTTTCTGCATCCGCCAACACAGATCCCAATCTGCCAGGTCCAGAAAAACTTTCTCATTCCAGAAATCGATCCTTTTCAGGTTTCCATACCGCATCATCAACGAAGATGTAATGGTATTGCTTACCTCATATGTCTCATCTGTAATATTTTTCTTCTGCCGTGGTCTCTCCGTCCGACCATTGCTCGTATTGTAAAATACAGGCCCCAGACACCCCAGATTCGGAATAAGTGTCTCAATCTTCCGGTATTCATCCTGCAGCGCTTGAATATAACCTTCGCCAATCTGTGAATCCTGGTCAAAGAATATGATCAAATCATCATCTTTCCAGCCATAGGTATCATTTTTTAGTGCCACATTAAATGCTGCACCAAGACCAAGGTTCTCATTTTTTGTTATGTAGATTATGTTTTTTTCATTTTGAAATACGGTCTCATGGGATTCCTGACTATTGTCACATAGAATCACCGTGTCCACCTGTTGAGACAAAATCCTACAATTATTAAATTCTTTTTCGCTTGGATTATATAAAGTCACCAAGGCATGCGTTTCACTCATTTTTAGCCTTTCACTGCCAGAATCAATAAGTTGGCAATTTTATTCAACACAATTAGTAATTAGCAGAACTGCAAATATATGTGTGCTATCAAAACAGTACGGATTAAAAAAGGTGTAAATCAGGTATGTTATATAGCACATAAGTTTTTTTCGCTTTTTTTGTCTAGCATATGGAATAAGTGTCAGTAAATAAAAAGTTCCTAGTCCAATTATTCCAATTTGATTGTAGATATATAGCGTTTGTAATTCGAAATACGTATCGCCATCATACTGCCTCCACACTCCTCCGCCACTGACGTTATGTCCTAAACCACTCCCGATAATGGGATTTGTTTCCGTTAGCACCTGAATTTGTTCTACTCGAACCGCATTTGAAAATTCTGCCTTTACCTTCATCGATCTCAACGAATAGAATCCAAATACTGTAACCATCACTATTGAAATTGGAATAACGAAGATCAATTTCCAGTGTTTCTTTTTAATCCATTTCAGAAGTACCGGACCATAATAAAACACTACAAAAGCAAATATTCCCAAAACGTATGCCGAATTTCCTGCCGCAAGGGCAGTTACTGCCATTAGTGCTCCGTAAAATGTCAATCTGCGTTCTTTCATGAATTCACAGATAAACAGTGTCACAAATATACTTGTTCCTAAAATTTGTACTCGCGGTATGCCGTTTAAAATATAGATATCTCCCGCCCCCGTACTTTTTGCCCACATACGGTAGGATTGATAATCCTGTTTGATGAAAACATCTATCCATGTAAGCAAAACTGTACTCGCCTTAACCACCGCAAGTATTTTAAGAACTATCCATTCTGCATGAAAATTAGGTTCTCTTACACATTGTGCCAATGGAATTGCCAAAAGAATCAAATAAAACCGTAGCATACTTCCAATAGACGAGCCATTTATATACGAAATTATCCCTGAAATTGTCAGATAAAAAAAGAAAAAGCAGTATAATGGCATCCAACTTCTGTACGATTGGAATTTCATATGATTACTCTCGAGCAAAAGAAATGTCGCCAGACATGGGACAATTAATGTTGCAAGCTCTCTCTGGTAACACTGAAACATGTACGCCATCATAGAGACAGTCCAGAATGCACATGCCAATGTATTTTTGTTTATCCTAATTTTCATACACATTTTCCCAGTCCAACGAGATCTACTTTCTCAGCATTTTCTCAAACATAAACCTCCGTAGCCAATTCGGAGCCAACGCTGACCCGCTACGAATCACACAGCTTTTTATGTACTGCCCTTTCCCTATAAAGCCTTGCTGTTTCATAAACTTGAACAGCTTTGTCTGCGCCTTGATATACTTCCAACCGGCACGCCGCAGGTACATATCCAAGCCGGCCCTCATATGGAGCAACGGCTCTTGAATGTTGTAGCCTTGATACCCCGCCATCAGCATCCGGAGCCAAAGGTAATAGTCCTCCAACAAGTAGAAGTCCTGATAAGAACCAACAGCTTCGACTGCGGATTTCTTATACATCACGCAGGGATGATTAAACGGATTGCGCTTCTTTGCAAATTCTACAATTTCCGCATTCGTCTCCGGTGGCACACGCTTCGCATCGACGGTATTCGGATCAGTAGTAAACTCTTCCACGATGCCGGAGCAAATACTCACTTCTGGATGCTCGTTAAACACAGCAAGCTGTTTCTCACAGCGATGCGGATACGCAATATCATCACTGTCCATTCTGGCAACCAGTTCATTTTTGCAATGTTTGATGCCTTCATTCAGTGCATTGCCAAGTCCACCGTTCTTAGCAAGGCGAACGACATTTAAAGTTATCCCCATCTCTCGCTGCTTTTTGGCAATCACCTTGTCCAGCGCATCATTCAGTGGTCCGTCACATACCAGTATGAAATCATCAGTTGGGAACGTCTGTGATTGAACACTTTCAATTGCTTGCTCGAGGTATTCTGGCTTTTCCTTATAATAAACGGACATCAAGACACTGTAATTCTGCATCATTCTTCTGTCTCCTGTCCCATCGCCGTAGTTGCACCTTCTGCCACACCCTCAGTGCTCTCCGGCATGAACAAAATCTTCACCGTTGCCAGCATGATCTTCAGATCCTCAATCAGGCTGGGATGTGCAATGTACATCAGATCCATCTGCAGCTTATCGTAGGGGGTGGTGTTGTACTTGCCGTACACCTGCGCATAACCGGTCAAGCCAGCCTTTGCCTGAAGCCGCAGCGCAAACTCCGGCATCTCCTCACAATACTGGGCGGCGATCTCCGGGCGCTCCGGACGAGGGCCTACAATAGACAGATCACCTTTTAGAATATTCAGTAACTGAGGCAACTCATCCAGGCGGCAAGCGCGGATGATGTGTCCCACCTTCGTGATGCGGTCATCTTTATCACCGGTGGAAAGACGCGCCACACCATCTTTTTCGGCATCCACACGCATCGAGCGGAACTTCAGAATCTCAAACTGCTTACCATCTTTGGTCAGGCGAACCTGCTTGTAAAAAGCCGGACCGCCATCAGACTTGACAGCAATGGCCGTGATGAGGAGCAACGGGCTGAGAATTACCAGTCCAGCCAACGAAACCACAATATCCATCAAACGCTTCACAAACAGATACTCCGGGCTTGCCATATACCGGCCCACCCGCAGAACCGGCAGATGGAACATATGCATCGGCTGGGCACCGCTCATAATCACATCGCCCACACGAGGAATCACGAACACATTGATGCCCTGTCCCACGCAATATTTCAGAATGATATTGCGCTCATGGCTGTGGACACCGCTGATGAACACGCTCTGCATTCCATCCAACAGGCTCAGGTCGTTCAGGCATTCCTCAACGTTCAATGTCATCTTGACATCGTATTTTTGGGACAATCCATATTCACTGATGAGCTTTTCCAGTCCATGCCGGACATCGTAGACCACTGCGGTGGGTTGAGGCGGAAAAGTCCGGAAATACCAGGTATGGGCGCATCTTGCCCACAGGGTTGCCATCACGACCTGTCCTGCAATCGCCGCGATACCCGGCAGAATATTGCAGAGTCGCCGAGACATCAGGCAGATCACGATATACAGGATGCCGTCTGTCGCCATTGCCGCCAGCACTTGCCCATAAATCAACTCCGAAATGCGTTGCAAAGACATCCAGAACGCATCGTAGACTTTACCTAACAGAAAGAACAACACCGCAAACAGACCGATCATGGCCCAGTTGCCCTTCCAACCAAACTTTGCATAGACCTGATACGAATAATACAGCTCCCAACAAAGTGCAAACGGAATTGTGATCATTACCAAATCGATGATTTTTACGATCTTCAACATCACATCATGCTGAAATTTTGACATAATACCCCAATAACTCCTTCAATTGTTTTCTTTGGTTCTCATCAGCCTTCCTGATGCTGCCATGAGTCGAGCTTTTTCCACTGCATTTCAACAGCATCTAATAAAGCCATATACTCCTCCTGCCACAATCAAGGAGTATCCTCCATTTGGATCATGGAAGATACCTCTTATTTTTCACCTTGTACCAATTCTCGCCTTATTTTATCATGAATTTACCAGCACTTCAATAGAAATACCTTGTATCATTCCAAATTGACGGAAAAAAATACAACATTCTAATGCGATTCCATTCAATTTTGGACAAGAAATGCAATTTATGGAAATTACGGAAGCGTTTCTTTGCGCACAAGGAGTCAGACAAGAGTCAAGTAAAGGGAGGTATTCAGATGACAAAACGGGGAGAAAACATCCATAAGCGAAAGGACGGCCGCTGGGAGGGGCGTTATATCAAAGGGCGCACCGCCGAAGGAAAGCCCGTATGGGGGTACCTGTATGGGTATGCGTACCGCGAAGTCCGGGAAGAGCTGATCAAGCAGAAGGCTCTGTCCGGATTCTATCAGCTTTCCGGGAAGTCAATGCGTTTTTCTGAGCTGGCGGAGCTTTGGCTCGCTTCTCTCAGGCAGGGGATCAAAGAATCTACCTATGCTCACTACCAGTATACTCTGCACAAATATCTTCTTCCAGTTTTAGGCAATTTACTAGTATCGAGCATGACGGATTCTTTGCTGGAACGTCTTTTTCTTCAAATTTTATTGCCCTCAGACCGGAGTCACAAGCCACTTGGCGCATCCTCGGCACAGGAATGTTTTGGGATGCTACGGCGAATCTGTAAGTATGCTGCACATCTGCACCTCATGCCGCCCATCAAGATATGCGTCAAACTGCCACACACACAGAAGCCAGAACCACAACCCTTAACCCGGACAGAACAGGATTCTCTCCGGGAATTTCTTTTATCAGAACCAACCACCCGTAAAATCGGGATGCTTCTGCAAATGGAACTTGGATTGCGAATCGGGGAGGTCTGCGGACTGCAGTGGGGAGATTTTGATTTGGATGAAGGCACAGTAACGATTCGGCGCACTGTCTGCCGAATCTGTTGTGGAGATGGCCATACAAAAGTTGTGATCCAAACATCCAAAACGCAGCATTCTAACCGTGAACTTCCGCTTCCGAAGCCGTTGCTGAGAACTCTACGTAAGTTGCACGGAAAATACAGCGATAATATATGGTTTCTTTCTGGAAACGAGGAACGGCCTGTAGAACCACGCTGTTACCGCAAGAGTATCCAATGCTACCTGAAGCAGGCCAGGATCCGAAAAATTCACCCACATGTTCTGCGGCATACGTTCGCTACGACCTGCCTGCAGGCTGGATGTGATATCAAAACCTTGAGCGAACTGCTGGGCCATTCCAATGCAACGATCACGCTACAGCGATATGTCCACTCTGATCTGAACCGTAAGAGACAGGAGCTGGAGCGTATTACACGCCGGCTTCATAAAGGGTCATACAGGAGTCACAGGTTGAAATAAATTACGTAGTTGCAGAAAAAATCAGACTATGTCCTCAACGATCCAAATGGAGGATACTCCTTGATTGCGGCAGGAGTGTGTGTATGCGGCATTGCGGCTGTCTTGAGCATAATGAGAGAACCTACCCAGCGGCGATAGAACCGATAGAAGCAGTATGGCAAGACCACTGTCATTTATCCAGGCCAGCACCAGTAAGAGTCAATATTGCGTTCAAACTCACAGAAAACCACTTGGATGCAGTCATTTTTGGCTGTCTCCCAGTGAGCATATCTTCAAAATGCAGACAGGAACTCAATTGGTGAAAATCGTTGCGCAGGAATCTTCCTTATTATATAAGCGGAATAAAAACGTGTGAGGAAAAATGGTGAATTTAGAAGAAACGAAGTATCATGTGGATTTTGGTAAATATTATGTTCAGATGACGGATAAACAAAAGCATTATCTTGTGGTGCGCTCAGTCATCGACCGGATTCTTGCGGGGATTGCTCTGGTAATACTTTCACCGCTGTTTTTGATCGTAAGCATTGCACAGAAAATCAGTGCACCCGATGAGCCGATTTTCTTTTTGCAGAAGCGTGTTGGAAAAAACGCACATTGCTTCAACATTATTAAATTCCGGACAATGAAAAGCTCTGCACCAAAAAATGTGGCAACCGGCGACTTGGACGACCCACAAATATATATTTCAAGACTTGGGCGCTTTCTGAGAGATACCAGCATTGATGAGCTCCCACAACTTGTGAATGTGGTCAATGGGGACATGAGCCTGATTGGCCCCCGCCCACTGGTATATACCGAGCGTGAGATTCGTTTTTTGCGTCGATGGTACGGTGTATATCAAGTGACACCGGGCATCACCGGCTGGGCACAGGTCAACGGTCGGGATACGGTGGATATCTACGATAAGGTTTACTATGACCGTGAGTACGTCCAGAATGTCAGCCTGAAGTTTGATTTGAAGGTCATCTGGAAGAGCGTTCTGGTGGTGTTGGGCCGGAAGGGTGTCGTGGATGGAAAGGTTGATCCGGAGTTCCGGAAAGAAAGTATTGTGCTGCTGCGGGAAAGTCAGCTGGTGCAAAATAGGAAAGTTGAATGCACAGACGAGAATAAATTGCCGATGATGTGAGGAAATATGAAAAAGGTACTTTTTGTAACGCACAATGGACGTTTTTTAGTCCAGTTTGAATTGAATGATATCCAGATTCTGCAGGAACTTGGGTACGAGGTCCATTGTGCAACGAATTTTGACGGCGAAACTATGCGAGCAGATGCCGAAAATACCTTGAAGGAACACGGTGTGATCTGCCACTCAATTCCGATTGAACGTTCACCTCTGCGATTGAGAGAAAACCTGAACGCATATCGGGCGCTGAAATCACTGCTGAAAAAAGAGCATTTTGCGGGTGTGCATTGTCATACCCCTATGGGTGGCGTGGTTGGCCGTCTGGCTGCCAATGCGACACACACGGCACCGGTGCTCTATACGGCCCATGGTTTCCACTTTTACAAGGGCTGTCCGTTGAAAAACCGGGTGATCTACCAGACCGCCGAGACTTTTTTGGCCCGCTATACCGATGCCCAGATCACCATCAATCAGGAGGATTACGCCGCCGCACAGAAATTTTCCCTGCGTGGCAAAGCGTATTATGTTCCAGGAATTGGCGTAGATGTGAAGAAGATCTCTTCCGTGCAGGTGGATCGAGCCACAAAGCGGGAAGAACTGGGCATCCCGGAAGATGCGTTTGTGTTTGTGTCCGTTGGGGAGCTGAATGAAAACAAAAATCATAGAACTGTGATTCGGGCTTTTGCAAAGACGGATATGACGAACAGTTACTACCTCATTTGCGGAGAGGGAAAGCTGAGGCAGGAGCATTTGAAACTGGCAGAAGAGCTTGGAGTATCAGACAGAGTCCGTTTTCTTGGCTTTCGAACGGATGTCAGCGAAATCCTGCGAGCCTGCGACTGTTTCGTTTTTCCATCCTTCCGGGAAGGGCTGTCTGTCTCCCTGATGGAAGCAATGGCCGCTGGCCTACCCTGCATTGCAAGCCGCATCCGTGGAAATGTAGACCTGCTGCCAGACAGCCGGTATCTGTTTGAGGCATCGGATGAGGCCGCATTATGTCAGCTGATGTGCGATATTGTGGATGGTGTTCAGGTCAGGCAGGAGTGTACCCGGAACAAAAAGACACTGGAACAGTACGATGTGCGGAACGTCAGTGAGCAGATGAAGAGGATCTATACGGAACTGCTGGGAGACTGAAAGAAAAATGAGGGTTCTTCACTTATTGAAAAGCACAAAATATTCTGGTGCCGAGAATGTGGTGCTTACGATTATGTCGCTCTTCCCGGAAGCAGAGATGATCTATGCCTCTCCGGATGGCCCGATCCATAAAGTTGTGGAAGCCAGAGGTCAGAAGTTTTATCCGCTGGAAAACACCTCTGTCGGTGCCGTCCGGAGGGCAATCCGGGACTTGAAGCCCGACCTGATCCATGCACATGATTTCAGTATGGCGACCTGTGCCGCATGGGCGGCCGGAAAAACTCCGGTGGTGGCACATTTTCATAACAACCCGCTCTGGCTGAAGAAGGTCTGTCCGCAGTCTGTTGCGCTGGCACTGTCATTGCCCCGCATCCGAAATGTAATCAGCGTATCGAATTCCATTGAAGCGGAATATATCTTCCGGGGGCTTCTAAAACAAAAAAACACCGTGGTCGGCAATGTGGTAAACTGTGCCGACGTCCGGCAAAAGGCGCAGGAAACGTGCAATTGTGCACAGGTCGATCTGGTTTTCCTCGGGCGGATGACCGATCCGAAGTGCCCCCTCCTGTTTTGCCAGATCGTGCAGAGGCTCCGGGAGATGCGGCCACAGATCACCGCACGCATGATCGGTGACGGCGAGCTGATGCCCCAGGTAAATGACTATGTCCGACAAAACGGACTGGAAAGCAATGTTGAACTGGCAGGTTTCCAAAGCAACCCTTACCCCTATCTGAATGCCGGCAAAGTCATGGTCATGCCCTCTGTATGGGAAGGCTTTGGTCTGGCCGCCGTGGAAGGCATGTGCCTTGGCAAGCCTGTTGTGTGCAGCGGTGTCGGCGGGCTGGCAGATATTGTGGACGAAACCTGTGGAGCGGTTTGCAAAACGATCGACGAGTACTGCAACGCTATCCTGAAACTGCTGCAAGATGAAAATGCTTATTGCCGCTGTTCCGCAAATGCAGTTGGAAAGAGTATGCAATATACGGATATGCAGCGCTATAAAGAAAGAATTTTGAATATCTACAACAATAAAATTGGTTGAAGAGGAATTTTAAGGTATGGAGTTTTGTATTCGACTGGATGACGCCTGTCCCCAAATGAATCTCGAAAAATGGAACAAAGTTGAACATCTTCTTGATCAATATGAAATCAAGCCATTGGTCGGTGTGATTCCGGACAATCAGGATCCGGACTTTCAGGCAGAGCCAGATTACTCCTTTTGGGGAAAAGCAGTCCAATGGAAGAACAAGGGTTGGTCGATCGCATTACATGGCCTTCATCATAAATTGGAATCTCATGCCCCTCAAGGATATTATCAGCTTTCTCATTCCAGAAAAACAGAATGGGCTGGAAAGAGCACCAGTGAACAATATCAGATGCTGTTAAAAGGCTATCATATTCTGGAACAGCATGGATTAACCCCCACCTGCTTTTTTGCTCCCTGCCACACTTATGATGCTTCGACAATTGAAGCATTAAAATTAATGGCTGCTCAAGGAAAAGAAATGTACATTTCTGATGGTTATTCCCTGAAGCCTTATAAAAAATCCAATATCTGTTTTTTACCGCCTATGTTCGATACGCCGCACAAATTACCCCTCGATGGCACTTATACATTTGTATATCATCCAAATAATATGTCCTCGGCTGACTTTGACTATCTGGAAAACTTTCTGCAACAGTATAAGCAACACTTTAGAAGTCCAGACATCCTTATGAAAGACTCCGAAATCAAAGATGGGCAGGGTGTTATCGGAAGAATTTTGGAATATGCAATTTATTTTATGCGTGGTTTGAAGGGTTCAAAGGAGTAAATCAAAATGGACATTCCTAAAAACAAGGTGATTTTGATTGGCGGCAATCATCATAATGGGTTGGGGTTGGCCCGTAGTTTTGGCGTAAATGGAATCAAACCGTATGGCATTATTGTCGGTGAGGGCGCAGGGCATGGTTTTGTGCGAAAATCGAAATATTGGGCCAAAACATGGGTGATTAAATCGGACGACGAAATTGTCGAGTTCCTTTTAAGTATCTTTCGGGACGAGAAAGAAAAGCCTGTTGTTATTCCATATTCAGATGGGGCAGCAGAAGAAATTGATTTAAACCTCAATCGATTGAATGAATATTTTTTATTGCCCTCCATTGGCGGACAGCAAGGAAAAATTGCAGAGTTGATGGATAAGCAAAAACAGGTTGAATTTGCTCAAACCTATGGAATTCCAATGGCAAAAAGTTGCGTGGTGGACTTGAGTGATATTCGCCTGCCGAAGGATATGATCTATCCGTGCATCGTAAAGCCGGTTGTCAGTGCAGAGGGCGAAAAATCGGATATTCGTAAATGTGATACAGAAACTCAAACCGTAGCATATCTCCAAGAACTCCAAAAAAAAGGCTATCATCGATTTTTGGTACAGGAGTACCTGAATTACGATACCGAATATCTTATGGTTGGATCGATCAGTGGACAAAATCAATGTTGGGTCAATTCTAAGAAAATTAGAGTATGGCCTGTTGTGGGTGGAAGTAGCAGTTGCTTACAGGTCACAGATCAGAGAAATGTTTCAGAGTTTTTTGAGTCTGTCAGAACTGCTTTTCACAAGATAGCGTATGACGGTCTGTATGATGTCGAGGTTCTTCAAGTTAATGGAAAACTGTTTTTGAACGAAGTGAACTGGCGAAATTCCGGAACGATCTACTCAGTGCTAGGTTCGAAGGTTTATTATCCAGTGAACTGGTACTATTGGGAAACTGGAAATCATCTGCCGGAAGACTTTCTACAAACTTGTATGGATGAGACTGTTTACACGATAGATGAATCGCTGGACCTACGACATGTGGCATGTGGGAATATTACCTTGAGGCAGTGGTTGAGTGATAAAAAGAAATCAAAAGCCTTCGCAATCTGGGATATGGCAGATTTGAGACCAACTGTAGCACAATACTTTTACTTGCTGAAAGAGTTGATAAAGAGGCATGGAGTCAAATGATGAACAACAAAACATCGTCCGCTATATATATACCAACAATATGTGTCATGTTGTCAGCATATAATGGCGAAAATTATATAAATGAGCAAATTGACAGCATTCTTTCGCAGCAAAATGTAAATGTCCTTTTGTACATTCGTGATGATGGCTCAACGGATAAGACATGGGAAATTATAAGTCATTTCGCGCATACGTACAAAAATGTCAGGATTCTCAAAGGCGAAAATGTCGGTTGGGAAAAAAGTTTTCTTAAGTTAGTAGATTCTGCTCCTAACGCTGATTTGTACGCTTTTTCCGATCAGGATGATGCTTGGCTTCCGGATAAACTGGAAAGAGCATACCAAACAATACAGAATGAGAAGAACAGTATTGTATTATACGGAAGCAACGTCTGGGTAACTGATGAAAAACTTAACAAAAAGTGCACCTATTGTCCTGAGGGTGTGGATGTCCTGAACCGTCCGTTCATTCAAAGGCTTGACCGATGCGATATGCCCGGTGGGTTGACATATGTTTTTACCCCAAGTGTCCGGAGACTTTTGCAGCGCTGGCCAAATAATGGAGCTTTTGGACATGATTATATCTGCTATATGTTATGCACACTGTTCGGGAGAGTCATTTATGACCCGACACCTACTGTTCTTTACCGACAGCACCAAAACAATCAGATTGGAGCACCAAAAGGTTTTGGATGGTGGCTTAAATGTAAGCTCCATAGGCTCTGCTCACCAGAAAACCCGGACCGTAGTATATTTTCCGAAAATGTATTAAAATTATATCCCAATGAATTGGCAAGCGTGCCCGATACAGAACACTTATTAAAAAAGATCAGTCTTTATCCAAAAGACATCAACTGCAAATTATATTTGTTGGTGTTACCGCAACTTAAAAGAAAAAATGCTCTGGATACACTTTTTTTAAAACTCCGGATTTTATGGAATAAATGGTGAAGTGATATGACACTTTTTATCCTGGCGTTTTTAACGGTGATCATCTTATTAGTAAATGTATTTATATCCAAAAAAATTTATGCACCGCCTGTTATTCTCTGCGCAGTATTCCTTGCTTGTTTCTTCCTAATAGAAGTTGCTTATGGAGCATTAGAAGATGAATATCTTTTTTATGGCTGGTATGTTATTGCAGCCATAATGTTTTCGGTTGGTTTTCACCTTGCTTCCTTTGGTGTGAAATGCTCAAGCAATAACACAAAATACTATGCATCCTTCTCAGATCAGTGGTTTCCGATATTGATTCTGATGGCATATGGAATATCTGCAATACAGTTAGCTGATATTCTGCCTTACGCTGGTACAGGAAATCTTTGGCGGGCGTTGGAACACAATTATACCTCCAAGAGCATCATTGTTTTATTGAACCTTTATAATGTGATAATCTTCTTTATTTCTACCACATTGGTTTTCTTGGATAGTACGAAAAAGAATAAAAAACGTTGGCTTGCGGTTGCAGTCAGTCTAATCCCTTATTTGGTGACGCTCAATCGCGGAACGTGGATCATGATGATTATTACAATCGTGTTTCAATGGCTCTATATTAAGCGGAAATCAAATATTATTGCGATTCGATGGGGTAGTCTCTGTATCGCAGGAATGCTCGGTCTGATTGCTATAAGTTCCATTTGGAAATATGGGGAATACTACAACTATGGGGAACTGTTTGCGATGGTTTCCAAGGCTTATTTTGGAAGTCAGTTCGTAGCGTTTCGACTGAATATGACCTATAACAAGACTTTGCTAGAGGGACAAAATACATTCAGAGTTATAATTGCTGTGCTGCATTCTATCGGACTTCTTGATCTGGAACCGATTAATATTGTACAGCCCTTTGTAACGATTTATGGATATCCAACAAACGTATATACTGGTCTTTCCTATTATGCCATGGATTTTGGAATGTGGTGGGCTTATGCGATGGAGTTTATCTTTGGTCTGATTTATGGGCGGTTGTATAAAAAATCCATGTCAAAGAAAACGGTCAGCGTTTTTTATGTTACAGCTTTATCCATGCTGATATATCCGCTTGTAAACCAGTTTTTTGATGATAAATATTTAAGCGTAGCAGCAGAGTGGATAAAATATTTTATTTTCTTATGGATATTTACTCGAAAAAGCATCTTACAAATAAAGGAAAAGCCGCAGGAATAAAAGAAAGAAGTATGAGATGAAGCATTCATCTATTGGCTACGGAATATTTGCAATTTTTTCTGCAAATATGATAAATTTGATTTTCAACCTTCTCACGAATTTTTTGCTTCCAAAATATCTGTCTGTTGAAGCATATGCGCAAATTAAAACATTTCTGATGTATGTTGGGTATGTGGGTGTTCTGCACCTTGGATATTCAGATGGAATGTATCTTCGCTATGGCGGAGTACAGATCACCCCAAAAATCAGGGAAGCTCTTTCAACCGACATAAAGACCATGAGAAACTTTCAGTTATTGGTCGGCATCCTTTTTTTGACGGTGGCACTCTTTTCAAGAAATCCAGTTTTGATTGCAAGTGCGATAGCTATCATTCCTGTAAATATGACGAACTATTACAAGTATCTTTTACAGGCCACCGGAGAATTTCAGAGTTACAGCAGAATTCTAAATTTCATAACAATCTCTACCGCCGTACCAATTTTAGGATTGCTTTTGGCGGGAATTCGAGAGCAGTATGACTACTACTTACTGGTATATCTTTTAGTTGATGTTGGAATCTGGTTCTATCTGGAGTGGGTTGCAACTCGAAAATATAAGCTAAAAAGTTGTAGTTTCTCAGTCTCCGAAAGTATCGCTATTTTCACGGAAAATATACGGGATGGTTTTTTTCTGATGCTTGGAACTTTTTCGAGCATTATTCTGACCGGTATGGACCGCTGGTTCATTAAAGTTCTAATGGATAACACGGCATTCGCAATGTACAGTTTTGCAGTTAGTATGGAAGGGCTGATGGATGTTGCGGTTTCTCCGATCTCCACAACACTATATAATTACTTCTGCGTACATACAGATAGAGTTGAATTAAAGAAAATCAAAAATCAAATCATTATCTTTGCAACTTTGATTGTGGCGTGTGCATTCCCAGCAAAATTTGTACTGGAAACCTTTTTGACACGCTACATGGAAGCAGGAAGTGTCATCTTCTATCTATTCGCCTCGCAGATTTTTTATATTATTATAAAGTGCTTCTATGTGAATCTTTACAAGGCTCAAAAAAAGCAAAAAATCTATTTTGCCAAGTTGGTTACTGTCATCGTATTAGGCTTCATATTAAATGCTTTTCTTTATGCGATCATGCATACAAAGGAAGCCTTTGCAATCGGCACAATGCTTTGTGGAATTATTTGGTTTATTTTGTCGGAACTGGACTTTATATTCCTCCGGGCAGATATTCGTGAAATTTCATATTTAACATTTGCATCTACTGCCTATATTATTATAGGACTTAGCTTTGAGTCCGTTCTGGGATTGTTTATATACTTGGCTGTTGTGATAGTTTTGCTTTTCACCCTGATGAGAAAAGATACTATGGAGATTATAGATCGTATTCATTCCATGTTCTGAAGTATTATGAATCCACAGTAATAACAACACTGCGCATCTGTCTGGATATGGATGCGCAGCGTTTGCTTTGTATGCTATTTGCACTCACCATGGTGCAGAATAAACTACAGATGCAGACAGCATCTTTACATACTTTTACTGCTCCAACTTTTTGGCTTTGGTGAAGAACCACTAGAGCAGGGCGGTACAGCCCACCATGCAGGTCAGCATGATGAGAAATGCGGTGCAGTAGCCGATGGCAAGAAGCATCTATCGGTTTCTGGCAATCATTCTGGATCTGGTCGGAGTTTCCGTGGTGTTTGCCTTCCGGAGCTTCTACGCAGGTTCATTCTGTACCTCCGAGCTGAACGAAAGCATTGCTATTCTGATCCTTCTGTTCGTAAATATGACCTTCACCTTGCAGGGTTCGGTTTATCTGACTGTGCTTACCGGGCATGAGAAGTACACCTTTTTGCGGATATTATCCATCCTGATGCAGGTCATCCAACCGCTTCTGGTCATTTTGTGCGTCAGCCGGATCCCATATGCGATCACGGTCTCGGTGGTGATCGTCCTTCTGAACCTCCTGACCATTGGAATTCGGTATGGCTATGTGACCCAAAAACTAAAAATACGGATCACAAAACAGCCCAAAGATTCCCGGATCGTGAAAAGCATCCTCGGTCTTTCTGCTGCCATCCTGCTTGGAAGCATTGCGGATCAGATCTTCTGGAAAACAGATCAGGTCATTCTGGGACGGATGTTCAACACCGCAGTCGTTGCAATTTATTCTGTCGTCTCACAAATCTGTTCCATGTATATGCAGTTTGGTACACAGATCTCCGGTGTTTTTTATCCAAAACTCAGCGCCTTGTATCAGGAAGAAAACGGTCTGCAGAAAGTCTCGGATTTGTTCATCCGGATAGGACGAATCACCTTCTACATCATTCTTCTGATTTTGTCCGGCTTCATCATTTTCGGACGTGAATTTCTGCTGTTGTGGGTCGGAGAAGGCTACGAAGAAGCCTATTGGGTCGCAATTATCGTTATGCTTCCTTTTTCCATCGATCTTGCACAGAATCTCGGGCTTGGTATTCTACAGATCAAGGGACAATATGGCTTTCGTGCAAAGATTTATTTCCTGAGCGCTGTCCTGAACATTGTAACAACTGTCTTGTTTACAAGATGGATTGGAATTGTAGGTGCAGCGCTTTCAACAGGTGTTTCCATGTTCCTTACCAGTGGGGTGATTATGAATTGGTATTTCCAGAGAAAAGCTGGTCTGGATATCAAAAAATTCTGGAAAGAGACCGCTCCGGTCATCATTACTGCAGTTTTGTTGACAATGGGTGCACTGATTCTGAAGCAGCACCTGAAAATAGAACCAGCTGGGTCCATTTGGAAATTTGGTGCAGGAGTCCTTCTTTATACGGCTCTTTATGCGGCGGTCATGCTTGGAATCGTGGCCAACCAATTTGAAAAGGAACAATTTCTTCAAATTGTCACGAGTTTGGCCTGCACTCTAAAACGGAAATAAGTGCCACCTAACGAAACCACTTGCTTTTTTTTTTCATTAGGATTTGTAATGCCGGGTGGCATCCGATTCGAACATCTGCCGTATATAGCGATTTTGACCCACCCGGAACTTCTTCGCAGATGCTACCTTGGGGAAAGCTCATTCAGGAATACTTCGCATGACAAAACGAGGCATCCGATTTAAACATCGGGTGCCTTGTTTCTTTGTGGAAGCGTGTTTTCTCTGAGTAGTCACCATATTTTATACCGGTCTGGGGAAAACAGACAACTTTTCCGCTCAGCCAAAATGACCCCTGGCTCCAGATTTTTAACTACCCCCAACTTCTGACTGCTTCTGACTTCCACCAAACAAAAAAGCCAGCATATCATACGCAAATCGCACAATACACTGGCCATTCCGGTTATTCTCTTAGGCACTGGTACAGTTGAAGTCATGCATCAGCTTTCCAATGTCAGAGTCATCCCGGTACTCCTGTCTCGAAGGTGACACACTGCTGTTTTCTGTATTCTCATCTTACCATACAGTGTGCACTTTATCAATCGTCCTGATGTGGATTTTTCAACCAAGGGTTCTTATCGGGACACCGGAATTGTCGTGTTCGGAAGCCATACTTTTTGATGACCATCGACACCAATATCACCTCCCCTCAAGATTTTCTTTATTAATCAGGGGAGAAAAACTGTACCTATTCTATATAGAGAAAGTACAAAAATTGTCCTCTTAAATCTCAATCAGTTTCCATCTCACACTATTTCCAGCCTTATGCTTTCCGATGCTAACGCTGATAATCTGTACTCCATAGCTCCTGAGTTTTTCATTCAGAGTGTTAACTCCTATCGCCCTGCCCTTATACTCCATAAACACCCCGGTTCTCATAATTCCTGTATACATATCTTCTTTGAGCATCGGTTGGTTGATGTGTTCTTTCAGCCAGTTCATGAGCACGGGCATACGATACGGTTGGATATCCCGCTTCAAATCTACTACTGCATACTTCACAAACGCCTGCTTATAGGATGTTGCTATCATCTCCGCCAGCAGACTCTTCTCATATCTCAACTGTTTGACTCCCAGCTGATTGACACGGTAGGCTCCTTGGGATGCGTCCCACTCCATTACTCTGCATTTTTCCAGACTCTTGTTGATTTTATCCGGCGTCCCGCTTTGGCGATACTCTGCAAAGGCTTCCTCTCCTGCAAGAAATGCTTCCACCGGTTTCAACTCATCCTCAATGACCGACTGAAATTTCTTCAAATCCCCCATATACCAGTCTGCATCATAGTCACGGAAGTAAACGGTACAAGTATCCTCTGCATCCAAAGGACGTTTGCGGCCCATGGACTGTGCGATATCTGTCGGTTTCCATTGATCAATGAAGATATGCTTTACGGTACGATCTTTGATTTCGATTCCCATGCCGATTGCTTTTGTCGTGAATACAAATCTCTTTTGAAGCTTCCTGTCCCGGATACAATTTTCCAGTGCGTCAAACTGCTTTCCATATTTGGGATTGTTCTCTGAGCAGTAGTACCCGGCGGCATCCCCGAACTGTTCCTTCATCCTGACAAGATCCTCTCCACTAGACATAAAGATGACGGCTTTTTCATCCGCCGGGAGATCTTTCAGCATCATCACCAGATTCTCTCTGGTATAGAAGAACATCTGCGTGAGATGGCGGTAATCCTGTGGGAGCGTGTAGATTCGGTCAGGCGGTGTTGGGGAGACTGCATTCAGCATCTCATACACCTGGCCGCCTGTTGCGCTCATGTAAATCACCACATGATCTTTCTCGGCGCTCTGCAATTTCTCCATTGACAGGTAGGTATTGATATTGTAAGTCGCAAAATCTGTGAAGTAGTGGCATTCATCCGCCACAATATATTTAGACTCTCGCAAGTACTCTTCCAGCTTCCCAGAATTGTTCCTGCAGCATTTTTCCATGTACTGATAGGTCTGAACTTTCAGGACATCCTCATAAAGTCGCAGTTCAGCGGCAGCCTCTTCACCCATATCGTCAATTTCTGCTTCCAGTCTGCGGCGGATCATCTCTGCATGAAGCGAATTCAGCGGGCACAGATAGAGAATCGAATCCTTTCCTTCACCATTCAGTGTCCTATCCACAAGCCAGCCTGCCAGTTTCCTGATGATAAACTCGTTCTTACCACGGCCGGTTCCACAATCCAGTATCACACGGCCATTCTCCCAGTGCTTGTAACTCTCTCCGATGAGATCCGACACATATTGCTTTGATTCAGCAACCACCAAAGTCGTCTCCTGTTCGAGCGCAGCCACTTTCTCGGCAGGTACCACGTCTTCATTCTGGGGACAGTCGCTTAGCTGAATGAACAAGTCCGAGTCAAACGGCGGTTCAGAAAGCTCTCGTGCCCGTCTCTGCCTTTCCTCATCTCTTCGACGCTGCTCAGCCTCTGCATCGAGTCGTTCCAGCTCCGCATTCACCGCCTGCATAGCTTCCCGGTGTTCTTTTTCTGCCTCTTCCGTAACAGGTTTTTCTGCCAGCTCCTTTTGGTAGTCCTCATAACGGTGCGTTCCCTCTTTTTCGTCGAGAAGCTTCAGAAAGAATCCCCCGAATGGCCATTTTGTCTTTGCCACGATAATCACTTCCATTCTAAAAAATCACATGGTCAGGCATCTTCACCCGACCATGCGCTTAAATCTCTACTGTGATTCTGCACCCTTCAACCACAAAAATTCTCGTTGCAAAATGCTTCTTCACCTGATAAAATGGAAAGCAGGGAATTCTGTCGCCAAACAATTTCCCCGTTTCCATAGCCGCCTTCCTGTTACCCTCAGGAAAGGCGTTTTTCTTTATGACGGAAAGCTCGTGAACATCCCATTTTCTTCCGAAGCCCATTCTCCTGCTCCGCTGTACAGATCCTTCAAATCATCCAGCGTACAGCAGCTGATGGCAAGTTCCGGCAGCCCCTCCCAATTCAATGTAGGTGTAATGCGCAAATCCACACCTCCCGGCAGTGTAAGGATCACGCCTTTTTTGAACGCTTCTTCATAGCGGCTGGCTCAGATGCATCCCTCTGGCATGTCCAGATTTCTGGCCAAGACCTCACTCAGAACGACTTCTGCCTCTTCTTCCTCATACGGTTCTTCTGCGTGGATTGCGGCATCGTTCATATAAATATCAATCATTTTCATTTCCTCCTACCATTACTTCTGCGATTGCTTCCGACCGTGCATTTACTGGATAATGCTCTTCCAGCCACTGCTGCGCCTTGCTTCTAAAAATTCGATATCTGCCATGAATCATCACTGCAGGGAAATCTGGTTCTTTGATCAATTCACGGGCCAACCTGTCACTCAGTCCAAGCCATGTCCTAAACTGGTTCATATCCATTACAGCCTCTGGTGCACTGCCAACTGTTTTCTTCTTACTCATACCTTATAGATCTCCTTTTATTTTTGTATTATCGAAAATTTCTTCTTCTCCACTCTGGTTTTCCAGAATGGTCCTTTTGTGCATCCATAGCGCACCACCTCCTTTCCAGCGTTAGTCATAACTAACGTTCGGTGTAAAACCACTAAGCCCTCACGCATGTGCTCTTTCCCGGATCCGGATGACCCCTTCCAGTGCATCCGCTGCAGCCGCATCTGCACTCTGGATGGCCGATGCATAGTAGTTCAGCGTCGTGGATGTCTGTGCGTGTCCAAGCCGCCCGGAGACCGTTGTGATCGGAACGTGGGCCGCAATCAGGATGCTGGCATTCGAATGGCGGAGGCTGTGGAAGTGAATTGATGGGAGATCGTGTGCTTCCAGAAACTTCGGGAACCAGGACGAGATGATATCCGGGTCCATCGGCTCTCCATTCCACTTCGTGAACAGCATATCGTTATCTGCCACTTTACCATTTTCCAGTGTGACCTTGCGCACCCACGCTGAGCCGATCCGGAACTTCTTTACTTTTTGGTATCGCCGGTACTCCTGCAGCAGTTCCACGCAATCCGCTCCAATGCGCAGGCATCTCTTGCCTCGTCTGGTTTTCGGTGCATTGAACACAAGGCCTATCCCGGGGATGGACTGGACTGTCCGCTTGATGGAGAGCGTTCCCTTTTCAAAGTCAATGTCCGACCAGCGCAGGGCGCAGATCTCACCCCGCCGGGCACCAAGCAGCAAGGCCAGCTGAGTGATCACGCTGTACTGCGGCGGTGCATCCGAGAGAGCATCCATCAGCTTTGGAATCTCTTCCTCCGTCAGTACCCGAACGTCGATTTCCTCGGCTTTGGGATGTTCTGCACGGGAGCACGGGTTCTCGTTGATCAATCCCCACTGGACACCTTTCTTAAAGATGCTGGAGAGCATGGCCTGATAGCGGATGACGCTGTTGTTGTTCAGCTTCCCGTCCTTTTTGGTATGCTCCACAAACGCATTTGAGAAGGCCAGTCCCACTGCAGCGGACACCTTTTCCGCCGTCTTTCGGCTGACGTTCTTACCTGCATAGACCATCCGCATGGTGTCCTGACCGATCCCGGCCTGTTTCGCCAGTTCACCCCGGGTTCCACGTGGGAGCAGCTTCAGAAGGGCTTTCGTGGCAGTGTAGGTGCTGTCCCGGCGAACACCCTTCTCTTCCAGATTGTTGTAGAATGCCATCACGTGCGCCGGTTTGATCTTGGACACCTTGAGATGCCCGAGTCCGGCACTGATCCGGCCACGCATCCTTCTATAATCGTAGAGCGTCTTGGCCTTCAGCTGCTTGTTGGCGTATTCCTCAAACCAGCGGTCGATCAGGTCATCCAGCAGCATGTCTGAGTCCAGCACGAGGCCGTTCGTGACCTGCTGCTCAAACAGAACCGCCTGCTCCTGCACCCACTTCTCGGCTTTCTTCTTACCCATCCCGGCGGGTGGCGTTACAGTCTTGCACCGGGTGATGACCTTATCGTCCTGCGTTCGGCCGTTGTAGACTCGGACGAGGTACGACATGGCCCCGCCCTTCTTCGCTTTCAGTAGATGTCGAAATGTAATCGTTTGGTCATCAAAAGATATATCCTGCATCTGCATTTCACAGACTGTTGCTTCTCGTGCCGCTGTTCCCAAAATAAAGTTGATGATAGCCCAACTACGCCAGATAACAAAGCTGTCCTCACGTTTCGGCGGCTGAATCAGCGCACAAAGTTCTCCCTGCGTGTAAACGTCCTTGATGGTTTCTTGTGCCTTTACCATCTTGATTTTGAACGGTGCTATTTCGTCCTGCTCCATGCACCAGTAAAGGAACACTTTCACCGAACGGATATAGTGGTTGACGCTGTTTGCGGTCATTCCACTATCCGTCAAGTGGATAACATACCGCTTGAATCCTGCTTCATTCACGGCTAACTGCTCATCTGAAAGGAACTTCAAGAACCGTGTAATGTCATACCGATAGCCGTTCAATGTGGCTTCTGCTGTGCCAGAATACTTCTTATCATCCAAAAAATCTTGTTTTAGATTATCAAACCGGGCTGCATTCTTCTGAATCTTCTTCATTTTTTCTGTACCTCTGACCTCTAAAATTTTTGAAAAAATCATAGGTACAAGCCCCAAAAACCTATATAAAACAAAAAAGACGACAAACCGTTTAATTCAACGATTTATCGTCCTTTTGGTGCGCTCGAGGGAACTCGAATCCCTGGCCCTCTGATTAAAAGTCAGATGCTCTACCGGCTGAGCTACGAGCGCATACATTATAAAGCGCAGTATAACACGATACTGCCGAATAATATTACCATACTCCCGGGCAAAAAGCAAGCTTTCTGCACAAAAAACTTTCCCAAAGCCGTCATCGGGCAGATTTTGCCACGAACTGCCCCTTTACAAACCGGGCAAGAACCAGTACAATCAAAGCAGTTCATTACAAAACTGCAACCGACCTGCCGGGCGCACTTCCGCGCCGGGCAAGCCGATCCGATAGGAGGGCTTTTTCCATGAAAATTTCTCGACGGTCCGTACTTCGCTATTCCGGGCTGACGGCGGCGCTGCTGGCGCTCACCGGCTGCTCTGCAAGCCCCGGCAGTGCCATTCTGGGCGGTGACCTGCCCGACTGGATGAAGAGCATGTTCTGCGGCTCGGCGGCATCCTCTTCCGCTTCTTCTGAGGCCGCTGCATCCTCTGCGGCCTCAGTCGGTGAGGCCGCAGCCGGTGAGGCAGCCGCCTCCTCGGCAGCGTCCAGCGAAGCCGCAAGCTCTGCGTTCAGCCTTCTGCCTGCCTACGACGCTGACCCTCTGACCGGCGAAGCCCGCAAGAGCACCGGCCGGATGGTGGGTGTGATGGTCAACAACATCGCCAATTCCGAAAAGCAGAACGCACGCCCCCAGCGCGGCATCGGCTCGGCAGACCTGCTCATCGAGAGCAAGGTGGAGGGCGGCATCACCCGCCTGTGTGCCGTGTTCCGGGATGCGGACACCATCCCGGAGGTCGGGCCGCTGCGCTCCGGCCGCGACCAGTTCCTGCAGCTGCTCATGCCCCATCAGGCCCTCTATTACCACGATGGCGAGAGCATTTTCTGCACCCAGTTCATCAATGTATACGATTACTCCGGCCTGAACATCGGCGGCAAGAGTTACTTCAACACGCCGGTCCACCCCCACGTTGCCCACCGTGACAACCGCGGCCGCAACGTAGCCTATGAACACACCGAGTTCACCTCCGGCAAGGAGATCAAACAGGCCGCCGGCAATGCCGGCATCGGCCTAACCTACGCCAACGAAACGCCTTTCTTCCACTTTGCCGATTACCGCACCGCGGCCTCCAATGACCTTCCCGGTGCCCCTGCGGCCAAAGCCATCAGCATCACCCACTCCGAGAGCTACAGGACCCGCCTGACCTACAACAGCTGGGGCCGCAGCTACAAGCTGGAAATGTACAACCGCTCCAAAAAAGCCTATGAGAACACGGTGGACGAGCTGACCGGCAAGCAGCTGACCTTTGACAACGTGGTGGTCTGCTTTGCCGATATCGCCGCCTATGCGGGCGATTCTCACGATGTCCAATCGGTCAACTATGTGGCCGGTGGGCAGGCGTACCTCTTCACACGGGGCGGCGTGCAGGTGGGCCGCTGGGAGAAGCCGCATCCCACCCATCCGCTCAAGCTCTACACCGAAACTGGCGAGGAGATGACCCTGAACCGGGGCAAGACCTATCTGGCACTGGTGGACAATGATGAGTGGAGCAATTTCAGCTACTAAATCACCCGCCCTCCGGGGCAGAAGAGGGAAACCGATGAAACGCTTTTGGATGCGCGCTTTGCTCTGTTTTGCGCTCTGCGCCGCACTGCTGACAGGCTGCGCGCTCAGCCCCAGCTCCCAGCCCGCCGAAAGTCCCACTGACCCGCTCACCGGGCAGGAGCTTGTCTGGCCGGGCCAGCGGCCGGTCGCCATCACCATTGACAACGCGGCCGCCAGCACCACCCAGTGGGGGCTTTCCACAGCCTCGCTGGTGCTGGAAGCCCTGACCGCACAGCAGCAGGCCACCAGGCTCTGCCTGGTCTACCCTGCCGTGGGGGCCGTGCCGCAGGTCGGGCCTGTCTCTGCCGGGCAGGACCTCTACTGGCGGCTGCTGGTGGGCCAGCAGGTACTGCCGGTGCAGCGGGGCGGCGGGCAGTTTGACCAGAACTACCTTGATTACTACTCTCTGCGCGCGGTAGACGCGCTGGAGGTGGGCACCAATGCCTTTTCCTGTGAGACCGATTGGCAGAATGTCCCGCTGTGGCATACCAGCGGTGCAGCACTTTCGGGTGTGCTGGGCAGCCTGAACATCTCCCCGGCCCTGACAGAATCCCGCGTCACGGACACATCTTCCAGCAGCTCCGACAGCGAGAGCGGAACCCTCCTCTCCGTGCCCAATCTGCTGCCCATGCAGGAAAGCGGCAAGCTGCCCGATGCAGATGCTTCGGACGCAATGAGTGTCCGGGTCCAGTTTGACGCACAGAACGCCACCGGCTTCTCCTACGATGCCGACAGCAAGACCTACCGGATGCTCCACGCAGACGGCACACCGCAGCTGGATGCCAACAACGGCCAGCAGGCAGATTTCGACAACCTGCTCATCCTGTTCAGTGCCTCCACCCTGCGTGACGATGGTGTGACGCTGGATTACGACCTGACCATGGGCGGCGGTGTCTGGTTCAACGAGGGCCACCTGTGGAACATCACCTGGACGCAGGGCAGCGAGACCACCTTCTTCCTGTATGATTCCAACGGCCGCCCCCTGACCCTGACGGCAGGCCGCAGCTATCTGGCGCTGGTATCCAGCCTGACCGGGCAGGAGCTCACCGTGCAGAACTCCACCGGGGAAAGCCTGTTATAAGCAAAAGAGACGGTCCTGCAATCCGATGCAGAACCGTCTCTTTTTACGCTATGCTTTTTACAGATCGACCACGCTGCCCACTTCAGCAAGGGTGGCAGGCACCGCGCCCAGATGAACTTCATCGGCATCCCGGCGCACCACAAAATGGACGGTCTGGCCTGCGGCAAAGTCAGGCTGATAGATCAGCTCCAGCGTCTGCCAGTCCGCCGGGGTCTCGCAGAAGCAGTGGAGCATCGCCCCGCGCCCTGCGGAAAGATTCAGGGTAAAGGCAGAGGCATCTGCCGCATTCTCACCGTAGAGGGGAGCTGCAAAGCTGCCCACCCGCACCTGTCTGCCGTCACACAGGGCAGTCAGGCCGGTGCCCAGGCTGTACAGGGCATTCCTGCTGTCCAGCCCGCGGCTCTGCAGATAGCTGGCCCCCACAGCCAGCGGCCGGGCCGAGAGGTTCTCCACCGACAGATAGACCAGCGTGCTGTCCAGCTCCGGGGCAGGCGCATAGCCCAGCAGCTCCACTGCCGCCTTGCCGTCCAACAGAGCAGGTTCGCCCTCATAGCAGGGGGCCAGAGCCGCGCCCGAAACACCGGTGAGCAGGGCAGCAGCCAGACTGACTGCGCCGGAACCGGCATATTTCAGGAACGAGCGGCGGGACAGGGATTGTGACATCGGGGATTCCTCCTAACGGGAAAATAAGTTCTCTTTATACAATAGTAAATTCCGGGCTTTCTGTCAAGAGATTTGCCCGGAATTTTACCTGTTCTTCCGCGATTTTACGTGTTTTGGATATTTTCAGGGCGGCGCGGCAAAGATTCTTACTCAAACGCCTCGTTTTCCTCGGCTTCTGCCTGCCCGCGCAGGGTATCGGCGTAACCAAAGGGGACGATGTCGATGGCCTCCACCAGGCGGTCGCGCATCCAGAGCTGCACGTCGGTCTGGACGGTATAGCCGCAGCCGGGGTCGGCCATCCACTGTTCCGGGTGGCGGGAGGGCAGCGCGCGCTGGCTCAGCATACTCATGATCACGCCGCCATGGGTCACGCAGGCAGCCTCGGTCACATCCATCCGGATCATATACTCAAACAGCTTGAGCAGGGTCTCGGCGCAGCGGGCGTGGAACTGCTCGGTGGGCTCTGCTCCCTCGGGTACAAAGCCGGAGCCGGGGGTGATCCACTTCTTGAAATCCTCTTCCTTGACCAGATCCTTCACGGGGCGGTTCTCAAACACGCCAAAGCCCGCTTCTCGCAGGTCGTGCACTGTGAACTGGTGGCCTGCATTGGGGAACAGAATGTTCGCTGTCTCCACAGCGCGCACCAGCGGGGAGGAGAACACCGTGTCCACCTGCGGATACTCGAACCGCTCCTTCAGCTCCTTCAGCTGGGCGCGTCCCTCATCACACAGGGGGATGTCCGTGCCGCTGCCGATGTACAGGCCCTGCAGATTACCGGCCGTCATGCCGTGGCGGATGAGATGAAGTTTGAACGTTTTCATGGAAAAACACCTCTATCTGGCAAAGAGTTCCTCTTTGCTGTAAAATTTCGCACCGGCAGTGGGCATCCTGCCCGGGCCGTGCGCCACAAAATATGCGTTGATTATCTTTAGTTTAGCATAGATATGGTATCCGGGGCAAGCCTTTTGACAAAAATGACGAAAAACGACGAGAATTTCCGTCACTTTTCTTGCTTTACTTTTTGTTTTCCACTGTGTATAATCAACATGTTGTAAACCAAAACTCAAAGAAGTTCAATTTCCACTACTGAGGAGTCCAAAATCATGGAATTCAACCGTATCATCAAGCTGCTGCGCAAGGAGCGCGGCATCACCCAGAAGCAGGCCGCGGAGGACCTTGGGGTGTCCCAGGCACTGCTCTCCCACTACGAAAAGGGCATCCGCGAATGCGGTCTGGACTTTGTTGTCCGGGTAGCGGATTACTATAATGTGTCCTGCGATTATCTGCTGGGCCGCTCGGCTGAGCGCAACGGCATGATGCTGAACGCCGATGACCTGCCCAACCCCGATAAGATGAAGGACAACGTCTACCACGGCAGCGTTCTGCCCACCATGAACAAAAAGCTGATCTCCAACAGCCTGAACGTGCTGTATGCCA
>ENA-OPCZ01000141-OPCZ01000141.1-human-gut-metagenome-genome-assembly--contig:-NODE-141-length-46319-cov-17.866959_pt1 | contig 46319 bp, 31 predicted proteins | sample MGYA00241566_ERZ501483 | MGnify/ENA primary metagenome ERZ501483 (study PRJEB25962, sample SAMEA1965191) | human gut metagenome | biome: human gut; feature: human-associated habitat; material: faeces... | reverse complement strand
CTAATGGGGGCGACGCGTCTCGCGTCGGGCATTTTTCAGCAGCCTCGTCCCGCGGAGAAATGCAATGCTCATACACAAAATAAAGACTCACAGACAGCGCTAAATACACGCTTGTCTGTGAGCCTTTGCCTTAAATTCCGACGCGAGACGCGTCGCCCCCATTAGTGCTTGCGTTTTGTGGTAGCGTTTCGTGATAGCGTTTCGCGCTTGCGTCTCGTGGTAGCGTTTGGTGCTTGAGTCCGTTCACGTGTTCACGTCTTGCCGGACAGCAACAAGTCTTATACCAAATGCTTGATATTTTCTTCGCGGTCGCCAGGCAGCAAGTCAATCACCGGCACCTCAACCATGGTGTAGCAACCAGGACGCTGCTGCATGGTGGCACGGGCCACACACACGAGCACCTGACCCGTAAGGGCGGGATTGTTGATACGCATCACAAAGTCGAAGAGCTGGTTCTGTGTGGTACCGCTCACACCCTTGCGGGTGAGGTGCACACCATGGCCCATGTCGATAACATCGTCAACCGAAGGCACGAGGTTGACATGGGTCTCGTCTGATGCAAAATAAGGGTCGGCCTTGATGGCAGCAGCCACCTTGTCAAAGTCGTAACCGTCCTCAATTTCGATGTACACCATACGGCGGTGAATTCCCTGGCCCGTAGGAATGGTCATTGAAAGCGCCTTTTTCACACCCTCAACAGCCTTGACAGCCACGGTGTGGCCCATCGACATGCCCGGACCAAAGTTGGTGTAGGTGATGCCCTTGGGGGCAATGGCCTGCAACAGTGTGCGTACTACCGAGTCAGAACCCGGGTCCCAACCTGCCGAGATGATGCTCACTGCACCATGCTCCTTGGCCACAGCGTCGAGCGAACGGCGGAGGTCAACAATCTGTGTGTGAATGTCGAAACTGTCGACAGTGTTGATGCCGAGCGAAAGAATATCCTTGGCGTAAGCCTCAACGCTGCGTGTGGGAGTGGCAAGCACAGCCACGTCCACGTCCTTGAGTTCGCGAATGTCCTTTACCACATCATATTTCTTCAACTCCTCAGGACAATTCTCAGCACCTTTGCGGCGAACGATACCTGCCACTTCAAAATCGGGAGCAGCCTCAAGGGCCTGCAGAGTGTAGTGGCCAATATTGCCATAGCCTACTACGGCTGCACGTATTTTCTTCATTTTGTCAGTTATTATGTTTTGTATTTGTAAAAAGCGCCACAAAGATACGTGTTTTTTAGAGTAATGCCACGGCAACAGTCTTTTTTTTGGCTTATTGTTAGCAAATTGCACACTTCACCATTTGTGCACACCGGCGAGCGCACTACCCCACCACAATATTCACGCCGTCGAAAGTTATCTTACCTTCGTGCTGCAAACGGGCAAGGGCCTGAAGCAACACGCCATGCGCAAAGCCCGACTCCTTGAAATAGGCCAGCGGATAGGTGCGTCCAGCCTCAACCACGGTCATGACATGATGCGCAGCCTCGTCCACCTGTTGCGACTGCGGCATGGAGGCCGTCTCCTCCTCGCGCGCTATGCACACATCGCAATAGCCGCAGTCGGGTCCGTCGTCGTCAAAGTAGTGGAGCAGGAAGCGGCTGCGGCACATGTCGGTCTCGGTAAAGTAGCGTATCATGGCATCAATTCGCGTGCGGTACTGGTCGCGGCGCAGCTCATAGATGTCGGGCATAATTTGCACCTGGTCAGCATCGATGCGGCGGCAAGTGTAGGTTATTTGCGGTGTGTCCTTGTGTGGCACATAGTTCAGCACGCGCAGTTGGGTGAGGTGGCGCAAGTGGTTGTACACCTGCTCACGCGTCATGCCACACTTTTCGGCCAGGCGTTCCTCGTCAACGGGCACATAGTCGGCAAAAATGCCACAGGTATTGCGCATAATAATATTGAGCACGCGCTCCTCGGCAGAGTTGAGGTAATCGATGCCATAAAGTTCGTCGCGCCGCACAAGGAAGATGACGCGCGAGGAGTTTTCGTCCTCCAGGCTGAAATGTATGTACCCGGCCTGTGTGAGCAGATTCAGCGCACTGACCAGCAACACGGGGAAATGTTTGAACACGTGGCAGAAGCGTTCCATGTTGAAGTCGAAAGTGCGCCCCTCGGCCTCGCCTTCGGCTATTTGGAAAAACGAGGCCAAGTCGGCATACACGCGCCGTATGTATGTGCGGTCGGGAAATGCCTGTGTCAAGTGCATTGACAGGCGTTTGGCATCTTCGCCATCGGTCAGCAGCACGCCGTAGGCCACTTGTCCATCGCGTCCGCCGCGTCCGGCCTCCTGAAAGTAAGCCTCGAGCGAGTCGGGCACGTCCATGTGCACCACCAACCGCACATCGGGCTTGTCAATACCCATGCCAAAGGCGTTGGTGGCCACCATCACCCTCACCTGGTCGCGCTGCCACGCCTGCTGGCGCGTGTCCTTGTCGAGCGAGGTGAGTCCGGCATGATAGTGCAGGGCCGTAATGCCAGCCTCGTTGAGTTTGTCGGCCACCTCGCGGGTGCCGTTGCGCGAGCGGGTGTACACAATGGCCGACCCGTCAACACACTGCAAAATGTGCAGCAATTCGGCAAACTTGTCGCCCGTGGGGCGCACAATGTAGTGCAGGTTGGGACGTGCAAAACTCATTTTATACACCTGCCCGTCCACGAAAGCCAACTTTTGCTGAATGTCGTCCACCACCATGCGGGTGGCTGTGGCAGTCAGAGCCAGCACGGGCACTCCGGGCAACAGCTTGCGCACCTCGGCTATGCGCAAATAGTGCGGACGGAAGTCGTAGCCCCACTGCGATATGCAGTGTGCCTCGTCCACCGTGATAAGGCACACCTTCATGCGACGCACCTTGTTCATGAATATTTCGGTGGACAGGCGTTCGGGCGAGACGTACAAAAACTTGTAAGCCCCAAATATGGCATTGTCAAGATGCTGCACTACCTCGCTGCGCGTCTGTCCCGAATAGATGGCAGCGGCCATAATGCCGCGCTGCCGCAGGTTCTGCACCTGATCCTTCATCAAGGCTATGAGCGGGGTGACCACCAGGCACAGCCCCTCCATGGCCATGGTTGGCACCTGAAAGGTGATGCTCTTGCCGCCCCCTGTGGGCATGAGTCCTAATGTGTCGTGGCCCGAAGCTATGCTGTTGATGATGTCGAGTTGTATGCCACGAAAACTGTCGTAGCCCCAATATTGGCGTAAAATGGCAATCCACTCCGCGCCGCGCCCCTCTGCAGTGGGCGTTACGGGAGTGGATTGTTTGTTACTTGTTGTCATGATAATGTGGCAATGTGTTAATATGACGCGTCTGCGAGCAAAGCGAGCGCATCATTGACAGGGCCTGATATCGTCAATCTGCAGTTGCACCTCGCCGCGCTTGTGGGTATTTTCCTCAATCGTATAGCAAATATCGAAAGCACGTTTGGTTTTAATATAGCGCGCTTGCGAACTCTGTCCGAAGGCAATGCCATTCATTACATTGTTGCTCTTGTTGTCCACCAGTTCGAGTTTGATGTGTTCCTGTCCGCGGCCAACCACCTTGCTTGTGCCATAATCGTAAACACGCTTGGTGCAAAAGATGGGCTTGGCATTGCCCGGCCCGAAGGGCGCAAACTTGCGCAACTGCTGGTAAAAGCGGAAGGTGACATCCTTAAAGTCGAGCACGGCATCAATGTCGAGGCTCGCCTCAGTCTGCTCATCGAGTATGTGTGCTGCCACGTACGCCTCAAAGCGCCGGCTGAACTCCTCAACGTGTTCAACGGGCAAGGTGAGTCCGGCAGCATAGGTGTGGCCGCCAAAGTTTTCGAGCAAATCCTCGCAACTCTGCACAGCCTTGTACACATCAAATCCTGACACCGAGCGGGCCGAGCCCGTGGCCATGCCCTCAGAGCGCGTCAGCACCACGGCCGGGCGATAGTATTGTTCCGTCAGGCGCGAGGCCACAATGCCTATCACGCCCTTGTGCCACGCCTCGTTGTAGATAACTATGCTGCGGCGGTTGTCAAGCCCGGGCAGGTCCTTCACCTGCTCCACGGCCTCCTCAGTCATCTGCTTGTCAAGGTCCTTGCGAGCCTCGTTGTACAGGTTGATGCGTCCTGCCTTTTCGAGTGCAGCCTGAAAGTCCTTTTCCACGAGCAGTTCCACAGCCTCCTTGCCGTTCTGCATACGTCCCGAGGCATTGATGCGCGGCCCTATCTTAAAGATAATATCGTTCATCGTCAGCTCGCGATCAGCCAGTCCGCACACCTCGATAATGGCCTGCAGACCAATGCTGGGGTTAGAGTTCAGACACCGCAGCCCATGATAAGCCAACACACGGTTTTCGCCCATCACCGGCACAATGTCCGATGCGATGCTCACGGCGCAAAGGTCGAGCAAGGCCATAAGTTTGTTAAACTCTATGCCATTGCTGGCAGCAAAGGCCTGCATGAATTTGAAGCCCACGCCACACCCCGAAAGGTGTGTGTCGGGATAGTGGTTGTCGGTGCGCTTGGGGTTGAGTATGGCCACCGCGCACGGCAGCTGGGCGTCGGGCACATGGTGGTCGCAAATGATAAAATCGATGCCCAGGCTCTTGGCATAAGCTATCTCGTCAATAGCCTTGATGCCACAGTCGAGCACCACAATCAGCCCCACCCCCGTTTGGGCGGCAAAGTCGATGCCTTTCTTTGATATGCCATACCCCTCCTCGTAGCGGTCGGGTATGTAGTAGTCGATGTTAGAGTAGTATTGTTGCAAAAACTTGTACACAAGCGCCACAGCCGTACAGCCGTCCACATCGTAGTCGCCATACACGAGTATGCGCTCCTTGCGCCCCATAGCCAAATTTAAGCGGTCCACCGCCACCTGCATGTCGTCCATCATAAATGGGTCGTGCAATTCGGTGAGCTGCGGCCGGAAAAAGTGGCGTGCCTCCGCCTCGGTGCGTATGCCGCGATCGAAGAGCAGTTTGCCCAAGGCCGGGTGAATGCCCACCTGGCGGGCAAGCTCTTCCTCGGCAGCCGCAGTGGCCGGGTCGGGAGCCTCGTAGTTCCATTTGTAGTTCATGCTTATATGTCATTTTTTATTTTGCTGAGTGTAGAAACGTGGCACGCGCCACTTGCTGCAGCCCGGCTAAATTGCCCTGTCCGGCTGCTTGGCACGTGCTATATGTTGATGCAGGGGCGCACGCCGTGGTGTTCGGCCACGGGCCATTGGCCCCTACTTGTCCAATTTAGCAAGCTAAGGTAATAAGAAAATGTGACATACGGAGCAAGATTGGGCCAAGATGTTGGGCAGACGTTCAATTATGTGTAATTTTGCACCTAAATACCCGTTGGAGTGACCGTCAGCCGGCCAACCGTTCTCTTGCCAGGCTGACACGACCGAACAAAAGCGTCACCGCCAACGCACATCATTCACTCTCAATTCAAAATAAAGCCAATGGTTTCAGTTGATGGACTTGCCGTAGAGTTTGGCGGCACCACCCTGTTCAGTGACATATCATTCGTTATCAACGACAACGACCGCATAGCCCTGATGGGCAAAAATGGTGCGGGCAAAAGCACCTTGCTCAAGATTTTGGCCGGTGTGCGCAAACCCACACGTGGTTCGGTGTCGGCCCCCAAAGACACTGTGATAGCCTACCTGCCGCAGCACCTCATGACCGAGGACGGGCGCACCGTGTTTGAAGAGGCAAGCCAGGCCTTTGCCCACCTGCACGAAATGCAGGCTCACCTTGACGACCTTAACCGCCAACTGACCGAACGCACCGACTATGAGAGTGAGGACTATATGGCACTGATTGAGGAGGTGGCTACGTTGAGCGAAAAGTTCTATGCCATTGACATGACGCACTTTGAGGAGGACGTGGAAAAGACCCTGCTCGGCTTGGGCTTTGAGCGCACTGACTTCGACAGACAAACAAGCGAATTTTCGGGCGGCTGGCGCATGCGCATCGAACTGGCCAAAATGTTGCTGCAAAACCCCGACGTGCTGCTGCTCGACGAGCCTACCAACCACCTCGACATCGAGTCGATCGGCTGGCTCGAGGACTTCCTTATCAACAACGGCAAGGCGGTGGTGGTAATCAGCCACGACCGCAAGTTTGTGGACAACATCACCACACGCACCATCGAGGTGACCATGGGGCGCATCTACGACTACAAGGTGAACTACTCGCACTACTTGCAGCTGCGTGCCGAACGGCGCGAGCAGCAAATGAAGCAGTATGAGGAGCAGCAAAAGATGATACAGGAGACCAAGGACTTTATTGAACGCTTCAAAGGCACGTATTCAAAGACTTTCCAGGTGCAGAGCCGCGTCAAAATGCTTGAAAAGCTCGAACTGGTTGAGGTGGACGAAATGGACACCTCGGCCCTGCGCCTCAAATTTCCGCCCGCCCCGCGCAGCGGCCAGTATCCCGTGACGGCCGACATGGTGGGCAAGGCCTTCGACGGCAAACAAATATTCAAGAATGCCTCGTTCACCATCAAGCGCGGCGACAAAGTGGCCTTTGTGGGCCGCAACGGCGAGGGTAAGTCTACCATGGTCAAGTGCATCATGGGACAACTCGAACACGAGGGCACACTCACCCTGGGGCACAACGTGCAGATTGGCTACTTTGCACAGAACCAGGCTTCGCTGCTCGATGGCGAGCTCACCGTGTTCCAAACCATCGACGATGTGGCCAAGGGCGAGGTGCGCAACAAAATACGCGACCTGCTCGGCGCCTTTATGTTTGGCGGCGAGGCAAGCACCAAAAAGGTGAAGGTGCTGTCGGGCGGCGAACGCACCCGACTGGCGTTGCTCAAACTGCTGCTCGAACCCGTAAACTTGCTCATTCTTGACGAACCTACCAACCACCTCGACCTGCGCACCAAGGACGTGCTGAAACAGGCTTTGGCCGACTTTGACGGCACGCTCATCTGTGTGAGCCACGACCGCGACTTCCTCGACGGACTGATCACACGTGTATATGAGTTTGGCGGCGGACAAGTGCGCGAGCATTTATGCGGCATTTACGAGTTTTTGGAGAAGAAGAAAATGGCCGAACTGGCCGACTTGGAACGCAAGTGACAATGACTGGCAACAACCTGATATTTTACTTTTCGGCCACGGGCAACAGCCGTCACGTGGCCCAATGTCTGCAAATGGCCAACGGCGGCATACTGGTGCCGATGGACACCTGCTTGCTTGAGGGGCAGCACAAATTCAGCGTGGACGAGGCGTGCAGCGTGGGCTTTGTTTTCCCCGTCTACTTTTGGGGACTGCCCACCATCGTGGCTGATTTTATAGCAGCCCTGCAACTCGACGGCACACCGCAATATACCTATGGCGTGGTTACCTACGGCACCTCGATGGGCGAGGTGCGACACCAACTGCGCAAGGCTCTCGTGCTGAAGGGTATGAGGCTCGACGGACTCTTTGGGGTGCGCATGGTAGATGTGTGGACGCCCATGTTCGATGTGTCGGACCACGACAAATGCCTTAAACGCACACAAAAGGCCGAGGCACAAATTGACAAGGTGGCTCTGCAGATAGAGCACCATGAAGTTGGCTCCCGCCATTGGACAGAGTTGCCGCACCTGCTGGCCCAGCTTGAATACCGCCTCTACCCCAAGGCACGCCAGACGCGCCACTTTAGTGTGATGGACGACCGCTGCACGGGCTGTGGCTTGTGTGCGCGCAAATGCCCTACCAAGGCGATAGCCATGAACAGCCACAAACGCCCATTTTGGCAAAAGAGCGAATGCGCAGCCTGCCTGCGGTGTCTGCACCATTGCCCCCACTTTGCCATACAATATGGCAAACACACCGCCACGCACGGGCAGTTTGTACACCCGACCGAAATATACAATGCGTGATGGCGACACATTAGAAATAGTAAAAACAAGTGGACGGGGCTGCAGAAAATTAGCCCGACACAAGACGGGGCTGCTGAAAAATGCCCCGACGCGAGACGCGTCGCCCCCATTAGAGCTAGCGTTTGGTGGTAGTATTTGGTGCTTGAAGAAACGCAAGCACTAATGGCGACGCGTCTCGCGTCGGGCTAATTTTCAGCAGCCTCGGGACGCGTCGGTTTTTTCAGCAGCCTCGTCACCCTTTCACCCCGTCAACCCGCCAACCAATAATTCCGCCTACGAGTCACATTAGCCACATTAACATGAAGCAGCGCGACAATTACATATTTCTGACACAAGCCCCCGTTCACAAAGTGATACTCACCATGGCCGTGCCCACCATCATATCGATGTTGGTGACAAGTTTCTACAACATGGCCGACACCTTCTTTGTGAGCAAAATCAACACACAATGCACCGCAGCAGTGGGCATTGTGTTCTCCATCATGTCGGTAATTCAGGCGATAGGCTTCTTCTTTGGTCACGGCTCGGGCAACTTCATGTCGCGCAAACTGGGGGCACGCCAACTTGCCGAGGCACGCACCATGTCGGCCACCGGGTTCACCTACAGTCTGTCGTTTGGTGTGCTCATAGCCATCGCAGGCCATCTGCTGCTCACCGACCTGGCCGTATGGCTGGGTTCCACACCCACCATTCTGCCGTATGCCAAGCAATATTTGGGCATTGTGCTGCTCGGAGCACCCTTTATGACGGCGTCGCTCACCATGAACAATCAAATGCGCTTTCAGGGCAACGCGGCCTATGCCATGTACGGCATACTGACTGGCGCCGTGCTGAATGTGGCACTCGACGCCCTGCTGATATTTGGTTTCGGCATGGGCATTGCCGGAGCTGCATGGGCCACCGTCATCAGCCAAGGTTGCAGCTTTGGCATATTGCTGTACATGACACGCAAAAATGGTGGCATACGCATCAACCTCCGGCATTTCACTCCAAAACTTTCATACGTCAAGGAGATAATCTTTGGCGGCACGCCCTCACTCTCACGCCAGGGCCTGGCCGCCATTTCTACCATCGCGCTCAACCTTTCGGCCGGTGTGTATGGCGATGCCGCCATTGCCGGCATGAGCATTGTCACAAGGTTTTGTTTCTTCATCTTTGCCATTATCATCGGTCTGGGCCAGGGTTTTCAGCCCCTGTGCGGCTTTTGCTATGGCGCCAAGCTCTACGCCCGCGTCAAGGAGGGCTTTACCTACTGCATTAAAATCGGCACATGCTTTCTTGCCGTGTGCGCCATTGCGGGCTTTGCCTTTGCCCCCGACATTGTGGCCATGTTCCGCCACGACCCCGAGGTGGTGGCAGTGGGCTCAGCGGCCATGCGGTGGCAAATGGTCACCTTTGTGCTACTGCCCACTATCGGCCTAACCAACATGCTGATGCAAACCATACGCAAGCCCATACGCGCCAACCTGGTGGCAGCAGCACGCAGCGGACTTTTCTTTATGCCCCTTGTCATCGTTTTGCCACGCTACTTCGGGCTGATGGGGGTTGAAATGTGCCAGGCGTGCAGCGACGTGTGCTCATTTGCCATCTGCGTGCCCATAGCATGGACGGCCTTCAGAGAGATGAAACGCGAACTGGCGCAACGCTGAGCCGACACCGACCTACATACTGGCGCACCACATTGGAGCCGCTTTATCACATCTTTTTTGTACATTTGCGCAGACAATAACACAAAAATGAATTATCTGACCCGCTTATTGCTCATAACGGCCATAACCTTTGCCACAACACTAAAGGCCACGGCACAAATAGACTCGCTTATTTACAACACCGACAACCCGACCATCGTGGCTGACGAACGGAACGAACTGCGCATCAACGTAGACGGCATGGCCTTTTTCCGCGACAACGAATATAACACCAAGGACGCGGTGAAGGGCTACACGCTGCCGGGCGTGTGGCTGCAGCCCAGCGTGAGCTACCAGCCCTTGCGCAACCTCAAACTGGAATTGGGAGCCTACATGATACACTTTTGGGGAGCCAACCGCTACCCTAACGCCAACTATACCAACCTTGAACGCGCCGAGGCACAAAACACTACCAAAGCCTTTCACTGTGTGCCGGTGTTCAGAGCCAACATGCAGCTTACGCCAAATGTCAACGTTGTGCTTGGCTCACTGTATGGCAAAACGGCACACGGGCTGGCCGAACCGCTCTACAACGACGAGATGAACATCAGTTCCGACCCCGAAACGGGGGTGCAGGTGCTATGGCACAACTCGTGGCTGCACTTTGACACGTGGGTTAACTGGCAGGATTTTATATTTAAGAATGACGACAATCAGGAGCGCTTTGTCTATGGTTTGTCGGCCCGTTTCAACCCATCGCGCAAGGTTGCACGCTGCCAATGGTACTTGCCCGTACAACTGCTCATGCAGCACATTGGCGGCGAGGTGAACACCGAGGCACCCGACCGCATGATTAAGACATGGCTCAACGCTGCGGCTGGCGTGGGACTGAATGTGCCGCTGCGCACCAAACTGCCCGTCGCACTGGGTGGCGAGGTGTTGGGCGCATACTTCAGCCAGCAGAGCGGCACGGTGTTGCCCTACAACAGTGGTCAGGGCTTGCTCGGACGCGTGCAAGCCCGCGTGTGGCACTTCGGACTGTCGGCCGGCTACTGGTGGGCGCACAAGTATATTCCGGTGTATGGCAGTCCGCTATTCAGCGCCATGAGCACAAGCGCCGAGGGGGTGACACTGCACAACCCGCGCATGCTCATGCTGCGGGCCGAATACGCCCAACAGCTGGGGCGCGGATTTGCCTGGGGCGTGCGCCTCGACTATAATGTGCACAACGCAAGCAGCATCACCCGCAAAACGGAGAATATGATTGAGACGGGACGCCGCACCACCGACTTTGCAGCGGGCATATACCTGCGCCTGTCGCCAAGTTTCCTTATCAAAAAGTTCAAAACGGAGCAATCACACTAAAAGCACGTTCTAAAAAAACGGCATGACAAGTGCCGCAGACTCAAAAGTTTTTATTACTTTCGCACTGATTTCGACATACGGCTACTGCACGCGATACTAAACTAACCGCTGCAGCAAAATGCCAGGGTATGACGACTTTTATATTAACAAACACAGAAATGGACGCAAATAATACAAACAAAACACACGAGGGACTGGCCCAAGGCATGTCTAACATTTACGACGAAGTTAGCACATCGGTTGCCTCAGCCATCAAACAAGACTTAGTTGAACACTTTGGCAAGGGACTTTACTACCACCTCAAAAATGGCGAAAAGCCCATCAACGCCGAGCAGCAGGCTTACATAGCCGAAACATTTGCCAAGCACGGTGTGACAACCTCGCCCGTTTACGACAAGATGCTGTAACGACAACACTATACATCACCCCCTACACACTATATCACAATGATGCAAAGCGTCCCGGCTCACACTTATGCGAGCCGGGACGCTTTGCATTATCTCGTCATAAATTATATTTACAGCTGTCCGGACGCATGTTTACGTTTTGGCGGACACAAATATAAAACTATACGGTCTGTATGGGAAGCTTGCAAAAGGACAAACTATTCACCATCAGTGTTTGTCCAGTTATCACTACACCATGCTTTCGGGTTCGAGAGTTGGGGCTTGTCTGACTTTGTATTTTCAAAAGTCAACCTTGGTGAGATGTTGTTGAGAATGTTGCTTCCCATTTCAAAACGAATGGCATTCGACGCGGGAGTGAGATACTTCTTTTTCATTTGACTTCTGTAAGGCTCAGTTAGAGCCTTGTTAATTTGTTCAATTTTCCTTACTTACACTCTTATTGCGATGCAAAACTAATAATATACTTCTTACTCGCCCAATTATTCCTGATTGATACCCATAAAAGCGTTATTTATCGCACGCCACCTACAAATCGGGCATATAAAAAGTGTGTACCCTTACACGAGCAGCAGCTCAAAGTCGACCACATCGAGCATGCGGCCAAACTTGTAGCCTACGCTTTCGAAATGGGATACTTGCTTGAAGCCCATGGCGCGATGGAAGGCCATGCTGTGGGTGTTTTCCTCGGTAATGCAGGCTATGAGGGCTTGGACACCAAGCTGGCGGGCATCGGCCACAAGGCGCGATATCATGCTGCGGCCTACATCATGACCTTGTGCCTCGGGGGCCAGGTAGATGGTGACCTCGAGGGTGCGGGCATAGGCGGCACGGGGTTTCCAGGCGTGCAAGTAGCAGTAGCCAAGCACTTGGCCCTGGTGCTCGTAAACGTAGTAGGGATAATCGGCCGAAAGGGTGACGATGCGGCGCCGCATCTCGTCAACATTCACGGGCTCTGTTTCGAAGGTGACGGTGGTGTGGGTTATGAAGGGGTTGTAGATGTCGGTAATGGCCTGGGCATCATCGGGGGTTACTTTACGTATCATTGTACTGATGCTATTTGTGCTTCGGTCAGGTTGGTTATTTTCATTATGCTTTGTGTGTCCATGCCGGCTTGCTTTAGCTTGGCAACCATTTGCAACATGTCCTCAAGGTGCTGCGCTTCGCGCCCTTGGGCTATGCCTTCGGCAAGGCCCTCGGCTCGACCCTCGGCTCGACCAACTTGATAACCGTCAAAACGACTCGTTTCGAGCAGACTGCGTTGGGTGCGCACAGCCTCCATGTGGCGCAAGTAGGCACTGCGATCGTTTGCCGACAGGCCGTCGAAACGCATACACTCACGCGCACGCTGAAGTCCGGGGGCTGTTGTACTTTCGGATATTTCGCCAGTCTTCAAGTAGGCTATCCACTCGTCCAAAGGTGTCTTGGCCACTTTGTCGAAATCGTTAACACGCAACACATAATATTCGGGGAAGAGGTCGCCAGCCTCTTTGCGCTCGAACCTTTCACCCTCGTCCTGGCCAAAGAAGGCCTGGCTTTGACGCACCGAGAGTTTTAGCACATCATGCGGCTCATGCAAGCCATGGAATGTTGTTTTACCATGGTACACATAGTCGTTGCCCTGTCCAAGGTCGAAGTAGACAATGTTCACGGAGTAGACCTTGCGCACCTTGTCATAGTCATCGCCCAAACCTATGTAATCGGTGATGGCCTTTGACACGCCATATAGCATGCGATGGAAATAAGCCAGCTCACGCGTGTTCTGTATTTCTACTATTATGAGTTCTTGCTTCTCGTTCTCGGCCAATATGTCGACACGGTTGAATTTGTCGTCCCCAGCGTCCTGATTCGATTCGCTCTCAAGAAACTTGACGATCGTAACTTTCTCACCAAACAACGAGGTGAGCAAGCCTTCGATCACTGAATGATTGGCTTTGTCACGCAGCAGGCGCTTCATGGCCCAATCAAAACGTATGTAGTTTGTCATAACGTGTTGTCTTACATTTTATTGCACAAATGTACGTATTTTGCCGTTCTTGCGCAAATCATAACACATTGCTTGTGACGTATGCATACAAAAAAACGCCCGCATGCGCTCCTCGAATGGAACGCTTGCGGGCGTTTTACGTTATATGTTATGCTAACAAGTGTGCATCAAAGCACCGAACTTAAGCTTGCTCTTCTTCGTCGGCAGCGGCCTTGGCTGCTTGAGCACGCTCATATTCTTCCTTGTCGGCAACGACTAACTTGCTGAACTCGCGCAGACCTGTACCGGCCGGAATGAGGTGACCGCAGATAACGTTCTCCTTCATACCTTCGAGGTAGTCGGTCTTGCCACTGATTGCAGCCTCGTTGAGCACCTTGGTAGTCTCCTGGAAGGAAGCTGCCGACATGAAGCTCTTGGTCTGGAGGGCTGCACGAGTGATACCTTGCAAGATTTGGGTTGAAGTGGCGGCCTCGGCATCGCGTACCTTGACGAGCTTGAGGTCACGGCGCTTGAGCTGTGAGTTCTCGTCGCGGAGCTTGCGGGCTGTTACAATCATACCCTTCTTCATCGTTTCGCTGTCGCCAGCGTCAACAACTACTTTCTTGCCCCAGATGCGGTCGTTCTCCTCGGCAAAATCGAGCTTGTCTACGATCTGCTGCTCAAGGAAGCGGGTATCGCCAGGTTCGTTTATCTGTACCTTGCGCATCATTTGACGCACAATTACCTCGAAGTGCTTGTCGTTGATCTTCACACCTTGCAGACGGTAAACGTCCTGTACCTCGTTGACAATGTACTCTTGTACAGCCGTGGGGCCCATGATAGCGAGAATGTCGCTCGGGGTGATTGAACCATCTGAAAGTTTGGTTCCAGCACGCACGAAGTCGTTTTCCTGTACAAGTATCTGCTTTGACAGGGGCACAAGATACTTCTTCACCTCGCCAAGCTTTGAGGTTACGATGATCTCGCGGTGGCCACGCTTTACATTGCCCATGCTGATCTCGCCATCGATTTCGCTCACCACAGCAGGGTTGCTCGGGTTGCGGGCTTCGAAGAGCTCGGTTACACGGGGCAGACCACCGGTAATATCACCAGCCTTACCTACAACACGCGGTATCTTGACCAAGATGTCACCAGCCTTGAGTGACTGGCCGTCCTCAACCACGATGTGACCGTTGATGGGGAAACTGTAGGTGCGGATTATATCGCCATTTTCGTCGAGTATGTTACAGTTTGGCACATGTGTCTTGTCTTTTGACTCAATCACAATGCGCTCACGCAAACCAGTTGCCTCATCTTCTTCGACACGGTAGCTGATACCTTCTGTCACGTTTTCGAACTGTATCTTACCAGCTGTTTCGGTTACGATTACAGCGTTGAAGGGGTCCCACTTGGCAACGACGGTATCCTTGTCAACGTGCTGGCCTTCATCAACGAAGAGTTCTGAACCATAAGGCACGTTCTGGTTTGAAAGTACGATGCCTGTATTTTCGTCAACGAAACGTACTTCGGCCAAACGTCCGACAACAATCTTGCATGCCTTGCCTTCCTCGTCGTGCGACTCTACTGTGCGAAGTTCATCGAACTCTACGCGGCAGTCGCTCTTGGCCTTGATTGTGGCATTGGCAGCAGCGTTCGAAGCGATACCACCAGCGTGGAAGGTACGGAGTGTAAGCTGGGTACCCGGCTCACCGATTGACTGTGCTGCGATAACGCCGACGGCCTCGCCCTTTTGTACCATGCGGCTGGTGGCAAGGTTGCGTCCGTAACACTTCATGCAGACACCGTGCTTGCTCTCGCAAGTGAGCACTGAACGTATTTCAACGCTCTCGATTGGTGATGCCTCAATTTCGGCTGCGATGGGCTCGGTTATTTCCTCACCGGCTGCTACGATGAGCTTGCCTGTTGTGGGGTTGATTATATCGTGTACAGACACACGACCGAGGATACGCTCTGAAAGTGAAGATATTACTTCGTCGCCGTCCTTGAGGGCTGTGCAAACGAGGCCACGCAATGTGCCGCAGTCCTCTTCGGTGATAATCACATCGTGAGATACGTCGACCAAACGACGTGTGAGGTAACCGGCGTCGGCCGTCTTCAAAGCGGTATCGGCCAAACCCTTACGGGCACCGTGGGTTGAGATGAAGTACTCAAGCACCGACATACCCTCCTTAAAGTTTGAAAGGATCGGGTTTTCAATAATCTGTGCGCCTTCGGCACCTGCCTTCTGAGGCTTAGCCATCAAACCACGCATACCGGCAAGCTGTGCAATCTGGTCGGCAGAACCACGGGCACCAGAGTCAAGCATCATGAACACAGCGTTGAAACCTTGGTCGGCCTCGGTCATCTGCTTCATCAATGTCTTCTTGATGTCGGTGTTTACGTGTGTCCATGTATCAACAACTTGGTTGTAACGTTCTTTGTCGGTGATGAAACCCATGTTGTAGTTCATGGTGATTTGTTCAACCTCCTCGTTACCACGCTTTACGATGTCGGCCTTTTCGTCAGGTATGATAATATCACCCAAGTTGAACGAAAGTCCGCCCTCGTATGCTTTGCGATAACCAAGATTCTTGATACCATCGAGGAAGTCGCAAGCACGTGCCATACCTACGGTCTTGATAACCTTCGAAATTATGTCGCGAAGCGACTTCTTGGCTACAACGCAGTTGATGAAGCCACATTCATCGGGAATGATGCCATTTACAATGACACGACCGACTGAAGTCTCGACAAGATGCTTGATTTTTGCACCACGCTCGTCGATGTCGTCTACCATCACCTTGACAGGAGCGTGCACGTCAACACGGCGCTCGTTGAAGGCTATGATAGCCTCTTCAGGACCATAGAATGTAAGGCCCGAACCCTTTGCCCCTGGACGCAACTTGGTAATGTAGTAAAGACCAAGCACCATATCCTGCGAAGGCACTGTGATAGGCGCACCATTAGCGGGGTTCAAGATGTTGTGGCTTTGGAGCATGAGCATCTGTGCTTCAAGCACAGCTTCATTGCTCAAGGGAAGGTGAACAGCCATCTGGTCACCATCGAAGTCGGCGTTGAATGCGGTACATGCCAACGGGTGCAACTGTATGGCCTTGCCTTCAATCATCTTGGGTTGGAAAGCCTGAATACCGAGACGGTGAAGTGTCGGCGCACGGTTGAGTAGGACGGGGTGTCCCTTCATAACGTGTTCGAGGATATCCCAAATGATAGGTTCGCGACGGTCAACGATTTTCTTGGCGCTCTTTACAGTCTTTACAATACCACGCTCTATGAGCTTACGTATGATGAAAGGCTTGTAAAGTTCGGCGGCCATCAATTTAGGCAGACCGCACTCGCCCATTTTGAGTTCAGGACCTACAACAATTACTGAACGTGCAGAATAGTCGACACGTTTACCAAGCAAATTCTGACGGAAGCGGCCAGCCTTACCCTTAAGCGAGTCTGAGAGTGACTTGAGAGGACGGTTGCTGTCGCTCTTCACGGCCGATGACTTGCGCGAGTTGTCGAAGAGGCTGTCAACCGACTCCTGCAACATACGCTTTTCGTTACGCAAAATAACCTCGGGGGCCTTGATTTCGAGCAAGCGCTTCAGACGATTGTTGCGTATTAACACGCGACGATAGAGGTCGTTAAGGTCGGAAGTGGCAAAACGGCCACCATCGAGCGGTACGAGCGGACGCAAATCGGGTGGAGTGACAGGGATAACCTTCATTATCATCCACTCGGGTTTGTTGCGGTCACGGCTTGTACGGAAAGACTCAACAACCTGCAGACGCTTCAACGCTTCGTTTTTACGTTGCATCGACGAGTCAGAGTTAGCACGGTCGCGCAACTCGTATGAGAGGCTGTCAAGATCAATGCGTTTGAGCAGGTCGTATACGGCCTCGGCACCCATCTTAGCTATGAACTTGTTGGGGTCTGTATCCTCAAGGTACTGATTTTCCTTCGGCAACTTCTTTACAAGATCCAAGTACTCGTCTTCGGTCAAAAGGTCGTTCTCGGCCACATCATCAGCGAGCACACCCGGCTGGATAACCACATAGCGCTCGTAGTAGATGATAGAGTCAAGTTTTTTAGTAGGTATGCCCAACAAGTAACCAATCTTGTTAGGAAGTGAGCGGAAGTACCAAATGTGAGCCACAGGAACGACCAACTGAATGTGGCCTGCACGCTCACGGCGCACTTTCTTCTCTGTCACCTCAACACCACAACGGTCACACACGATGCCCTTGTAACGAATGCGCTTGTATTTACCGCAGTGGCACTCGTAATCCTTTGTCGGACCAAAAATGCGCTCGCAGAACAAGCCGTCACGCTCTGGCTTATATGTACGGTAGTTGATGGTTTCAGGCTTAAGCACCTCACCATACGAATTTGCCATGATCTCCTCAGGCGAAGCCAGACCGATGGTAATCTTCGTAAAGTTGCTCTTTATCTTATTATCTCTTTTGAATGCCATTTTTGTAGAAATGATTGAGAGTGGGAATGTTGTGTAGTTTTTAGTTTATAGGTTATAAGGTTAAGAAGTTTATATCATAATGGTCCCGCGCCTCTGCCTGAAAACCATCAGACTTAGCACGACGGGATTACTTTATAACCTTATAACCCTATAACTTAAAAACCTTAGTCGAGCGTAATGCTCAAGCCCAAGCCGCGGAGCTCGTGAAGCAGCACGTTGAGTGATTCGGGGATACCCGGAGTGGGCATCGGATCACCCTTGACAATGGCCTCGTACGCCTTAGCACGACCTGTAACATCATCAGACTTGATGGTGAGGATTTCCTGAAGCACATGCGAAGCACCGAATGCCTCGATGGCCCAAACCTCCATCTCACCAAAACGCTGACCACCGAATTGGGCTTTACCACCAAGCGGCTGTTGCGTGATGAGTGAGTACGGACCGATTGAACGGGCGTGCATCTTGTCCTCAACCATGTGACCAAGTTTCAACATGTAGGTAACACCAACTGTAGCCTTCTGGTCAAAAGCCTCACCCGTAGCACCATCATAGAGCTGCGTTGAGCAGTAGCGGGGCAGACCTGCCTTGTCAGTCCATTCGCAAAGGTCCTCAAGCTTGGCACCATCAAAGATAGGAGTTGCAAACTTGACACCGAGTTTACGTCCGGCAGCACCGAGTACAGCCTCGAAAATCTGTCCGATATTCATACGCGAAGGCACACCCAACGGGTTCAGCACGATGTCGACGGGAGTACCATCTGCGAGGAACGGCATATCCTCCTGACGCACCACCTTTGACACGATACCCTTGTTACCGTGACGACCGGCCATCTTGTCACCAACACCAATCTTACGTTTCTTTGCAATGTAAACCTTGGCTTGCTGTATAATTCCTGAGGGCAGATCATCGCCAATGGTAATGGCAAACTTCTTACGCTTCAAGATAGCATCGAGCTGGTTGTACTTCTTCAAATAGTTGATAACCAACTGACGGATCAATTTGTTGGCGTGTTCGTCATCAGTCCAGTCATGAAGTTCGACAGAAGCATAATCAAGCGCACTGAGCACAGCCTTGTTGAACTTGATACCCTTAGCAATAACCTCAGAACCTACGTTATCCTTAACGCCCTGCGATTCCTTATCGCTGATAAGAGAGAGCAACTTGTCAACCATCAAAGCCTTCAAGTCGTTGGTGTCCTTCTGGAAGTCGTCGTCAAGCTTCTGAAGCGTAACCTTGTCGGCAGCCTTTTCTGTGCGAGACTTCTGCACACGGGCAAAAAGACGTTTGTTAATGACAACACCAGCCAACGAAGGATTAGCCTTAAGCGAAGCGTCCTTCACATCACCAGCCTTGTCACCAAAGATGGCACGGAGCAATTTCTCCTCAGGAGTAGGATCGCTCTCACCCTTCGGCGTAATCTTACCAATAAGTATGTCGCCAGGAGCTACACGCGCACCAATACGTATAATACCAGTGTCGTCCAAATCCTTGGTTGCGTCCTCACTTACATTAGGAATATCATTGGTAAACTCTTCCATACCACGCTTCGTCTCACGTACTTCGAGCGAATACTCGTCTACATGAACAGAAGTAAGTATGTCTTCACGAACCATACGTTCGTTAAGCACAATGGCATCCTCGTAGTTGTAACCCTTCCAAGGCATGTAGGCCACAAGCAAGTTACGGCCAAGAGCCAATTCACCATTTTCTGTGGCATAGCCTTCAGTAAGGATATCGCCCTTCTGCACCTTCTGTCCCTTGTTGCAAATAGGACGGAGGTCAATGGTCATATTTTGGTTGGTACGGCGGAACTTCGGAATTCTATATTCCTTTACATTTGATTCGAAACTTACAAATTCCTCATCTTCAGTACGATCATAGGCAATGCGGATAACATCAGCATCAACATATTCGATCACACCTTCGCCTTCGGCTGTAATCATCGTACGCGAATCCTCGCATACCTGCTTTTCGATGCCAGTACCAACAATAGGAGCCTCGCTGCGAATAAGGGGCACAGCCTGGCGCATCATGTTCGATCCCATCAACGCACGGTGCGCATCATCGTGTTCCAAGAACGGAATGAGAGATGCAGCGATTGAAGCGATCTGCTGCGGCGAAACGTCCATCAATTCAACCTGTGAGGGTGGCACTACAGGATAATCGGCATCCTGACGGCACTTAACTTTATCGCGGATAAATGAACCATCGTCATTCAACGGCGCATTACCCTGACCGATAATTTTTCCTTCCTCCTCCTCAGCAGAGAGATATACAATGTCGTTATTGTCAAGGTCAACCATTGAGTTCTCCACCTTGCGGTAAGGAGTCTCAATAAAGCCGAGGTCATCAATCTTGGCATATACACAGAGTGAAGATATAAGACCAATGTTCGGACCTTCAGGCGACTCAATAGGACAAAGACGACCATAGTGCGTATAGTGTACGTCACGAACCTCGAAACCGGCACGCTCACGAGACAAACCACCAGGACCAAGGGCAGACAAACGACGCTTGTGCGTAACCTCAGCCAAAGGATTGGTCTGATCCATAAACTGTGACAAAGCATTGGTGCCGAAGAATGAATTGATAACGCTCGAAATAGTCTTGGCGTTAATCAAATCAGTCGGTGTGAACACCTCATTATCACGCACATTCATACGTTCACGAATAGTGCGGCTCATACGGGCCAAACCAATAGCGAACTGGTTTGAGAGCTGTTCACCGACGGTACGTACGCGACGGTTACTCAAGTGGTCAATATCATCTACCGTAGCCTTTGAGTTAATCAACTCCACAAGATACTTGATAATCTCGATAATGTCCTCACGTGTCAGCACACGCACGTCCATGTCCGTATCAAGATTCAGTTTCTTGTTTATACGATAACGTCCAACCTCGCCCAAGTCGTAGCGCTTCTCTGAGAAGAAAAGGTTGTTGATAACCTCACGTGCCGAAGCATCATCTGCAGGGTCGGCATTACGCAACTGGCGGTAGATATAATTAACAGCCTCCTGTTCAGAGTTGGCAGGGTCCTTCTGAAGTGTGTTGAAAATGATAGAATAATCAGTTGAAGAGCCCTGTTCGGGGTGAACCCAAATAGTTTGTTCGCCCGAATCGAGAATGATGTCAGCGTTCTCAGGCGTAATTTCGCTCTCACGATCGAGCAACACCTTTGTACGCTCCATTGACATCACCTCACCAGTATCAGGATCAACAAAGTCCTCAAGTGTTGTAGAGTTAACACGTGCAGCCAATTTGCGACCGAGCAACTTCTTCAGGTTGGTCTTGTTGACCTTATACTCCTCTGCAAGATTGAAAATCTGGAGGATATCCTTATCACTCTCAAAACCTATGGCACGGAGCAAAGTCGTTACGGGCAACTTCTTTTTACGGTCGATGTAAGCATACATCACATTGTTGATATCCGTAGCGAATTCGATCCAAGAACCCTTGAACGGAATGATACGTGCAGAATAAAGTTGCGTACCATTAGCATGCACACTCGAGCCAAAGAACACACCCGGTGAACGGTGAAGCTGCGACACAACCACACGCTCTGCACCATTGATAATGAATGTGCCATTGTCAGACATGTAAGGTATAGAACCCAAGAACACGTCCTGAACAACAGTATCAAAATCCTCGTGGTCGGGGTCGGTACAGTAAAGTTTCAGTTTAGCCTTAAGAGGCACACTGTAAGTCAGTCCGCGCTCCAGACACTCCTGAATGCTATAACGTGGCTCATCGATATAATAATCGATAAACTCCAATACAAAGTTGTTGCGAGTATCAGCAATAGGGAAATTCTCAGCAAAAACTTTGTACAGGCCGTCGTTCTTACGCAATTCACTTGGTGTGTCGAGCTGCAAGAAATCTTTGAAAGACTTTAACTGAACGTCCAAGAAATCAGGATAAGGCATCGGATTCTTTACGGACGCAAAGTTTACACGGTTATTTATTACGGTAGAAGACATTCGTCGAAAATGTTGAGATGAAAGAAATGTTACGAGATTGGGTTAGGAGGTCAAAGGGTTAGGGAGTTGATGCATCAAAAAATTTTAGCAAAGCGTAAAGCCCCGACGCATTAACTCGCTAAGCCAATAACCAACTACCCCTCAGCCTCATAAGCCAAGAGACGTGTCACATTTCGAAATGTATAGACACAAAAAGGTTATGAACCCTCTACCAGAAGATTCATAACCATAACCCTTGAAGGGAAATTTCTTATTAAGCGAGTTCAACCTCAGCACCAGCTTCTTCGAGAGCCTTCTTGAGTGCTTCAGCTTCTTCCTTAGCAACGCCTTCCTTAACCTTTGAAGGAGCGCCGTCAACGAGATCCTTTGCTTCCTTCAAGCCGAGGCCGCAGTGTTCCTTAACAGCCTTAACAACCTGAAGCTTAGCTGAACCTGCGCTCTTGAGAACAACGTCGAAAGAAGTCTTCTCTTCAGCAGCAGCACCACCAGCTGCGGGACCGGCAGCAACAGCAACAGCTGCAGCAGCGGGTTCGATTCCATACTCGTCCTTCAGGATAGTTGCCAACTCATTTACTTCCTTCACTGTCAAATTTACCAATTCTTCAGCGATAGCTTTGATATCTGCCATTTTCTTAAATGTATTTTTTTGTTTGTTTTCTTAGTTAATTGGGGTTACCCAGCCAGTTTAAGTTTACGCCGGGATTTTATTCGGGGCGTTCGCCCAAAGTCTTAAGCACACCGTGAATGGTCTGTCCGGCACCCGAAAGTGCAGAGATAACATTCTTGGCAGGTGACTGCAGCAAAGCAACAACCTCGGCAATAACCTCGTTCTTGCTCTTGATAGCGCAGAGTGTTTCGAGCTGGTCTGCACCAACATAGAAACCTTCCTCAGCGTAAGCACCCTTCAGCGTAGGTACACCTTCCTTACCAGTTTCCTTAATCAACTTGGCAGGAACGTTAGCTGTATCGCAGAAGAACACTGCAGTAGTACCTTTCAAGCAACCATAAAGCGCAGAGTAATCTACGTCAGATGCTTCAAAAGCCTTGTGCAAAAGAGTATTCTTTACAACTACCATCTTGATGCCAGCACCAAAAGCCTTGCGGCGGAGAGCTGAAGTAGCTTCAGCATTCATGCCAGTCACATCAACGAGGTAGAAGTGTGCATATTCTTTAATCTGTTCACCGAGCTTCTCGATGATAATAGCTTTATCTTCCTTCTTCATGATTGTAATTCAGTTTAGATTTCTTCTACAGATTTAGGATCAATCTTGATACCCTTACTCATGGTAGAAGAAAGATAAATACTCTTCACATAAGTACCCTTAGCACTTGCGGGCTTCAGCTTGATAATAGTAGCCATAAATTCCTTGGCGTTACCAAAAATCTGCTCGGGAGAGAAAGAAGCCTTACCGATTGAAGTGTGTACGATACCACTCTTGTCAACCTTAAAGTCAATCTTACCCTGCTTAACCTCGCGGATAGCCTTGGCTACATCCATGGTAACCGTACCACTCTTGGGGTTAGGCATCAAGCCACGCGGACCGAGTACACGGCCCAGGGCACCAATTTTACCCATGATGGCAGGCATAGTGATGATAACATCGATGTCTGTCCAGCCACCCTTGATTTTCTCGATATATTCATCGAGACCTACATAGTCAGCGCCAGCTTCTTTAGCAGCAGCTTCAGCATCAGGCGTACAGAGGCAGAGCACACGTACAGTCTTACCAGTACCATTCGGCAGTGAAACAACACCGCGAACCATTTGGTTAGCCTTACGAGGGTCAACGCCCAAACGTACGTCAATATCGATTGAAGCATCAAACTTGGTAGTAGTGATTTCCTTTACCAAAGATGCAGCTTCTTTCAATGTGTAAGCCTTCCCTGCTTCAACTTTGTCAGCGACTAACTTCTGATTTTTTGTCAGTTTACTCATTGTTCAAATTTGAAGTTAAATTATTCACCAGGGAAGTCACCCTTAACTGTGATACCCATGCTGCGGGCAGTACCAGCTACCATACGCATTGCACTTTCAACTGTGAAGCAGTTTAAGTCGGGCATCTTGTCTTCTGCGATTGCCTTAACCTGATCCCAAGTAATCTCAGCGATCTTGGTACGGTTAGGAGCTGCAGAACCGCTCTTCTTCTTGGCTGCTTCCAGCAATTGAATTGCTACAGGAGGAGTCTTAACTACGAAAGAGAAAGACTTGTCATTAAAATAAGTAATGACAACTGGCAATACCTTACCAGCCTTGTCCTGAGTTCTGGCGTTGAACTGCTTGCAGAAATCCATGATGTTGATACCCTTTGAACCCAAAGCAGGGCCAACGGGAGGTGATGGATTTGCAGCGCCGCCCTTAATCTGTAATTTGATTAATCCAGCAACTTCTTTAGCCATTGTTGTTTATTAAAAATTAAAAAGTGACGAGGAATTCATTAAGAGAGAGTACGTAACATCACTCCCAGATTATTCCTTCTCAATCTGCATAAAACCGAGGTCCAGGCCCGTACTGCGACCGAACACCTTAACAGTGACAGTCACCTTCTTCTTCTCTTCGTCGATCTTTTCAATCACACCAGAGAATCCGCTAAACGGTCCATCGACAACCTTTACGCTTTCACCCACGATGTAAGGTATTTCAACCTCTTGAGGTTCGCTCTCGAGTTCGTCAACCTTACCGAGAATACGGTTAACCTCACTCTCACGAAGAGGAGTGGGATTATCCATACCACCGAGGAAGCCCAACACATTAGGCGTGTTACGCAACTCGTGTACGGTTTCACCAACCAATCTTGCCTCTACAAGAACATAGCCGGGAAGATACAGACGTTCCTTGATAACCTGTTTGTTACCGCGGAGTGCTTTAACCTTCTCGGTTGGAATGAGTACTTGCGAAACATGACCGCCAAGGCGGCCATTCTTAATTTCAGCATCAATGTACTCCTTAACCTTCATTTCTTTTCCGCTTACAGCACGCAAAACGTACCAAGCCATTTCTGCTGCCATATCGAATTAAATTTGAGGATAGATAAGTTGCATGATTGACTCAAATACCGTATCCATGAGATACACCACAATTGCTATGATGATGGAAGCTGTTAGCACAACAATTGCGCTGTGAGTCAACTCCTTTCTCGTAGGCCAAGTGGTCTTATGAGATAACTCGTCGTATGAATCTTTGCAATATGCAATTACTTTCTGGAACATATATGTGTCGTTTAGCACGGGAAGAGAGGCTCGAACTCCCGACACCTGGTTTTGGAGACCAGTGCTCTACCAACTGAGCTATTCCCGTAGAATAGGCCTTGCCTCACTTGCGCAAGGCAAGAACCTATTATATTATAATGATTAATCTACAAGAAGATTAGTCAAGGATTTCAGTGATCTGACCTGAACCTACTGTACGACCACCTTCACGGATAGCGAAGCGGAGACCTACGTTGATAGCTACAGCGTAGATGAGTTCTACAGAGATTTCTACGTTATCACCAGGCATTACCATTTCAGTGCCTTCGGGGAGGTGGATCTCACCGGTGCAGTCCATGGTACGGAGGTAGAACTGAGGACGATACTTGTTGCCGAACGGAGTGTGACGGCCACCTTCTTCCTTCTTCAATACGTAGATAGAAGCCTTGAACTTCTTGTGCGGAGTGATTACACCCGGGTGAGTGATAACCATACCACGCTTGATTTCAGACTTATCGATACCACGGAGGAGAAGACCTACGTTATCACCAGCTTCACCTTCGTCGAGGATCTTACGGAACATCTCAACACCAGTTACAACTGACTTCTTATCTTCGCCAAGACCAAGGATCTGAACTTCGTCACCAACCTTTACGACACCAGTTTCAACACGACCAGTAGCAACAGTACCACGACCAGTGATTGAGAATACGTCCTCAACAGGCATCAAGAAAGGCTTTTCTACGTCACGAACAGGTTCCTGAATCCAGTTATCAACAGCATTCATGAGCTCCATTACAGAATCTTCCCACTTAGCAACGCCGTTCAAAGCACCGAGTGCAGAACCGCGGATGATAGGAGTATCCTCTTCGAAGTCATACTGTTCGAGGAGTTCGCGCATTTCCATTTCTACGAGCTCGAGCATTTCTTCGTCCTCAACCATATCGCACTTGTTCAAGAACACAACGAGGCGGGGAACGTTTACCTGACGAGCGAGAAGGATGTGCTCACGAGTCTGAGGCATAGGACCATCAGTAGCAGCAACTACGATGATAGCACCGTCCATCTGAGCAGCACCAGTTACCATGTTCTTTACGTAGTCAGCGTGACCCGGGCAGTCTACGTGAGCATAGTGACGCTTTTCTGTTTCATACTCGATGTGAGCAGTATTGATAGTAATACCACGTTCCTTTTCTTCAGGAGCGTTATCAATCTGATCGAATGACTTAACATCTTCGCCAGTACCAAGCTTCTCGTGGAGAACCTTAGAAATAGCGGCAGTCAAAGTAGTCTTACCGTGGTCAACGTGACCAATTGTACCGATGTTAACATGCGGTTTGGTACGTTCAAATTTCTCTTTAGCCATAGCTGTTTTATTTTATTTGAATGAAATTCTTGTTCTTCAATCTTTAAGGAAAAAGATCTGTACAATAAGTGAGCTGTTAGCGAGACTTGAACTCGCGACCTCTTCCTTACCAAGGAAGTGCTCTACCGCTGAGCTATAACAGCAATAAAAAATTGTGAGCGGAAGACGGGGCTCAAACCCGCGACCCCCAGCTTGGAAGGCTAGTGCTCTATCAACTGAGCTACTTCCGCATACCCGTTTTAAGGTTGTGGGCAAAGATGGATTCGAACCACCGAAGGCGTAAGCCAGCAGATTTACAGTCTGCCCCATTTGGCCACTCTGGTATTTGCCCGTATTCCCTTTTCTATCAGCACCATGCCCGCAAGCATTAGAGCAGATGTCTCTCGGAAACGGGTGCAAAGTTAGGCATTATTTCTTTCTCTCCAAACTTTTCCCCGTTTTTTTTCTCAAAAACGTACTTTTTCCTGACTTTGCCAATGCGTTGCCCAATTAAATGGCATAATTCGTCGTTTTTCATTATGTGCTATGTGATGGTGCGTATTGAAAAATCAACGCCCTTATCATGCTTGCGCCTCACGCAGTATAATATAGTATTGCTGTTGTGCCGGCGCGGCACTTGCAGCTGCACTTCTGTCCAACACCGCGCACTGCACGCATTATTTAACTCCACAATGCGGTCCACATCATTGTTCCACACCATGCGGCCCCGTTTGTGCAGGTCAATTACCATCGTGTTGCACACCAGTTTGCTCACAGGTACGAACCCTTTGTCTGCCTGGTCGCGCCGTTGCACCTCGGGGGTGCGCTCAAGCACATTATAGCGAATGTCGTACAATTCGTTCATTAGGGTGATGGATTGTTCGGTCAGACTGCAGTCCGTGGTGTTGTCAGTTGTTTGCGATGCGCAGTCAGTACTGTTGCCCATGCTTTTTTGCGGCTGGGGTGTTTCAGCGCTTTTAGTTTGTGGTTCCGCGCTATGCGCGATAGCATCTATGAGTTTGTCCACGCCACGTTTCACAATGGCATCGGCATAGCGCAGCATTCTGTTAAGCATTCGTTTCATGGTAGTCAATACAATTTGGTTTTGTACAAAAGTGCTGCAAAGGTAACACCAAGGCATTGCATTCAACAAAAAAAGTGTACAATTTGTACACAAATATTTGTTCTCTACCCGTCAGCCTACATATAAATGAATGTGTGTGCTTTTTCTGCCATCTTACACTTTTCATGCGTAACAAGTTGATACACAGAGGTTTCAAGAGTGTAAGATGATTTCAAAGTATCTTACACTCCCCTGCATACATCTTACACACCCCACCCCGCTGCCTCGCAGTCGGTTTGGACGTATGCGGTGGATAATACGGCATAGGGACGTAGAACAATCTGTCGGAGCGACAGACTTTTCTGCTCCCCTATGCCGTAATATCGCCCTCCCGTACTTGTGCCGTGTGGCAGCATGTGGGTTGTGTAGGATGCGTGTAGGTGGCGTTGGTAACATCTTACACTAAGTAAAGTATTGACAATCAATGAGTTGCAACGTGTTAGTGTAAGATGCAAGATACTCGGCAAGTAAAGTTTTTGTAGTATGGTAAGGGTTCCAAGTGCAACTTTTTCGTCTTGCATCTTTTATAAATTATGCAGTTCGGTGAAACGTAAACACGCGAACGGACTCAAGCATCAAACTCAAGTACCAAACGCAAGCATCAAACGCTACCTCTAATGGGGGCGACGCGTCTCGCGTCGGGATTTGAGACAAAGGCTCACAGTCTGAAATGTAATTAGTGCTATTTGTAAGTCCTTATTTATTTTTCCGACGCGAGACGCGTCGCCCCCATTAGAGGTGGCGTTTGGTGGTGGCGTTTGGTGGTAGCGTTTAGTGATAGCGTTTGATGCTTGAGTCCGTTCATTACATTGGGTTTTCAGCCCGCACTCGCTAAATTCGAAACTCGAGTAGTTAATTCTCTACGCACCACTACGGCTTTTTAGGTGGCAGTAAATAATATACCGAAGAACCATAACCACACCAATAGCCAAGGCCTCCACTGACATTCCCACGCAGATTGCTATTGGTTGAGAAGAACGGACTGCCCGACAGCGACACATCGTCCTCAAAGCTATCCCAAAAAGCATAGGAGGGGCCATCTAACGTGGCGAACTTTATCTTCAGTGTATCTGAATACGAGAAAAACGGCGAGAAATGGCTATTATTAGGCCGATGCAGATTATAAACCGGAAGCGCCGAATGCGGACTGATATTCTCGGGTTTATACAGACCCATATAGCACGACTTGTAATTCACATCACGACACTTGCTGATGCCGAAAAACTTATATCCCCCACCCTGTGGTAAATCCAGCTGCTGCGACACATGCGCCATCACCTGGTAGAGCGTATCATTTTCTAAGCATGGTGTCACAGTAAAGGAATCTACCACTGCCTTAGGCGGAATAGTAGTTACAGCCTCAGCATGATAGGGCGGACAGTCTACTGTCAATTTATAAGTATGTCCGCTACGGCCCATAATACGCGTTGTGGTAAAGCCATACGGAGGTGTTTGATGCTTCATCACGCGCCCCGTTAGCACCACAGACTTCTCCTCGTCGCTCACAGTCACCGTAGCCCACTTTAGCACATGTTGCACAAGATCGACATCAGTAGTGTCACTGGTCGTAAACGGCAGACTGGTGGTTACGAATACCGTCGGAAAATCGCCATCATCAATCCAGCCCTCTACCACGAGCTGGGGTTGAGTATGACTGTAAGGATCTTCCACACATGAAGCTAAAACTATCGCTGCCACCAGCAGGGGCAACGTCTTTTTACACAACACTACCATACGGCTAATATTTAATATAATAACTGAACGAAGGCAACGGATATTTGAGGAAACACACTGGAGCGAACCTAAAATTACCATCTCTGCGTATTCGCAGCCGATAGAACAATGGGTTATTAAAGCCGAAGGCATTAAACAGCGACACGTTAAAGCCATGCCTGAAGTGCCTCTGTATCTTCTGCTTAAGATCCACATTTACAGCCATATCCACACGCTTGTACCACGGCAGATGGCACCCATTATGTTTACCATATTGTGCTACCACATAGCCATTCATCAAATAAAATTCGTTAGCTGACGTAAAGGGGGTGCCCGAGGCAAACACTGCCGAGCACGTAAAGGTCACACGCTTCAGTGCCTGCCAGGTGGCCACAAGGTTAAACTCATGCACTCTTTCGTGGTTTGCAGGATAAGGACTCCTTTCCCGCAACTCTGGGAATTTTCGTAAAGAGCGGCCAAAAGCATATCCCACCCAACCGGTTACAGGACCACTTTGACGTGTTAGTTGCACACCGAAACCATAATTTAGGCCCCGACCCTGCAACAAGGACGTGTTAAGAGAATATGCCTCATTTATCAAGTCAAGCACATTATCCTTATACTCCTTTTGATGATGCAATCGTTTTACATAGGCATTTGCTGTAAATGCCCACGCATTATTTGGTGTCTGTCCATCATACAACAGAGACAGCCCCTCTGCACGCTGCGGTTTCAGTTCGCGCGACGCCGAAAACCAAAATTCTGTGGGCAATCCCAACGACGTAAACCCCGTTTGCTGCACATACTGATTGGCCACCGACAGCTGCACGCCAAAGCGATGCTGCGGAGCCGCCTGCCACGACAGCGTCAGCATAGGCGAAATTGAGAACCAGCTCTTTTGGTCTACATCACGATAGTAAGTCACGCGTCCCTCTGGTTTCAGCACCCATTGCCCATCATGCCAGCCATATTGCCAACCTGCATAGACGTTTGCCTCATGAGCCACGCCTTTTTCCTGACGGTCTGCCTCTATCTGCGTGTAAGTACTTTCTATTTGCGGCGACTGCGGCAGTATTTGATACAAGCTGTACGAGCCTCCTATTTGCCATGAGTTACAGTTCCACTCTGCTTGATAGCCATACTGACGAATATGTGAGGGCAAAGACATCTTCTGCCCTGCTTGACGCAATCTGAAATCATTCTGATACCCCGAGGCCACCAGCCTCTGCGTCAGCTGCCACGATTTGTTCATCACCCTCCAAGAGGCCTCAGCAGCATAATTCAACCAGTTTAGTCGCACGTGCATAAGATGTGCACCTTCTGTATACGAGGCTCTGTCTTGCCCAAAATAAGCATTTAAGTCAAACCTGTGCCGCATCGAGGGCCTGTAACTCAGCGTTACATTATAATCGCCAAAACTGTACCGCAGTGGCGACCCGTCAAAATCAAGCCAACGACCATAAAGCAAGTTCATATACGCCTGACGGGCCGAAGCCACAAACAGCAATTTGCCATTAGGCCGCACACGTATCGTGCCTTGCGACGACATCGGACCTACATTCAACTCTGCCCCCTCCACTTTCCTTTCGCGGTGTACCAGACTATCCACACCACCGTCTTTTATTGCAAATGGGCGCATCTGCACCACACCGCCCAGTCTGTTAGGTTGGGCAGCACCAGCAAGTGCCGTAAAATCCAGCGTCTCAAAATGACTCGCATTGAACGCAGAGAATATGCCCAACAGATGCGAGGGGTTAAACACTGTGGCATCTCCCATCATAAAAGCATTTTGCCCCATATCGCAACCTTGCACATGCAATCCGGCATCATACTCTGTCGAAGTTTGCACCGTAGGCAGGCTCTGCACATACCGCAAGGGGTCTGCATTACCTAAAATTTGGGGCAAAGTTTGCAACCGCTTCATCTCCCAATGTATGCGTCCCGCCGAGCTTCCACGCAAAGGCGAACGGTTTCGCCATGCCGTTACCGACGCCTCTCCCGCTATATCAACCTGACGTAGCGAGTCAACATGCTGAGCATGCACATCAATACTTGTATGCACGCCCAACAACAGCACATATATATAATAAGGTATAAACTTCAACATAGCACTATAGCCAAGCCACACACTTAGCAGCGTTGTCAACTTGATGGTTGACAGTTTGTCATTGGCTTTATGGGCAAACCCATCAACCACTACTCCCTTAGATAATAAAAAGCAGGAACCGATTTCGCACTCTGGCCAAACCAGTTCCTGCTATTTATATCAGATACGTACTTGGGTGGTTCTAATTTAATATTCGAACTTCTTGCCCAGTTTCTCGTAACCTCTAAGCAGGCTCTCAAAGGTATCTATCACGGATCTGAAAGATGTTTCATCGAAATAGTCCTCAAAACTTATGCCATACGAACTGTTATCATTGAAGTAGATAGCTGGCTCAAAGTCCCAATAGTCTTCGTAATAATCCGATTCCTTAAACACTTCCAATTTAACAGAAGCCTGTTCCACCTTGGTTCCGTCATAGTACACCTTGCAATCTAACAAGCTGTTAGCCTGTGCTATACAACTTTCAAATTTACGCTGATTCTCGCAGTTATCGTAAGCTTCTTCTATCCAGCGATTAAAATCCAAAGCGTTTGCACAAGTGGCCTTTATCTGCATCTTGCCCATCACGTCTACGCTGACATTCACCGAACCCACTTTCTGCACATCATCATTAGTCAGTTTAAGGCCTGCGCCACTGGCTTCAAACGAAATGAGCGTCACATTGCCTTTTTTCATACAGCCTTTTACAGCCACCTTGCCCTCTTGCGCAGAGTAGCCCGCACGATCTATTATCCAAGAGTAGTCGTTCACACTGGTTGTCGTGCTTACATCTACGCCATCGCGGCTGAGGTCATATTCAGGGCCAGTAAACTTGCTGTGGTCTATTTTTGTTACAGAGTTCACACGTGTCACACCATCTTGCGTTAGCGTTACTATCACGCGCTCTGGCACATTTACATAGTATTTATACTTATCCACGTACTCTGTGCCAGTACCCGTACTGCTATCGTAAACATAGTCTTTGTAATCTTCGTCGTCCGTAATATAGGCCTTCTTAACGCTGCCCTCCTGTTTTACCGACAACACACATTGCTTACCGTCTTGGTCCGTAAATATAAACTGCAAGTCATTGGCCTCTGCGCGAGTCCACTTATTTGCACCCGCAGTAAAATGTCCCTTAAAGTCTGAAAGTACAATCAGCCGGTTGTAGTAATTACAGTCCTGCAACCACCCATATCCATCACTTCCTTTCTTGTTAGTCACAAATTTTGTCATGCCCTTAAGTACCGTATCAAACCAGTTCGTTACAACGCTATGGTCAAAACGGTCATTATCCACATAATGATTGTAGATATAGCTTGACAGGTCTGCCAAGCCATTAAAGTCACTTGAGGGCACCTGTGCCATAAAGCCTTTAGCTATCGCCTCAAGCTTTTGCTTCTGTTCATGGCTCGTCAACGGGTTTTGGGCCGACGGCTCGTTAGGCACATCTGCGTCATCACCACCGCCGCCTCCAGGAATTTCTTCAGGGTCATCGTCTCCACACGAGGTAAAAGTCACGGCTGGCGCAGCCAATACCAGGCTTGCTGCCAACATGTAAATAAAATGCTTCTTCATAGCTAATATTGTTAGGGGTTGTTCTAATCGCGGCATTATTTGCACACTTTATTCGCAAAGTTAAACATCTTTTTTGACGCACGCAACCCCCTTTCGGCGCACGAATGCATAAGTGGCAAAAAACAGTGCATAAGTGGCAAAAATTAAGGTCTGCAGAAATCGCTTTCTGCAGACCTTGTTATTGAGATAACTTCAAACTGAAGATATTGGGGCTATTATGCGTTACCCTCGGGCACACCAAACGGAGTGGCTGTGCGGCCACCCTGGGGAGCCTCAGCTGCACCAGGAAGGTTAATAGGGCCAAAAGCCTTCTCATACTTCTGGATATTGTCCTGAAGAGCAAAGAGCAAGCGCTTTGCGTGTTCGGGAGCCAAAATGATGCGGCTCTTTACGTTTGCCTTGGGCACGCCAGGCAATACGCGAATGAAATCCATTACAACCTCAGCGCTCGAATGAGTGATAATTGCCAGGTTTGCATAAATGCCTTCAGCCACTTCGGGAGTGAGCTCAATCTTCAACTGTCCGTCGTTCTGTTCTTGATTTTCCATGGGGAATAATTCGTTTATGGTGTTATTATATATTTATTATATGCGTATATCAAGTCTGCAAGATGCCCTGCAAACCTCTTTCGCAGCACAAATATAGGCCCAACCATCGGATTAACCAAAGAAAATGGGCGTTTTTTCCGTTTTATCATGCCATTTGCGCGTTTTATCATTGCAATCATTAGCAATTTGTTAAAAGAATACTTAATTTTGCACACAGAAAAACAAAGAGTGACAAAATCCCTAACAACCAACAAGTCCTGCGGTTGTCACAATTATGGTTGCCACGAATAGGCTTTGCAAACTATTTATCAATTCATTTATAATACAATAAAATGAAAAAGTTTTTTACTATCATCGCTTTGGGCGCAACTGTACTTACAGCTGGTGCTCAGAAGTCTGTACAAGGTGCAGGTTTCTTTGACAATTGGTCAGTAGGTCTCGTTGGTGGCGGCATTCTCCCCACCACTCACACCTCATTCGACAAGTTCCGCGCCACTTATGGTGTTGAACTCACAAAGCAAATCACTCCAGTGTTCGCTCTCGGTGGCCAGTTCCTTGCCAACAACAACACAACTGCCAGCCGCACAGTGTTTGACCAGTCTAACCTCAGCCTCCTCGGCAAGGTTAACTTCTCAAACCTTTTCTGTGGTTACAACGGCCAGCCCCGCTTGTTCGAGGTTGAAGGTGTTGTAGGTGCAGGTTGGGGCCACGACTACATCAACAAGAGCTATGGCAAAGATGCCAACTACTTCACTTCTAAGTTCGGCTTCAACTTCAATTTCAACGTTGGCGAGAAGAAGGCTTGGACCATCGCTGTTAAGCCCTCTATCGTTTACAACATGGAGGCTGACCGCAAGCAGAGCTACAACGCTTACAACGTTAACAACAGCGCCATCGAGCTCCTCGCCGGTGTAACTTACCACTTCAAGAACAAGAACAACGGCAAGAACTACATGACCCTCGTTAAGGCATACGACCAGGCCGAAGTTGACGGTTTGAACGCAAAGGTTAACGACCTCCGCGCTCAGGTTAACGACAAGAACGCTCAGCTTGCCAAACTCGCTGCCGACAACCGCGACCTCCAGCAGAAGCTCAATGATTGCCGCAACCAGAAGCCCGCTGTTCAGACTATAACTAAGAACTCTGCTTCACTCGAGCAAACCGTTACATTCCGTCAGGGCAAGAGCACTGTCGACGCTTCTCAGCTCCCCAACGTTGAGCGCGTTGCTACATTCTTGAAGAACCACAAGAACAGCACCGTTGACATCAAGGGTTACGCTTCACCCGAAGGTAGCGCCGAAATCAATGCCAAGATTGCCAAGGCCCGTGCCGAAGCTGTCAAGTCTATCCTCGTTAACAAGTACAAGATTGCTGCCAGCCGCATCAACGCCGAAGGCCAGGGTGTAGGCAACATGTTCTCAGAGGACGATTGGAACCGCGTAAGCATCTGCACTATCAACGAGTCTAAGTAAGTAAATACCTAAGTCCTACATAACGGACTTTCAATTACAAACTAACAGGAGGTAAACACCATGAGGCATGGTGTTTACCTCCTGTTTTTTGTTGTTTTGCAACAAAACGTTCGACACTCGTACACCAAGCTAATAGGGCGACATAAACAATGGGAATCGGTATATTTCACACAAAAAGCCTTCTTTACGCACAGAACAAGCAACAAAAGTTGTGCCATTAGCAGAATGTAAGTATATTTGCACTAACATTATCTAAACCATGTAACACCTAACATATAAATCATAAAACTACAAATCAACAATGAATCACTTACACTTCAAGCGCAGCGTATGGCTCGTATGCTTGTTCAGCCTGTTGGCAGGCTTTGCCCATGCCATCGACATCAACAAGCCTGGTGTTGTGTACCGCATTGTCAACAAGTCTAACGGCCAGGCCGTGACCAATGGCAATCAAAGTGCACACGACACTTACCTCAGCACCGCTGCAATCGACAACAATTCTGAAGGACAGGATTGGATGATTGTACCCGTATCGGCAGCCGATGGCATCTACGCCTTCTACAATCCACACTGCGACATGGGTATCGACATGGCACCGAGTGCTACAGAGAAATGGCACGTACTGCAATGGGACGCCAAGTTTACAGACACTAACCAGCAGTTCCTTATCAAGGAGGTTGGCACCGACGAGTTCCAATTCCTCAACACCGACGGCACGCGCGTTATGACGCGCCGCGACAACGGCGACATCTACATGGACGAGGACCTCACCGCGGCCAGCAGCTACTTCACGCTGCAAGCCACCGACAAGGTTATCAACACCCCCATCAAGGGCTACACCTACCTGCTCCGCAACAAGAATACAGGTTGGGTGCTCAGCAACAATGAGAGCCGCAACTCTACAGATCCCATCTGCACCGAGCCCTACAAAGAGGGACAGTACGGACAACACTGGCAATATCGCAATGTAGAATACAAAAGTGGCAAAGACACCAAATACGCCGCTGTGTTATACAACGAGAAATACAAATATGCCATTGATGCAGCCATTAACACCACAAAGGTTCCTCTGCAATATGCACTCAATGGCAGCAACCCCAACCAGCAAGTTAGTTTCGTACCCGTTGAGGGTCAGGAGGGTGTATACCGCATAGCTTACACCGCCAATAACACAACCTACTACATGGCGGCCAACAGCAAAGGCGACACCAAAATGGTGGAGGACGCCAACGACGAAACTACCTACTTCACGCTCGAATACACCGACGCCTACGTGCCCGTCTACAACGATTGGGAAAATCCCAAGGTATTTGCAGTCAACAAGGAAGAAGGCCACGCCGCTTACATGCCTTATGCCAACACCGAGGCACTGCGTGCCGACAAAGCACGTTACGACAAGCCTTGGCTCGACCCCGCCAACAACAGCCGCTGGCTCTCGCTCAACGGCACATGGAAGATTAACTTTGTAAAGAACCCCGCCGACCGACCGGGCGAAACCGACTTCTATGGCAACAACGTAGACGTGTCGGCATGGGACAATATCGAAGTGCCCTCATGCGTTGAAATGAAGGGCTACGGCGATCCCTGGTACGTTAACGTTGAATATCCATTCGTCGACAACCCGCCTTACATCGAAATGAAGGGCAACCTCTACAACTCTGTAAGCTCACTCCGCCGCAATTTCACCCTGCCCGAGGGTTGGAACAACGAGCGCATCTTCCTCCACTTCGATGGTATCTACAGCGGAGCCTACGTATGGGTTAACGGCCAAAAGGTTGGCTACACCCAAGGCGCTAACAACGATGCCGAATTTGACATCACAGCATACGTACATGAGGGCGACAACAACCTCAGCGTACAGGTGTTCCGTTTCACCGACGGTTCATACCTCGAAGGCCAAGACTGCTGGCACATGAGCGGCATTCACCGCGATGTTTACCTCTTTGCCACCCCCAAGACCTACTTGCGCGACCACTACATCACCAGCACACTCGATGCTGGCAGCAACTACAAGAGCGGCAGCATGAATGTGGAGCTGACCATGACCAACAAGGAGCGTGAAGCCACCAACAAGCAGGTACGCGTGCGCCTTATCAATCCGGCAGGCACACAAATAGCCGAAAAGAGCGTCGACTTTGCCTTCACAGCCAATGGCGACAGCACCATGGTTAAAGATGTAACCTTCGACGGCCTTGCCGACCTGCAACTTTGGTCAGCCGAAACGCCCAACCTCTACACCGTAGAGTTGGCACAGCTCAAGGCTGATGGCACCGAAGAAGAAGCCTTTGCCACCAAGTACGGCTTCCGCCACATCGAAATTCCCGACAACGACCACCGCGTCTACATCAACGGCCAGCAAGTATACTTCAAGGGTGTCAACACCCAAGACACCCACCCCACCCGCGGTCGCAGCATCGACGTGCCCACTATGATTAAGGACATCACCTTGATGAAGCAGGCCAATGTCAACACCGTACGCACCAGCCACTACCCCCGTCAGGCCAAGATGAACGCCATGTTCGACTACTATGGCATCTACGTCATGGACGAGGCCGACATCGAGTGTCACAAGAACTGGAGCGACCACGGCACAGGCTACAACAGTGGCACATCAACTGGCATTTCGGCTGACGACAGCTGGAAAGCTGCCTACCTCGACCGCGCGGGCCGCATGGTATTGCGCGACCGCAACTTCCCCTCTGTCATCTTCTGGAGCCTCGGCAACGAGAGCGGCTACGGCAGCAACCATGTGGCTGAGTTCAAACTCATGAAGCAACTCGACAACCGCATCATTCACTACGAAGGAGCCACTAACGCCGGCAAGAACGACGTAACAGAACTCTGGAGCCAGATGTATCCTTCTATCGAAGGCGCATCAAAACCCATCAAAAGCGAAGCTAACAGCAACTGGGCTGCACAGCCCTACTTCATGTGTGAGTACGACCACGCCATGGGCAACTCTCTGGGCAACCTCCAGGAGTACTGGGACGTGATCGAATCAAGCAAATACGGCATCGGTGGCTGCGTTTGGGACTGGGTTGACCAAGCTATCGTCTCAGCCGACGACATCAAGGCAGGCAACCTCACCCAAAACGGTTTCAACAAATACCGCACAGGCTACGACTGGCCTGATGCACCCCACCAAGGCAATTTCGTAAACAATGGTATTATCGGTGCCGACCGCGCATGGAGCGCCAAGCTCGACGAACTGAAAAAGGTGTACCAGTACATCAAGTTCACTTACAATGCCGGCAACAACTCTGTAGCACTTAACAACTGCTATGACTTTACCACACTCGGCAGCGGTTATACCCTTAACGCTCAGATATTGGTTGATGGCAAACAAGTGGCCAAGGGTTCAACCACTCTGCCCACCATTGCACCTGCCAAATCACTCGAGGTGGCCGTACCTGTCAACTACGACTTGGCTGAAGCCAAGGCACAAGGCAAGGAGGTTCTGCTCAACATTGAGGTAACACGCGATGCCGCTACTGACTATGCCGACGCCGGCTACCCCATTGCCTCAGCACAGTTTACCTTGGCCGAACGCGCTGCACTGCCTGCTGTAAGCACCACGGGAGCACAAAAGCTCACACTTGCCAGCAACAACGGCAGCACCACCATCAGCAACGACAAGGTGACAATGACCTTCTACAACAACAATGGCAATGTGGCCGAATGGATACAGAATGGCATCAAGGTGAAGAAAGACGCCAAGTTCCCCGACTACGAAAACTACCGTTGGATTGAGAATGACGCGCCCTACGGCAGCGACCCCGTATACACTCAAGGCAACTGCGTCACATCACGCTCTGCTGCCTTTGCCATTGCCAACGATGGCATGAGCGCTACAGCCACTGTCACCGCCAAGGGCACACTGGCCAACTTCACCTACACATACACTATCTATGCCGACGGTACAGTTGACCTCAACACACAATATGAGCCTACGCAAAGCTCTACCGCTCTTAATCGCGCCATTCGCCGTCTTGGTGTACAGATACCCTTCTCTGGCGAATTTGGCAATGTGACTTACTACGCCCGCGGTCCGCTCGAAAACTACAACGACCGCTGCACAGGTTCGTACCTCGGACAGTACACCACCACCGTATGGGATATGAACGAGTACTACCTGCGTCCGCAGTCTATGGGCAACCGCATGGATTTGCGCAAGCTGGCATTGGCCGACGACAAGGGCAACACCATCTATGTTGAAACCGAGGGCAACGTGGCCTTCTCTACCCTCTACTGGACTGACCAGGAACTCAAGGCCAAGAGCCACAACTGGGAACTCACCATCGACGACGAACCCGCCAACCGCACCATCTACGCTCACTTCGACTGTGCACAGCGTGGGGTTGGCTCTGGCAGCTGCGGTCCCGACGTACTCAGCAAATATTGTGCGCCCACCAGTGGCACACAGAGCTGCACACTGCGTTTCACCACTGCCGATGCTTCCATCACGGCCATCAGCCCCGCAGTTCAAAGCACCGATGCACTGAAGGTGAGCCACAATGCTCAAACCGTCAGCATCAGCGGCAGCATCGAAGCTGGCACCACTGCCACCCTCTACAACATAGGCGGCATCAGCCTCGGCAGCGTCAAGGCCTCAGCACCTGCCACACAGCTCAGCCTCAGCATTGCCGGCCAGCCCACTGGCTCATACCTGCTGCAGATTGACGCCCCCAACGGCCACCGCGTACACAAGTTGTTCCACGTGGCGCAGTAAGCAGCTCGGCTGCCTACAAACTCTGAACCATCAGGCTCAACTCTGAGCCTTACATATCCAACGCATCCCACCCGTCCCACTGCGGACGAGTGGGGTGCGTTTTTTAATTACGCCATTCTGCAATAGCACCAAGCACCAAACACTAACACCAAGCGCTAATACCAAACGCAAGCACTAAACGAAAGCACTAAACGCTAATACCAAACACAAGACGCTACCTCTAAACGAAAGCACTAAACGCTAATACCAAACGCTAACACTAAACGCTACCTCTAATGGGGGCGACGCGTCCCGCGTCGGGATCAAGGCAAAGGCTCACAAACAGTAGTGTAATTGGCAGTGTCTACGAGCCTTTATTTCGTGTATGAACATTGCATTTTTCCCGACGCGAGACGCGTCGCCCCCATTAGAGGTAGCGTTTGGTGCTTGCGTGTGGTGTTAGCGTTTAGTGTTAGCGTTTCAAACAACTTAAAGTCCCCCATAACGGTCTCTCTATCAAGTCTATTATGAATACGCCCTACCCGAAAGGGCATAAGCCCAATAGGCACATCATAAGCGTTAGCTAAAACCATAACGCATAACTAAGGCAGGCAATTACCCACGTAGGTAATTGCCTGCCTTAGTTATATATAACCCCTGGTGCATGGCCAAGGGCTGTTGTTAAGCCGTGTTATAAGGAGCTGGTGCATGAAAGCGGTGACGTGCTCCCCATTACTTCATGCCGTACAAGCGTACACATTAAAATGCCTGACTATTCAACTACATATTCTCCTGACAATATAATGTGCGCCATGCAAGGCACCAAACGGCTGTTATCAATAATCCGTATTCTCAGGGTCGAAGTTGGTCCAACCCGCGGTCCAGTTGTCAGCACCAAAGGCACCGATAAAGTTCACTTTGTCAAACCACGTTGAGGTGATGCCGTTAAATGAGCCGGCAGTCATCAAAGGCGATGCAGCAGTTGGCAGAATGTTCAATCCGGTCAAGCCAGCCAAAGGTTGCAACAGCCAGCTGTCGGTGGTGGCATCGGCGCGGTTGCCCGTTTGCTGCAAGAACCATGTGCTTGAGAATGAAGGCTTGCTCTCGTCCACAATGGGCTTTTTGTTGGCATCGTAACCCGTTACGAGATTGTCCTTATACAGTTTGTTGGCATCAGACCCCGTGATGGTCATGTTGGCAAACCACACATTCTGTAGTTTGAAACCACCATTGCGGGCCTGCTGCTGCGTGTCGCCCTTTTCGCCATCGATTATAACGCCGATGGGCCAGCCAATGGCCACAGAGTTAATGCAGTTAAGACGCGAGCCGCGACGTATCTGCATGGCAGCCTGGAACAAACCAAGGGCCGAACCATTGCTGGGGAAGAGGTCGCCGGCATTGATATAGCTGCTGGTGTTGGCAAAGTTGGCGTCCGTAGCCTTCGGACCCACAAAGGTCATGTTGCTGAACACGGCCGAGGTGTAAGGCGATGCGGTTGAGCCACTGGCATCGTTGTCGCTCTCAAAGCCATTGCTCTGGCTGCCGTCGGCAATGCGCGAGTCGCGTACTGACAAGCCGTACTGCACATGGCCAGAGAAACCGTTATCTGTATCAAAATCGTCGTCCCAACCACGATAAGCTATCAAGTTCTTGCAGTTGACCGTACCGCCAAACCACTCGAAGGAGTCGTCGTTTGAGTAAGATACCTGCACGTGGTCAACCTTTGTGCCATCGCCCACCGAGCCGAATGTCACACCGTTGATTTCCTTGTCCTTTTCAAACGGATAACCGGCAAATTCTACACGCACATAGCTCAGCACGCCCGAGTTGTCGTGGGCATCGTTGCCGCCATGCTTGGTGCGCGGCCCGCCCTCTATTTGTGCTTCGCCGGCATTGTGCGGAGCCTTGCCACAGAGTATCAAGCCACCCCAGTCGCCAGGACGGCGCTGGCCTTTTGGCATCTCTGATGTAAACACAATAGGTGCCGTTTCGGTGCCTTGGGCAATGAGTTTGCCACCACGCTCTACAATGATGGCAGCCATGGTTTGCTTGTCGCCCTTTATAATGGTGCCAGGCTCAATGGTAAGTTCTGAGCCAGCTGCCACGTACACCCAACCCTTGAGCAGATAAGTGCCCTTTTTGAGCGTTTGTTTGCCCTTGAACACAAACTCGTTGTCGCCATTGCCAATTTGTGTGCCGTTTTCAAACAGCAGGTTGTCGCAAGCCTTGAGTCCGCCGTCCTCGCTCCAGTTGTAGCTGGGTGTTGATGGTTCGGGAGTGTTGTTATCGCTGCACGCCATAAAGGTCGGTGTAGCGGCAATGCCCATCATAAGGGCCAAAACTGATAATGTGTGTTTGCACATAAAACTTTTGATGTGTAAAAAGAAATGGTTCGTCTTTTAATCACGTTGCAAAGGTCGGTACACAAGGTTACAAGAGCGTTGCCAGGCAGTTACATTTGTGATAAACCTGCGCGCTGCGGAATTTACGAATTGGGGCAGAAGCTCTGAATTTCAAATTTTTCCTCTTTCTGACAAACATTCTTTGCCGGAGCAAGGCGCACATGGTGCCACACGCTTTTTCTGTTACGGGAGGGCGTATTTTCGATCAGAGCGACAGGAAATCCGCTTCCCCTATACACGTTTTCCGCTCCCCCTATACCGTAAAATGGCGGTGGCTATGCCGTTAAATGCCTCAGCTACATGCAGCACGAGCATAAAACGTTTCATGCCTCCCAAACTGTGGCGAACCGCTTTGGGAGGCATGACTATATGCGTAAGCTATTCGTTAAAACAGGCGTCAGAACTTGTATGTGACATTCAAACTGAAATTGCGGCCCGGGCGGTAACTGCGTGTCACCTCCTGCACTTGACGCTGACTGCCGTTGGCAAGGGTTACGTCGCTGAGTTGCTTGAACACCACCTTCTGACCTATGATGTCCTTCAAACCAAGTTTGAACTCGAAATGCCCCAAGGTGCGCGAGAATGACAGGTCGAGCGCATTGCGCGGCATTTCGTAAGAGTCGGGTATGTTGACCGTTTGGTCGCCCGTGGAGCCAAGGCTGCGGCCCACACCTATCAAGCGCTTGCCTATGCGGTTGTACTGCAACGAGGCACCCCAGGCGTTGTGGCTGTAAAACAGACCAAGGTTGACAAGATAGGGCGACTGGCCCTGCATGGGGCGGCTCTTTTGGCGGCTGCCCGCCGCGAAGTGTACACGGCTCTTGATGAGCGAACCATTGAACACGAGGGTGAAGTCGGGCAGGTGCATGAAGGCGAGGTTCTTGCGTATGTCAAGTTCAAGACCATAGCTTGTGGCACTCTTGGCATTTACATACGAGTACACTTGGTCGGTACCACCCGTAACGGTGTAGGTCCACTCTATCGGACTGTCGAAGTGCTTGTAGAAGGCGGCAAGGCTCACCTGGTCGCCCTTGGCGGGGTACCACTCATAACGCAGGTCGACATTGTCGATGTAGCACGACTTGAGGGCGGTGTTGCCCTGTACTGATGAGGAGAGATCGAAGTCGTAGAACACTGACGGACTGACCTCGCGGAACTCAGGACGGTTGACCGAGCGGCCATACGACGCACGCAGCTGGTGCGCATCGGCCAGGTGCCAAGTGGCGTTGACTGAGGGGAAGAAGTCGTTGTTGTCGTAGTAGCGGCTCATGGTGCTCTTTTCGTAGTCGCGGGTGTTGCTGACGAGTTCCATGCGCGAGTGTTCAAAGCGCACGCCGGCCAGCACGTCGAAGGCGCCTACGGGCAGATTAACGGCGGCGTAGGCCGAGGTGACGAGGTGGTGGCCCTGATAGTCGTTGCGCATTTTGGTGTCGTCGATGAGGTAGAGCCCCTGGTCGCCATAGTTGGCCGGTGTGAGCAGTTGTGTGGGCAGGTCAAGATACTGGAAACCAGCGGGCAGGGTGTTGCCCGACGGGTGCCACTGGTAGATGAAGCTGCGTGTGTTGTACTGGCGCGTGCGGTACTCGGCATAGCCCCCGGCCAGGAGTTCGGGATTTACGTGCTGCGGTTTGTCAAAAGTGTAGCGGTAATTGACGGCAGCCGAGGCTATGTGCTCGTCGAGTCGGGTGAACTCGCGGTTGATGTCGTTGCCTGTTGACAGTCCTATGCGGTCGATGTCGACAGAGTTGTCGAGTGCATAACGACGGCGGTCGGGCAGCAGGCGGTTGGCATAGGCATAGCCCGCACTCCAGTCGAGCTTTGACACTTCCCAGGCATATTTGCCCGTCAGCTGGGTGTTGTAGGTGGTGCGGCTCGAGTAGTAATATTCGGCCTCGTCCACCTGGTTGCTCTGCGCATTAAAACCGGTGCGCGAGGTGTAGCGGTCGGTGCCGAGCTGGTTGAATATGTTTTTCCACTCATAGCGCCCCGCTCCCTTGCCCGGCACAAAGGTCAGATTGAGCATGGCGCCAAGACGGGCATTGTGGGCATATTGGCGGTCGGTGGTGTTGCGCAAATATACGCTTTGGTCGTGGGTGAGGTCGTACGCGCCAAAAAAGGCGTTGCGCATGGGGCTGTACGTCTTGTAATTGTTGCTGTAGTTGATGGCACCAAGCAGAGCGAACACGGCACCATTGTCAAACTCCTTTGAGCGGTTGACATTGGCGGAGAGCGACAGGTCGGCCCAGGGGTGGCGGGTGTGCAGCTGCCAGTTGTTGTTAAAGTGGTTGTCGGTCAGGCTGATACCACTGCCGCCGGGCGTTTGCTGCAAGGGGGCATGCACGCCGCCCTGCAAACGGCGGAAGTTGTCGAACCCGAGCCAATCGGTTTTGCCCCCCTCGGCTGCCATGAAGCGCTGAAAGTGGGTCTGGTCGTTGACTGAGGCTTCCACCGAGATGCTGGCCGAATTTTCGTGCGGCACCTCTTTGGTGTCTATCATGATAAAGCCTCCGGTAAAGTCGGCGGGATATTGGGGGGCGGGCGACTTGATTATCTGCATGTTGTCAACCTGCGACGAGGGTATGATGTCAAATGAGAAGGCGCGCGAGTCGGCCTCGCTCGACGGCACGGCAGCACCATTTATCCACACATTGTTGTAGCGCTGCGAAAGTCCGCGCACCATGACAAACTTTTGGTCGATGATGGAGATGCCTGGCACGCGGCGAATGACCTCGGAGGCGTCCTTGTCCTGCGATTTGGCTATCTGCTGGGCCGATATGCCGCTTTGCACCACCAAGCTGTTGCGTTGGGCGGCCACCTGCGACGCCTCGGTGTTGCGCTTGACGGTGGCTGTGACGGTGGCCGTGCCCAGACTGCTCTCAAGTTCGCTCATGCGCACCACCAGGGCGGTGTCTGTGCGTGCGGGGTTGATGGTCATGCTCACCCGGTGATAGCCAAGGTAGGTGGCTACAAGGGTGTAGTTGCGCTGGCCGAGTGTGCGGAACACGAACTCGCCATTTTCGTTGCTGACGGCGGTTTGGCCGGCCTGCACTATTTGCAGTGTGGCTCCTACAAGGGCCTCGCCCGTGCGGGCATCAATCACGCGCCCTTTGAGTGTGGCGTCGATGCCGGCGCGCGCGGTGTTGGCCAGGCTGCAAAGCAGCACCATGAGCACCAACACGAATGTCTTTTGTTTCATTTCTTTGCAATATTATTTACCGGTTGCAAAGTTCTGAATGGTATGTTACGTTGATGTGACTTGTGTATTTCGATAATGTGAAGATTTGGGCAGTGGCTTCGCAGTTAATTAACTAACTTTGCACCGCCGCCGTGCCAACTGCATACCGCACGGCTTGTGCTTTTCAATCAAAGGCATTTTACCAGGCACGGTGTTCAATGTAAATATGTCACCTGCTGCTTGCATCAAATAATTCTGAATACCTACTTATCATCATGCTCCTATCACCTACCCTCGACCCCATGGGGCAAGCCATTTGGGACTATGCCTCGACCGGACATACCGGCACGCTGCGAGTGTTGTCGTCGATGTTTGACGATGACGAGATACCCGTGGCTACTTTGTTTCGCACCGAACTGCAAATGCCTGCGCTTGAACGTATGGCACTCAATCTGTGCCACGGCCATGTGCTTGAAGTGGGGGCCGGGGCTGGCTGCCACTCGCTGGCGCTGCAAAACAGAGATATCGAGGTGTGCTCTATCGACATTTCTCCGTTCTCGACGCGTGCACGCACTTTGCGCGGCGTGAGGGACGCCCGCTGCACCGACTTTTTTGGTCAGGAACTGGACGGCATGCGGTTTGACACCATCGTACTGCTGATGAACGGGCTTGGCATTGCTGGCACACTCGACCGTCTGCCATCATTGCTCAACCGCTGCAAGGCGCTGCTGGCTCCGGGCGGACGGGTGCTGGCTGACTCGTCGGACTTGCGCTATGTGTTTGAGGACGAAGATGGAAACTTTGACTGGGACGCAGCGGAGGGGTACTATGGCGAGGTGGACTATCAGATGGTTTACAAGCAATGCAAGGGCCAGCCTTTTGACTGGCTTTACGTGGACTTTGACACACTGCAGCGCACGGCCCAGCAATGTGGCCTCGTGGCACGCAAGGTGGCTGATGGCGAGCACTACGACTACCTTGCCGAACTAAAGGCTTTATAAAAGGACTTTTGCCGTCTGGCAAAACGTAAACATACAAACGGACTCAAGCACCAAACGCTATCACTAATGGGGGTGACGCGTCCCGCGTCGGGATAGAGAAATGAGAGGGAAAAACGAACTCTACTAAATAACAGCTGCATCTTTCCCGCGAGACGAGGCTGCTGAAAAAATGCCCGACGCGAGACGCGTCGCCCCCATTAGAGGTAGCGTTTGGTGGTAGCGCTTGGTGGTAGCGTTTGGTGCTTGAAGAAACGCTAACACTAATGGGGGCATTCTATGTTATTGACCAAATTTTTGGCAAGTTTTTTTGTTAAA
>ENA-OPCZ01000136-OPCZ01000136.1-human-gut-metagenome-genome-assembly--contig:-NODE-136-length-46783-cov-4.060799_pt1 | contig 46783 bp, 44 predicted proteins | sample MGYA00241566_ERZ501483 | MGnify/ENA primary metagenome ERZ501483 (study PRJEB25962, sample SAMEA1965191) | human gut metagenome | biome: human gut; feature: human-associated habitat; material: faeces... | reverse complement strand
CATTATGGGGATTGAATACGCCTGCCCTTCCCACAAAAATAACGTCATGACAGGGTCTTACGTTAATTTATAAGGTATGTTATCCTGCCGGAATAAAAAGAGACATGCGTAAGTGTATTAAGCGAAAAGCATTAGGCAGAGAGCGAATCGCAGCATACTATTTTGAACTGGATGAGACAATGCGGACAAAAATCTACCACATTTCATTCAATGACCAGGGAGCTGAAGAAAATCATCCATATGGAATGTTTGATCAGTTTGATGATGATCTGGATGAACTGATCGGAATGTAAGAGGCGTCTATGAAGGAAATTTTACTAAATGAAAAATGCCAGATAGGAATCGGTGTATGTTTGAAGCGTCTGTGGCACGAGTTATATGGTCTTTACGATTAAATCCGGTTCATATTTTGCAGGCACTAAATGCAGACAAAGAACTCATAAGGCAATTGCCTATGCCCGCAAGATACCATTGTTATAAGAACATTCAGCCATTTTTTGAAGATCTGCACGGAGACATTGTTGCGCAATATGCTGATTTATGGAAAGATGCAGCAAAATATATGGACCATCAGGCGCCAAATGATTTGGAAAAATATCGTAAGTCGCTTCCATCTGAGGCTGTGTATGAGCGATGTTTCTGTTTTAAAGAAGAAGCCGGATTACAGAAAAATCACCCACAAACCTACCGCTGGGAGAATGTGCTAGAAGATTTTGAGAACGCAAGCAGCCTGTATAAAGAAAATGGATTGGAACTTGAAGAACTCATGTGTAATCTCGACCTGATGGATGAGGTGTGTCATGCTTTTAATATGGATTCATACGGAAGACTCATATACAAAAGTAAGATGAATCAACTCATGGAAGCGGCAGAGCAAATTCTGCCAATTCTTCAGGAACATCCGGTTATCAATGAGATTGCCTTACGCATGAGCTTCTATGCGTATCGTATAGATGATTATGAAAGATGCAAAAAGTATTATAAAGAATATCGTCGGACAAAGCATCTGGTGTCGATTGAGCAATATGCCCCATGGCTGCATAGGTATTATATGGTTGTCAGTTTTGCGGTAGGTGTGCTGTATGTCATCGATGCAATAAAGGCAATTCCAACAACGAATGAATTTTTGAAGAGAGATCTATCCATCCAAAAGACCATCCTGAATTTTATGTCCAAGCCAACAGAAAAAGAATATGTTATCTTAGGTATGCTTCTTGGATTTACAAATATCGTGCTATTGAAGCGGTTAACGTGGAAAAATGCACCGGATGGAAGCAAGAAAGTACATGTATGGTTTGTATTTTTAGATTTTGGTTGCGAAATAGATATTGCATATAACAATATTGTAGAAGATGTTGAAACAGATAGGATATTCTTTGTAATTAATCAACGTCCGTTGGGAAATGGTCTCTCCAGATTTGTCAGTAAGAAAAACGAACAGGGAAGATTGAGCGTTCCACGGGTGCAGAAAGGGACATTCGGGCTTGGAAACTTTGGGGAAAGTGAGCAGGCAGAAATGTTGGAAATATGTGATATGATTGAAAAGCACTTGCCAGAGGATTGTCCAACGATAGAGGATCTGCTGTGGTGCTATGGAGATGTTATGGTTCCAGTGGATGCCAGTAATTGACGTTGATGAAAATAGAGAGTATAATAAAATTTGACTCTGTAATGGGAGTATAATTGGTAAAGGTAAAATATGTATAAATAATAAGTATATTATAATATATATAACAAATTTTTGATGAGGAGTTTATAGTGAGAATTATGTGAGTTAGATAAGAAACGGGGGGATAACCTTGAATAAAGACAGTAGTTGTCCAGGGCAAATTACGTTGATGGATATATATAAGTACAAGCCGGCAAAAAACAAAATGTATCAGCGTAAACCTGTCACTTATATAATATGTGGAGAGAGTGATAGAGAGATGGTTGTTGCATTTAAAAATTGTTTTGTGGATATTAATTTTGTTGATGATTGCAATGAGCAAGATGAAATAGATTATGTTTTGCTTTTTATATCAAAGAAGAACTTGAAAGATGAAAAGTTTTTAGAAAGGTTTCTCAATTCTTATCAGAATAAAAAATGTAAAAAAATTGTTGGTTTTATCATAGATGATGAAATCCGTGAACCCAAAAATAGAATGAAGTTATACAAGTATTATGATAAAAGATTTATGAGAGCAAATCAATTAATTCAAATGATGATATCAGACGTATCTGGATGATATATGAAAAAAGCAGGCAAAAAATAGGCGATTATTTAAACGATATATTAAATGGGGAAAAAAGAATTTGTGCAGAGGATCAATTCGAAGAGCAGTTAAGGGAGGATACAGGAAAGGGGCATAGGATTAGAATGGGTAGTGAAAAGGAAAACAAAGGGATGCAGGAAAATCCAACTATGAATGTTAATTATAATAATAATAATTATAATTATAATTGTAGTTTTAGGGACAACAATAATGGTAATTCCGGAGGAGTGAATTCGTATGGAGATAATAACAATATCAACAATGGCATTGGAAAAGATGGATTAGAATGTTTATGCGATGTGATTATAGGCAATATAAGTTCGTTAGATGAAGAAAATAAAAAAAATATGAGAGATATGTTGGAAGAGGTCAAAGAAATATATAAAGATGAAAAACAAAAACCTAAAGATCGACTTGGCAAATGTCTCAAGAATGTAGCTACGATGTTAACGATTATAAATGGACTGCCGAATGCGATGGAACAGTTGCAACAATTACAGACATTTTTGATTACAAATTTGAAGTGATCAAATTTAACAATTGTAAAATAGAGGAAAAAATGTGGGACAGCCAGTACTGGCTGTCCTATTTCGTGCCATTCAGTGCTGTGAAGGATATATTTAAAGCAATATAAGAGTTGATTTTGCGGAAAATTGGTTGGTGTTCTGCAAAATTAGATAACGTTAGTTGGAAAAGAAAAAGATGGGACTTCTGAATGGAGTTAATTGCTTGCAAGATAGCATTAAAAACCATATAATTAAAATCATCACAGAGAAGAAGGAAAAGAATATGGATATCTGTAAATAAATGATATAATTACATAATCTAAGATGACAGAACGCGAAGAACAATTTTCGGATACGCGAAGAGAAAATTAAGGTCGAAAGAGGGAGAAAACTTAAGGATGAAGGGTCAATATACGAAGCTATTCCTTATAGGAAATGGATTTGATCGCTGGCAAGGACTTCCTACATCTTACGGTGATTTTAGACAATATTATTTTGCGCACATCCTTGAAATTACCAAAGAACTTAGAATCAAAACGGAAGTGGACGATGCTGGACATCTTATTACGCCGGTAGAGAAGATTTTGGGCAATATTTTCAATCCAGAAGCATTACCTGGTGAGTTCTTCTGGAATTTTGAATCTTCAATGGCGTTGCTAGATGATCAGAATATATCACTGTATTTTGGCAAAACAGATAAAGGTGTTTATCAAATGCAGGAAACACTTAATTCTGCGTTGGAAATTCTACGAAAAGTTTTTGGAGATTGGATTAAATCAATCTTGATCGCAGATAAAGATACAGGGTATAGATTTGATGATAGCTGCTATTTTATCAACTTTAATTACACTAATACATTAGAAAAGAGATTTCAAGTTGATGAAAGAAATGTGAATTATATCCATGGGGATTTTTCAGATACAGAATCAATTGTGTTTGGCCATTCTACGCATCCGGAAAGGGCCTTTCCTGAACTTATGGAGCAAAAGTTTATTCATAGAGTTGGTGGAGACAAGAGTAAAAGATTTAGAGAACTATACCTTGTAGAGAATGCCTTGTATGAAACCGACAAACAGGTACAGGACAATATAGATGATCTCTGCGAGTTTATGACTATAGATGGAGTGCACATAGAAGATATAACTGATATTTATGTTTTAGGACATTCATTTGGAGAACCAGATTACGAATACTTTGAATTCCTTGTTAAAGCAACGCAAGTTGGAATTGATGTCAACAAATTATCGGCTCTATGGCAGGTAAGAAATATTGGGTTACAGAACATATCAGAAGATGAATTGTTTGAATGGATTCATTTGAACGTCATTTATGCAACACAGCATCGAAGATTGGGACTTCAGAAGGAAAATATTTCTTTTCCTAAAGAAGAAATGCTGGAGAAAAGATTGTTTGGAAAAACAAATGTCTATACAGATGGAGAGGGGAAGATTCATGAAATAGATGAAATTATACCCAAAGCCCGGGAGGCTGTCCGCAAGAGATTTATAATGGAACAGGCTGCTAGAACAAAGGAAGTTATAGAAGACCTTTGTATATTAAAGCATGTAGACCAGCTCCCTGATGATTGTTATTCGGTACTTGCTGCTGCGGATTATATAGATGGCGGCCATGACAAACGTGTTCAGAATGCAAAGTGGCATATATCCTATTTTAGTGATAAGGATAGAGAACAGATTGAAAAAGTAATGAATAGAGCTGGTTGCGCAGATTATAAGCTTTATCAAAGTATAGATGAGTGTATAGAAAAGTTTGAGAAGTAGGGGCTTTTGGTTGTACAGTTGACTATATCTTTGTGTACAGTAGCGGTTAGGCTGTTTGCTATAACATATCTTGACAACAAAAATAGTCGAAAAAGGGAAAGAATGTGGATATATCTGCATACATATGATATAATCCCATCTTTGACAGTTGGAAAGCAAAAAAACGGTTGTAAAGCCAGTGAAATGGTGTGCTACCCGTCAAGATTTCGTTGAATTCTTTTGTTTTATACTTTTTTTCATAATACATTTCTCGTTTCATTAGTCCCCAGAATCCTTCCATGGGACCATTATCAATACATCTTGCCACACGAGACATACTTTGCGTAGCAGCAGTGACCATGGTGTGGAGCTATATAGGAGAATTGATTTTTAACATGCTTGTACTGGTCGGTGCAGTGAAGATGTCAGACCGAGTGGTTCGGGAAATGATGGGATTGTAAAAAATAAAATTGCTGTAAATTTCACTGCGAATAAGTTGAATGATTCACAGCGAAAGGGTATAATATAGAAGTAGAGAAGAGGTAAGCAATTTTTCGAGGAGGAAAGATTATGCCAAATATTAAACCTATTTCGGATTTAAGAAATTATACAACAGTAATCAATGAAGTCACCTATGGTAATAGAGTTTATCTTACAAGAAATGGACATGGACAGTGTGCAATTATAGATATGAAAGAGCTGGACGAATTAGATAAACAGAAAGCACTTTATACATTAATGAGCAAACTAAACGAAGCAGAAGTGTCTATTCGAGAAGAAGGAACGATATCAGCAGATGATCTGGAAGCAGAACTGGGGGTATAATTGTATTGAAAAAAATAGAATATTCACAGATTGTGAGGAAAAAACTGAATCAGCTAAAAGCAGATTTGGTACAGGATTTTGGCGCTGAAGTTTCCAGAAAATCAGTGAAAAAGATAACAGATGCGGTGAGAGGTCTGGAGAAGTTTGAAAAAAAGGGAATTGCCGTATCTGTAATGTATAATATAGAATGCGATTATCGCTATTTATATGTTAGTCATAATTATGTTTTTTATAGAATTGAATCAGAAAAAATAATTATTGTTGAAATGTTTGATGAAAGAGAAGATTTTATGTATAAGCTATTCGGAATTTCAACAAGAACACAGGAATCAATAGATTACTGGGGCGATGAAGATTAAATAACAACAGGGTATGTATGGTAAGAAACTGTACATACCCTGTTGTGCGTTGAGAACTTATTCTATAATATTTCCGCTATTGTTATACCGCATATTTCCATGAGAATCGAAATGAACAGAATCTAAAGGAATCCCTCTCTGTCTGGCACAATCAATCTGGAATGATATAATGCCAAGGAAATCATATCAGTAGATGTCTATGGGGATACGCAGGAAATCATAGAAGACTGTCTGGATGTATTGGAACCATTTATTGAAGAAGTTATTCCAAAAGAGCGGAAAGATCAGTATTATGATTATTCAGAAGTGATTGAAATAGACTTAATCCTGGAGGAATATTTCAACGCAGCATAATAAAGAATAGAATAGTAGTAGGAGAGAAAAGTACAAATAAGAATCGAACATTTGTACTTTTTAATTATGCAATTGGTGTTGATATTTATAGAAAATAGTAGTGTTTTATGGTACAATTCTTAAGTGAAGTATCACAGTTTGAGCAATTAAAAAAAGAACAACTGTGCATAAATTACAGTTGCTCAAAATGTGATTCTTCATGATTGTACCAGGTCGCGGAATTTTAGCCAGTACATTATGGGGATTGAATACGCCTGCCCTTCCCACAAAAATAACGTCATGACAGGGGCTTACGTTAATTTATAAGGTATGTTATCCTGCCGGAATAAAAAGGGACATGGCAAACAAGCCCTCTGCAGGGGGGCTTAGAAAAACATATGGGAACAGAAGTTTAATCCTGTAGGGCAAAGCTCCTGCCAATATGCCGCATGCTGTTTTTTCCACAGCATGGGCACAGGCTGATGTCATACTTCCAAACGGTTTTCATTACTTCTGCAACAGAAGAATCGGTGAAGCGGGATATAAATTTCCGGTGCCCCTGAATCCGGAAGATGATGTGGAGGTTTTTCTTCTTCCGGCGATTGTTTAAGAAACCATAGTAACGGATTTTCTGGAACCCGGCCGGGAGCACATGCATCATCTGACGGCGGATAAACTCCACCGGTGTTATGCGGACAAGGATTTTGTCTCCGGATCTGTAGTCTTTTGCCCGGAAGGAAACCTCATTTTCCGTAACAGAGACAATGCGTGAGTTGGTAATGGCAATGCGGTGGGTATATCTGCCAAGATATTCGATGGCATTGCCAAAACCGTTAAAGGTTTCTTTGATGTAGGGACACCACGCTTTCTGATAAAGACTGTCCCTGAATTCTGCCCATGCGTAGGAATTGCGCAGTTTACGGCAGGCAGATGGAAGGAACAGTTTTCCCTGCCGGTGGTAAGATTCGAGATAAGTAAGGAACTTACCGCGGAATTTAGACCCCAGAACCTTAACTGGAATAAAAAATTTGTCAGATGAAGTTTTAAGCCTGTAATCTTTAGTCAGACCACCGCCTGTAACAATGCAGTGGATGTGCGGATGGTAATTTAAAGTCTGTCCCCATGTATGCAGGACCTGGATAATGCCGGGTGCTGCCCCGAGGTACTTTTTGTCAGAGGACAATTCCAAAAGTGTTTCAGAGGAGCACTTGTGCAAAAGCGTATACAGAAGTTTCTGATTGGCATAAATCAAAGGATTAAGTTCAGCCGGCACTGTAAAAACCACATGGAAATAGGGGGTATCAATGACTTCCGATTTTCTGGCATCAATCCAGATTTCCTTAAGGACAGCCTGACAGTTGGGGCAGTTCCTGTTGCGGCAGGAATTATTGTGGATCTCCACATGCCCGCAATCTCCACACTGGGAAATGTTGCAGCCAAGAGAGCCACTTTTGCAGGCGGTAATGGAATGTGCAGCTTTCCCCTGGACTACAGAAGGCTGGAAAGAAGATGCATAAGAATCCCATCCGGAGTCAAATATCTGTTGTATCTTACTGCGCATGCCCGCCTCCCATGAGGTCAAAAGGACTGACTGCATCCGACGTGCCGTTCGAAGCAAGATGAACATAGATCGTGGTAGAATTTATAGACTTATGGCCAAGGAGCGCTTTGATTGTCAGCAGGTCAACACCATCTTCGTACAGATGTGTACCGAAAGCATGGCGCAGGGAATGACAGGTAATACGCTGCTCCCATCCGAGGGAGCGCTCTACTTTGTGAATGTGGCGGGATAAATAGAACGTATCGATCGGTTTAGAAGAATCATGCTGTTTAGGGAAAAGCCAGCCAAGTGGTTTACCAAAGGCAAACCAGTACGCAGTCAGGATGTCCAAAGCACGTTTGGACAGAATCGCATAGCGGTCAGAACGGTTTTTGCCATGCCTGATATGGATGCGCATGTTTTTGCGTTGGATATCTTCATAACGAAGATGACAAACTTCGCCAATACGCAGACCGGAAGAATACATGAGTGCGACCATAGCCTTCTGCTTCAAATCCGGCATGGAATCAATAAGGATGGAAACCTCCTGTTTGGAAGGGACAAAGGGAAGATATTCGCCAAATCTGCGCATAGGAAGCTGGGTATCATCCCACGGTTTGTGAAGGACATACAGGGTAAAAAAGCGCAGCTGTGAAATAGCACAGTTTATGGTACGGTCAGAAAGATTTCTGGAATTTTGAAGCCATCGGATATAATCACGGAGTTCCGGCCAGGAAACATCTTCCGGAAGTTTGTGAAGGCAGGTGGAAAGATAATCCAGATAAGCCCTGATATAGGTGCAGTAATTTTTAAGAGTATGGTCAGTAAGACCACGGAGGGAAATCATTTCCCGAAAAGAATTTAAATAATTGTCCATGATAAAATCTCCTTTGAAATGTAATAGAAAATAGAAACATTTCAAAAAGGGGAGGTGGACGGAAAAAAAACAGATATGTAGTTGTTGAGTTTAAAAATCCATGGTAACATAAGCATAGCAGTTTGTGTGTATTGTTTATTGTTAAGGTAGGGGTATCTCAACAATACAACATATACACAAAAACTGCTATTTTTTTTAAAAAAGTAGTGGTTTCATGTATTGGGGGGCTAGCCGTCGCGCTAGCGACTTGGTACAATTTAACAAAAGAAATATCAGAGAGCGAGGAAGAAAACATGAGTCCAGAAGTAGTTAAACCAGAAATAATTGATACACTAGCTAATGCTGGACAAGCTTTGATTGCTTCTCCAGCAGTGCAAGGTGTGGTTTCATCTTTAATTACAACTTTGTTTTTCCGAAAAGGAGAAAACATTAAAGTTATGGAAGCATTAAAAAAGAAGGAATTTGAAAAAGTTCTGGAGGAATTACTTGGAGAGGGAAGGCTTTCCTATGTAGAACTGTATAAGTGCCGAAATTTCTTGAAAATTGCAAAACGGGCAGATGAAATGATCGCATCTAATCAAGAAAGGCAGCCTGAAATGGAAGTAGAAGAGAACGTAGATCAGACTACATTTAGCTTTGACTGGCTGATGCGTTTTTTCGATGCTGTTGGAAATATTAGCAACGAGAATTTGCAACAGTTGTGGGGGAAAGTTTTGGCCAATGAGATTGCGAAGCCAAAGGCTTGCTCACTCCGTACATTAGACATGATTCGGAATATGTCATCTGAAGAAGCAAATATATTTTCGGATTTATGTAGATATGTTATGCAGAGTGGGAATATTTATTATATTGATGCGGCTGGATTTTTTTGTGAGGAAGATGGAGATGAAGAATGTCGGGAGTTTATAAGAAACAGGGGATTGTCTTATGAGAGACATATTGTGCCATTGTTAGAGGCAGGCGCACTTAGCCAGGATCATGATATGGCTTTATATATTTCTAAAGGTACAAATTTGGAGATGCACAATGATAAAATATGTGGTATTGTCATGAGTTACGCTGATGTTCATGAGTTATTCCGTAGAGATGCTTATTTATTAACTGCTAGCGGAAAAGAACTATATTCTATTATTCACAACGGTGGGGGATTTGAAGCAGATGAAGAATATGCAGTGTTGTGCCTAAAAGATATGAAAGAGAGAAATTCAGAATTTTATGTAGGAGCTTTTCTAATCGCGCAAGGCGGAGAAGGGGAGGATCTTTTGGAGGATTAGGATGAAATAAAACTATATAATATCGAAAAACTCATACAAGAAACAAAGGAAGGAAATGCCATGGGTCATTCAAAAAATTTAGACGAAACTGCATTATGGAAAGAATATAAGAAAAAAGCTGGTGCAGGAAGTGAAAGATGTATATGGGTAAAAAAAGTTTATGAATATGCTACAAATTATTTGAAGGATGTTCGCAGAAACTTTGGAAATTATACGTTGCATGACGAAACACATATCTTAAATGTATTGTATGCCATGGGCGGATTACTGGGAGATCAGATTAGTAATCTCACTGTGGGGGAACTGGAACTGCTGATTTTAGTTGCAAGTTTGCATGATGTGGGCATGGTTTACACAGATGAGGAACAGAAGGCACAATACGAGGATGCAGAAGCGTGTAAAAGATTCTTGAGAGAACATTACCCGGAATTTATGGGGAGTGCGGCAGAAGAGTGGACAGAAGATATGCGGCAGTGGTATCTCCGCAGCTTGCATTCTGAACGTGTGGCTGAGGTGCTGCATAATGAGGCATGGAAGGAATTGATCAGTCAGCGCCCAAGGGATGTCGTGCCATTGCAGTGCATTGTGTCCGTTTGTGAGGCACATGGTTACAATCCTTCAGACATGGATGGTAATCATGATTTGGATTACTTAAATGCAAATGATGTCAGTCCACTGTTTTGTGCACTACTGCTACGGTTGGGCGATTTATTGGACTTTGATGATACCAGGGCACCAAAGGTATTGTACAGCTATGTAAGAGACAACGAAAAAAGTATTGAAGAGTGGAAGAAACATCAGGATTCTATAGGTTTTGTTTATCCGGCATCTCCTTCGACTGAAGCTTTGCCGTATAAAGCCCATTGTACCCATCCAGGTGTGGAGCATGCGATTCGTGATTTTCTGGACTGGATCGAGGTTGAACTTGGAAATTGCATAAGGTTGCAGAAGTCTTGTAGAAAAAGCTGGCAGCAGAACTTTCCTTTTCCCCGGACTATTTTACGTAATGAAATTGAATCCGATGGATATATGAGCGGAGACTTTTGCATCACGATGGATCAGACAAAGATTCTGGAATTGCTGACGGGAGAAAATTTGTATGATAACCGGGATGTTTTTGTGAGAGAATTGCTTCAGAATGCGATCGATGCCACTTTGCTTCGAGGAAAAATGGATTCTGATTTTATACCTGAAAAGTCCCGTATTGATTTCTGGGAGTGGAATGACAAGGATGGAAACATCTGGTTTCGTATTGATGATGAGGGAACCGGAATGACCATGGGAATGCTGCAAAGATATTTCCTGAAAGTAGGAAATTCATATTATTCTTCCAAAGAAATCGAAAGAGACTTAAGAGATCACCATCAAACAGAAAAGTATTATGGTATCAGTCGCTTTGGAATCGGTTTTCTGTCATGTTTTCTTAATGGTGATTATGCGGAGGTGTCGACTCTTTATTTTGATTCTGATAAAAACCGGCGAGAAGAGGAGATAACGAACTCGAACATGAACAAACATTATGGATTACGATTGAAAGTGACGGGACTCAGCGGATATTATACATTGTTGAATCAATCACAGAACCACTTCACAAATGAGCCAATGCCGAATCCGGGTGATTTTGTTACAGAGACTTCTTATCAGCAGGAAAGAAACGGATATCGGAAGAATGCCGGAACTTCGATTGCGATACGTTTGAATCCGGGAAAACTAGGAACTTTAAATTTGAAGAATACAGTGGAAAAATATCTGTGTGGTTCCCGGGTGCCTGTGTATTATAATAATGAAAGAGTCGGGCAAACTTATGATGAGATGATGAAAGCAGCTCATGATGTAGAGGGGGAAAAAATTTATGAATTGACAGATGAAATGAAAGAACAGTTTGATCAGATATTCCCTGGAGCGAGTGGACAGTATCCAAAAATTATAGTTACGACTATTCCTTTAGACACAGAAGAGGACTGTGTCTTACAGGAAGTGTCTGGAGTGCTGGTAAAATATGAGGTATATTTTGATGAAATTTCTTGTTGGCAAGTGAAAGATTTAAAGTACGAATTTAGTTGGACTGTCGAAATGAAAAATAAAGTGCTTCATATATTACTATATAGTAAACATATGGGAGAATATAGTGTTGGCTATGAATGGGATGAATTCAAAAAAAAATATGGTGCAGAAGCGGTAGATGCACTTGCAGATGTATTTGAAAATTGTGATGTGTGTCCTCAGTCAGAGGAACAGTTGGGAGAAATATGGAGTCCGTTTCAATCATCTGCTAGTATAGTTGCAGCTTGGAGAAGTTATCATGATCGTAAGCAATTTCAAATAATGAGTATCTCTCTTGAAAAATGTGGGTGTCCAGAAAATATTTCATTGAAAAATGATTCACGAGGTCAAGGGGTTAAGTGTGCATATCAAGGCGTTTATGCAGGAAAACTGTCTGAATTACAAAGTATAGATTGTTCCAATACTGGGATGATTTTCATGGAAAATGCGTATCAACCGGTAACACAGGCTAGCCGTATGAAAGTGATGAAGATTCCAATTGAAGTGGGGTTGTATATTTGCAGTGTTGCAAAAAAATACGGGATGACAAATCTGTTGCAAGGTCACGAGGAGTGGAATCAATACTGGTTTGATTTAACAATAAAAGGTTGGAGAAAGATAGGAAATCGGCTATTACGACAATGGATGGAATGTAATCAAAAAGATTATTTTGAGCAAAGAATACGGTTTTTGCAAGAACCTCTTTCATCACCATCAAGGATAAAATATGAGTATATTAACTGTTGTTATTTATTAAATCTTTATCATGATGCACATTTCCAGGAGTGTTATAAAATGAAAATTAATTATAAAAAAAGACAGATTATTACGTTCCTAAAGAAAGAAGAGTATGAATCAGAAGAGTATTTAGATCTTTTGCCACCGATGAGATTTTGTGAAGCAGAAAATGATAAAAGTCGGAGATACCTTTGTAGTGAAAGTCCGGAATATCGGAAAGGAATCACTCTAGACCATCCTTTTATGATCTGGCTTACAAAGAATGTTTTTTTGATGAATAAATACTATCAAAGGCAGTTTAGACAGATCATAGACAGCCTTCGATATAGCGACGCAACAGATATTATCTCCGAAATAAATGCCATTCGCCAGCAACTGATCAGCTTGCCCGAACATCATGGAGTGGATGTATATAACTTTCCGCAACTTAGCAGTGATGATTTCTGGTATATAGAAGATGATAGTGAAACATCTATATAGAGGGGCAACTTTCGGTGTTAGGTCAAATTCAGGGGTGTGATTCGTTGAATCACACCCCATTAATAGTTTTGGAGCTGTTTGGCAACAAAGTCCATCACAAAACAGAAAGAAAGTAGATATATAAGACAAAGTGTGGTATAATACTTTAGTTTAGAAGTAGAGTTTAAATGATAATTTTCAGAGGAGAAAAGAGGAAAACAAATGTTTGACTTCACAAAAGAAAGAGAAGCATTTGAAAATAAAGTATGGCTCAGTTCCCCCACCATGCATGGACCGGAACTGGAATACATAAAAGAAGCCTATGAAACCAACTGGATGTCAACGGTTGGTGCAAATATCAATGAAGTGGAGCGATTAGCCAGTGAAAAGGTAGGATGTAAATATGCAGTCGCCCTGTCAGCAGGAACCGCAGCACTTCATATGGCAGTGAAACTGGCAGGGGTAAAACCGGGAGATAAAGTATTCTGTTCCGATATGACGTTTGATGCAACAGTGAATCCGGTTGTCTATGAAGGTGGAGTTCCGGTATTTATCGATACGGAATACGATACCTGGAATATGAACCCGGTGGCACTGGAAAAAGCATTTGTACTTTATCCGGAAGTGAAAGTGGTTGTTACAGCACATCTATACGGTACACCGGGAAAAGTGGATGAAATCCGAAATGTGTGTGAACAACACAATGCGATTTTGATCGAGGATGCAGCAGAATCACTTGGTGCGACTTATAAAGGAAAGCAGACGGGACAATTTGGTGATTTTAATGCAATCTCATTTAATGGAAACAAGATCATAACCGGATCAGCCGGCGGAATGCTTCTTACCGATGATGAAGAAGCGGCAAAGAAAGTACGGAAATGGTCGACGCAGTCCAGAGAAAATGCTCCGTGGTATCAACATGAGGAACTGGGATACAATTACCGCATGAGCAATGTGATCGCAGGCGTAGTGAGAGGACAGTTCCCTTATCTGGAAGAGCATATTGCACAGAAGAAAGCAATTTATGAACGATATAAAGATGGACTGAAGGAACTTCCGGTACATATGAACCCATATGATGGAACAAATAGTGAACCGAATTTCTGGCTCAGTTGTATGATCATTGAACCGGACGCCATGTGCAAGCAGGTACGTGGCGAACAGGAAGTTCTCTATATCGGCGAACAGGGGAAAAGCTGTCCGACAGAAATCTTGGATGCAATTGCGAGTATCAATGCGGAAGGACGGCCGATATGGAAACCGATGCATATGCAGCCAATCTATCGTATGAATGGTTTTGTGACAAGGGAAGGAAACGGAAGAGCGAAGACCAATGCTTACATCAGCGGTGGGACTCTTGGAAAAGACGGAAAGCCACTTGATGTGGGAATGGATATTTTTCATAGAGGGTTATGTCTGCCGAGTGATAATAAAATGACAGTGGAGCAGCAGGATCAAATTATAGAAGTGATCAAAGAGTGTTTTGCATAAGCAGGAGATAATAATGCAACATAGACAGGGATTTTATGAAAAATATTTAAAACGACTGATAGATATTGTGTGTTCACTGGTTGTTTGGGTATTATTCTGGTGGTTATATATAATTTTGGCGGTACTGGTTCGGGTAAAACTTGGTTCTCCAGTGCTGTTTAAACAACAAAGACCGGGAAAAAACGAAAGAATTTTCAATATGTATAAGTTTCGTACAATGACGGATGCGCGGGATGAAAACGGGAATTTGTTACCGGATGAGGTTCGACTGACAAAGTTTGGAAAAGCTCTTCGGGCAACCTCTTTGGATGGGTACGATATAATAGGACAAACCCGTAAAGGTCTTGAAAACAGAGGGTTTCGCGAGGTTAGCCCAATGAATTTTCTTGATAATCATACCCGTTTCGGGTGGTATTCCTGTGAGATGAGGATTGCGACAGTTGAGAACAAACAGCTCAGAATGTTTGTAGATGCAAAGGATTTGAGGTGGTTTAGGCTGTAGGAATCCGGTTTGTTGTGTAATGACCAAAAAACAGATGGTCAAATGTGTTATGGCAGGTTCAAGGTTCGTTATGATGGTGGAACTGTGTGAAAAGTATGAGGCAGAACGTTTCATGATGGTTTCCACTGATAAGGCAGTAAATCCTACAAATGTAATGGGTGCAACTAAGCGTATGTGCGAGATGATCGTGCAGAGTGCAAGTACCCATGGAAAAGTGAAGTATAGTGCAACCAGATTTGGAAACGTACTGGGAAGTGCTGGTTTTGTTATCCCGCTGTTCCGAAGACAGATTGCAAACGGCGGACTGGTCACTGTTACTGATAAGAGAATCATCCGTTATTTCATGACAATTCCGGAGGCATCTCAGTTGGTACTGCAGAGTGGAGCAATGGCAAAGAACGGTGAGCTGTTTGTACTTGATATGGGAAAACCTGTGAAGATTTATGACCTGGCTGAGAACATGATCCGTCTGTCCGGTGTACAGGGAGTGCAAATTATTGAAACGGGATTAAGACCAGGAGAAAATGATGTTTAAGAAAAATGATACGTTTGAGAAATTTCCGTCAAAGGTTTGGTTTAGCAGTCCGACTATGTATCCGGACAGCATGACATACGTTATGGAAGCCTATGAGACAAACTGGATGTCAACAGTTGGTGCAAATATCAATGAAGTAGAACGCCAGACCTGTGAAAAGGTTGGATGCAAATATGCAGTAGCGTTATCAGCAGGTACCGCTGCATTACATATGGCTGTGAAATTGGCAGGCGAGAAAATATATGGTAAATCCGAGACCGGAAAAGGTGCTCTTTACAACCACAAAGTTTTCTGCTCCGACATGACATTTGATGCAACAGTAAATCCAGTGGTTTACGAAGGTGGTATCCCGGTATTTATTGATACGGAATATGATACCTGGAACATGGATCCGGCAGCACTGGAAAAAGCTTTTGAACTTTATCCTGAGGTAAAAGTAGTTGTCGTTGCACATCTCTACGGAACACCGGGAAAAGTAGAAGAGTTGAAAGCAATCTGCGACAGACATGGAGCTGTGATTGTTGAAGATGCCGCAGAATCTCTTGGTGCTACTTATAAGGGAGTACAGACAGGAACATTCGGAACATTTAATGCAATTTCATTCAATGGAAACAAGATCATCACCGGTTCATCAGGTGGTATGTTCTTGACAGATGATGAAGAAGCAACCAATAAGGTTCGTAAATGGTCTACCCAGGCAAGGGAGAATGCACCATGGTATCAGCATGAAGAACTGGGGTACAACTATCGTATGAGTAATGTGATTGCCGGTGTTGTAAGAAACCAGTATCCGCATCTGGAAGAGCATATTGCGGCGAAGAAAGCAATTTATGAAAGATACAAAGAGGGACTGAAAGGTCTTCCGGTCAGCATGAACCCATTTGATGGGGAAAACAGTGAGCCGAACTTCTGGCTGTCCTGCATGCTCATTGATAAAGATGCCATGTGTAAACAGGTAAGGGGAGAGCAGGAGCCATTATATGTGCTTGAAACTGATAAAAGCTGTCCAACAGAGATTCTGGATGCAATAGCAGGAATTAATGCAGAGGGACGTCCTATCTGGAAACCAATGCATATGCAGCCAATTTACCGTATGAACGGATTTGTGACAAGAGAAGGAAATGGACGTGCAAAAACCAACGCCTATATTTTCGGAGGGGCTGTGGGAAAAGATGGCAGACCGCTGGATGTGGGAATGGACATCTTCCACAGAGGATTATGCTTGCCAAGTGATAACAAAATGACACCGGAGCAGCAGGACAGAATTATTGAAGTGATTAGAGCTTGTTTTGAATGATAGTAAAGGAAAAGTGTTGTGTCTAAGAAAAAAACAATAGCATTTCTTGCAGGAGGAACTGCTCTTGCAGCAGGAATCACTGCACATGTGTTGCGCAAAAAGGCAGAAAAGACTACATATAAGGCTGAGTTAATAGAGCCAGTTCAGCCACGTAAGATGGGATTTTATGAGAAGTATGTGAAACGTGGACTGGATGTGGCGTGTGCTTCAGCTGCCATTATCTGTTTTAGCCCACTTTATATTGGTGTTGCACTACTTGTGAAGTTTAAACTTGGTTCTCCAGTTATATTTACTCAGGATAGACCGGGATTGGTAGATAAAGATGGCAGAGAAACTGTATTCAAAATGTACAAGTTCCGAACAATGACTGATGAAAGAGATGAAAATGGTGAGTTATTTCCAGATGATGTTAGACTGACAAAATTTGGCGGCTGGCTGAGAAAAACCAGCCTTGATGAGCTTGCAGAGACATTTAATATTTTAAATGGAACAATGAGTGTTATAGGTCCAAGACCACAATTGGTTCGTGATATGACCTTTATGACAAAAGAGCAGAGAATGCGTCATACCGCAAAACCAGGACTTTCCGGACTTGCACAGGTGAATGGAAGAAATGCCATAACATGGGAAGATAAGCTGGAATGGGATCAGAAATATATTAAAAAAGTTGGATTCAAGGAAGATGTCAGAATCATTCTCGAGACGGTTAAAAAAGCGTTTATTAAGCAAGAAGGGATTTCCCAGGATGATATGGCAACAGCAGAAGACTTTGGAGATTATTTGTTAAGAACAGGTAAGATTAGTCAGGAAGAATATCAGGATAAGCAGAGAATAGCAAAACAGATTTTAACAGAGAGTGGAAAATAGCATGAGTGATTTGGTGTCAATTATAATGCCGTCTTATAATACAGCACAGTATATTGCTGAAACAATACAGTCAGTAATTAATCAGACTTACCAGAATTGGGAATTGATTATTGTTGATGATTGTTCATCAGATGATACAGACATTGTGGTTGGAAAAATTAAAGATCCAAGAATTAAATATATAAAAAATCAAAGAAATTCAGGAGCTGCTGTCAGCCGAAATAGAGCGTTAAGAATGGCTAATGGAAGATGGGTTGCATTTTTGGATTCAGATGATTTGTGGAAACCGGAAAAGCTGGAAAAGCAAATTGGTTTTATGACGAAAAAGAAGTGCTATTTTTCTTATACTGATTATGAAGAAATAGATGCTGACGGAAATAAAACGAATGTATTTGTTACAGGACCGAAAGTGATTACTAAAACAGGAATGTTTAATTACTGCTGGCCTGGATGTCTGACTGTTATGTATGATAGAAAAAAGATTGGTTTGATTCAGATTGAAGATATAAAGAAGAATAACGACTATGCAATGTGGTTGAAAATATGCAAAACAACCAGATGTTATTTATTGGATGAAGTTTTGGCAGAGTACAGACATGGAAGAAATGGAAGTATTAGTACACATGGATATAAAGAACTGATTAAATGGCATTATAGGTTATTCAGATTTGCGGAGAAGGAAAATTGTATTTTCAGTTTGATAAATACTGTGAGGAATATGGCATTTGGAATTTATAAAAAGAAAATATATGTAAATGAGGTAAAAGATGATTGAAGGGTGGAAATATTATAATTATGCAGTGATTCCGACAACTGCACCACACGAGGAAGCTGATATATCATGCATAAAAAGTAGAACATTTTGGATAAAGTGTGGGGGGAAGATACCATTATTTGCACGCTGGACGTCAGATTTTGATTGTGGTTATGAAACGGAATGGTGGTACACAATAATAGACAAACCGTTTAACATTATGATGTTAAAAAGTGATTATAGAAGACGGATAAGAGTTGGGTTAAGAAATTTTTCATGCCGAATAATAGACTCTAATACGTATGCGTATGAAATGGCCAGAATCACTAAAACAGATTGGGAAACATATCCTTCAAAATATCGTCCGGATACTTCGATAATTGAATTACAAAAAAAATATCAAGATAATAAGAGTATTGTTTGGGGGGCATTTGATAATGAAGGTGAATTGAGTGCTTTTCAAATAATAGATGATTATAATAGCTATTTTTCATTAGGACAAGGTAAAAGTAATCCCAATAAACAAAAATACCAAGTGAATGCAGCTCTGATAGCTTCGTATCTTAATTACTATGCAGAAGATATTAAGAAAGGAAAATATATATCCAATGGAACAAGAAATATTATACACGAAACAAATTTTAATGAAGATTTATGCAAAAAATATGGATTTCGTAAAGCCTATTGTAAATTAAATATAAAATATCGTTTCCCAATTGGTATTTTTGTAAGAATACTATTTCCACTAAGAAAAAAAATCAATAATGAAACAAAAATTGGAAACCTAATTTTAAGTGTATTAAAAATGGAAGAGATATGCCGCAAAGACAGGTAATATTTGTCAAATCTATAAATACTACGAATAATATAAGGCGTGATTACGATAACGAAAAATAGCAGGGGCGCTAGGATATTAGTAAGAAATAAGCGATTAAAAAGCTGAAAAATTGCGAACGGTAAGAAGCTAATTAACCTGGGAAGAATTTGTAAGAGAAAATAAATAAGGAGCAACATTATGGAAAGAGATTCAGTGATATATAAAGCACGTCGTAGGGGACAGATTATTGCCCATAAAATTGTAACAGATGAGATTATGTCAAAAGCATATTTCAAAATTGTCTTGGGAAAAACATTGAATTTGAAAGAGCCGAAAACATTTAATGAAAAATTGCAGTGGATGAAATTATACTATTTTCCAAATAACAAGCAGGTAATTGCTTGTACAGATAAATATGAGGTAAGAAAGTATATAGAACAGAGCGGGTATAAAGATCGGTTAGTTCCACTTTTAGGAGTGTGGGATCATGCTGAGGATATAGATTGGGATGAACTTCCTGATAAATTTGTACTCAAATGCAATCATGGTTGTGCATACAATATTGTTGTTCCGGATAAGGAAAAAATAAATAGAACAAAAACAATACATCAGCTTAATCAGTGGTTGAAGGAAGATTTTGGTGCGTTTAATATTGAACTTCATTATTCAAAAATTAAGCCACATAGGATCATATGTGAGAAATTTCTCGGCTCTAACATTACAGATTATAAATTCTTTTGTTTTAATGGAGAACCAAAGTTTATTTATGTTTCTAATGATTTAATTCATGATCGTCAGGCACAGATTGGTTTTTTTTATCTTAATGGTAGTAAAATGCCTTTAAAAAGAGACGATTATACTGATATTCCTAAAGTGACATTACCATCGTTTTTTCCAGAAATGCTAGATATGGCAAGAAATTTATCAAAAGATTTTCCATTTGTACGTGTGGATTTCTTTTTAGCAAATGATAGATATTATTTTGCGGAATTAACATTTACACCAAGTGCCGCAATGATGCCTTTTAATCCAGATATCTATGATCTTGAATGGGGAAAAATGTTGAATATCTCTGCACTTACGGAAAAGTATGGCGTGAAAAGATAGATGAGTAGAAAGAGGGGATTTATTGGTCACTTTGACGATGATGAAAACACTTTGAATGGGTAAAAAATTAAAATAAAATTTTCTTTACGGTATTATAAAGATACAAATTTGAAAATAATCAAAGTAGATACATAGCGGTCTTTTAAAAAAAGTGAATGTATTACTTTTGTTTGATGAATTTAGTAAATAACAGATAGGAGATAAGAAAAGAACGATGGTCGCACTGGTGTTTTGTGGTGATTTAAAGTATTGCCCATATATTACTAGATATATAGAACGCTTGGAACAAAATAATGTAAAATATAAAGTTTATTTTTGGAATAGAAGTGGGTTTAAATTGAACTTACCTTCGCAGTATGTTTACTATGATTGTTCATCAAAATTGACGAAGAGTAAATGGGGGAAAGGTATAGATTTCTTGAAATTTAGAGCCTGGATATTAAAATGCTTGAAAGAAGAAAATCCTAATAAAATAATTGCGCTTTCTACTTTGACAGGTGTTGTTCTGGGAAAAAACTTATATTGTAAAGATGTACCTTATATTTTTGATATTAGGGATTATAGTTATGAACATATTAGACCTTTTTTTTCTATAGAGAAAAAAGTAATCGAATCTAGTACTTTTACAGCTATTTCATCGAAAGGTTTTGAATGTTTTTTACCACAATCTAAATATGTTATTGCTCATAATTTTGATAGAAATGACATTAAAGCGGGAGCATCGTATAAAAAGACTGATGGAAAGATAAAATTTGTTTGGAATGGCGTTGTAAGATACTTTGAATTTCAAAAACAATATATTGATGCATTAAAGAATGATGAAAGATTTGAAATAGTTTTTCATGGAGATGGTCCAGAATTACATTTGTATCAAGAATATTGTAAAAATAATAATATAAATAATGTGATTTTTACAGGTTTATATGATAATGAGAAAAAGTATGAATTACTTAAAGATGCTAGTATTCTTAATAATTGTTACGGTTATACTCATAACGCAGGTAATAAACTAAAATATGCGGTATCAAATCGATTTTATGATGGAATGATATATCATATACCGCAGCTTGTTGAACCAGAAGGCTATAAACCTAAATGGGCAAAGAAGTTAGGGATAGGAGTTAGTTTTATGGCTAATGATTCTTTTGCTGACAATTTGTATGAGTATTATATAAATATAGATGGTCAAGTATTTGATAATTCATGCAACAATGCATTAAAACAAGTAATATGTGAAGATGATGAATATATCAATAGGATTGATATGTTTATTATGGAATAGAAAAGAGGGAAATAAAATGAATGTATTGTTTGTAGGAATGTATCCAGATGAGTACAGTCCATATAGAAATGTTTTTTTTCAAAACTTAATATATGCGGTTGCTGATACAGGGATTGATTGTACAGTAATTTCACCAGTTCCAATCACAAAATATCGAACCAACATCAAAACAGTATCAAGAAAAAGAGTCGATTTCACTCCGAAAGGAGCGAAAGTAACAGTTTTTCATCCTAGGTATATTTCTCTTTCAAGTAAAAAGATTGTGGGGATTAATACAGGAATATTTTCGGAACTGTTATTTCAAAGGGCTGCAATTAAAGAAGCAAGAAGAATAAAAAAAGATTTTGATGCTGTTTATGGACACTTTTTTTTAAGTGGAGGATTAGCTGCTATTAAAATCGGCAATGAACGGAGAATTTCATCCTTCATTGCAAATGGAGAATGCAATTATCAGTCTGAAATTATTGATTTGTATCGAGAATTAGAACCTAAAGATATTGAGGGACTAAGTGGGATTATTGCGGTATCAACCAATAATGCGAACGTTTTAAAAGAAAAGAAAGAACTGTTTGGAAATATTCCGGTTATAATAGCGCCTAACTCCGTAGATATGTCACTGTTCTTTATTCGTGATAAAAAAGAGTGTAGACAACGTTTGGGTCTTCCGGAAAATCAATTTATTGTTGGATTTGTTGGAGGATTTGTTGAGAGAAAAGGTGATAAAAGACTATTAAGTGCAATTAATTCTTTAGAAGGAGTTTATGGTGCATTTGCAGGAAGAGGTGACGAGTCCCCAAAAGGAGAAAAAGTTGTTTTTTGTGAAGCTTTACAACATGAAGAAATACCAATATTTTTAAATGCAGTGGATGTTTTTTGTTTACCAACGCAGAATGAGGGATCATGTAATGCGATAGTAGAAGCAGCGGCATGTGCAAAACCAATTATTTCATCTAATCTTCCATTTAATGATGATTTATTGACAGATGATAATTCAATACGAATTGATCCAAATTCTGTTGATGAAATTCGAAGAGGAATAGAAGTACTATATAACGATATTGATTATTGTAAAAAAATAGGAGAAGCTGTATATCAGGATTCAAGACAATTTGATATAGAGATTAGAGCGCAAAAAATAGTAAACTTCATTAAAAGGACAATGAGGAATAGGTATGATAAGGAATAAGAGTGATTTAAAAGAATATTTAATTGAAGACGAAAAAGCTTTATTTCCAAATGGTGCTGGTTGGTTTACTAAATATAAAGACCTGATTTATAAATATCAAGTTTTATTAAGAAAATGTGAGTATTATAAAAATACAAGTCAGAATGCATATTTTAACCCGTTGTATATATTTTGTAAATACAGAATGAGACGTTTGGGGATAAAATTAAACTTTTCAATTCCTGAAAATTGTTTTGGAAAAGGACTCAGTATCGCACACTATGGTAGCATCATTGTAAATCCAAATGCCAAAATAGGAGATTATTGTAGAATTCATGTGGGCGTAAACATAGGTGCGAATCGAACTCCAAAAGATGTTCCTGTTATTGGAGACAATGTATATATAGGTCCGGGTGTGAAAATATTCGGTGATATTAAGATAGGAAACAATGTGAAGATAGGTGCTAATGCAGTAGTAAATAGTAGCTTTGATGATAATGTTATTATTGCTGGAATACCAGCAAAAGTTATTTCAAAGTAAGAGAAAAATGATTGGAGGTTTTTTGAGTGGGAAAAATAAAGAAGATTTATGGAAGAATATTATATTTTATTTTAGGAAGAAATCTACCTCCTGCTCACTGTATAATCAAGCCAATTGGTTTTATTTCGAAAAAAATAAGAGAATACTGTGGAAAGTTAATATTAACTAAATGCGGAAATAATGTAAATATTTATCCAAAATCAGAGTTCTCTTCTTCTGTTGAAATAGGAAATAATTCAGACATTGGTTATAGAGCAAGATTAAATGGAAAAGTTATTATTGGTGATAATGTAATAATGGGTCCAGAAGTGATTATTTATACCAAAAATCATAGAATAGACTCTATGGATACTGCGATAAAGTATCAAGGAGAAACTGAGGAAATTCCAGTATACATCGGAGATGATTGTTGGATATGTGCACGTTCTATTATTTTACCGGGAGTTAAAATTGGTAGGGGATGTGTTGTTGCGGCTGGAGCAGTGGTGACGAAAGATGTACCAGATTATTGCGTTGTTGGAGGAAATCCAGCATCAATCATAAAAAAGCGAAAGTGAGTATTATTATATGCAGAATAAAAGAATCAAAGAGAAAATAAGAGTATGTCATATTATATACGATCTTTCAACCGCAGGGGCGCAAACTGTTGTTATGAATTACTTAAGGCAAATAGAAAATAATTCGGAATTTGAATTTGTAGTTCTTATTCGAGGAAAATATAACGCTAGTACATATGAGAATGAAGCTAAGGAAAAAGGATATAAGGTATATTATTGTAATTATGAACCTTGGTTGGGCAATAGGTTTATTAGACCAATTGTAAATTGGTTGAAATGTCAAGTGATGATGTTTAGGGAAATAAGAAAAATTAAACCTGATATTATTCATACTCACTTGGCGAATATTGTACCATTTGTGGCTTTGCCATCATTATTTACCAAAGCAAAGGTAAAAGTTCATACTTTGCACAGTGATCCATATGCGGTGAGTAAAGGATTAGCAGTGTGGACAAAGATTGCTCTTAAATATTTAGGTTTCTTTCCGATATGTGTTACTGAAGATCAAGCAGAAAAGGCAGAAAAGAGATATTCAATAAAGAATTACAAGGTAATACATAATGGGCTTAATATTGAAAGATATGCTCTAGTTGAGAGTAAACGAAGTATACGCGAGTCGTTAGGTATTCCTGAAGATGCTTTTGTTATTGGCACTGTTGGGTCACTATATAAAACAAAAAATATTGATTTTTTAATTGATGTGTATGCAAAATACAAAACAGTACATTCTAATGCTTTTTTATTGATAGTAGGAGATGGGGTAGATAGAAAAATTCTAGAACAAAAATGCGAAAAGCTGAATCTATCAGGTTATTTGTTTACTGGAAAACGTGATGATGTAGAAAGAATGTATAAATCTATGGATGTATTTATGTTAACATCATTATTTGAGTCGAGTTCTATTGTTACAGTAGAGGCACAGTTGTCTGGAATTAGGTGTATTCTTTCAGAAGCTATTCCGAAGTCTGTTATTATTTCTGATTCAGTTAATAGATTGTCATTGAACGATTCTATTGATTATTGGATTGCTGCTTTAGAAGAAGGAGTAGTGTGTGAAAAAAAAGAAAACGAAGCAGAAATGTTTACAATCTCAAAAATGACAGAGGATACTTGTCATTTATATAAATGTTTGCTAGGAAGGAAAGGAAACAGTGATAAAGCGAAAAAATCAATATGTTAAATTTATTATAAGTCTTTTGATTATATATTCTTTCTGGGGGTTTATTTTTACTAAAACAGTCTTTGAATTATCAATAGTGGTATATATATCATTTGTAGGTTTGTTGATTGCCTTTTTGTATGTTTTATTTAAAGAGAGATTTATTGTTTTGAAACAAGAGAGTTGTTGCTGGATTCCTTATTTTATATACTCACTTGTGACATTGTTGATCCAGGGAGATTTAGAATTTTTTTCATATTGGATGGTTTGCCTAATTATAATTTTAATTTCTATAAGAGTAAAAATTTACAATGCTATACCGTATAAATTGTTTTTGTATAGTGGGATAATAGCATTTATTGGACAAATGGTACAATTATTTTTGCCGAGTTTATACAATGCGATGATTTCGCCGCTATTTTCTAATTCATCGACGATAAACTATTGGTCAACAACGTATGGATTAGCTGGTTTTACATATCAATTAGATCAAACCGCTATGATTTTGATTACCGCTGAGGCAGTAGTTTTAGCTTTTAGTATCTTAAATAATGATCAGAAAACAAATAGATTAAGTTGGTTATTAATCTGTTTGTTAGTTATTGGGGTTTTCTTATCTGGGAAAAGAATGCTTTGCTTAGTTTCTATTGTAGTTCCATTTTTCGTTTACTTAATACAGCAAAAAAGCTTAAGCAAGAAATTAGTTTTTTTCTTGCTGGTAGGTATTATCGGACTATCAGGAATAGTATATTTTATTACTAACATTGATACATTTTATGATTCTCGATTTTTTTACAGATTTGCAAAAACATTTATTGATTTTCAAAATAAGGCAGATTTTTCGGATGGTAGATCTATGTTGGCATCAAAAGCAATGAATGCTTTTTATGAAAATCCAATATTTGGTGTAGGTGTAGGAAAGTTTGCGTCATATACGGGAGAAGTCACAGCTGTACATAACACATATTTGCAAGTGCTGTGTGAGCAGGGAATCGTAGGGATTACATTGTATGTCTTTCCTTTGCTCATAGGAGTGTTTTCCACGATATATACAATAAAGACGACAAATATTGAGTCTCCAGGTATGAAATACTATAAATTTTCTTTATTCATACAAATGACATATATTTTATACGCTTTTACAGAAAACGTAAATATTAATATGTTTGGATATGTGATATATTATATTGCCTTTGCGACATATTTATCAACAAAATACGGTTTTGAAGTGGAGTTAGAGAAGTAAAAAGAAGGTTAGATGATGAGTAAATATTTAATTATAACAATAGATACAGAAGGTGATAATCTGTGGAATTGGCATCAGGGAGATGTAATAAATACAGAAAATACAATTTATCTCTCAAGATTTCAGGAATTAGCAAATAAATATGGTTTCAAGCCAGTATGGCTTTCAAATTATGAGATGCTTTCTGATGAGAGATTTGTAAAATTTGTGAAGGATGTTGAAGAAAAACAGCAGGGCGAGTTGGGGATGCACTTGCATGCTTGGAGTACACCACCTTCTTATGAATTAAAAAACGAAGAAAATGGACAACCATATTTAATTGAATATCCGAGTGATGTAATGGAAGAGAAAATAGTTGAAATGACTAGAATAATAGTTGAAAAAACAGGTATTAGACCAGTATCACACAGATCAGGACGATGGGCAACTAATAGAACTTATTTTCGCTTGTTAAAAAAACATGGTTATTTAGTAGATTGTTCATATACTCCACATATTGATTGGAGTCAATATAAAGGACAGAGTAAGGGAGCATGTGGAAGTAACTATTCGAATGTACCTGAAAACATAATGAAGCTGGAAGAGGGGATGACAGAAATACCATTAACCGTAATCAAAAGTCATCACTTTTTTATGCCAAGAAAATTCTGTTTAAAAAAAATAATTAGTAATATCTATAAAAGTATTAAAGGACAGAATCTATGGTTAAGACCAAACGGAAACAATTTGGATGAAATGCTATATCTTTTAGATAAGGTAAAACAAAGTGATAAAAATTACATTATGTTCATGATTCATTCTTCAGAATTAATGCCAGGAGGAAGTCCGACTTTTAAAAATGAAGAAGATATCGAAAAGCTATATTCAGATTTAGAGATACTTTTTTCAAAGGCAAGCAAAGAGTATGTTGGAATCACTTTGAGGGATTATGAAAAGAAACTACATAAAAGATAGGATGTATGCATAAAATGAAAAAGATCGCAATTATGACTTGGTATAAATACAGAAATTTTGGTACAGCACTTCAGTGTGCTGCATTGTCTGAAAAACTAAGAAAAATGGGATTTTCTCCTTCTGTAATTTCTTATAATACATCTGTCAACAAATACATTTTTCCAGAGTTAGAATCAAATTGGAATACATTAATCAGTTTTCTTCGCCAGCGTCTTGATCGCTCTTATTCTTCCGCCGAAAGAGAAGAAAAATTTAACGATTTTTTAATGAAAAGGATAAGTGAAACAGAACTAAAGAAGAATTATTCAGAATTGTACGAGTTAAATAAGGAATTTGATACATTTATTTGTGGGTCTGATCAGGTATGGTCTCCTACGAGGAGTTTTGACGATAAGTATTATTTATCATTTGTAAATGAATCAAATAATAAGATAAGTTATGCACCAAGTTTTGGAACAAATACAATAAATAATAGCGAACAGAAAAAGATTATTAAAGGTCTTTTATCTAGATTTAACCACATTTCTGTTAGAGAAAAAACCGGGGCAAGAATAGTAGAGGAATTAGTAGAAGATACGCCAGAAGTTGTTGTTGATCCTACGTTGTTATTAACTGCCGATGAGTGGGCAAATTACGTAGATGAACAATCAGTGAAAAAAATTGAAGGAGAATATATTCTTTGCTATTTTTTGGGAAATCAGAAGAAATATATTAAGAATGTAAAGAAAATTTCAAAACAATTCAAAATACCGTATTATATAATACCAACAAATAGAATAAATGATAGTCATTTTGTTCCTTTTGAAGTGGGACCGGCAGAATTTGTGTCATTGATAAAAAATGCAAAATATGTGTGTACAGACTCATTTCATGGAATGATTTTTTCAATTAATTTTGGTGTCCAGTTTTCTGTATATAAAAGATTTAAAGATTCGTCGAAGACAGCAGAGAATAGTAGGATATATGATATGCTGTCTACATTGAATTTAAATGATCGTCTAGAAGAAGATTGTTTTAATAGGCATATTAGCTACGAGCAGGTTCAGAATAAAATAATAGAACAAAGAAATAAGTCATCTTTATTTTTACAAACAGCAATCGATAATCCACCAAAGAAAAAGGTAAATCATGTGAAAGCACCAATGTGTGCCGGATGCGGTTCGTGTGCTGAAATATGCAATAGAAATGCAATCTCTATAGAGTTAAATTCTGACGGCTTCTATCAGTGTATAGTAGAAGAAGAAAACTGTGTGGATTGTGGAATGTGTATGACAGTGTGTCCTATAATTAATAAACCAGAAAAACAGATGATTGATGCGTTGGAATTACATTCCCTTGTCAGTAAAGATTCCGTAGTTTTAAAACAATCTTCTTCTGGTGGGGCTGGATTCGAATTAGCAAAAACTCTAATTTCTAAGGGATATCTTGTTTGTGGAGTGTCTTATGATTCGGAGAGAGAACAGGCAAAGCATATTGTAATTAAAGATATGGAAGAGTTGCAGAAAATTCAGGGATCAAAATATTTGCAAAGTGATATTAGTAGTGCGCTGGAAGAAGTTTTAGAAATGCAAGAACAGAAAATAGCTTTTTTTGGAACACCGTGTCAGATTGCAGGGCTTCATAATGTGTTAGTTAAACTAGGGAAGAGAGAGCAATTTATACTTATTGATTTAATATGTCATGGCATAACGTCAATGAACATATGGAATAAATATATTTCTGAAAGAAAACAGGAGTTTAATGAGAAGGTACTTGATTGCAATTTTAGAAACAAAAAATATTCTTGGGAAGAAAAATATTTATGCTTATATAATAGACACGGAAAAGAAGTGTATAAAATGTCAGAGAATAATGATGAATTTTATGCTTTTTTTAATAGACCCGTTGCATATTCACCGACCTGTTATGAATGCCAATTTAGAGAAAATTCTTCAGCGGACATTAGGATAGGAGATTTTTGGGGGAAAAAGTATGAGGGAAACTCTGATGGTGTTTCATTAGTTGTTTCACTAACACCAAAGGGGAAACTTATATTTGATGATCTTAATGAGGTTTCAATTGTTCAGTATCCGGTGGATACATACTGGGATTCACAATACCTTGAAAATCCACAAAAGAATATCATGTATAAGAGAATTCTAACTGATGTGAAGGACCCTACTTTATCATTACATGAAATAATAGAAAGACATATGAAGTATTATTTTATGAGAGAAAGAACCCAAAAATATAAAGAATTTGTATATAAATTATTACGTCTAAAGTAATTTATTATGAAAAAATAAATTAAACAGTAAAAGTGAGAGTATTATGTCGAGTATAAAATTTTTGTTAAAAAATATTGGTCTTCTTACCATTAGTCAATTTTCAAGTAAAATATTAAGTTTTTTACTTGTACAGTTATATACCAGTGTATTGTCAACAGAAGAATATGGTATTTATGGAATTTATAGTACTACTATAAGTTTACTTGTACCTATCTTAACACTGAATTTATCGGAGGCGGCACTAAGGTTTTCATTAGACAAAAAATATGAAAAGAATAAGATATTTAGTTTTTGCTTAAAGTATATCTTGGTTGGAACCACAATAATTTGTTGTTTTACCATAGTGAATAGTATATTTAATATTGTTCCCATGCTCGTTCAATTTAGCGTATATTTTGTGCTTATGTTTATCACAACAGCGATGAATTGTTTGATTATGGCATTTGCAAGAGGAATAGAGAAAATAAATGCTCTAGCAATTTCTGGATTTATTGGGACTGTAGGTGTATTATTCTTTAATATATTTTTCTTGTTGACATTACATCAAGGGTTAAAAGGATATTTTCTCGCAAACATTTTGGGAACAACTGTACAGATGCTGTGTTTAACAGTTGCTCTTCAATTGTGGAAATATATTACATTAAAAAGAGATAATAATGAATATAAGCGTGAGATGATTCATTATAGTATGCCCTTAGTTGGGAATAGTGTTTCTTGGTGGATAAATGATGCATCTGATAGATATATTGTCACATGGATGTGTGGAGTTGAGCAAAATGGTATTTATTCTGTAGGATATAAAATTCCATCAATATTAAATGTGTTTCAGTCAATTTTTAGTCAAGCATGGACATTATCTGCCGTAAAAGAATACGAAAGTGATAATAAAGAGACTTTTTTTTCTAAAACATATACGATATACAGTTTCTTTATGACAAGTGCTTGTTTAGTATTAATCATATTTGATAAGCAAATTGCTAGTATTTTATATGCAAAGGAATTTTTTGAAGCCTGGAAATATGTACCACCGCTATTAATTGCGACACTTTTTGGGGCACTATCAGGACATATCGGTGGGATATTTGCTGCAGTGAAAGATACAAAAGCATATGCTACAACAACAATTGTTGGTGCTGTTTGCAACATTGTATTGAATCTATTATTCATCAGAGGAATTGGGGTAATGGGAGCTGCTATAGCAACTTTAGCAGCAAATATTGTGGTTTGGATGCTTAGGTATATAAAGGCTCGTCAGTATATAAAGATGGATATTTATTTATCAGGATGTACAATTTCATATTTACTATTAGGAGTACAATCGATGATTCTCTATATTACAGATAAGGTGGATATGATTTGGGGATCAGGAATTATAATATTTTTACTTATCATGTTAGTATATCGAAAAGAAATAATAATATGCAAAAAATGATAGATGTTGCTCTTGAAAAAGTTAAAAAAAATTCTGTGAGGTAAGTAATGAAAAAGATAATGTTAGTTTTTGGTACTAGACCAGAAGCAATAAAAATGTGCCCTTTAGTCAATGAATTAAAAACTCGAGATTCATTGGAGACAATTGTATGTGTAACTGGTCAGCATAGACAAATGTTAGACCAAGTTTTAAAGACATTTGGAGTCGTTCCAGATTATGATCTTTCGATTATGAAACAAAGTCAAACTTTGTTTGATATTACAAGTGGGATTCTCGAGAGAATAAAACATGTTTTAGAAGAAGTAAAACCTGATGTCGTTCTTGTTCATGGAGATACATCTACAACATTTGTAACAGCATTAGCGTGTTTTTATTTGCAAATTCCTGTAGGACATGTTGAAGCGGGATTGAGAACTTATAATATCTATTCACCTTATCCAGAAGAATTTAATAGGCAAGCGGTTGGAATCATTTCCCAATATAATTTTGCGCCAACTCAAATGGCTGCGGATAATTTAATTAAAGAAGGTAAAGATCTTTCAACAATATATATAACGGGAAATACGGTAATTGACGCCATGCAGCACACAGTGAAGGAAGATTATACTCATCCGGAACTTGATTGGGTTGGAGATAGTAAGTTAATTTTTATCACGGCACATAGAAGAGAGAATCTGGGAGAGCCGATGCATAATATGTTTAGAGCAATCAGAAGAGTGCTTGATGAACATCCAGAGTGCAAGGCGGTATATCCAATTCATATGAACCCTTTAGTGCGAAAGGCTGCTGATGAAGAACTGGGAGAATGTAAGCAAATTCATATTATTGAACCAATTGAGGTGTTTGATTGTCATAATTTTGAAGCTAGATGTCATTTGTGTTTAACTGATTCAGGCGGAATTCAGGAAGAGGTACCTTCTTATGGACGACCTGTTCTTGTCATGCGTGATACGACAGAAAGACCAGAAGGTGTGAAAGCAGGTACATTACGTTTAGTGGGAACAGATGAGGAAGTAATATATCAGAATTTTAAGGAACTTCTTGAAAATCAAGAGGCCTATGATGCTATGGCAAAAGCATGTAATCCATATGGAGATGGACAGGCATGCAAGAGAATTGCAGATATACTAGAAGGAAAAGAATATCACACTTGGATCGTAGAATAATCCTTAACTTCCTGAAAAAGTAACACTCAAAAAATGGCAGATTGTAAAAAACCTGTTACTGTTCAAAGGTATATATAAGTCATTGTCAAAAGTGACGAAATTATTTTTTCTATTTTTTAGATAATTATCTTCAGCAGAAAAAACTGTGTTTATAGTTTGTAAGTAGGTAATCATCCGGAACACTGTAAACGCTCCATAGTGGGTACACCCACATAAGCAACCGCTCCGAAGAGCGGCATATCATTCAAGTTACTTTCTGCATTCCACTAGCAGCGTATCTGACCAGGGAAGCAGATCTTCACAGAAATCCACACCATGTTCATTCATGTGCCTAGGGATTTCTTCCAGAAGATATTTGAAATAATTATAAGGCTTGAGGTTATTCGCCTTAGCAGTTTCAGCAATGCTGTAAATCATCGCACTTGCTTCGGCTCCTGCAATGGTATCAATCATAACCCAGTTTTTCTTTCCAACACAGAAAGGACGAATGGACTGTTCTGCGGCGTTGTTATCCATTGGCACTGCTCCATCTTCCAGAAAGGTTCTAAGATACTTTTCCTGATTCAAGGAGTAGGGTAAGACCATTGGCAGTTTTACTTTTGGCTGGGACGCAATGCAGATTCATCTGCAAGCTTATTTTCCTCGCGGTATATTGCCTGGATCTGCTTCAATGCCAGATAAGCCAGCGAAGATTTTTTCTTATCCTTTGGCAATGCTTTCACGGATTCATCAAAGCGGCGTCTTGCGTGTGCCCAGCAGCCGGCAATCTTCAGGTCTTCACGTTCCTTTTCGATGGTATGATAGACTTGATAGCCATATATTGACTCTGGTGCACCATATAAGAATCGTCAGTTAGATATGATCTGTGCATCTGTAGGGACAGTGCTTTTACATACGCCGGTCAGAGATGGAGCCAGCAAGGGCAAGGTAGAACGGAATTTCAGGACATTAAAGGAACGGTGGCTCTATGGACTTGATCTGAAACAAATCCAATCACTGGATGAATTTAATGACCATTGATCAGTTGGCAAAAATTACAGACGAAATGAACGTAGAAGTTGTTCGTGCCAGAACACTAATTCATAGGAAACGATAACATGAAAACGATATACAAAAATGATGAGCCACAGGAAATCTTGCAGTGGAAAAGTAAATTTAAAAATAAAAATGGAAGAGTGCCGACGTATTCTGATTTAAATGAAGTTGAAAATTTGTTAGCATCTTGTCAGGGATACCATGATCGGGAAAAAAATCGTTATTCGAATTCAGCGATAGAGGAAAGATTAAAGCTGTTGACGGAAATGAACGGGCTGGGTATACGATTGAGCTATTGAACTTGGATACAGAACAGTTAAATGCAGCAAGAACAGAAGCTATGTGGGTTTCAGGGGCGATGGATGAACTTACAGAGGATGAATGTCAGAAATTATTGGATAAATTTGAAAATGTAGATGAGAGAGGACGATATGCAGGATTTAGTGATGCGATTGTGTATCAATTAAAGAAACAATTAGCATATTTGACAAGGGATAAATAGAGAAAATTTTTTAATTAGTTGAGATTTTAAGTGGAACTGTTATTTTGGAAGGATTATGATGAATAAAAAAACAATTTTGATTACAGGTGCAGCAGGTTTTATTGGTTCAAATTTGTGCCTGAAGATATTTGAAAACCATGAAAATGTTCATATCATAGGTATTGATAATATGAATGCCTATTATGATGTCAATATTAAGAAATGGAGATTATCTGAAATTGAATGTGCTGCCGAAAAAGCAGGTGTGAATGATTCTGAATGGAATTTTATTGAGGGCAACATAGCAGATAAGAATTGTATCGATAAGTTATTTACTACATATAAGCCGGATATTGTTGTAAATCTTGCTGCTCAGGCGGGAGTACGTTATTCTATCACCAACCCGGATGCGTATATTGAGAGCAACTTGATTGGGTTTTACAATATTCTGGAAGCATGCCGTCATTCTTATGATAATGGACAAGCCGGAGTACAGCATCTGGTTTATGCAAGCTCATCCAGCGTGTACGGATCCAACAAGAAGGTGCCGTATTCTACGGAGGATAAGGTGGATAATCCGGTTTCTCTTTATGCGGCGACTAAGAAATCAAATGAGTTGATGGCACATGCGTACAGTAAACTTTATGATATTCCATCCACAGGACTTCGTTTCTTTACGGTATATGGACCGGCGGGCAGACCGGATATGGCATATTTCGGATTTACGAATAAGCTTAAAAAGAATGAAAAGATCCAGATTTTTAATTATGGAAACTGCATGCGTGATTTTACTTATATTAATGATATTGTAGAAGGAGTGATGCGTGTGATGCAGGCTCCACCGGAAAAGAAGACGGGAGAAGATGGTTTACCGGTTCCACCGTATGCGATATACAATATTGGAAATAATCATCCGGAGAATTTGCTTGAGTTTGTGGATATTCTGCAGCAGGAACTGATCCGGGCGGGCGTTTTGCCGGAGGATTATGATTTTGATAGTCATAAGGAGTTGGTGCCGATGCAGCCGGGCGATGTGCCGGTTACTTATGCGGATACATCGGCGTTGGAGCGTGATTTTGGATTTAAGCCGAGTACGGATTTGCGGACCGGGTTACGGAAGTTCGCGGAGTGGTATAAGGAGTTTTATAGTTAGAAAGCATTCTTTACAAAGATAATAGTACACGCATGGATAAAATTGTAAGGGTATTTTGTTTAGAAAAGTGGCAGGAATCATTTGATTCCTGCTATCTTAAAAGTTAATCAGAGATATTAATCACGTTGAAATAAATCACGGGTGTACACTTTATCATGTACATCATCCAAATTAGAGTCATAGCGGTTTGCAATAATGCTATGACTCATTTTTTTGAACTGATCCAGATTATTTACAACTTTACTTCCGAAAAAGGTGACACCATCTTCGAGAGTTGGTTCGTAAATGATAACAGTTGCGCCCTTCGCCTTGATACGCTTCATGACACCTTGAATACTGCTCTGGCGGAAGTTGTCGGAATTGCTTTTCATGGTAAGTCGGTAGACACCTATAATAATTTCTTTCTCTTTGGAAACATCCCATTGACTGTTGGCTTCGTAGGCACCTGCCAATTGAAGAACACGGTCTGCAATAAAATCTTTTCTTGTTCGGTTACTTTCTACAATAGCGGACATCATATTTTGTGGCACATCATTATAGTTGGCAAGAAGCTGTTTGGTATCTTTCGGGAGGCAGTAACCGCCATAACCGAAGGATGGGTTGTTGTAATGGGTTCCGATTCGCGGATCAAGACACACACCATCGATAATATCTCTTGTATTTAATCCTTTCATTTCTGCATAAGTATCCAATTCATTAAAATACGATACGCGAAGTGCCAGATAGGTATTGGCAAATAATTTTACAGCCTCTGCTTCGGTGAATCCCATAAACAGTGTATAGATGTTTTCCTTAATTGCTCCATCCTGCAGTAATGCTGCAAAGGTGTGGGCAGCTTCGACCAGATGTGAATCTTCCGGATCAGTAGATACAATGATACGGCTGGGATAGAGATTGTCGTACAGTGCCTTGGATTCACGTAGAAATTCAGGGCTGAAGATGATATTGGAACTGTGATATTTTTCTCGAACAGATGCGGTGTATCCGACAGGAATGGTGGATTTAATTACAATGATTGCATCCGGATTAACTTTCAGAACAAGTTCAATTGCTGCTTCTACTGCGGAGGTATCGAAATAATTCTTTTGGCTGTCATAGTTGGTAGGAGTTGCTACAACGACATAATCAGCATTTTTGTATGCGGCTTCACCGTCCAATGTAGCAGTCAGATCCAATTCTTTAGTGGTCAGATATTTTTCGATGTATTCATCCTGGATGGGAGATTGACGATTGTTAATCATATCAACTTTTTCCGGGATAATATCTACAGCTGTAACGTGATTGTTTTGTGCCAATAGAGTAGCGATTGACAGACCAACATATCCGGTTCCGGCCACAGCAATGTTCATAGGTGATGGTACATTCCTTTTTTTCTCATGTATTCCATTTGTAAATACGTCAGTGAGGTCGAAACCGAGGACTTCTCCTAACTGTTCCAGTTGAGGAATGGAAGGAAGAAAGTCTTCTTTTTCCATACGAGAGATTAGGGAACGGTTGATTCCGGTTGCATCAGCAAGAGATTGCTGTGTCATGGAGAGTTTTTTACGGTTCGTGATTATGAGGTTTGCCAGGATGGCGGTGGAGAGTTTTTTCATGATGATTTCCTTTCTGTGGCTATAAAATAATGAAAAAGTTATTTATAATAACAAAATAGTGCTAATAACTGTTTGTATAGTATCATAAATTAAACAAAAATGCAATGAAGTGTGAATTTGAACGACAAAATGCGGATTGGAAAAGAAAAAGTGAATTTCTTTGTTCATGTGATACTTGAAATTAAACTCTACAATTTTTAAATGTTGAGAGAGAAAGTAATAAATATTGCAAGAACATGAGTTTGCTAGTATAATAAAGAAAAATGTAGAAGATAGTCAATTTATAGAAGAAATACAGATATTAAACATTAATTATGGAGAGATTGCAATCACTATATTGGAAAAATGATGACTAAGTAGGAGAAATGGATATGTATTTAATATATGGATTAATAAGTGGAGTTTTGTCTGGTGTTTTATCAGGTTGCATTGGATATAGAATTTGTAAAAGAACGATAGTGATTAAACATAATTTAAATCCGACTTGTTGGTTTTGGGTGCATTTTTTAGTCTCAATTTATACAATTATACTAATGCTAATTTCGGATATCATATATGAAAACTTTGCGGATGAAAGAAATTTACCATTGGGACTGAAGGGAATTGTATGTGCATTTATTCAAAATGGTGGAATGCTTGTTTTTGTTATGCTAATTTCTTCTTTAATATACAATTACTTTGTTAAAGTAATAGAATTTAATTATTTTGTTGAACGACACCCATGGATAAAAAAACTTTTTTTCTCAATAGCAGGTATTACCTTAATAATAATGTATATAATGGTAATTGGAAGGTCGCAGGATTATATTAATATATTGGCGGATGAATATAAACCTGCCGTGGTGTGGGGGATTGTCATAATTGAAATATGGGTTGGATTTGGAATGCAGATTAATATTCCACAGCGAAATAATATTAAAAATAGAAATCAGAAAAATAAGAAGAAAGATGAAAAACAAGCAAAAATTGAAAACAAATATATTGTATGGTGCTTGGGATCAATGATTTTATGTCCAATGTTTATGATTTTAGGTATGTATATAGACGAATATATGCCCAAATCAGTACGAAAGGATTGGCAAGCTATATATTGGGGACTAGTTATAGGAAGTGCAGCAATGCTAGTAATTTTATTTATTTTCAATTGGAAAGATTGTCCTAATAAAAGGCGGAGTATTAAAAATTTTGAGAAGATTTTTATGCAGGTGAACAATGATTCATATATAGGACACTTTATGCGAGTGCAATATAAATTAAAAAAAGAAGAAAAAGAATTTGTTTTACATATTTATCAACCAAACATAGAAATAGAAGAACGAAAAGAATACCCTGATAGCTTCCTAAAAAAATTTGACGAAGCATTCAGAAGAAAAACAGACGTTTATTTGCTTCAACAATATAAAGCTGAAGAAATTCAAAAGAAAATAGAGCAGAAGTTAGAACAGATTTCTAATGAACGAGAAGAATTATTGAAAGAGGCATGGAGTATAGCTTATAAATTATGTGATGATAAGGAAAAACAAAAAAGTAATATGGTTAGCTGATTAAATAAAAGACTTTAACATAGTGATTTTTATATATAAAATAGACAAATTATACCAAGGGGATAAAATGTTGGAAAAGAAAAATATATTTATTTTATTGCTTTTAACTGCATTGTTTTATTTACTCAATATTCCATCACGTGTATTTGAGTGGTTCTTTCTGTTCTTTTCACTTGCTCTTATTTTAGTTTATCGTATGGAAAAGAACATGTATTTTCACAAAATTCTACTGTTTTGGTGTGGTGGAACTTTGTTTGCTTTTGGGGTGGGAAAGTTTATTGTAATCCGGCAGCTTCCAGAATTTACAATGGAAAAATTGTTGCTTGGCATATGTATGGTACTTATCTTGGGAGTGGATTTTGTTTTTCTGCTGAGATACGACAGGTCAGAGATGGGACAGAAAGAAAACGTGAAGGAAAATCTGTTTCGGGAACGAACTTATGATTTGGAGCGTCTCTGTAGTTTTATTCAGGCGGTTCCGATTGTTGGCATGGATGCGCCCTGGGGAGATGGAAAGAGTTTTCTGGTTAACATGATCTATCAGGATGAGGCGATGAAGAAACGCTTTACGTTTATTCAAATTGATTTGCTCACCTGTGATCTGAACGAGATTGAAAGTATCCTATTAGGGGAGATTGAACGCGTTTTGCAGAATAATGGAATTTATTCGTTTCATGGAAGAAAAACGGGAAAGCTTTTTAAAGATTTTTCGCTTTCAAATGTGTTTTATAATGTTTTGCAGGAGGAAGGGGAAGGAGTTTCTTCTACTTTTATTGGGTTTGAGAAAGATGTCAGACGTTTGGACAAGGATATCTTAATTGTGTTTGAGGATATCGATCGAATCAAGGATCTGGATGTTGTACGTAAGATTTTTGCTATTGCAGAGAAGTTGGCTGGAGATAAGATACATATTTTATACCAGTATGAGTTTTCAAATTTGCCCTGGAATAAGGCGTTTTTGGAAAAATATATTCCTTATGAGGTTGCGGTGACGGAACTTTCATTTGAGAGAATTATTGTTGCTTTATGGAAGAAGTGTGGAATGCAGCGGGTTACAGGACTGAAAATTGAAGATGTGAAGTATATTATGACAGCTTCTGTGTCTAATGTGATTTTAACGGATATCCATGAGTTAAAAAAGTATGCTCTTGTGCTGAGACCGCAGAGAATTGCAATTCGCAATGTAGAACTGTATCTTAATGAATTTGTGCTGATATATAAAATGAATGAACGTTACCGGCAGAAGGAAAATGCAAAGTGGTTGGCAATGATCCTTTTTATTAAGCATTTTCTATATGAACAGATGGAACAGATCAAAATGGGAAAACTTCTTTCAGAATCGTTGTTGTTGACTTACAAGAACGAGACGTTTGATGTGGAGACATTGATCGGAAGATACCATGCAAACATTTACTTGGAAAATGAGTGTATACAGATTGTTGAGGATCCGGTTAATAATCCCGTTATTTGGATATTTGCTGTGCTGCGATATGATTTTTCAATTCCGAAAGCGGACAGAAACGATCCAAGATGGTTTGCAAACGAATCAGATGGTGTTATGCGAAGAATGCAACATAATGAGCAAGTGAATCGTTTCTTGTGGAATATTAAGGGAAATGGCAATTCGGAATATACCGATATGGAATGGCTTGCAAAGGAAATTTGTGAAACGGTTTTAAATAAAGTAGGAAATCCCCGAAAGAAAGCTTGGGATAAAATCTGGAAAGATGCATTTCAAATGGAAAATGAAAAGAATAACGGTACGGTGCAGTTGTTTGGAGAGACTGCGATGCTTTCTGCCTTTAAGGCTTTGTATGTAACCGGAATTTCAACAGAAAATTGGATCCGGATGATAAAGTTTTATTTTGTGCAGGAGGAAGCACAAGCCATCACCGTAGATATGATCGAAAACCTTAACTTTGTGTCACTGATGAACAAAGATGTTCTGATTGCTGTGGCAAGGGGATTTGTACAATGTAAAGTGGTGGGAAATATGAATGAACAGAAAGCTTTTGCGCGGTTCTTAAAAAATTATTTACAGGCAATCTGGGGGTTGGGATATGCCAGAAGAAGAGGAGACTGGTATATTGCCGGTATGTATTCGGAAGAACTGTTACAGAAAAAAGAGTTTGTTGTGGAGGTTCTTGCGGATTATAGGCGTGCGCTGCAAGATGGAGAGCAGAGTGCGTTATTTACGCAAATGAAAGAGGAATTTGAGCTTTTGGTGCAGTTTGTGGATAAGTTATCAGAGATTATCCGGCATAACAGAAATCTAAAGGCAAGGGAGATGCAATGGAAGAAGGGGGAGACAAGAACTGTTTATGAACACGATGATCTGTTTCGAAAATTAAAAGAAGAAGCTTCAAATATCGATCCGGCAAATGAAGCGGAGAGAGAAGCTTTTATCAAAGAACTTGAGCGGTTGTATCGTGAAGGCAAACTAAATCCAGAAGAGTATCGGATTATAGAGGAATTGCTGCTGAAGAAAGGATGAATGAAGTAAAAGCTTGCATTTGAAATAAAAAAGAAGTACACTCAATTAAGTACACAAAAATAAGAATTGGAGAAATTACAAATGGAAAATCAGGTAAGGGAGATTTCACTTCGCCAGTTATTCTGGAAAGTGATGATGGGATGGAAGTTATGGATTGTATGTGCGGTGTTGTTTGCAATTTTACTTCCGGGAGTGAAGTATGCAAAGGATGTGCGGGCATACCATGCAGCACTGCAACCAAAGGATGAGAAGCAGGAACCGACAGTTGTTCTTACGGATGACGAGCAGCAGCAGATCGATGATGTAAAGAGTTTAAAACTTTTAATTGAAAAAAACAGCAATTATATGCAGAATTCGATTTTGATGAACATTGATCCCTATCAGGAGCACAGAATGGAATTACAGTATTACATAGATTCTGATTTTGTGATGAATTACACGAAGGACAGCAAGAAAGATTATACATCCGCGATTGCAAATGCTTATGTGGATTATGCAAATAACGGCGTGGATCAGAAAACGATATGGAAAGATGTTTCTACAAAGTCGGAAGATAAGTATCTGGCAGAACTTGTGTCTGCATATAATAACTCAGATAATACGTTTTCTGTGATTATTAAGTATACAGATAAAAAGGGTCTGGAAAGTGTGGCAAAGCAGATACAGAATGAACTGGAAAAGAAGCAACCGGAATTCAGTAAACGTATAGGCGGACATAAGCTCGTATTAGTATCAGAAAATTATCAGATATGTACCGATTCGGATCTTGCAACTTCTCAGGGCAATGTTTCGAATCTGATCAAATCCTACAGGGATCAGATTACTACTCTTAAGTCTGCTATGTCAGAGGATCAGTTGAGTGAACTGGAGCGAGAGGAAAATTTGGAGTCGGATGACAAGGAAGAGTCTGCAGCGGTACAGGTTGCTGCTCCGGCTTTGAGCAAGAAATATGTGGTACTTGGTTTTGTGATGGGAGCATTTCTTGCCGCATTGTATTTGGTTTGTATTGCTGTATTATCAAACAAGCTGCAGGCAGCAGAGGAGTTGGTGCGATACTATAAGATGCGTCAGTTTGGTATTATCACCAGGGAGCAGCGCACAAAGGGAATTACTGGATTTTTACTGCGCATCAAGTATCGGAATCAGAAGATGCTTTCTCCAGAGGCATCCCTGCAGATGGCTTCTTCAAATATTGAACTGTATTGTAAGAATGAAGGAATTACAAAGCTTTTCCTGACAGGTTCAGAGATTGAGCGAATGAAGAAAGAATGGATCACAAAGCTGACCGAACATCTGAAAGCAAGTGGTATTCAGGTGGTATATGGGGAGAATATCTGTTATGATTCTGCAGCGATGCGTGAAGCTTCGGAAGCTGGTCATGTCGTGTTAGTGGAGATTACGGATACATCGATCTATCAGGAGATTGAAAAGGAACTTCGCATGTTAAAAGACTGGAATGTTGATGTCATTGGATGTGTAGGAGTGGAATAAAGAACAATGGGAAAATATTTTGGAACAGACGGTTTTCGCGGTGAGGCAAACAAAGTATTGACCGCGGATCATGCATATAAAATTGGACGTTACCTGGGCTGGTATTACAACCAGAATCACAGGGGACGGATCATTATCGGAAAGGACACGCGTCGCAGTAGCTACATGTTTGAGTATGCGCTGGTTGCCGGTATTACGGCATCCGGAGCAGATGCATTCTTGTTGCATGTTACCACCACGCCAAGTGTGGCATATGTAGTCCGTACAGAAAATTTCGACTGTGGCATCATGGTTTCTGCCAGTCACAATCCATATTATGACAATGGAATCAAGGTCATGGATGGAAACGGACACAAGATTTCCGCAGAAGTGGAAGCTGCACTGGAGAAATACATAGATGGTGAGATGGGAGAACTGCCTTTTGCACTGCGTGACAAGGTTGGTGTGGCGCGGGACTATGCGATCGGACGGAACCGTTACATCGGCTATCTGATTTCTCTGGCTACCAGATCTTACGATGGGATGCGCGTGGGGCTGGATTGTTCCAACGGAAGTACGTTTAATATTGCAAAGAGTGTGTTTGATGCGCTTGGTGCCAAAACATATGTGGTTGGCAATGAGCCGGACGGTACCAACATCAATATGGGATGTGGATCGACACATATCGAGAATCTGCAGAGACTTGTCCGGGAGAGGAATCTGGATTGCGGATTTGCGTTTGACGGAGATGCTGACCGGTGTATTGCCGTGGATGAGAACGGTATGGAAGTGCACGGGGATTATATCCTGTATGTCTGTGGGAAGTATCTGAAGGAATGTGGCCGTCTGCAGAATAATACGGTGGTTGCCACGATCATGTCCAACATGGGATTGTTCAAAGCAATGAAGCGGGAGGGCATTGAGGTATGTGTGACCACGGTTGGCGATAAGTATGTCAATGAGGCGATGGTTGCCAACGGATATGTGCTCGGCGGAGAGCAGTCCGGGCATATCATTTTCAGTAAGCATGCAACGACCGGAGATGGAATCCTTACCGCATTGATGCTGATGGAGGTGATTCTGGAGAAGAAGCAGAGCCTCGGCACACTGTGCAGGGGGATGCAGATGTACCCACAGCTTTTGAAGAATGTGAAGGTTGAGGACAAGGCTGCGGTTACCGGCAATGCGCGTGTGCAGGCGGAAAAGGAGCGGATCAGTGTTGCTTTGGGAGAGGATGGAAGAATCCTTTTGCGTGAGAGCGGTACGGAGCCGGTGATCCGTGTGATGGTTGAGGCACAGAGTGATGAGTTGTGCGCGAAGTATGTGGATGAGATGGTGCAGGTGATCCGGGAGGAAGGGCTTGCGGTGGAGTAGAATGGAATAGAATAGTGAGATGGTAAGGAGAGCCGGCGCTGGGGCGCCGGCTTGTTTGTTATATGTTTTTCTTATTATGTTATGTTTTTGTGGAATTGAAACGCGAATTGTCATTTATATAAAAAACACTTGATAAAGGATATGAGCGAGAGTATTATATAAATAAAATATTCTATGTTTGGTATTTCCGAGATGGAACATATCAGAAATGATTTAGAGGTCAAAATGATTAATTATGATATAAAAATCTAAGGAGAAATTTGTGGATGTTTACTTGCGATAAATGTGGATTGTGTTGTATGCACATAGACGAGTCTTCTTTGGATGAAGGAATGAACAGAGGAGATGGTGTATGTAAATTTTTTAATGATAATACGTATTTGTGTAAAATATAACAAAATGAAATTTTGGCCACGTTTTGGTTTGATGATATTATTGATTGTGATAAGTACATTCTTTTTGTAATGACGACTGCAGGAATGGCAGTTGACTCCGGTAGATGATTATGGAAATGAAAGTCGAAGATATTACTTTTCTAAAGTAATTGCAGGGGAAGATTTTGGATAAGCCAGACGATTTTCGTTGCAACGTGGTTGAACATAGAACACAGATTGCAAAGGCTGTAGTATCGGATGATAATCATTATATTTACTTCACGATGCCTGTTTCTATTTATTTCAATGAAGAAGATGCATGGTACGAAAATGGTGATGACTATGTAGGATTGAACGTATATATCCATGATGATTCGATTACAACAAAACCACAGAAAATCGAGGTAAAGTGTAATGATGGCAAATTCTATAATGCTTCTAATGATGAATTAGGAGAATTATCAATTACAGATATTGCCCAGGATGTGAATGTTTGCATAACCAATGCATCCTATGATTCTGAAAATAATGAGTTTCAAATAACTGTTTCGGGTGTGGATCTGGAGAATAATGCATCTCCATATGCATGCCAGTTCGTTTTAAAGGTTAATGATAAGAAATACCGGTTAAGAGGCGGTATTGTTGAATGGAAGAAGTAAGAAAACGATAGGATTTATTGCTTTAATGAAAGTAATTTAAAACATCTGGAACTGAATGGAACAGAGACTAGGAGGCGGTTTGATGGAAAATAACAAGATAAAACACTTAGAGTTTATTCAATCTACAATAACAAGAATGAATCAAAATTCTTTTCAGATTAAAGGGTGGATGATTACATTGGTTTCTGCATTATTAGCACTTTACGCTAGTAGTGAAAAGGTAGTATATATTCTTATAGCAATTGTACCGGCAGTTGTGTTTTGGTTTTTAGATGCATATTATTTGCAGCAGGAACGTCGATTTCGAGGAGTATATAATGATGTGGCTGGATTATCACCAGATGATAGCAGGATAACTGTTAGAGAATTTGAAATGCCAATACAGAAATATCAATGTGGAAAGTATTGTTATTTCAATGTTCTGTTTTCAAGGACAATTTTTCCATTATATGGAATTGTTATAGTGGGACTTGTTGTTACGTTTGCTTTATTATTTTAGGAGGAATGAAAGATGGGAAGAAAAATATTTGTGTCATATAAATATGCAGATGGGAATGTATACCCAGTTCCATATATTTCTGATTATCAACCAAAGGTTAGAGACTATGTGACTTGGCTAGAAAAGAAATTTACGGATAGAACTGAGCACATATATAAAGGTGAACATGATAATGAGGATTTATCAGATAAATCGGATGAATATATTTGGACGAAGCTTAAAGATAAAATATATGATAGTACAATAACGATAGTTCTTATTTCTCCTAATATGAAAGAGGCATATAAGTGGGATAGATCACAATGGATTCCGTGGGAAATTGCATACTCCGTTAGAGAAACTACTAGAAATGATTATACTAGTCATGCAAATGCTGTTTTGGGAGTAATTTTACCTGATAGAAATAATGGATATGGATATTATCATTCTATGAGCCTGTTTAAAATATTAGAAGAAAACATAAAGATAGGATACATTCCCGTTGTAAAATGGGAGGACTTTAAATATAATTGTGATACATATTTAAATAAAGCACTTCAAGCGAAAAAGGATGTTTTACAATACAAGATATGTAAGACAGTATAGATTTTAATGAAACACTTTTTAGGATATTCATATTAAGCCTTGAAAGATTAAAGTTGGCCCCATTTTGGCTCTAAAAATTTTAGTCGAGGTACACAAAAATGCGAAATAAGATGAATATGAAGAACAAAACGCACAAATGTGTACCAAGAAACAGCCAGATAAATCTCTCCGCCCAAGAGGTTGAATAATATAAGGAGCAATATCAATAAAATCAAGGCTTTTTGTTGAACATGTACTAAAAAGAATAGAGAGAATAGAGAGAATAGAGAGAGAGATAGAATACATGTTTTTTAATAATAAGATTTTTATATCCTATTCTTCTTTTAGAGTCGGAGATGCGAAAGTAGTAAGGGAATTTTTTACAAATAACAATTTTAAGGTTGTCATGGATATAGATGAAAAGGAAAACTATATTCATTTTATGGATAGAATTAATGAGTGTAAGTATGTCATCATGATTTTGAATAATTCATTTTTTGAATCGCCCTATTGCATATATGAAGTGATAGATTGTTTATCTAAACGAAAAAAGATATTTCCAATTTATTTGAATAAATTGGAAATAGAGAATAGAAAAGAAAGAAGAAACTATTATGATAAATTAATTTATCAAAGTAATTATATGAATGTTTTATCTAAGGATAGAAAGAAATTTGATGAAGCAATAGATTCTTTTGATAAATATGATGATATAGTTAATAGAATATTAGCTATTGTAAGATATCCAGAAAGGGAAAAAAGCCTAAGAAATGCTTGTAATGAAATATATTTCAAAATAAAAAAGAAAAATGCAAAAAAAACTTGGATTGAAAATGAATTTGAAATTAGGAGTAGTTATTTATCAGAAATGGAAAAAATAACTGAAAACTATTCGGATTTTATATATTTTTTAGGAGATTTAAATCGATGTAGTTCATTTGTAACGAGTTTGTATCCAGAAGATGTTCCAGGAGAAAAAGAATGGAAATATGTCAATTGTCAAGTAGAAAAATCCAGTTTAGGATATATTATTTTAATAAGTGCAATTGATATGAATGGAAAAGAAGCGAAAATACAATTTGATTGTGTGAGTGGAATTGAGTATAACAGAAATGACTTCACCCAATATTTTATGAAGTATTATGTAGTTGAAAAAAATAAATATTTTCAAAAGGAATATGAACAAGAAATGAAACTTCCAGAAAACATTAGGGATAAAGCTGTGATTGAGAAGTATTTGAAATATTCAGTAAACAGACATAGGGTAAAGATGTACTTTAAAGATGGAAATGCTTTTGACAATATGTCATTTGGCTAGGGTTCAGAAAATGATAGAACAATCCCCCCCCACTTGAAAATGGCTTAAATAATAAATTGGAGACCAGCTATGAAAAGTCAACCATAAATTAGCAAAAAATTTCTTTTTCATATCG
>ENA-OPCZ01000124-OPCZ01000124.1-human-gut-metagenome-genome-assembly--contig:-NODE-124-length-48742-cov-7.917986_pt1 | contig 48742 bp, 59 predicted proteins | sample MGYA00241566_ERZ501483 | MGnify/ENA primary metagenome ERZ501483 (study PRJEB25962, sample SAMEA1965191) | human gut metagenome | biome: human gut; feature: human-associated habitat; material: faeces... | reverse complement strand
TTCGGGATAAGCGAGCGGCCATGGATGCCGCCCAGCAGCTGCTGGAAATCGAGTAACTTCTCTCACGAAAAACCGCTTCCCAGCCGGGACCGACAGACATCTGCCGCCCCTGGTAACACCCCGGCCCCCACCGTGCCCGTGGCGGGAGCCCCCACCTACACCCTGGACCAAATCTCCCGTGCCGGGGCCTCCCTGGTGGATGCCGGGAAGATGCAGCAGCTTTTGGAGCTGCTGGGCCGCTACGGCGTGCAGGCCGTCACCCAGCTCCAGCCGGAGCAGTACGGCACTTTCGCCACCGAGCTCCGGGCCCTGGGCGCTCAGATTTAAGGAGGTGCCACCATGCCCCCTGTCAAACACGCCCTGCTTTCGGCGTCCTCCGCCTCCCGCTGGCTGGTATGCACAGCGGCCCCCCGCTTTGAGGAGGGCCTGCCAGAGAGCACCAGCGAGTATGCGGAGGAGGGCCGCCTGGCCCACGCTATTGGTGAGCTCAAGGTCACCAAGAAATGCACCCCCATGAGCACCCGGACCTACAACACCCGGCTCAACAAGCTCAAAAAAGACCCCCTTTACACCCCGGAGATGGACAAGACCACGGACCTGTACCTGGAACACATCACGGAGCAGGTCATGGCCTACGACACCGCCCCCACCGTGGCCGTGGAGGTCCAGGTGGACTTTTCGGACTATGTGCCGGAGGGCTTTGGCACCTGTGACTGCTGCATCATCGGCGGTGACCTCCTCAGCATCGTGGACTACAAGCACGGCAAGGGCGTCCCCGTGTCCGCCGTGGGCAATCCCCAAATGCGGCTTTACGCCCTGGGCGCTCTCCACCGCTATGCCCCCGTGTTCGGGGACACCATCAAGCGGGTCCGCATGACCATTGACCAACCCCGGCTTGACAGCTACACCACGGATGAAATCACCGTTGAGGAGCTGCGGGCCTGGGGCGAGAGCATCAAGCCCATTGCCCAGAAAGCCTTTTCCGGCCTGGGAGAGTTTGTCCCCGGCGACCATTGCCGCTTTTGCCGTGGCAAGGCCCAATGCCGGGCCCGTGCCAACATCAACACCGCCCTGGAGGACTTCAAGGACTGCGTACCCGCCGGAAGTATTCCGGCGGATGCCCTGGTCCCCCAGGAGCACTCCCACACCGGGGCGCTCACCGGGGAGGAAATCCACCCGCTCCTCACGGATGCTGAAATTGGTGACCTGCTGGAGCGTGGGGCCTACCTGGTCCAATGGTACAAAGACCTGGAGGAATACGCCACGAATGCTTTGAAAAACGGCAAGGAAATCCCCGGCTGGAAACTGGTGGCAGGCCGGAGCAATCGGACCTTTACCGACCAGGACGCCGCCATCCAGGCCGTCATTGATGCCGGTTATGATGAGGCCCTGGTGTATGACCGCAAGCCCAAGACGCTCGCCGAGCTGGAGAAACTCATGGGCAAAAAAGAATTTGCGGAGAAGATTGGCAGCTTTGTGACCAAGCCTCTGGGCAATCCCACCCTTGCCCCTGCCTCCGACAAGCGGGAGGCATACAGCCCCGCCGCTGCGGACTTCGCCGGAGTGGGTGCAGATGCTTAAATACAACGCCTGTGCCCACGCCCGGCCCGGCCTCCGCCCGTTTGTCCCGCTGGACTGCAAAGACCATGACCCGGTTTTCCCTGTGGCCCCATGCTGCACCCGGTCCGTGCAGTACAAGGTGGCGGAGCCCAGGAGCTACATTTCCGCCCTGCCAGATCGGGACCGCTGTGAGAGCTGCCCCATGTTCACCGACCCGGACACCCTGGTCCACATCCAGGCGGACACTTTCCGGGCGGACATCTACCTGGACCGGCTCTGTGACATGACCATCCCCAACACCCGCAAGCTGTTCAAGCTGATGCACCGCTGGGACTTCGACAACCGGCAGGCCATTGACCGGCTGACCGCCCACCTGGAGCAAGCCATCCAGGAAAGTGAGGACGCCTGGAAACTGGCCTCCAGAGAGTTTACAGACGGCTGGCGCAAGGTGAGCAACCCAAAGAGCCGCCACCCCGCCGTGGTGGAAACCCTCAAAAACAACAACCGGCTGACCCGCAAGGTCAAGGCCGCCAAAGCCCGGCATGAGCGCTGGGTGAAAATCAAGGCGCTATGGGCGGACACCGCCCTTTGATACGCAACACACAAGGCAATCTATCAAAAAGGAGAACAAAGACTATGTATCAGAATGACCCCATGAAAGTGCTGACCGGCGAGGTCCGCCTGTCCTACTGCAATCTGACCACCCCCAGAGCCGCCAAGCAGGGCGGTGAGCCCAAGTTTTCCGTCACCATCCTCATCCCCAAGACGGATGTGAGCACCAAGGCGGACATTGACGCCGCCATCCAGGCCGCCGCCCAGGAGGCCTTGACCAAGGTGTGGAACGGTGCCCGGCCTCCCATGCTGGCCGTCCCCATCTGGGACGGTGACGGCGTGAGAAAGTCCGGCGTCCCCTTTGGCGATGAGTGCAAGGGCCATTGGGTGATGACCGCCTCCACCAAGAACAAGCCCCAGGTGGTGGGCATCGACAACATCAACTGTGAGCTGGCCCCCTCTGACATTTACAGCGGGATGTATGGCCGGGTCACCATCCGCTTTTTCGGCTACTCCAACAGCGGCAATAAGGGCATCGGCTGCGGCCTGGGCAATGTCCTCAAGACCCGTGACGGGGAGCCCTTGAGCGGCCAGGCCTCCGCCGCCTCCGACTTTGCCGGGATTGGCGGCGCTCCTGCCGCCCCTGCCACTCCGGCCTATGGGGCCACTCCTGGGGCCTACGGTGCCCCGGCGGCCCCCGGTTATGGTGCCGCCCCCACCCCCGCCAACACCCCGCCCTGGAACGGCAACAACGGCATCAACCCCATCACTGGCCAGCCCATGTGATAACGATAAAAGGAGGATTTACCAATGAAAACCCGCTTTGATGGAAAGCTCTGGATTGGAGCCTTTGGCCTGGCCATTGAGGTCAAGGACATGGAAACCGCCCACCTGCTCAACACGGTCAAGATGCTGGTGCAGAAACCCGCCCGTGTCCAGGCCATGCTGGTCAATGACATTGAGGACGCCACCTTTGAGGAGCAGGAGGCCTGGACCCCTACCGGTAACGGGGAGGACATCCGCAAGAAATCCCTCCACAACGCCACCAGCCTCTCCTCTGAGGAGCTGGTCCAGTATGTGACCGGCACCCCGCTCTTTAAGGCCATGATGGATGAGCTGGAGGCCCGTGGCGTGAACACGGAGAACATCATGGAGCTCTACACCAAGGACGCCGCTTTCAGCGCATAAGGAGGCCCACACATGCACCATCTCAGCATTGACCTTGAAACCTATTCCAGCGTGCCGCTGGCAAAGGCCGGTGCCCAGAAATACATCCAGAGCCCGGACTTTGAAATCCTGCTCTTTGCGTTCAGCCTGGATGGTGCGCCTGTTGAAATCATCGACCTGGCACGGGGGGAACGGCTCCCCCCGTGGCTGGTCCAGGCCATCACCAGCCCGGAGTACATCAAGCACGCCTATAACGCCCCGTTTGAGTGGGGCTGCCTGTCCAAGTATCTGGGCACCCTGCCGCCGGACCAATGGCGCTGCACTATGTTCCACGGCCTCTACTGCGGCTACACGGCAGGCCTGGAGGCCACCGGCAAGGCCCTGGGGCTCCCCCAGGACAAGCAAAAGCTCAACACCGGCAAGGCGCTCATCCGCTATTTCTGCATCCCCTGCAAGCCCTCCAAGGCCAACGGCCAGCGGACCCGCAACCTGCCCCAGCATGACCCCGCCAAATGGGAACTTTTCAAAACCTACTGCAAGCAGGATGTGGTCACCGAGATGGAGATTGAGCGGCGGCTGTCCGCTTTCCCTGTCCCGGACTGGGTGCAAAAGCAATGGGAAACCGACCTCATCATCAACGCCAGGGGCGTGGCTGTGGACCTGGAGCTGGTCACCGGAGCCCTCTATCTGGGGGACACCGTGCGCCAGACCCTCATGGCGGAGGCCATGCAGCTCTCCGGCCTATCCAACCCCAACAGCGTGGCCCAGCTCACCACATGGCTCCAGGAGGAGATTGGTGAGGAGCTGGCCGATCTACGCAAGGACACCGTGGCCCGCCTGCTGGGCCGTGACGATAACAGCCCCCAAGTGAGCCGGATGCTGGAAATCCGGCAAGAGCTGGGCAAGACATCCACCAAAAAATATGACGCCATTGAGGCCGCCGTCTGCGATGACGGACGGGTCCGGGGCCTGCTCCAATTCTACGGAGCGAACAGGACCGGGCGGTGGGCCGGGAGGCTGGTGCAGGTCCAAAACCTGCCCCGGACCTACACGGAGCCGCTGGACCTGGCCCGTGAACTGGTCAAGGCCCGCAAGCTGGACGCCCTGCGGCTCATCTATGGCAGCGTGCCCGACACCCTCAGCCAGCTCATCCGCACGGCCTTTGTGGCCCCGGAGGGCCATGTCCTCATTGATGCCGATTTTTCGGCCATTGAGGCCCGTGTCATCTCCTGGCTGGCCGGTGAACAATGGCGGCTGGAGGTGTTCCGCACCCATGGCAAAATCTATGAGGCATCCGCCTCTCAAATGTTCGGCGTCCCCCTGGAGCTCATCAAAAAGGGCCGCCCGGAGTACGCCCTCCGCCAAAAGGGCAAGGTGGCAGAGCTGGCCCTGGGCTACCAAGGCAGCACCGGGGCCCTCATCACCATGGGAGCCCTGGACATGGGGCTCACCGAGGAGGAACTGCCGGACATCGTGAGCCGCTGGCGGGAGGCCAACAAGCGCATCCGTGACCTGTGGTATTCCATGGACAGCGCCGCCGTCCAGGTCATCACCGAGGGCGGCAGCGTGGGCGTCAACGGCCTGCTGCTGACCCGTGAGTATGACTATGACAACGGCGTGGACTGCCTGACCATCCGGCTCCCCTCTAACCGCAAGCTCTACTATATCAGCCCCAGCATTGGCCAGAACGAGTGGGGGCGGCCCTCCATCTCCTACATGGGCATGGACCAGAAAACCAAGCGGTGGAAACGCATTGAAACCTACGGCGGCAAGCTGGTGGAGAACTGCGTGCAGGCCATTGCCCGTGACTGCCTGGCCGCATCCATTGACCGGCTGGAGGCTGCCGGGCTCCCCGTCGTGTTCCATGTGCACGACGAGGTGGTCATTGACGCCGCCCCCTTTGCCGATGAGGACACCATGCTCTCCACCGTCTGCTCCATCATGGGGGAGCCGGTGCCCTGGGCCCCAGACCTGCCCCTCAAAGCCGCCGGGTGGGTGGGCTACTACTTCACAAAGGATTAAATCAGAGGAGGCACGGACCATGCACATGGTAAACGATAAAGGCGAGGCCGTCTATTACAACCTGGTCCGCAAGAACAACAAGGACTACTGGCTGGGGCAGGGCATCGGCTCCACCGTTGTCTACGGACGGGACCGGGAGCGCCGCAAAAGCCGCCATTTCACCCAGGAACAGCAGGCGGAGCGCTACCTTGCCCGGCATGGTTTCCGGCCCGATTGACCGCCATTTTTTCCGGCGGAAAAACACAAAGGAGAAACACCCGCATGAACGGACTGCTCATTGACTGTTTTGCAGGTGGCGGAGGGGCCAGCAAAGGCATTGAGCTGGCCCTCAACCGCCCCATTGACATTGCCATCAACCATGACCCGGAGGCCATCCGCATCCACCGGGTCAACCATCCACACACCCTGCATCTCACGGAGGACATTTTCACCGTTGACCTGCCCAAATATGTGGCAGGCAGGCCCGTTGACTTGATGTGGGCCTCCCCGGACTGCACCAGCCACTCCAAGGCTAAAGGCGGCCAGCCCCGCCACCAGGGGCTCCGCATCTTGCCCTGGGCAGTCTACAAGCACGCAAAGGCCATTTTGCCGGAGGTCATCATCATGGAGAATGTGGAGGAAATCCAGCAATGGGGTCCTCTGGACGCTACCGGCAGGCCCATCAAAGAGCGGGCCGGTGAGGACTACAACAAATTCATTTCCTCCATGTGCTCCCTGGGATATGCCTTTGACAGCCGGGAGCTGGTGGCCGCCGACTACGGAGCCCCCACAACGAGAAAGCGCTGGTATGCCATTTTCAGACGGGACAAGCGCCCCATCATCTGGCCTGCACCTACGCACAGCAAAGAGGGCCGCCCCGGCACCGAGAAATGGGTCCCCTGCGGTGACTTCATTGACTGGACTGATCTGGGCCGGTCCATCTTTGACCGGCCAAAGCCCCTGGCGGATGCCACCCTGCGGCGGATTGCCAACGGTTACCGCAAGTATGTTGTGGAAAATCCGGCCCCCTACATTGTGAACAACAAAGAGGCCGTGTCTTTCCTCATCCAGTACCACGGCGAAACCAAAGCCGGGGACGCCAGAGGCCAGCTTTTGACCGAGCCCATCAAGACCATTGACACCAGCAACCGCTATGGACTGGTGACCGCCTTTGTCACCAAGTTTTACAAAACCGGCATCGGCCAGAGCTGCCGGGAGCCTCTGCACACCATCACCACCTCACCCGGTCACTTCGGGCTGGTGTCCGCTTTCCTCATCAAATACTACGGCACCGGCGGCGGCCAAACCCTTGCGGAGCCTCTGGCCACCATCACCACCAAAGACCGCTTTGGCCTGGTGAATGTGGTGACGGAGCTGGACGGTGAGCAATACATCCTCAAGGACATTTTCCTGCGGATGCTGAAAGCGGAGCCGGAGCTCAAGCTCATGCAGGGCTTTCCGGCAGACTACATCATCACCCATGACTGCGAGGGCAAGCCCTACCCCATCAAGGAACAGGTGGCCCGCATTGGCAACAGTGTGGTCCCCATCATGGCCAAGGTGCTGGTCCAGGCCAACTGCCCCCATTTAATCAGAGAGGAGTTAAGTGCATGAAAATCATCTCTCCCAGCTTTGAAATCCTCACCCCGCTGGACGGCCAGGCCGTACTCAAGCACATTGAGCTGTGCGGGCGGGTGTGCTACAAGTCCGAGGATAAAATCACCGGCACCAGCGCCGCCACCTTTGTGGCCAACATCATCAAGCGGGGCCATGAGGCCGTACTGGAGCACTTCAATATCACCGTCAAGTTTATCTGTGACCGGGGCGTGTCCCATGAGCTGGTCCGGCACCGTCTGGCATCCTACTGCCAGGAGAGCACCCGCTACTGCAACTACTCCAAGGACGGCTTTGGCGGGGAAATCACCGTCATCTGGCCCTGTTTTCTGGCAAAAGGGAGCACTGCCATGCAGCATTGGGTGTGGGCCTGCACCCAGGCGGAGGCGTCCTATTTCAACATGCTCACCTTTGGCTGCACGCCCCAGGAGGCCCGGTCCGTGCTGCCCAACAGCCTCAAGACGGAGGTGGTGATGACCGCCAACCTCCGGGAATGGCGGCATTTCTTCAAGCTCCGCACAGCCCCGGCGGCTCATCCCCAGATGAGGGAGCTGGCCATCCCGCTGCTCCGCCGGATGCAGGAAATGGTCCCCGTGGTGTTTGATGACCTGGAGGTGGCCCATGAAAAGAGCTGAAATCCTGGAGGCCGCCCGTGTCTGTGTCTGCGGAGAGCGTGAGCAGGACTATGGCACCCCGGAGTATAGCTTTGCCCTCATCGGCAAGCTGTGGACCGCCTACATGGGCGTGCCGTTCACCCCCAAGGATGTGGCCATGCTCATGGCGCTGCTCAAGGTGGCCCGCATCAAGGCCGGGGACAAGGCGGACAGCTTTGTGGACCTGGCCGGTTATGCGGCCTGCGCCGGTGAGATTGCCACCGGCGGAAAGGAGGACCCCGATGTCTAAAAACAAAAAGCACCGCCGCCCGGTGCCCAAGACCTGTGACCCCAACCTCTGCGACCATTGCATGTATATTGGGGACGGTGACTTTGTGTGTGACCTCCACGGCCTGGGGCCGGAGGAAACCGTCTTTGTCATGGAGGATTGGGAGCCCACTGAGCATTTCCTCCAGTGCCGCCGTGAGGCCCGCCATGAATAGGCGGGAGCGGCGCAAGCTGCAAAAGCAGGGCGTCCAGGTGCCCAAGGACCCCAGCATCAACATCAAGCTCTCCGACCTGGGCCGGGGCATTATGACTCCGGCCATGGAGAGCGCCATGATGCACGAAATAAACCAACAATGCCTTGAGGCGGACGCCCGCTTTTCCCTTGACCTGGACACCACGGTGCTCTGGACCCTGTACCAGTGCTATGGCTGGAGGGAAAAGCGGCTCCATGACTTCTACCTGGCAATGGCCAGGGAGCACCGCCGGATGAGGGAGTATTACCAGATGGATGACCTCTACCCGGAGCGCTACAAGCTCAAGGAAAAAGGCATTGACATTGAAAAATGGCAAGAGGAGGTGCTACGAGATGACCCCTAAACCCTGGGAAAACGGTGAGGGCTACCCTGACCCCACCGCATACAACGCCCTGCGGCCTATCATGCAGGAGGACGCCGCCCTGGAGGGAAAGGTCAATTTTCTCATCAAGGTGCTCAAGTTTATCATTGCGGAAAGTGGCTTTGAGCTGCTGGCCCGCATTGAAATCAAGGACAAAAAGACCGGGAGGTGTTTTAGATGAAAACGGCTGACAATGCGGAGCTGTGCCAGGTCATTGAGGCCATCGGCCTGCCCGCTGTGCTGGAGCAATGCGCCGAGGAGCTGGCCGAACTGACCCAGGCGGCGCTCAAAATGGCCAGAAAGCTCCGGGGAGAAAATCCCACGCCGATGACACACGCCCAAGCGGCGGAGCATCTGCATGAGGAGCTGGGAGATGTCCGCCTGTGCCTCAAGGTCCTGGATGTCGCCATGGGCGGAGATAACACCACCGCCGTGGAGGCGGAAAAGCTCCAGCGCTGGCTGGACCGATTGACCCCGGAACGAGAAAAACCAGAGTAAGAGGTGCCGCCCCATGCAATATGACCGCAAAATAACGATCTCCGCCGGGAGCAACCGGCGGGCCATGACCTGGCAGGCCCAGACCATGCTCATCTCTGAGCTGTGGGCCCGGCTCCAGGCCCCCGCCAGAGGCACGGAAACCCTGGCGGCATATCTGAATATGAAAAAGGCCCAGCAGGATGACCTCAAGGATGTGGGCGGCTTTATGGCCGGCACACTGTCCGGGCCCCGGCGCAAAGCCAACAATGTGACCGGGCGTGATGTCATCACCCTGGACCTGGACAACATCCCCTCCGGGGGCACGGAGGATGTCCTGCGCCGGGTGGAGGCCCTGGGCTGCGGCTATTGCATTTACAGCACCCGTAAGCACAGCCCAGCGGCTCCCCGCCTGCGTGTTCTGCTCCCCACGGACAGGACCATGACGGCGGATGAGTATGAGCCCTGTGCCCGCAAAATGGCGGAGTACATAGGCCTGGAGCTCATGGACCCCACCACCTTTGAGGTGTCCCGCCTCATGTATTGGCCATCATGCTGCGCTGACAGCCAATACATCTATGTGTGGAAAGACAAGCCTCTGCTCTCTGCCAACGGCCTGCTGGCCAAATACGATGACTGGACCGACTGCACCGCCTGGCCCCAGGTGCCGGGCGCTCTGAGCCTGCCCAAGCTGGCCGTCAAGCAGGGCGACCCGGAGGGCAAGACCGGCGTGGTGGGCGCTTTCTGCCGCACCTATGACATCTACCGGGCCATGGATGAGCTCATCCCCGGCATCTACGAGCCGGTGGACAATATGCCGGGCCGCTACACCTACCTGGGCGGCTCCACCACCGGCGGCGCTGTCATCTACGACAACGGCAAATTCCTCTATTCCCACCACGCCACCGACCCGTGCAGCAACCGCCTGGTCAATGCCTTTGATATGGTCCGCCTCCACCGCTTTGGGGACAAGGACGATGAGGCCCAGCCGGGCACCCCCACCAACCGCCTGCCCTCCTACAAGGCCATGTGCGAGCTGGCCGTGGAGGACAAGGATGTGGCCGCCTTGATGAGCCAGGAGCGCTACCAGGAGGCCGTGCAGGACTTTGAGGGCGTCACCGGCACCAACGATGAGGACCCCGCCAACTGGATGGGCAAGCTGGCCGTGAACACCCAAACGGGCCTGCCCAAGTCCACCATTGATAATGTGTGGATTATCCTGGAGCATGACCCACTCCTCAAAGGCAAGTTTGCCCTCAACCAGTTTGCGGGCCGTGGTGAGGTCCTGGGGGCCCTGCCATGGGACGCCCGGACGGGCCGCCGCTTTTGGGATGACAACGACAACCAGGGCCTCTACTGGTACATGGAGCGCTACCACCACATCACCGGCAACGGCAAGATTGACGGGGCGCTTTCCCTGCACTCCAACGCCCATGCGTTCAACGAGATACAGGACTATCTCAAGGGCCTTGTCTGGGACGGGACGCCCCGCCTGGACACGCTCTTTGTGGACTACCTGGGGGCCGCTGACACCCCCTACACCAGGGCCGTGACCCGCAAGTCATTCACCGCTGCCGTGGCCCGTGCCATGGTCCCCGGCATCAAGTATGACACCATGCTCATCCTCTCCGGGCCGCAAGGCCTGGGCAAAAGCACCCTTTTGGATAAGATGAGCCGGGGCTGGTTTAATGACAGCATCCGCACCTTTGAGGGCAAGGAGGCCTCTGAGCTGCTCCAGGGCGTCTGGCTGGTGGAGGTGTCCGAGCTGGACGCTTTCCGCCGGACGGATGTGGCCCGCATCAAGCAGTTTCTCTCCCTGCGGGCGGACCGTTTCCGGGCCGCCTATGGCCGCCATGTCAAAGAGCTGCCACGGTGCTGCGTGTTCTTCGGCACCACCAACACCTCCGACTATCTCCAGGACCGCACCGGCAACCGGCGATTTTGGCCGGTGGATGTGGGCGTGGTCCCGCACACAAAAACGGTGTGGTCCGATCTGCCGGAGGAGATTGACCAGCTATGGGCGGAGGCCGTGGTCCGCTGGAGGGCCGGAGAGCCCCTTTTCCTCAAAGGGGAGCTGGAGGACGCCGCCAAGCAAAAGCAGGAGGAGCACCGGGAGGCCAGCACCAGGGAGGGCATCATCATGGACTTTCTGGACAAGCAGGTCCCGGAGGACTGGCAGAGCTGGCCACTGGACCGCCGCCGCATGTTCTGGGGCGGCGGTGTGCAGGGTGAGGTCAAGCTGGTGGACCGTGACCGGGTGTGTGCCCTGGAGGTGTGGTGTGAGGCCCTGGACGGCAAGCAAAAGGACATCCGCTACTCCGACACGGCGGAAATCAACAGCATCATTGAGGCCTCCGGCGGCTGGGAAAAGAGCAAAAGCGCCCTGCGTTTTGGCTACTGCGGAGCCCAGAGAGGCTTTCTAAAGAGGCGTAACATTTAGTGTAACATTGCCTGCAACATTGATTTTGAATGTTACATCTGCCTGCAACATGTTGCGGGCAATGTTACGGGCAATGTTACGGCCTAAACCCTTGAAAACACTGGACTTTTTAAGGCTCTGCAACATTGCAACATTCATTTCTATTGATTTTGAAAATAGAGAGATTTAGAGGATTAGAGAAAATAAAAACTCTCTAAACCGCCTGTGTACGCATAAGTACGCGCGCGAGGTTACATTGTTGCAGGACCCGATTGGAGGCTGAAAAGATTGAGAGAAAGCAGCATTGAGAGCTACCTGGTCCGCAAGGTGAAAGAGCACGGCGGCTTGTGTTATAAATTCGTGTCCCCCGGCAATCCTGGTGTGCCGGACCGCATCATCATCACCCCCACCGGCAAGACGGTGTATGTGGAGCTGAAAACCGAGATTGGGAGGCTGGCCAAGGTCCAGAAATGGCAGAGAGGTGAGCTGGAGAAACGGGGGGCGGATGTCCGGGTGCTTTACGGGATGGATGCCGTGAAAGAGTTTCTGAGGGAGGTTTTTGGTGATGCAGTACATACCGCATGACTACCAGGCCTACTGCATCCAGCGGGTGGTGGAGGACCCCACGGTGGGGCTGTTTCTCCGGCCAGGGCTGGGCAAAACGGTCATCACCCTGTCTGCGGTCAACATCCTCAAGTATTTCCGCTGGCAGGTGGCCAAGGTCCTGGTGGTGGCCCCCAAAAAGGTGGCAGAGGCAACCTGGAGCAAGGAGGCGGCCAAGTGGGACCACCTCCAGCATCTCCGGGTGTCCACCGTCCTGGGGAGCGCCACCAAGCGCATCAAGGCCCTCAACACTCCGGCGGATGTCTATGTCATCAACCGTGAAAACTTTGAGTGGCTGGTGGATTATTACCAGCAGGCCTGGCCGTTTGACATGGTGGTTTTCGATGAAAGCACCAGTTTCAAAAACCCCCAGAGCAAAAGGTTTAAGGCGGCCAAGCGCATCCGCCGGTTTATCAAGAAAGTGGTGCTGCTGACCGGCACGCCGTCCTCCAAGGGGCTGATTGACCTATGGGCCCAGGTGTACCTCCTGGACGGCGGGGCCCGTCTGGGGCCCACGCTTTCCGCCTACCGGGAGAGATACTTTGACCCGGACCAGCGGAGCCGGACCCAGATTTTTTCCTACAAGGCCAAGGACGGAGCGGAGAGCGCCGTGCTGGGTGCCATTTCCGACATCTGCATCTCCATGAAAGCGGAGGACTACCTGCAACTGCCGGACTTCATCCAGCATGAAATCCCCGTCATGCTGGACCCCAAGGCCAAAAAGGCCTATGACCAGTTTGAGCGGGACCTGCTGCTGGAGGTGGATGAGGACATCATCACGGCGGGCACCGCCGGGGTCCTGGTGGGCAAGCTGCTGCAATTCTGCAATGGGGCCGTGTATGGCAATGACGGCAAGGTGGTCCCGGTGCATGACTGCAAGCTGGAGGCCTACACGGAGCTGCTGGAGCAACTCAATGGGGAGCATTGCCTCACATTCTACGGCTACCAGCACGACAAGGACCGCATCCTGGAGCGCCTGGAGAAGTACAACCGGGGCCGGGCGGACAAGCTGCGGGTCCGGGTGTATAAGGGCGTGGAGGATGAGGAGGCCTGGAACGCCGGAGAGGTGGATGTGCTGCTGGTGCATCCGGCCTCTTGTGCCTACGGGCTCAACCTCCAGGCCGGTGGCCGCCATGTGGTGTGGTATGGCTTAAACTGGAGTTTCGAGCTGAACGACCAGGGAAACTGCCGCCTGTACCGGCAGGGCTCCCCCTACGAAAAGGTGTTTGTGCATTACCTCATTGTGCAGGGCTGTGAGGATGAGGATGTCATGGCCACCATACGGGACCGGGCAGACACCCACGAGGCTGTCATGCGGGCCCTCAAGGCCAGAATACGCAAGGTAAAGGAGAGTGTGGCATGAATAACCCAACTGTGATTTTGAACGGTGACCAGGTGTATTGTGATGAGCTCATCCGGGAAAACGCCCGGCTGACCATCCAGCATGAGGTAGACCGGCAGAAAATGGAGGCCCTGGAGCGGCAGATTGAGGACCAGGCGGCGAACATCGCCAGCCTTGAGGCCCATTCCTACGCACGGGAGGACCTGGAGGAGCTGGCCGACCTGCGGCGCACGGTGGACAAGGCCATCAAGGACCTGCACTTTGTCATGGCCGGTGGTGACCCGTGCAAGGTGTGCGCCAAGGTGTGCATGATGGGTGAGGGCAACTGCCAGCCGGTGTGGACGGGGGAAAAGACAGTATGACTTTGAAAGAATTGTCCCAGCTTTACTACCTCAACCGGGAGATTGAGATGGACAAGCGCCGCCTCCAAGAGCTGGAGGTCAAGGCCCTGCCGGGCTCCCAGGTCCTCACCGGGATGCCTCACACTCCCGGCGTCAAGGACAAGGTGGGTGAGTATGCGGCGGAGATTGCCGATCTGAGAGGCATTATTGAGGCCAAGCACCAGCAATGCCTCTATGAGCGGAGCCGCCTGGAGCGCTACATCTCCAGCATTGATGACAGCCTCCTCCGGCAGATTTTCACCTATCGGTTTATCAATGGACTCCCCTGGCGGCAGGTGGCCGCCTGCATCGGCGGGGGGAATACCGAGGACGGATGCAGAAAAGCTGTGCAACGGTATCTGGAACGGAACTAAAGCAAGTTGTCCGTTTTGTCCGCTACATAGTGTGCTACAATGTAACTGCGGGTGTATGCCTCATCATGGTATTACCTCCTTTGAGGGTGGCGGCAGGGTGACGGAGCTGAAAACCAGACCCCTGCCGCCATTCACCTATGATTTTTCGGGCTGCTTTCCCCTGTGCGGGGAGGGCGGCCTTTTACTATGTTCTGGGGTGGTGAGTGTGGCAAAGCTGAATGACAAGCAAAAGCGGTTTGTGGATGAGTACCTGGTGGACCTCAATGCCACCGCCGCCGCAAAGCGGGCCGGGTACAGCGAAAAGACAGCGTACAGCATGGGCCAACGGCTGTTGAAAAAAGTTGAAATCCAAGCCGCTATCCAAAAGCGCCAGGCAAAGCTCCGGGGCAAGCTGGAAATCACCCAGGAGCGGGTGCTGGAGGAGCTGGCCGCCATCGCCTTTGCCAACGGCACCGACTTTGCAACCATCACCCACAACGGCCTGGTCCGGCTGACCCCCACGGATGAGGTGCCGGAGGAAAAGAAAAAGGCCGTTGCCTCCATCAAGGAGGGCCAATATGGCACGGAAATCAAGCTCCATGACAAGGTGAGGGCCCTGGAGCTGCTGGGCAAGCACCTGGGCGTCTTTGACGCCAACAACGGCTCCGCCAATGAGCAGGAAAACAACATCTTTGAGGTGATTGAGGAAAGCACCAGAGAGGAGATAGGCACGGATGAGATACCAGAAATTGAGCCCCCGGCAAAACCTGGCCATGACCTGGTGGAATAGGCCGGGCTTTGGGGACTATGACGGCATCATCTGTGACGGCTCCATCCGCTCCGGCAAGACCGTGGCCATGACGGTGGGCTTTATCATGTGGGCCATGTGCCGCTTTCAAGGTCAAAATTTTGCCCTGTGCGGCAAGACCATTGAGAGCCTGCGGCGCAATGTGACCACCAACCTGCCCACCTGGCTGGCCGGGGTGTTCTCTTTCCGGGAATACCGCACCGAAAACAAGATTGTGGTGAGCGCCGCCGGGCGCTCCAATAACTTCTACCTGTTCGGCGGGCGGGATGAGAGCAGCGCCTCCCTCATCCAGGGCATCACCCTGGCGGGCGTCCTGCTGGATGAGGTGGCCCTCATGCCCCGCTCTTTCGTGGAGCAGGCCTGTGCCCGGTGCAGCGTGGAGGGCTCCAAGCTCTGGTTTAACTGCAACCCGGAGGGGCCCAGCCATTGGTTTTATCTCACCTGGGTGCTGGAGGCAGGCAAGCGGAACATGCTGCACCTCCATTTCACCATGGATGACAACCTCAGCCTCTCCGCCGCCGTCAAGGCCAGGTATGAGAGCCTATACTCCGGCGTGTTTTATGACCGCTTTATCCGGGGCCTCTGGGTGGTGGCGGAGGGGCTGATTTACACCATGTTCAACAAGGACTTTCATGTGGTGCCGGATGTGCCCCGGCCCTATGACCGCTATTACATCTCCGTGGACTATGGCACCGTAAACCCCACCAGCATGGGGCTCTGGGGCCGGGCCTCCGGGAAATGGTATCGTATGCGGGAGTATTATTTTGACAGCCGCAAAGAGGGCCGCCAGCGCACCGATGAGGAGCACTATTTTGAGCTGGAGCGCCTGGCCGGTGACCTGCCCATCCGGGCCGTCATCGTGGACCCCTCAGCGGCCAGCTTTATTGAGGCCATCCGGCGGCATGGCCGCTTTTATGTGGAAAAGGCCTCCAACGCCGTCCTGGACGGCATCCGGGATGTGGCCACCCGGCTCCAAAGCGGGGACATTTTCATCTGCTCCGGCTGCACGGACTGCATCCGGGAGTTTGGGCTCTACCGCTGGGACGAAAAGGCCCCCATGGACCGGCCCATCAAGGAGAATGACCACGCCATGGATGATGTGCGCTATTTTGTCCACAAGATTTTTGGGCCGCAACTTTTCAGCTTTTGAGGTGTGCCATGTTTGAGCAGCAGTATGTGTTGAATAAAATCGAACAATGGGCGGAGCGCCTGCCATACCGCACTTTGCGGATTGAGGTGGAGCTCCCTGGGCAGACCCTCACCCTGGAGAAAAGCAAGGCCCGGCCCATTGGATTTAATCCCCCCCCCATCCGATCTGCAAGCAAAGGAGGTGATGCACGGTGGTGGTGCTTAATTTGCGGGATGATTGCGTGGCCAGGGCGGCCACAAATTTCCGCCGGGGCATGACGGACAAGCGCTTTTTGGAGCTTGAAATCACGGCCTGGCTGGGCTCCAAAGAGCGCAAGCGGCAGCTTGCGGGTGAGGCCTACTATGACGGGGCCCAGGATGTGCTCCGCCGCAAGCGCATTGCCCTGGACGATGACGGAAAGGTCAAGGTGCTGGACCACCTGCCCAACAACCGGCTGGTCAACAACATCTATGCCAAGATGGTGGACCAGAAAACCAACTATTCCTTTGGGCGGCCTTTTTCCTTTGACACGGAAAACAAGGCCTATGCTGCGGCCCTCTCCACCGTGTTTGGGTCCCGCTTTCAGCGGACCATGCACAACATTGGTGAGGGGGCCTGGATTGGCGGCAAGAGCTGGGTGTTTCCCTACTATGACCAAAACGGGGAGCTGGCTTTCCAGCGCTTTCCGGCGGATGAGGTCCTGCCCTTTTGGGCGGATGCTGACCACACCATCCTGGATGCCGCCGTCCATGTCTATGTGGTGCTGGAGTACGATGAAACCGAACAGACCAAGGATGTGGTCAAGGTGGAGGTCATGCACGGCGGCGGCGTGGACTGTTTTGTCCGCCGGGATGACGGGACCCTTGAGCCGGACGATTTTGCCCGGTCCGGGCCCTACATCACCACCACGGACCCCCAGACGGGCAAGGAAACCAGCTATAATTGGGAGCGCATCCCCCTGGTGTGCTTTAAGAGCTCCCACCATGAAATCCCTCTCCTGTCCAGGGTGAAATGCCTGCAAGACGCCTACAACAACATCATCTCCAACTTTGCCAACCAGATGGAGGAGGACATCCACTCCACCATCCTGGTCATCAAGAACTATGACGGGGAGGACCTGGGGCGGCTCCGGGCCAACCTGGCCACCTACGGCATCATCAAGGTCCGCTCCTATGAGGGCTCTGAGGGCGGCGTGGACACCCTCCAGATTGAGGTCAACGCCGAAAACTACAAGGTCCTGCTCTCCCTGCTCAAGGATGCCATCATTGAGAACGCCAGAGGCTATGACGCCAAGGATGACCGCATGAGCGGAAACCCCAACCAGATGAATATACAGAGCATGTACTCTGATATTGACCTGGACGCCAACGGCATTGAAATGGAGTTTCAAGCCTCCATGGAGGAGCTGCTCTGGTTTGTCAACCAACACCTGGCCAACACGGGCCGGGGGAATTTTGAGGGCACGGAGGTCAAGGTCATCTTTGACCGGGATGTCCTCATCAATGAAACTGAGGTCATCAACAACTGCAAGAACTCTGTGGGCATCCTCTCCGATGAAACCATTGTGAAGATGCACCCCTGGGTGAGCGACCCGGAGCAGGAGCTCCAGCGCATCAAGGACGAAAAGGAGGAGGCCATGGCCGACCCCTACCAGGCCGCCTTTATGAAAAACCGGCAGAACGGCGGGGACGGCTCCGGCAACCCTGTGACCGGCCAGGACGGCGGTGACGGCGATGCCCAGGAATAACCTCCAGCGCAATGCGGACTATTGGGCCCAGCGCATGAAAAACATGGAGGACGCCCTGCTGGACCAGTCATATTCCTATGTGGAAAACCTGGATGCCCAATTCCGGGCCGCTGAGGCTGAGATTGAGCGCCAGATGTCCGCATGGTACAGGCGCTTTGCCGCCAACAATGACATCACCCTGGCAGACGCCAAGCGGCTGCTCAACAGTGATGAGCTGGCGGAGTTTCGCTGGACGGTTGAGGACTACATCAAGCATGGCGAGGAAAACGCCCTCACCGGGGCATGGATGAAAGAGCTGGAGAACGCCAGCGCCAGGGTCCACATCTCCCGGCTGGACGCCCTCAAAATCCAGCTCCAGCAGCAGGCGGAGCTCCTCTATTCCAACCAACTTGACTACATAGACCGGGCCGCCCGGCAATCCTACACCGGGAGCTTTTACCACACGGCCTATGAGGTCCAAAAGGGCCTGGGCGTGGGCTGGACCATGCAGGCCGTCAATGAGGGGACCATCACCAAGGTCCTCTCCCGGCCATGGACCACGGACGGCCAGACTTTCCGGGACCGCTGCTGGACCAACAAGCAGAGCCTTGTGAACAGCGTCAACACCCAGCTCACCCAGATGATTATACGGGGAGAGGCTCCAGACCGGGCCATCTCCGCCATTTCCAAGCAGTTTGAGGTGTCCCGCTCCAAAGCGGGCCGCCTGGTGATGACGGAAAGCGCCTATTTCTCCAGCGCCGCTCAAAAGGACTGTTTCAACGCCCTGGGCGTGGAGAAATACAGGATTGTGGCCTCTTTTGACCGGGACACCTGCGGCCTGTGTTCGGCGCTGGACGGCAAGGTGTTCAAGATGTCGGACTACCAGGTGGGGCTCACCGCTCCGCCGTTCCATCCCTGGTGCCGCTGCTGCACCGCCCCCTACTTTGAGGACATGGAGGGCCTGGGGGAGCGCTGGACCCGCAACCCGGACGGCACCACCAAAAAGGTCCCGGCCAACACCACCTTTGCCCAATGGCGGCAGAGTTTTGTGCAGGGCCCAACCCCCGGTTTACAGGTGCCCTCCGGGAGTGGTACAATGGCCGCAAAGGCGGGCTCCCATTTCCAGAATGTCATGCAGGGCTTGCCCACATCCCCCGGCGGTTACACGGACGCCCTGGAGCAACATTATGCGTCCGGCAATCAGACGGCCCAGGCCGCCTTTGAGCGCTATGTCCAGCCTGGCTCCGTGGCGGACGGGGCTTTCTCCGGCACGCCGCATTTTGACAGCCGCATCCAAAAGGTCAAAATGAATTTTGCCAATGACATGACGGACCCCAGAGGCCCGGCAACAACCTTTTTCCATGAACACGGCCATTATATTGATTTTATGTCGTGCGCCGGGAGCGGCTACACATCCATGCAGACGCCGGATTTTGGCAACGCCTTGAGGCAGGACTTTGAGGCCTATGTCAAGGCCACCATGAAAGCCCACGGCACAAAGAGAAAGACGGACGCCTATGCTGTCATCTCCCAGGAGCTCCGTGGGGCGCTGCCCAATGCAATCTCCGATCTGTTCGGCGGGATGTCCCGTAACAAGTGCGCTGGCACATACGGCCATTGGAACACACGCTACTGGACCTACTCTGGGATGCTGGAGAAAGAGGCCTTTGCCCACATGTTTGCCGCTCAATTCGATGCTGACCGCTACGCTTTGATGCAGAAATACTTTCCCACCGCTTTGGCGGAGTTTGAGAAACTGCTGAAAGGGGTGACAACGCCATGATTAAGTATTCCGATGTAACAACCAACCCGGAGCTCCAGGAGGCCGCCACCGCTTATGAGCAGGCCTTTGGGGGCCGCTTTGTGGGGGATGAGCCGGGCCCTGGCCTGGTGTATTTGGACGCCAACGGGACCGCCTACGGCCCCCCAGACGGCTACACCAAAGAGGACCTGCTCACGGCTCTGGAGGGGGGCAAGGACACCATCCCATCTATCTGGACCAATTTGGATGAGCTGGATATTGACCCAGACATCCTCTACTGACCCGATGATGAAAGCATCGTGCTGAAAAGCACGGTGCTTTTTTCATACCCAAATACCGCTGGGCCCCGGCGGAAACCAACAGGGGCGCTGCCATACCGGGACTGGCCGGACACAAGGAAAGCAGATAACAGGAGGTAACGCAACATGAAACTTTTATGGCTCAAGGAAATCATTGGCGATGCCTACACGGAGGACATGGACGCCGCCGCCTGCCAGGCGATTGGCAAGGACTTTGTTGCCCGTGCGGACTTCAACGCCAAAAACACCCGTGTCAAGGAGCTGGAGGCCCAGGTGGGCCAGCTTGAGGAGGCCGCCAAGGGACACGCCAAGCAGCTTGAGGAGCTGAAAAAGTCCGCTGGCGACAATGAGGAGCTGACCCGCAAGATTGGCGAACTGGAGCAGCAGAACAAGGCGGACAAGGCCGCTTATGAGAAAGAGCTGGCCACCATCCGGCTGACTGCCGCCGTGGACGCCGAACTCACCGCCGCCGGAGCCAAGAACAACACCGCTGTCCGGGCTCTCCTGGCCGACTACCTCAAGGACGCCAAGATTGAGGACGGCAAGGTGGTGGCCAAGGTGAACAATGAGAGCATCACCCTGGCCGCCAAAATCGAGGCCATGAAAAAGGACGCCAACACGGACTTTCTCTTTGGGAGCACCGGGGCCAAGCTGACCGGCTGGAAACCCGGCGACCCCGACACCGGGCGGAAACCCGGCGAGGGGAAAAAGCCCTCTGAGATGTCCTATTCCGAGCTGGCGGCTTTCCTGGCCGAAAACCCGGACGCCAAGCTGGAATGAGGTGACAACATGCGAAACATCACAACCCCTGCCAAAGCCGTGTCTTTTGAGGACGCCTTGAGAAATCTGGCGGCCAAGCTGACCGGCAAGCCCGCCGCATCCCTGCCCCGCACCCAGGAGGCCGTGGTGCAGTACATTGCGGACAACATCTCCTCCGTGAAAGAGCTGACGGACGCCCTGGCCAAAGAGCTGGCCATCCGGCTGACCCAGGAGCTTGCGGAGGCCATTGTCCAGGAGGTCATGGACCGCCTGGCCCCTGCGGGCACGGAGGCGGCCCAGGACGGCCCGGCGGATGAGCCGGAGGGCAACGATACCACCGGCACCAAAGAGGCCCCCAAGGGCCGCAAACGCAAGCCCAACACCGACTAATTCTCAGAAAGGAAGATTGAACTATGCCTAACACCAAGTTTGATGCCAAGTCTTTCAACCCCCAGGCTTTCAAGTATGCGGTGGACCGCATCCCCCGCACCCGCCTCAATGAAATGCGGAAGTCCAGAGCGCTGGCGGGCAACCCCGACATCCGGGAGGTTTTCAGCACCCAGGGCGGCACCGGCTATGCCCGCATTGCCATGCGGGGCCTGCTGGACGGCGATGCCGTCAACTATGACGGCCAGACCGACATCACCGCCACCTCCACCAAGACCTTTGAGCAGGGCGTGGTGGTCATTGGCCGGGCCAAGGCCTGGACCGAAAAGGACTTTTCCTTTGACATCACCGGCGGCATTGACTGGATGGACAATGTGGCCCAGCAGGTTTCCGAGTATTGGCAGGACATTGACCAGGACACCATCCTGGCCGTCCTCAAGGGCGTCTTTGCCATGACCGGCGGCCAGAGCGCTGAGTTTGTGGCCAAGCACACCTATGAGGTGGCAGGCAACATGGAGGCCACCACCATGAACAGCGCCACCGCCCAGGCCTGCGGTGACCGCAAGAAGAAGTTTTCTCTTGTGTTCATGCACTCTGTCCCCGCCACCAACCTGGAAAACCTCAACCTGCTCACCGCCCTCAAGTACACCGACAAGGACGGTGTGACCCGTGACCTCACCCTCTACTCCTGGAATGGCAAGATTGTTGTGGTGGATGACGGGATGCCCGCCGAGGACGGCTATTTCCCCGCCGCCTCCACCGATGAGGGGGCGCTCCAGGTCAAGGCCTCCGGCGCTACTGACGGCCAGATCAACCAGGCGGAGGTCACCCCCTACTTTGGGGAGGGCACCCCTGCGGCGGACAGCTATGTGGTCCCCGGCACCCGCTACACCACCTATGTGCTGGGCGAGGGCGCTATCAGCTTTGAGGACATCGGTGCCAAGGTCCCCTATGAAATGGCCCGTGACCCCAAGACGGACGGCGGCGTGGACACCCTCTACACCCGCCAGCGCAAGGTGTTCTCTCCCTTTGGCATCTCCTACGAAAAGAAAAGCCAGACCACTCTCTCCCCCACGGATGCAGAGCTGGCCAACGGTGCCAACTGGTGCCTGGTCCACTCCGGCGAGGAGGAGGAAAACGACCGCTCCTACATCGCCCACAAGGCCATCCCCATTGCCCGCATCCTCTCCAGAGGCTAAGGACATGGAGGGCGTGTATGAGGCCGTGGTGGACCGGCTGGCCATGCTGGGCTACACTGTCACGGACGCTGACGAAACCGGCCTTAAATACACCATCCGCAAGTGTGAGGCGGAGCTTTTGGCGAACATCAACCACCGAAAGCTCCCGCCTCCTCTTTTTTACACCCTTGTGGACATGGTGGCCGGTCATTTCCTGTTTGATAAGAAAGCCGCCGGAGGGCTTGACGGGCTGGAGGGCTTTGACTTCAACGCCCCCGCCAAGAGCATCACGGAGGGGGACATCTCCGTGACCTTTGCCGGGGCCAGTGATGGTGCAAGCAATGCGGAAAGCCGCTTTGACGCCATGCTGGCCCAGCTCATGCACCCGGCAGAGAGCACCCTGGCGGCTTTTCGGAGGCTGAGATGGTAGTCCCCGCCGCCTACAAAAAGGCCATCCAGAGCCTCTGGACCGGCCTGGCCACCATCACCGTGCGGCAGGGTGTGCTCAACCCTGCCAATGGCCGCACGGAGCCGGTGGAGAAAGTGACGGCCTCCGGCCTGCCCTGCCGCATCTCCCACCAGACCGTCAAGACCACCGAGCCCACCGAGGAGGCGGCCCTGGTGGCCCAGACGGTGACGCTCTACATTGACCCGTCCGTGGACATCCCGGAGGGCTCCAAAATCACGGTGACCCAGAACGGCGTCACCCGTGACTATGAGCGGAGCGGCAAGCCTGCCGTTTACACCTGCCACCAGGAGGTCCCCCTGGAGCTGTTCAAGGAGTGGGCCTAATGCGGTGGGGCAATGTCGATTACAAGCAGCTCCAAAAGCTACGGGATAACCTGCAAAAGCTCCAGGACATGGACCTGGACAAATTCTGTGAGGATGTGTCCAAAGAGCTGGCCGCCCGGCTGCTGGCCCTGGTCATCCCCCGCACCCCGGTGGGGCAATACCCCCGGAGCAGCGGGAAAAAGGGCGGCACCCTGCGCCGGGGCTGGACCGCCCGGACCGAGCAGGAGGCGGCGGGCGGCGGGAAAGTAGACCCCGCCGCCTACGCCAACGCCCTGCCGGTTTTCAAGCGGGGGCGGACCTTTTACATCGAGGTCATCAACCCTGTCCACTACGCCAGCTATGTGGAGTTTGGACACCGCACCCGTGGCGGAGGCGGCTGGGTGGCCGGGCAGTATTTCCTCACCCTGTCTGAAAAGGACCTTGAGCGGGTGGCCCCCGCCGTCATTGAGAAAAAGCTGGAGGCGCTGCTGCGGGAGGCTTTCAATGTCTGAAATCAGTTTTAAGAGCATCTATGACGGCGTGAGCCTTGCGCTGCACGCCGCTTTTCCTGCTGTGCAGGTACACGGCGGGAATGTCAAGCAGGGCCTCAACCCTGGGGACCTCAATGTGGTCATGCCCTCCGCCGGGCAGAGCAAACAGGTGGGAGAGCGGTTTCTCCGCACCCCTACCCTGGATGTCATCTACTACCCCAAGGTGGGGGTGGCGGAGTGCTGCGAGGTGGCAGATCAGCTCACCATGCTCCTGCGGGACATCACCACCCCGGAGGGGGACCTCATCCATTGCACCAACTGCGAATGGACCATTGAGGAGGGCGTCCTGCATGTGCTGGTGAGCTATGACCACCACGCCTACATCCCCCAGGAGCCGGTCCTCATGGAAACCCTTGATATTGAAATGGAGGGATAAACATGGCGCAAGCCAAGACCACGAACAGCGAAAAGGCCACCGGGGCCGCTACCTACAAAAAGGAGCAGCTTGTGGCCTCCAAGAGATACGCCAACCGGCGGGACATCATCATGGCCCTGCTGGAGGACGGCAAGGCCTACACCTTGAATGAGGTGGACGGGCTGATTGAGAAGTACATGAAAGGAAAGGTGAAGTGATATGGCGCTGGGAGGCGGCACCTGGCAGACCCAAAACAAGGTCCTGCCCGGTTACTATGTCAATTTCTCCAGTGTGCCCAGGGCGTCCGCTACCCTCTCTGACAGAGGCTATGCGGCAGCGCCTTTTGAGCTGAGCTGGGGCCCGGAGGGTGAGGTTTTCCCCGTCACCTCCGGGGAGTTTCAGAAAAACAGCAAGGTCATTTTCGGCTACGCCTACGACCATCCCAAGATGCTCCCCCTGCGGGAGATTTTCACCCACGCCACCACCGTCTACTGCTACCGCCTGGGCTCCGGGGCCGTCAAGGCCTCCAACACCCTGGCCACGGCCAAGTATGGCGGCGTGAGAGGCAACGACATCACCATTGTGGTGGCCGCCAATGTGGATGATGAGGACCTCTGGGATGTGACCACCTATGTGGACGGCGTGGCCGCCGACACCCAGACCGTGGCCGATGCTGACGAGCTGGTGAGCAATGATTGGGTGGACTTCAAAACGACCGCCACCCTGGAGGCCTCCGCCGGGATGCCTCTGACCAACGGGGCGGACGCCATCACCATCACCGGCGAGGCCCACCAGGCCTTTTTGGACAAGATTGAGCCCTATGCCTACAACGCCCTGTGTTGCCCGGCATCGGACGCCACCACCGTCCGGCTCTATCAGCAGTTTTGCAGCCGGGTCCGTGATGAGGTGGGCAGTAAATTCCAGCTTGTGGCCTGGCAGCCCAGCACGGCGGACTATGAGGGCATCATCGGCGTGTGGAACACCGTGACCCACCCCACCATTGCCAATGTGCCCACCCACTCCCTGGTGTATTGGGTGGCCGGTGCTGAGGCGGGCTGTGCGGTCAACAAGTCCCTCACCAACTTCAAGTATGATGGTGAGCTGACCATCAACACCGACTACACCCAGGCGGAGCTGGAGGCGGCCCTCAAGGCGGGCAAGTTTATCTTCCACAATGTCAACGGTGATGTGCGGGTGCTGGAGGACATCAACACCCTGCTCACCCTGTCCGACACCAAGGGGGAGATTTTCCAGAGCAACCAGACCATCCGGGTGTGTGACCAGATTGCCAATGATGTGGCGGTGCTGTTCGGTCAAAAGTACCTGGGCACCGTACCCAATGACGCCTCTGGCCGCTCCTCCCTGTGGGGGGACATCACCAAGCTCATCCAGCAGCTTGATGACATCCGGGCCGTGGAGAACTTTGACCCGGAAATTGTGACCTGTGAGCAGGGTGACAGCAAGAAAGCCGTTCTCTGCATCGTCAACGGCCTCAATGTGGTCAACGCCATGGCCCAGCTCTACATGAGCGTGATTATCCAGTAAGGGAGGGAAAGGAAAATGTCCAAGCCGACCATGAACACCCAGGACGCTGTAAGCGCCAATTTTGCGGAGTGCTTTGTCACCATTGACGGGACCCGCTACTCTATGCTTATGGCCAAGGAGTTTGAGGGCACGGCATCCGTCAACACCGCTGAGGTTTACAAGCTGGGCGGTGTTGTGGTGGGCCACAAGGCCCAGACCGTTGCCCTGTCTTTCTCCATGACCATCTACAAATGCACGGAGATTTTTGACAAGGTGGTGGAGGACTTCATCAAGACCGGCGTGATGCCCACCTTTGACATCCAGACCTCCAACGATGACCCCGCCACTACCGTGGGCCGGAGCACCAAAATCTACAACAACTGCATCCTGGACGGCGATGTGCTGTTGTCCATGTTCAATGCGGAGGGTGACTTTGTTGAGCAGTCCATTGAGGGCTACTGTGACAGCTTCACCCGGCCCGAACAGTACACCAACCCGACCTACATGTAAGGTCACATAACACACAAGGAGGAAAAAATCCATGAGTAACCTGTCCGCTTTCATGCGTGCCAATGTCGAGCAGATTGAAAACCACAAGTTTGCCGCCTCCCCCCGTATCAAGGGGGAGAACGGCAAGCCCATGGAGTGGGAAATCTGCTGCATCTCCGCCGATGAGTACGCCCGCATCCGCTCCGCCTGCATCCGCCAGGTCCCCGTGCCCGGCAAGAAAGGCCAGTACACCCAGCAGCTTGACACCTACACTTTCCAGGCAAAGGTGGCGGCCCGCTGCACCGTGTTCCCGGACCTCAACAACGCCGCACTCCAGAATGATTGGGGCGTGGCCAAGCCGGAGGAGCTGATTGGCAAGCTGCTCATTGGCGGCGAGTTTGACGATTATGTCACGGAGGTTTTCCAGGTCAACGGTTTCAAGACCGATGATGACATGGTGGCTGAGGCAAAAAACTAATCCTGGACGGTGACCCGGAGGCCAATTTTGCCCATTTCTGCCTGCAAAAGTTTGGCTGGGAGCCGTCCAAGTTTTTAGACCTGCCCGTCAAGGAAAAGGCTTTTGTCATCGCCTCCATCCAAGTGAGGGGCGAGGATGAAAAGAAACGGGAGGCCGAACTGAAAAGCAAGATGAGAAAAGGCAGAGCCAAACGGAAGTAACAGGGGCCCCCGCTGCATGGCGGGGGCCTAATTCTTAAAAGAGGGGGTGAACCCGTGGCAACAATCAGATCTCAGATGGTCCTCAATGACGGTATCAGCGGCGTGCTCAGAAAAATCAACACGGCGCTCAACACCACCCTCAATGCCTTTGAGCAGGTCCAGCGGGCCTCCGGGCGTGCTGTGGACACGGCGCAAATCCAGGCGGCCAGAGCGGCGCTGGTACAGGCCAACCGTGAAGTGGATGAAATGGCGGAGGGCTACCGCCGGGCGGCAGAGCAGGAGGAAATCCTCAACAAGGGCCTCCGCAACGGCACAAATGCTGCGGGCGGCCTGCTGGGCAAGGTCAAAGGCATTGTGGCCACATTGGCCGCCGGAGCCGGTATAAAAGCGCTCCTGGGGCTGTCTGACAAGCTGACCAGCACCACGGCCCGCCTCAATTTCCTTGTGGATGACGGGGGCTCTGTGGAGGCCCTGGAGCAGAAAATCATGGCCTCTGCCCAGAGGTCCCGGTCCGCCTACCTGGACACCGCCTCCGCCATCGCCAGCATGGGCTCCAATGCCGGGCGGGCCTTTAGCAACAATGATGAGCTCATCGGCTTTATGGAGCTCATCAATAAGAGCTTTGTCATTGGCGGCGCTACGGCGGAGGGCCAGGCCGCCGCCATGCTCCAGCTCACCCAGGCCATGGCCGCCGGTGCCCTCCGGGGCGAGGAGCTCAACTCCATCCTGGAGAACGCCCCCGGCATTGCCCGTGCCATTGAGAGCTACATGGGCATTGCGGAGGGCTCCATCAAGCAATATGCGGAGCAGGGCCTCATCACCGCTGAGGTGGTCAAAAACGCCATGTTTGCCTCTGCGGATGAAATCAATGCCAAGTTTGAAAGTATGCCCCTAACCTGGGGCCAGATTGCCACCAAGATGCAAAACACGGCCCTGGCGGCCTTTGACCCTGTGCTCACACGGCTCAACCAGGTGGCAAACAGCGCTCAGTTTAACACGGTCATCAACGGGACCATCAATGGGCTGGCCATGCTGGCCACGGTGGCCACCGGCGTGCTGGACCTCCTCATCAACGGAGCCGCCTTTGTGGTGGACAACTGGAGCTGGATAAGCCCCATCGTCTACGGCCTGGTGGCCGCCTTTATCGCCTACAATGCCGTGGCCCTCATCACCAATGGCATCAACGCCGCCATGGCGCTGGCCGAGGGTGTAAAAGCGGCGGCATTGATGATGAGCACCGGGGCCACCTTTGCCCAGACTGCGGCTCAGTACGGGCTCAATGCGGCCCTGCTGGCCTGTCCCATCACCTGGATTGTGGTGCTGGTCATCGCCCTTGTGGCGGCCATCTACGCCGCCTGTTCGGCCATCGCCAAGTTTACCGGCATCGCCAACAGCGGCTTTGGCGTCATCTGCGGCGGCATCAATGTGGTGGTGCAATTCTTTGTCAACCTGGGCTTGACCATCGCCAACATTGCCCTGGGCATCTGGAACGCCCTGGGGGCCTGTGCTCAAAACATCGGCATTGCGTTCAGCAATGTCATCTCCGGCGTGCAGGCCTGGTTTTACAACCTGCTCTCCACGGCGCTCACCGTGGTGGCCGGTATCTGTGAGGCGCTGAACAAGTTGCCCTTTGTGGAGTTTGACTATTCCGGCATCACCAATGCGGCCAGCGACTACGCCGCCAAGGCGGCGGAGGCCTCTGGCAACATCCAGGACTTTGTGAGTGTAGGGGATGCTTTCAACGAGGGCATGAGCACCTTTGACACCTGGCAGGACGGCTGGGTGGGGGATGCTTTCAACGCTGGAGCCAACTGGGGTGACGGCGTGGCCAGCGGCATCTCTGACGCCGTGGGCGGCCTGTTTGACATGGACCTGGGCGCTGCTACGGACTACGGAGCGGGCGGCCTGGGCACCGGCGGATATGGTGACTTTGCCATGGATGACCTTTTGGGCAACACCGGGCAGACCGCCGCCAACACCGGGGCCGCCGCCGATGCCCTCAGCACCTCCACGGAGGAGCTGGAGTATTTGCGGGACATTGCGGAGCGGGACGCCATCAACCGTTTCACCACGGCGGAGGTCCGCATTGACATGACCGGCATGACCAACCGCATTGAGGGCGGTGCCGATCTGGACGGTGTTATCTCCACCCTCACAGACGGCTTTACAGAGGCCCTGCTGACGGCGGCGGAGGGCGTCCATGCGTAGACCCTGCCCCATGCCGGAAACACGGAGTTTTTTCCAATGGAAAAAAAGGAGGGTGACAAGATGAGTTACACCTGCTATCTGGGCGGGGCCCTTTGGCCCACCCCAGAAAAGCTCCAGGTGAAAATCAAGGGGAAAAACAAAACCCTGGTCCTCTTGAATGAGGGAGAGGTCAATTTCCTGCGGGCCCCCGGCCTCACGGAGCTCACCGTCCCCTTTGACCTGCCCATGCTCACCGGCTCCCGGTCCCCGGACTACTACCTGGGACTGCTGGAGCAGATGAAAGCCAACAAGGAAACCACCCAATTCATGCTGGTGCGGATGTCCCCCTCCGGGGGGATGCTCTTTGACACCAACATCAAGGTGAGCGTGGAGGACTACAACATCACCGAGGACGGCAAAAAGGGCCTGGATGTGGCCGTGGATGTCAACCTCAAGCAATGGCGGGACTACGGCACAAAGACCGTGACCGTGGAGGAGCCCAAGGCAGAGAGCACCACGCCCACCGTGACGGTGGAAAAGGAGCGGGACGCCAGCACGGCCCCCACGGCCAAGACCTACACGGTCAAGGCCGGTGACAGCCTGTGGGCCATCGCCGCCAAGTATTACGGCAACGGGGCCGACTACAACAAGATTTTCAACGCAAACACGGATAAAATCAGCAATCCCAACCTCATCTATGTGGGGCAGGTGCTCACCATCCCATGACCTATGAGCTGCTGATACAACACCAGGGGACCATCATGCTGCCCCCCGTGGTGGAGAATGTAAGCATTGAGTGGGAGCGCCAAGGACAGCCGGGAAAGCTCATTGCCGAGGTGGTCAAGACGCCCGGCCTGAGCTTTCAAGAGGGCGACCCGTGCCGTTTTTCCGTGGACGGCACCCCCGTCTTTTATGGCTTTGTCTTTGAAAAATCCCGCAAGGGCAGCACGGATGACATCATCCAAATCACCGTATATGACCAGCTCTACTACCTCAAAAACAAGGACACCTATGTCTACACCAACAAGACCGCCGCCGATGTGATACGCATGATTGCGGAGGACTTCCAGCTCAATGTGGGGGACCTGGAGGACACCGGCTACACTATCGGGAGCCGTGTGGAGGACAACCAGACTCTCTTTGACATCATCCAGACGGCTTTGGACGAAACCCTCAAGGCCACCTCCCAGATGTATGTGCTCTATGACGATGTGGGCAAGCTGACCCTCAAGAACATCGGCAGCATGAAATTGGGGCTTTTGATTGATGAGGACACGGCTGGGGACTTTGACTATAAAAGCTCCATCGCATCCCAGACCTATGACAAAATCAAGCTCTCCTACGAGAACAAGGACACCGGCAAGCGGGAGATTTTCGTGGCCCAGGACAGCTCCAACATCAACCAATGGGGTGTCCTGCAATACTACGAAAAGCTGGACAGCACCACCAACGCCAAGGCCATGGCGGATGCCCTCCTCAGCCTCTATAACACCAAAACCCGGACCCTCAAGCTCCAAGATGTGCTGGGGGACATCCGGGTGAGGGCCGGGACCCTGCTGGTGGTCATGCTGGGGCTGGGTGACATCAATGTGTCAAACTACCTCATGGTGGAGCAGGTCAAGCACACTTTCAACAATGAGCAGCACCTCATGGAGCTCAAAATGCGAGGTGGTACATTTGTCACTTGACATCAATGAACTGGTGCGGCTGGTCAAGCGGGCCGCCGTGGAGGCCGTCCAGGCAGGCGCTCCCATGAGCGGGGGCTATGGCTATGTGACCTCCACCTCTCCGCTTGAAATCACCGTTGACCAAAAGAAGATATTGACCGAGGCCCAGCTCATCCTCACGGACGCCGTGAGGGATTACACTGTGGAGATGACCACCTTGCCGGAGTTTCACGAAACCGAGGAAACCAGCGGCGGGGCCGGGGATGCCTCTTTTGCGCCCCACAAGCACCGCTACCAGGGCCGGAAAAAGTGGAAAGTCCACAACGCCCTCCAGATGGGTGAAAAGGTCATCCTCCTGCGGTGTGACGGCGGGCAGCAGTACATTGTCCTGGGCAGATGGGAGGCGAGGACCTAATGGCAACTTTACCGACCACGGGGGATGACCTGGACCTCATCACCTTTGCGGTGGAAACCCAGCCCAGCTACACCCACAAGCTGGACATTGACCGCAACCGGGTGAGAGGCATGACGGATGAGCGGGATGCCGTCCTCCAGGCCGTTTACCTCATTCTGAATGTGGAGCGCTACGCTTTCCCCATTTACTCCCGCAACTACGGCTCCGAGCTGTCCGATCTGATAGGCAAGCCCAAAGACTACGCCATGAGCGAGATAAAGCGGCGCATCACGGAGGCCCTGCTCCAGGATGACCGCATCACCTCCCTGGACGGCTGGGAATTTGAAACGGGCAGAAATTGGGTCACGGCCCGGTTTACCGTCCACACCATCTATGGCGATGTGAGCGCCCAAAAGGAGGTTGACATCTGAATGTTTGAAAGCAGGACCTATGAGGCGCTGCTGGCCAGCGCCCTGTCCAGGGTGGCCTCCCCGGTGGACAAGCGGGAGGGCTCCATGGTGATGAACGGCGTGGCCCCGTCCATGGCAGAGCTGGCCCAGCTCTACATTGCGGCGGACTTTGTGCTCCAGGCCACCTACATCATCACGGCCCCCCGTGAGTACCTCATCAAGCGGGCCCATGACCGCAACATGGACCCCTACCCGGCCAGCCCCGCCGTCTATCGGGCGGAGTTTAACATTGAGGTCCCGGTGGGGACCCGTTTCTCCTGCGAGGACCTCAACTTTGTGGTCACCGCCCGCATGGACCCGGAGGAGGACACGGAAACCGGCCTCAGCCACCAGGTCACCTGTGAAACCCCAGGAGCGGCGGCCAACAACTACGGCGGCACGCTCATCCCGGTGGAGTATGTGCAGGGGCTCACCCATGCGGAGCTGGTGGAGCTGCTCATCCCCGGCGATGATGAGGAGGAAACGGAGGCTTTCCGCCAGCGGGTGCTGGACAGTTTCCAGTCCCAGGCCTTTGGCGGCAACCAGGCCGACTACCGGGAGAAAGTGCTGGCCATGCCCGGCGTGGGGGACCTCAAAATCCACCCCGTCTGGAATGGCGACATTTCCCCGGCCAGCCTCATCCCGGATGAGGCCGTGGAAAGCTGGTACACCAGCACCATCTCCACGGTGAGCGGCTCCGTGGCCACCTGGCTCACGGCAGTCTACACGGCGGCCAAAGAGAAAAAGCTCACGGTGGGCGGCACGGTCAAGCTGGTCATCATGGCCTCTGACTACAAAGCCCCCACGCCCACCCTGCTGGAGGAAATCCAGACGGCCATTGACCCGGAGCAGAACGCCGGGGAGGGCCTGGGCCTGGCCCCCATCGGCCATGTGGTCCATGTGACCGGCGTGACGCCGGAGGAGGTGGACATTGCCCTCCACCTCACCTATGCCTCCGGGTGGGATTGGGATGCCGTCAAGAGCTATGTAGAGGCCGTCATTGACGCCTACTTTGTGGAGCTGTCCCAGGATTGGGCCAGCTCTGATTTTTTGACCGTCCGCATTTCCCAGATTGAAAGCCGCATCCTCTCCGAGTGCTCCAACATGATAACGGACATTGGCGGCACCAAAATCAACGGGCAGGAGAACAACCTGGCCCTGGGCCCGGACAGCATCCCCGCCAGAGGGGAGGTCACCGATGGATAGACACCTTTTGAACTACCTGCCCCCGGTGCTCCGGGAGGTGCTGGAGTTTCAAGTCATCAACGGGGCCAATGAGCCGGAAATCTCCCTTGCATGGGACGCCATCACCAGGGTGCTGGCCAACCAATTCCTTGAGGACGCCGATGAGGACGGCGTGGCCGTGTGGGAGCAAGAGCTGCGGCTCTTTCCAAAGGACACGGACACCCTGGAGGCCCGCAAGGCCCGCATCAAGGCCAAGTGGAATTTGGAATTGCCCTACACCCTGCGCTGGCTGAAAAACTGGCTGGCGGGCCTGTGCGGCCCGGACGGCCACTCTGTTTCTCTCCAGGACTACACCCTGGACATCCAGCTTGACTACACGGTCCTGCCGGAGGCGGACCGGCTGGCGGGGGAAATCCTTGACATGCTGCTGACGGTCCGCCCGGAGAACATCCACATTTTGATGACCGCCCTTTTGCAGTCTACCGGCGGCGTCCGGCTGGGGGCCTACACGGAGCGCTCCCTGCACATGGACCTGTGGCCCCTGCTGACCAATGAGCTGGAGAGCACCGGCGGCGTCATCGGAGCCGGGCCTCTGGAGTATCGTGCAACCCTTGAAATTTATCCATACGAACAGGAGGAAAGCGGAAATGCCTGACCAGGAAAGAAAGTACGGCACCAGGATAACCACGGCGGGGTCCACCCTCATCACCAACTGCATTTTGGCGGGGACCAAGCTGAAAATCACCCAGGCCGCCGCCGGTGACGGCGGGGGCAGCTACTACCTGCCCAGCACGGAACAGACGGAGCTTGTGAGGGAGCTGTGGCGGGGGCCCATCGTGTCCGCCGAGCAAAACGCCTCTGTCCCCAACATGATGGATGTGAAAATCATCATTGATGACAGTGTGGGCAACTTCATTGTCCGTGAAATGGGCCTCTTTGATGAGGACGGCACCCTCATTGCCATCTGCAACACCCCGGACACGGAAAAGGTGGCCATCTCCACCGGCGTGGACGGGCGGCTCACCATGCTCATGCACATTGTTGTGGTGGACAGCTCCGTGCTGGAGTTTACCATCACCCCGTCCCTGGACACGGTGAGCCCGGAGGACCTGGAGGAGGCCATTGCAGAACACAACACGGACCCGGCCAGCCACCCGGACATCCGGCAGGACATCACGGACGCCGTGGATGACCACAACACCGATGAAACCTCCCACCCGGACATCCGTGTGGACCTCAGCGGCCTGGACAGCCGCCTCTCCGTACTGGAGCTGAAATATGGCACCAATGTCACCGGCAACAGCTTTGAGGTGACCTTTGGGACCCTCACCGGCGTGGTGGTCACCGGCGTCTGGAATGAAACCTATGCGAGGATTGAGTTTTAATGCCAAGCTATGACATCATCCCTCTTGCCTCCGATCTGCTGGACTACACCATCCAGCGGGTCAAGCAGAAAGAGGCAGAATACAAGCCGGTCAAGGCCTACATCATGGTGGGTGACCAGCTTGTGGAAAAGCTCCTCTATGACAAGGTGAAAGATGACGGAAAGCCTCACTTTCCCAAAAGCCAGACTTTCCACCTGTGCGCCGAGCTCCAGGACTGCGCCGTCCGCATCCTCAAGGGCTGTGAGGCCGCCAATGGCCGCTACTTTGAAACCGAGTATGAGGAGCGGCTCAAGGACCTGGACGGCGTGCTCATCGAGTGCCAGACCATGGAGCAGCTCATCAACCTCAGCTATGGCCGCAAGTACATCACCGGCGACCAATGCCACTATTGGGCGGAGCTGGTGCGCCCGGTCCGTCAAAAGGCTTTCAACTGGAGGAAATCAGACGGCAACCGTGCCGCCGCCCTCCGGGAGGCCAAGGCGGCCCAGGAGCTTGCCAAGATGGGGCAAATGGCCCTGCAAATTGCGGAGGCCCTGCGGCCTCAGTAAACGGATACAACGGCCACCAAGGCCGTGTATTTGGGTGTGACCTGTTTATTTACCTCTACCTCCCCGAACACGAACAACACCAACAACGCCGTCTATCTGAACTCCAACGGCAATGTCAACAACAACAACTGCAACAACTCCAACGGGTCCCGCCCCGCTCTGATGGTAAGGTCCGACCGAGTAGGCCCAAAGCCGAAAGCAGCGCCATCCATCACATCAAAGGAGGTCACATCCAGCCTTGACACCAAGGCAAATACATTGCGCCGATGCACTCCACCGCACACCGAGGCGGCGGGGTGCTGCTGGTCCTGTCCCTGCGGCACCTACACGGCGCACAAGGAGAGGGAGGCCTGCCGCCGGGATGACAGGGGGCCGCCCGCATGTTTACAGGGGTGCAAAGACCCGTGCTGAAATTCTCTGAGATATGCACCTTTTCGGTGCTCTACAAAGCCTACCTTGCGGCCAGACGGGGCAAGCGCTCCAGGGCCGCCACCGCCAATTATGAGGTCCACCTGCTGGCCAACATCGTCAACCTTGTCTACATCCTGCAAACCAAAATCTACCGGCCCGGACTGTTCCGTGTGTTCTATGTCTACGAGCCCAAAAAGAGATTGGTGCAGGCCCCGGCCTTTGTTGACAAAGTGGTCCAGCACGCATTGGTGGACAACCTCATCTATGAGCGCATCACCAACAGTTTCATCCTGGATAACTACGCATCCCAGAAAGGCAAAGGGCTCCACTTCGGCCTGGACCGGCTGCGTGGATTTTTCACGGAATACTGGAACAAATACCGCACGGCGGAGGGCTGGGTCCTCAAGGCAGATGTGCGGCATTTCTTTGCGTCCATTGACCACGACAAGCTCAAGGAAAAGCTCAAAAAGCTGGACCTTGAGCCCATCGTTTTTGACCTGCTGTGTACCTACATAGACAGCACGGACGGCCTGCCGCTGGGCTACCAGACCAGCCAGCTTTTTGCCCTGCTGTTCCTGGATGAGTTTGACCACTTCGTCAAGGAAAAGCTCCGCATCCGCTGGTATGGCAGGTACATGGATGACTTTTTCCTCATCCACCCGGACAAGGACTATTTGCAATTCTGCCTCAAGGAAATCCGGGCCTTTATGGCCAGCCTGGGGCTGGAGCTCAATGAGAAAACCCAGATTTTCCCCATCCGCAACGGGATTGATTTTCTGGGCTTTCACACCTATCTGACCGAGGAGGGCAAGGTCATCCGCAAGCTGCGGCACAGCAGCATCAAGCGTATGCGCTCCAAGCTCCGCCGGTGGGAGCAGGACTATCCGGCGGGCCTTGTGACCCGTGAGAAAATCCTGCAAAGCTGGCAGGCCTGGGACGCCCACGCCGCTCACGGCAACACCTGGTCCCTGCGCCAGCAGGTGCGGGACCGTGTGCAAAACATTCTAAAGGAGGAAATCTAATGGCCACAACTACCCTGGGCAACAAGTCCACCGGCAGCATTATCAAGCTGAAAGAAAACGGCACGCTGGTGGACTTCTATGTTGCCAAGCACGACTATGAAAGCGGCCTCAACGGGGCCGGGAGGACGCTGGTGGTCCGCAAGGACTGCTATGACAACCGGGTGTGGGACAACGGCAATGTGAACGCCTACGCCAGCAGCGACCTGGATAGCTGGTTTAACAGCACCTACAAAAACATGCTGGACGCTGACATCCGCTCCCTCATCGGCACCACCAAAATCCGCTACACCCCCGGCAACGGCAACTGGACGGTGGGCACCCTGGAGCGGGCTGTTTTCGCTCTGTCTGCCACTGAGCTGGGCCAGTCTGCAAGCTGGTTTAATGTGGAGGGCTCCGCCCTGCCCATTGCCAACACGCTCAAAGTTGCCTATCTGAACGGGAACGCCAACACCCAATGGACCCGCTCCCCGGGCACGAACTACACCAGCATCGCCGTCTTTCTGCTCTCCCACGGCGATGTCTACTACGGCCTCTGCAGCGTCTCCTTCGGGTCCCGCCCCGCTTTCACTCTCCCCTCCTCCCTCTATGTGAGCGATGACGGCTCTGTGTTTCAGAACACCGCCCCCTCTACGCCCGCCAGCATCTCCGTCCCCAGCAGTATTGACGGCGGCAGCACCATCACCGTGAGCTGGGGCACCTCCACGGATGCAGAGGGCAACCTTGAGGGCTACATTGTCGAGCGCCAGGTGGACGGCGGCTCCTGGTCCCAAATCTACCAGGGCACCGCCACCAGCACCACCAACACCGTGGCCTTTGGCACCAACACCGTGGCCTACCGGGTCAAGGCCTATGACGCCGCCGGACTTGAGAGCGGCTGGAAAACCAGCAGCACGGTGACGGTGACCAACAACCGGGCCCCCGGCGCTCCCGGCAGTCTGACCGTCCCCGCCGTTGTCCGTGGCGGCAGTAACCTGGCCATCTCCTGGACCGCCGCCTCTGACAGTGACGGCAACCTCAGCGGCTATGAGCTGGAGCGGCAGGTGGACGGCGGCTCCTGGACACAAATCTATAAGGGCTCCGCCCTGGCCTACACCGACACCATCACCGCCGGGTGGAACACTGTGGCCTACCGTGTGCGCTCCTATGACAGCTACAACGCCACCAGCACCTATGTGACCAGCGAAACCCGAACGGTGGACAACAACGCCATCCCGGTCATCACCAGCTCCACGACCTCCGGCACCGATCTGGGGACCAAGGAGGACGGCTTTGACCTGACCTACACCGTGACCGATGCCGACAATGACACGGTGACGGTGAAAGAGTACCTGGACGATGTACTCAAGCGGACCTACACCGCCACCTTGGGGCAGAGCAACACGGTCCAGTGTGTCACCGCCGCCAACTGGCAGAAAGTCCTCAACGGGGCCCACACCATCAAGGTGGTGGCCAATGACACCAAGGCGGACAGCGCCCCCTACACCGTGACCTTTACCAAGGCCGTCTATGAGGCCTCCATCACTTTGGCGGAGCCCATGGACGCCGATGACGCCATCACGGTCATGGTGCTCAATGTGCTGGGCTCTATCCCGGCGGATGCTGACCTGGAGGTCCTGGTGACCAACAACGCCAACGACACGGAGCCCGTCTGGGAGGACGCCACCCAGGATGTGAAGAACGGCAACAACCATGTTTTCACCAACCAGACCGCCACCAACGGCTTTGCCTTTAACTTCAAGGTCAATGTGGGCCGGGGGACCAGCAACACCGGCGGCTACATCACCAGCATTGGAGGTGCTTTTCAGTAATGGCAGTTAAGAAAAAGACCACCAGCCTCAAAGCGCTGCATGAGGCCCAGCTCTACGCACAGCAGCAGCGGGACGCCGCCGCCATCGCCTTTGTGGTGCTGGCGGAGGCCGGGACTATTGACGCCGTGACCGCCTCTGAGCAATCCCTGCTCTTTGCGGAATGGGCGGCCAATGTCAACTACACGGTGGGCCAGCTCCGGCAGTACGGCGGCAAGCTCTACCGCTGTGTGCAGGCCCACACCTCCCAGACCGGCTGGGAGCCGCCCAACGCCGCCTCCCTCTGGTCCATCACCAGCGACCCGGCGGAGGAATGGCCGGAGTGGTCCCAGCCTTTGGGAGCCCATGACGCCTATGCCGCCGGGGCCAAGGTGAGCCACAACGGCAAGCATTGGACCTCCGATCTGGACGGCAATGTGTGGGAGCCCGGCGTCTATGGCTGGACCGAGGCCAACGAGTAAGGGAGGGCGGAGCCAATGGTTATTGAGCTTTCCGTGGGGGGCCTGCTCACCCTGCTGGGCATCCCCACGGCCATCACCTCCCTGGGGCTTTGGCTGCTCCAGCGGCGTATCAGCAAGCGGGAGGCCGTCCAGGATGCACGGGAGGCCGCCCGTGAGCAAAATGAGGTCCTGCTGATACAGAACACCAGGGCGGCCCTGGCGCTGGCTGAGGCCACCGCCGTGGCCGTCCAGCGCATCCCGGATGCACATTGCAACGGGGACATGCACGCCGCCCTTGAATACGCCCGCAAAGTCAAACATGCCCAAAAGGATTTTTTGACCGAGCAAGGCGTCAAGGCCATTTATTGAGGCCCGCCATGCGGCTGTTTTTCCTTGCCCTGCTGGGCATGGTGGAAATCCTCTGGCGGGACTGGAGAGGAGGGCATGAAAAATAGACACCTCAAAAAAGCTACTCTGGGCCCATGTGACCATTTCCGTCCTGCTGTGCGTGGCCACTATCGTCACCAACTACCTGGGCTTTGATGTCACGGCCCTGGCGGGCCTGGCCGGGGCCTCCCTTTTGACCAACGGGGCCTGGGGCGGTTTCTATTTCTGGAAAGCCAAAAACGAAAACCGGGCCAAATATGCCCAGCGGTTTCTCAAGCAGTTTGCGGACAAATACGGGGCGGATGTCGCTGTCCGTGTGGCGGAAATCGTGCTGAAAGACTGAGTAAAGGAGCGTTTTCAATGAGTAAAATGACCGCCAAGGCCTTTGTGGACAAGGCCGTGGACATCGCCAAGAACTACAAGACCTTGTATGTGATGGGGTGCTTTGGGGCCCCCCTCACCGGCTCCAATGTGAGCCGCTACTGCAACAACCACTCCTACAACAAGAACGCCACCCGCACCGCCATGATTAAGGCGGCGGCCAACCAGAGCCCGCCTGTTTTCGGCTTTGACTGCGTGTGCCTCATCAAGGGCATCCTCTGGGGCTGGGACGGGGACGCCTCTCGGACCTACGGCGGGGCGGGCTACGCCATCAACGGGGTGCCGGACATCGGCGCTGATACCATGATTACCAAATGCACCGGGGTAAGCACCACCGGCTGGGATGATATGGTCATCGGTGAGGCCGTCTGGATGTCTGGGCACATCGGCATCTACATCGGGGACGGCCTGGCGGTGGAGTGCAGCCCCAAGTGGGAGAACAAGGTGCAAATCACCGCCGTGGGCAACATCGGCTCCAAGGCGGGCTACAACACCCGCCGGTGGACCAAGCACGGCAAGCTGCCCTATGTGGACTACACCGGGGCCTCTACCGGCGGCGGGTCCCAGGGCACCACCCAGCCCAGCAAGCCCTCTGAGGGCACCGTGGGGGCCTGCGTGGGCGACACCGTGACCTTTACCGGCAACAAGCATTATGTGAGCTCCAACGCCCTCAACGGCTCCGCCTGCAAGCCTGGCAAGGCCAAGGTCACCGCCATGGCCGGGAACGCCAAGCATCCCTACCACCTCATCAAGGTGCCCGGCGGCGGCTCCACCGTCTACGGCTGGGTGGACGCCGCTGACATCCAGGTGGAGGGCGGCATCACCGTGGGCTCCAAGGTCAAGGTCAACAAGGGGGCCAAGACCTACACCGGCGGCGGCCTGGCCTCTTTCGTCTACACCAACACCTACACCGTCATCCAGGTGGATGGTGACCGGGTGGTCATCGGCCAGAATGGCGTGGTGACCGCCGCCGTCAACAGCAAGGACCTCACCCTTGTGGGGTAACATAGAAAAGGGAGGATAAAATCATGGAAAGCATTTTTGACTGGTCCGTCATTCTCAGCATCGTGGGCGTCCTGGTGATTGTCACCAACATTGTGGTGCAGGTGCTCAAAAAGCTCACCTGGGACAAGCTGCCCACCAACATCCTGGCGGTGCTCATCGCCATGGCCCTCACCCTGGCGGCCTTTTTCGCCTACTGTGAAATCAAGGGCGTGGCCATCGTCTGGTACACGGTGGTGGGCGCTGTGGTCCTGGGCTTTTTCGTGGCATACGCCGCCATGTTTGGCTTTGATAAACTGAAAGAGGCCATTGCCCAGCTTGACCAGAAAAAGACCGAATGACGCAAGAGAGCCGGAGAGGGTCACACCTCTCCGGCTCTTTTTTTATGCTCTTTTACAGGGTGTAGTCCTGGGTGGCCGCTCCGATCTGGGCGGCCAGCTCCCGGAGGACGCTGCCGGTTTTGGGCTCTGTGTACCAGAGCGCCAGCATCCGCTCCCCCTCCTGGGTGGTGTAGTGGAATACGGCAAACCACTTGACCGCCTTGCCATAGGCCGTGGTGGCCGCCGTGCCGTGATACCGGGCCATGAAATTGCGCTCCGGCATCATCTCCAGGCCTGTCACCTTTTTCAGCGGGAGGGTGGCCGCCGGGCCGTTTGTCTGCCGGAACACCAGCCCCGCATCCGTCCGCTCCATGAAACAGGGGCCGTCCTGGGAAAAGCCCCGCAAGCCCTCATAGTGCATCATGCGGGCCCCCGCCGGGAGGTCCTTTTTCTTTCTGCCAAACATTTCAATGCCCTCCTGTTCAAGCGGCCCGCACCCAATACTTGAGGAGCTGGATGTATTCCTCAAGCGGGCGGTTTTCCGCCACCTCTGCGTTGTAAAGGCTGGTCATGTACTGCATCCATGTTTTCCGGCCCTGCAACTTGATTTTACCTAAATAGCCGTGTCGAGAACGCACGGAAAGCGCCTTGTCTGCCATGCGGGTGATATGCACCGCCGGGCTCTTTCTGGCCGCCACCAGGGCGGCCTCAAGCGCATCAAGGAAACGCTTTTCATCCTCCGTGAACAATGGCACCGCCTCCTTTGCACCTCCATTGTACGGTTTCACCGCCACTGTGTCAAGTATTGGAGCCTAAAGCGACAATGACAAGTCAAATGGGCACACTATAATTTACATTGTGGAGGTGATGCTGGTGATAGCAGAACGAATAAAAGAACTCCGGCAGGCACGGGGCTGGACCCAAGCAGACCTTGCCCGGCGGCTGAGTATAACCAGGAACGGCGTCAACTCCTGGGAGCAGGGACTTTCTACACCGTCCCCGGCGTCCCTGGTGGACCTGGCCCGGCTGTTCTCTGTGTCCACGGACTACCTGCTGGGCGTGGAGCCCTTGAACACCGTGAATGTGACCGGCCTGGATGAGCGGGATGTGGCCATCCTTGCGGAGCTGGCGGACCGGCTGAGGCAGCACAAGGCCGATGAATAAACAGAGGCCCGGAACAATCCGGGCCTTAAATTTTTTCTTGACATACTACACCAAAAGGTGTATGATATAAGCGTAACGGAGGTGAGCTTGATGGACGCCAAGAAAAACAGCAAACTGCAAAATGCCCGCCTGGCCGCCGGGCTCTCCCAATCCCAACTGGCCAGCGCCGCCGGGCTCAATGTGCGGATGCTCCAGTATTATGAGCAGGGAGCCAAGGACCTCAACGGAGCCAAACTGGCCACGCTCTTGAAACTCTGTCTTGCCCTTGACTGCAAGCTGGGGGACATCTTGACGGATGAGGAAACGGTCAAGCTGCTGGAGCAGTACACGGCGGCATAAACGGCAGATCGGAGCGGGGCGGAAACGCCCCGCTTTTCTTATTTCTGGAGGTGCAGCATGAACCACAAGGACGCCAAGCATTTCACCTGGGACCAACGCTTGACCCTGGAGCGGATGCTCAAAAAAGGATTTACCAAGGCCGCCATTGCCAGCGCTCTGGGCAAATGTGAGCGGTCCATCTACTATGAAATCAACCGGGGCCTCTGTGTCCAGCAGACCTCCGAATATGAGTTTATTGAGGTTTACTGCCCGGAGGTGGCGGAGCGGAAATACAGGGACTTTCTCAAGGACAAGGGCCGGGACCTCAAGATTGGCAAGGACCACGCCCTGGCCCGGCGGCTGGAGGAGCTGGTCATGGTCCAGGGCTTTGCCCCCGGAGCCGCCCTTGCGGAAATCCGAAACAACGGGGAAGTCTATGACACCGTGATATGTGAGAACACGCTCTATAATTACATCTACCGTGGGGATGTGTTCCTCCACCTCACCCCGGAGCACCTGCACAACAAGGGCCGCCGCCACTACGCCGCCAAGAGCAAGCGGCAGGCCGCCCGGAGCTCCAACGGCAAGAGCATTGAAAACCGCCCCCAGGAGGTCAAGGGCCGGGGCAGTTTTGGGCATTGGGAGATGGACAGTATCATGGGGTGCAAGGGCTCCAAAAAAGCCCTCCTGGTCCTCACCGAGCGCCGGACCCGTATGGGCATTGTGATGCTCCTGGAGGACCACACGGCGGCCAGCGTGGTCAAGGCCATCAACAGCCTGGAGCGCCGTTTTGGCAAGCTATTCTATAAACTGTTCAAGAGCATCACGGTGGACAATGGCTGTGAGTTTCAAGACTTCGAGGGCATCGAGGCCGCCCACCGGCGCAAGGGCAAGCGGACCATTGTGTTTTTCTGCCACCCATACAGCGCCTTTGAGCGGGGGTCCAATGAGAACATGAACAGACTGATTAGACGGTTTTTCCCCAAGGGCACCAGCTTTGACACCGTAAAGCCGGAGGAGGTGAGGGCGGCAGAGAGGTGGGTGAACAACTACCCCCGCAAGCTGCTGGGGTGGAAATCGGCGGCCATGCTCTTTGAGAAAGAGCTCCTGTCCGCTTGACGGCGCATAAAGCAAGCCAGCCGAATGGGCTTGACCCCATCCGGCTGGCTTGCCATGTTGTTTTGTTGTGAAATCGCCCAATAAGGGCGCTTTTTATTTGTGCTGATTGCCGTTTTTTCTTGGCTTATGCAAATTTCTCTTGACTTTTAGCGAAAACACGCCACTTTCAGAAGAATATAAGAAAATACATCCCAAATTTTAGTAAAAAGATAGAGGGGCGGACAGTGCCAGCCCTCTTGACAAGGTGGATGATATCGGAAGGCGCATCAGGAGTTCTGATTTCCCAGTGCAGCCTTCAATTCAAGAATTCTCTTTCGGATTTCCTCGATTACAACTTTGAACTCCTCATCGCTTTTTCCGTGTCGATACCGTACAGCTCTTTGATCAGGCGCACGGCATCCCGTTTGCAGCATCTCGGCCCATTGATGGTTCCCAGTTCTCCGATTGCTTTTGAGGTGAACTGCATATAATTTCTCCATGTGCCGTCGGTTGACAATGGCCCTGTTCCGTCAATGATGGAAAGTGCCGCACCGATTAGGTCAAGCGTAAATGCGAAGAAAGAAAATCCCTTGAACCATACCCCACACCGCGCTATAATGAGGATAATAAAAGGCGTTGTAAATCGTAGTTTCCAAGGAGGTCAAAGAGTGTGCGAACCACGATGTATATCTCCATTGTTTCCGGTGGAAAAAAGCTTTTGCTGAACCGGGAGCGTATCCTGTATGTTCTGATGGTCGGGCGGAACGCCGAGATCCATCTGTCGGATAAAACTGTCTATGAGACGCGAAAAAGCCTCTCTGAGCTGGAAGAGAAGCTGGGCGATAGCTTTCTGGAAATCCACAGAGGCTGCATCGTTGCCACTATGGCGATCCACAGCATCACGGATAAAGTGTACCTCAGCAACGGTGAGGTACTGATCTATACTCTGCGAAAGAAAAAGCAGATTATCCAGCAGCTTGAGGAAAAGCAGCGTGCTTACATTGAAAAAATCTCTCGTAGCAAAAATCCCACCACGGAAGAGGAATACCGCAGCTACTACAAAAGCTTTGAAAAGCTCCCGTTTGCCTTCACTGACATTGAGATGATCTTCGACGTGGAGCATCATGCGGTGGATTGGCTCTTCCGCTATGGAAATCAAGCGCTGGCAGAGCTGGAAAAAATGCCGCTGGAGCAGTTGCTGGAACACTCCTTCGGTACGCTGTTCAGAAATATGGACTCCAAATGGTTGCGTGCCTATGAGCGTGCAACGCTCTACGGTGAAACCATTGAGATCATTAATTATAGCCCGGAAATTGATACCTACCTGAAGGTCATCTGCTTCCCGACCTTTCCGGGGCATTGCGGCTGCATTCTGTTCGATATCTCGAAAATCAAGTTTATCCGCAACAGCTCGGATGCTGAAAAAGCTCTGATGCTCTACTTCGGAAAGATGCCGGAGTAAAATATTCGTCCTGTAATTCAAAGGGTTGTTACAAAAACCTCGCTGTCAACGCTTCATCTCTTTGCCAAAGACTCGCCTACTAGGAGAGCTGGCCAGCAGAGCGAGACGGAGAGATCGTTTTGTAATAGCCCTTTTTGTGTTCATACTAGAAAAGCACCTGTCGATTTGCACCTGTTTTTGGTCGATTCACACCAACAATATTGCTTTTGTTGAAATATTTGGTAAGATTTGATAAGAGATATCCACTGTGACAGATCTATATAGGAGAATTGCTATGTTAAAGATAACAAGACGAAATTTCCTCTCTCTTTCTGCTGCCAGTGCAACGGTTCTTGGTACGTCCCTTTTGCCGATGCAAAAAGCCAATGCCTGCTTTTTGACCGGAGACAGCGCTGACCTGTTGGAAGAAGCATTTCTGTATGCGTTCCCACTGGTCATTATGGATGCAACCAAGACACTTTCGACCAACACCGTGACCGCAGGGAACGGCAGGGCACCGATCAATCAGTTCAGCCACGCGAAAAAGCTGGCAGATGCGAGCTTCCGCACCGTCGTTACGCCCAATGTGGACACGGTCTACACGCAGGCTTGGCTGGATCTTTTCGATGAGCCGATGATTTATGTTGTCCCTGAGACCGACCGTTTCTTCAATGTTCAGGTGCTGGACGCATGGACAAACACCGCTGCGGTTCTGGAAGAGCCGGGTACGTATGCCATTGCCCGTTCCGGTTGGCAGGGGATTCTGCCGGAAAACGTTCGGAAAGTGGAAGTTCCCACTACGATGGTCTGGACAATCGCCCGTATCGTGCTTTCCGGGGAAGAGGATCTGCCGAATGTGTACGATATCCAAAACCAGATGCAGCTGATGCCGCTGTCGGCGTATTTGTCGGGCAGCTACACCGCCCCGAATGGTACATACCTGCCGGAAAATGATTTCGTCCCCGTGACCAAAGTGACCTCGATGACACCGTTGGAATTCTTCAACACGGCAAATGAACTAATGGAGAAAAATCCGCCGTCTGCGGCAGACGCACCGCTGATGGAACGGCTTGCGGAAAGGCACATCGGACCGGGAATGACCTTCCACGAAGATGACCTCGGCATTGGCGGAAATCTGCGCTGGAAGCTCATGCTCCTTCAGCTGAAGGGGATGCTGCAGAAGCAGGCGTTGAACTATGCTAAGAAGCTAGGTCTGTGGACTTACTACGGCGACCCCATCGGCGATTTTGGCACAGAATATACCTACCGGACGATGGTTGCGCTGGTCGGTCTGGGCGCAAATACCACGGACGTGGCAATCTATCCCAAGACCAGCGTGGACAGCGCGGGGAATACCCTCACCGGAAAAAAGACCTACACCCTGCATTTCGGCAGCTTCCCCCCGACGGTGGGAACGGGCTTCTGGTCGGTAACTGCCTATGGCGAGGACGATTTCCTCATCGACAACCCCATCAACCGCTACTGCATCAACGACCGTTCGAGCCTAAAATACAACGCCGACGGTTCGATAGATATCATCCTTTCCCACGATGCCCCGGCAGATACCACAAACTGGCTTCCCGTTACGGACGAAGAGTTCCATCTGTTCCTGCGGATCTATAAGCCGGATTGGGACAAGTTGAACGACTGGCAGGCGCCTACGATCTATGTGAAATAATAAGGAGGAATCCCCATGAAGATGACGCGCAGAAACTTCCTTGCCGGCTCTGCTGCCGCAATGCTGGCGTGCGGTGTCTCCCTGTCCGCCCATGCTGCGGAAAGCACCACGGAAAACGGCCTGAATTTCATCTCGGATATTTTCAAGGACCCCACCCAGCCCGGGGAGACGAAAGAAGCAACGGCCATCACGGCAGAAACCAATGCCGAATGGTATGGAAAGCTGGATTTCACGAATCGGCAGGAATTCTCCAACGCAGAGCGCGGATTGCTGGACAATGCTGAAGGAACGATCGTCTACAACGAGGACGGAACGACTGCGTGGGATCTGACAAGCTATGGTGACCTGAGCGTAGATGCACCGGACACGGCAAATCCCAGTCTGTGGCGGAATACCCAGCTCAACGCAAAAGCCGGTCTGTTTGAAGTCTGTGACGGCATCTATCAGGTACGTGGATTCGATATGTCCAATGCGACCTTCATTCGCACGAATAACGGCTGGATCATCTTTGACGTCCTGATGTGCAAGCAGAACATGAAAGCTGCACGGGAACTGATGGAAAAGCGGTTCGGTACGCTGGATGTCAAGGCTGTCATGTACAGCCACTCCCATGTAGACCACTTTGGCGGCGTGGAAGGCGCGATTGACCGCACCAAAGTGGCAGATTCCAGCCTGTCAATCAAGGCTCAGCTGGCGTCCGGCAAGATCCCTGTTCTTGCACCGGAAGGTTTTTTGAAGCACGCCATCAGTGAGAACGTCTATGCCGGCATCGCCATGGCACGCCGGGCGCAGTACCAGTATGGTACAGTGTTGAACAAGGGCGAAAAAGGCGGACTCTCGATCGGTATCGGTATGGGACAGTCCACCGGTACGGTGTCGCTAATTGCTCCTACGTTTGAAATCACCGCAGATACGCCCAAGCTGACCATTGACGGCTTGGAGATCGAGTTCCAGCTGACTCCCGGCACGGAAGCCCCATCGGAAATGAACGCCTACTTCCCGAAATACCGCGCCCTTTGGATGGCCGAAAACTGCACCGGTACGCTGCACAACCTCTACACCCTGCGTGGCGCACAGGTGCGCGATGCCAACGATTGGGCGAAGTACATCATCGAAGCAGACCAGCGCTTTTGCAACAAGACCGACGTGGTGTTCCAGAGCCACAACTGGCCGCACTGGGGCGATGAGATCCACGATTATCTGCTGAACACTGCCGCAATTTACAAATTCACCCACGACCAGACCCTGCATTACATGAACCAGGGGTATACCTCCACCGAGATCGCCGCAATGATCAAGCTGCCGGCTACATTGGAAAAAGTGTGGTATACGCGCCCGTATTACGGTACATTGTCGCATAACTCCAAGGCAGTCTACCAGAAATATCTGGGCTGGTACGATGCAAACCCGGTCAACCTGAACCCGCTCCCTCCCAGCGATGCCGCCAAGAAGCTGGTGGAATATCTTGGCAGTACGGAGCTGGTGCTCTGCAAGGCGAAAAAGGACTATGCAAAGGGCGAATATCAGTGGGTGGCGCAGATCACCAAGGAACTGGTCTTTGCAGACCCGTCCAACCAGAAGGCACGCAACCTGTGCGCCGATGCGCTGGAGCAGTTGGGTTATCAGGCAGAATCCGGTGCATGGCGCAACGCCTACCTGATGGGCGCAGCCGAACTGCGCAAGGGCAACCTGTCCTCGCTTGCGCGCTCCGCCGAGGGCTTGGCAGCATCCATGAAGGAAATGACCGTTTCCATGCTGCTGGATTACATCGCCATCCTGACGGATTCCAATGCGGCACAAAATGATGACCTTACCTTGAATCTGGTCGTGACGGATGAAAACGAGAAGTTTTACATCATGCGCAAAAACGGCGTTTTGCTGTCCTATTACGGTGAAACACGCTCGGATGCGCAGGCAACGGTCACCTGCAAGCGGTTGCAGCTGTTTGCACTGTTGACCGGACAGAAGGCACAGGTTCAAATCACCGGGGATACCGCCATCCTGAAGCGGTTGCTGGGCTACACCTCGAAGTTTGAAAAGACCTTCAACATCATTGAACCGTAACCGTTATCGAACAAGCCAGAACATGATATGAATCCCCCACCGGGACAAGACATCAATCGTCTCACGCCCGGTGGGGAATCGTTGATTCTGGCATTGGCTCTGTACCACAGAAAATCGAAGGAAATGATCCCTGTATAAGAAACAGATACGACACCCCGTTTGTCAGACAGCATAATTCCTGCTCGACAAATGGGGTGTTGCCGTATTTGTTCTCGATGGCAAAGGCAGTGCTATCGGCGAACCGGGCTTCTACCCGGTCAGTGAGAGGACTGGACGATGCCAGCCCTCTTGTGGGTCACAATTGCGCTATAATAGCGCCAATATCTGCATGGATGCAGACAGACTGCCGCTCGATCTCCGGTGGGCAAATGGCCTGTCCCTGATTGATGCAGGCGTAGAATGCGTTTGGATTTTTAGCGGTCATCTGCCAGAACGGATACTTGATGATGACCGGGGTGTTGTAGTCAACACCCAATTCCAGAAAGAGGATGCGCTGCCCCTCGTGACGGCGCAGAAATTCACGGGATCGCTCTGCCGCACGGCGCCATCCTTCGTCCTCTGTAAAGGTATCGTCTGCACGCAGGTTCATGCTCATAGGTCTGCCGCAATGGGGACAATACAGCCGTGGTTCGGGCAGTAGCACCCGGTCATGCCGCTGTTGGCAGCGTTCACGATGGCATCGCATTTGAGGGTGGTAGTGGTATCCTCCTAGACTTGATTTGGGTGTGCGGTCACTCAAACCAATGCCGTCAAGCCGGTAGGGGAGAGGGTGATTTTGTTTGTCGGAGAGTAAGTGCACGGTTTCTGCACGGATTTTGCACGGTTTCAAAACGTGCAAAGGGTACTTTTCACTGCAAAATCCGACAAAGGGTGCAGAAATTGCTGGGCAAAAAATCACGTTGCCTTGTTCAAAAATAACGATGACTCGAAACTTCCATAAATTGAGACGAACCGGCGGCTTGCTCTCTTAATCAGTGGGCCCAGGGTTCGAGTCCCTGGAGGTGCACCACAACAACAAA
>ENA-OPCZ01000092-OPCZ01000092.1-human-gut-metagenome-genome-assembly--contig:-NODE-92-length-55767-cov-8.746392_pt1 | contig 55767 bp, 49 predicted proteins | sample MGYA00241566_ERZ501483 | MGnify/ENA primary metagenome ERZ501483 (study PRJEB25962, sample SAMEA1965191) | human gut metagenome | biome: human gut; feature: human-associated habitat; material: faeces... | reverse complement strand
CCCGTCTGCTCCGCGAGGAGACACAGTGCTTCGCTTTCTTGGCAGGTCACGAGTCTTTCGCTGCTGCTGAGGGTGCTATCAAGATTGCCGAGATGGCCAACAAGGTTCGCAAGAACCCATTGCGCGTTATCTTGAACGGTCTTGGCAAGGATGCTGCTCAGATCATCAGCCGTATCAATGGCTTCACATACGTTCAGACCAAGTTCGACTACTACACAGGTGAGTTGAAGGTTGTTAACCGTATCGCTTACAGCGATGGTCCTCGTGCCAAGGTTAACTGCTACGGTGCTGACGATGTACGTGAGGGTGTTGCTATCAACTGGAGCGAGGATGTAGATGTATCTATCACAGGTAACTCTACCAACCCTACCCGTTTCCAGCACCCAGTAGCTGGTACATACAAGAAGGAGCGTATCGCAGCTGGCAAGCCTTACTTCTCAGTAGCTTCTGGTGGTGGTACTGGTCGTACATTGCACCCAGACAACATGGCTGCAGGTCCTGCTTCTTATGGTATGACCGATACAATGGGTCGTATGCACTCAGACGCTCAGTTCGCAGGTTCTTCTTCAGTTCCTGCTCACGTAGAGATGATGGGCTTCCTCGGCATGGGTAACAACCCAATGGTAGGTGCTACTGTAGCTATCGCCGTTGCTATCGACCTCGCTTTGAACAAGAAGTAATTCTTAGAATTCAGAGATAAACTTGAAGGCGGATTTCCGATGGGAAGTCCGCCTTCTTTCATATCTCATCATTCGGTATCTACATACAACTTTCAATAGGGATAGATGTGCAATTTTCCATTCTCAAGACTCACCTTCATCTTCTTCATCTTGTTGAGGATGTCGATGGCATATTGGATGTCCTTATCTCTTCGCATCACGAAATGCATTCTCTTGTCCAGGAGACGACTATCGTGGCATACAATCGGAACATTGAATGACGAACTGATTTGTTGCAAGATGTCATGGAGAGAGGAATTGTCGAAGAAGAGATAACCATCACGCCATGCCACATACTGCATCGTATCTGCCTCACAAACATTCAAGTTGTCATTACATAGCTGCACCTGTTGCCCTGGTCGCAGCATCACCTTCTGCTTGCTCTTGGTATTGGCAAACTGCACGCTACCATTGACCAGCGTCACCTTCACCATCTTCTCATCAAAGGTATTCACGTCAAATTCCGTACCTGTCACCAAGGTCTCTGAGTTTTTTGTCTCTACGATGAAAGGATGTTCCGGGTCCTTATGCACCTTGAAGTAGGCTTCGCCTATCACTTTAACTCTACGCTCGTAACTATCAAACTCTTTGGGGTATACGAGTTTGCTATCAGGATGCAAGAAGACGGTGCTTCCATCGGGCAGTACCACCTTGCATTGCTGTCCCCTATCCACATTCAGCAGCACTGTATCCGTCTTCGAGAAATAAGTCTCAATATCCTTGGAGGTAATCTGCTTCTCATGAGTAATGGCATCAGACTCGGTAGAAATCAACTTACCATCTGACTGATGATGAGTAGCAGAAGCAACGAATCCCTCGTCACTCACGTTGAGTACCGTATTTCCAGCCTTGCCGAAAGGATAGAAAATAGCCACGATAGCCGAAGCTGCTGCAACGCCTGCCAATGCCTTCATCCATAGCGAACGAAATAACGGCTTCTTTGCCTTCTCCTGTTCGATCTTCCGTGGGTGTCGCTGGTGGAAAGCATCAAGCCTAGCCTCAACATCATCAGAGGTCAGATGCTCATCACGTAGGGAATGGGCACCCAAGAGGACATCTTCCACAAGTTGGGAGACATCTTCCTTCTCGAAAGCCCTTCGCTGATCTTTTGTCAGTGACTTGCCATCTTCTAATATATCTAAGATTTCCTCTTTATTCATGTTTAATTACCATTTAACTACTATTGGAACGATTTAAACAAAAAATAGGTTATGGCATTTTCGTTTTTTTAACCATCTTGCCCACCCCTACTTTCTCTGATGAGTTTCAAAGCCCTCACGATATGTTTTTTGATGGTGCTCAGGCTCACATGGAGTTGCTCGGCAGCCTCCGCATATTTCATGTGGTCCACGAAGCATAGGGAGAAGATGGTGCGGGTGGTCTCAGGAAGCATCTCTATCGTCTGCTTGATGATGGCTTCTCTCTCTTCCATTTCCAAGAGACGTTCGGTGGAATCAAAACGCTCGGCAAGAGCTAGGGTGAAAATCTCGTATTTCTTACGGGTTTTCTTGCGCCGTAGGAAATCCACACATTTATGACGGAGATTGGTGTAAAGATAAGAGCGTACTGCCTCTTGGCGAATATCTTGAAAATGCAACCACACATCTTCATAGACATCATTCACCAAATCATGACAGTCATCTATATCATCTATAAATCGACGAGCGAAAACAAAGAGCTGAGCGTAGTACTCTCTAAATATATGGTCAAACTCCTCTTGATGCTCCATTCTTATCTTAACCTTATTGTCTTAAATGATTCAGTTTGCAAAATTACGAAAATTATTTGCGATATGCGAATAAAAAGCGCATAAAATCGAAAATATGACAAAAAAATCACGTTTTTTTGAATAAAGCGTAACCTTTTCGCCCCGTTCTGCGTTGAAACTTATAAATAACGTTAGTAAATGAGAACAGAATAGAAGTAAAATAAAACAATAAAACTGTAAGTTTATGGCAAAAAGCAGACTGTTTGCATTGTTGCTTGCCGCCAGTCTGGGACTGACACCGTCATACGCCCAGATTCGCAAGAAGCTGACAATGAACTTTAAGCAGGAGGAGCTATCTTCTGCGCTGAGAAAGCTAGAGAAAGTAAGTGGTTACAAGATTTTGTTTTCCTTCGAGGATGTCGAGGGATACAAAATCAATGGCTCTGTGAAAGACCAGGAGTTCGAGGGTGTCCTACAGATGCTCTTGAACGGCAAGCCCTTGGTCTATTCCAAGGAAGGCAACCTTGTAAACGTTACTTTGCGTGAGCACAAGGAAGCATACGACGACAACCGCAGCGGCATCACGGGTACTATCACATCATCGGAAGACGGATTGCCTGTCATCGGTGCAACCATCAGAATCATGGGCACGAAAGATGTCACCGTGACCGATGTCAATGGTAAGTTCTCATTCAACAAATGGCCTCGTAGCGCACGACTCGTCATCTCTTCCATCGGCATGCAACAGCAGAACGTGCGTGCCACTTCAAACATGCACATCGTGCTCAATCCGGATGCGAAAGCTGTAGAGGAAGTGGTGGTCAATGGTACTTTCACCCGAAAGGCGAATACCTTTACTGGTGCTGTGACAACCGTCAAGGGCGATGAGCTCCAACGTGTCGGCAACTCCAACGTGCTCCAGAGTCTCAAGAACATCGACCCATCATTCATGCAGATAGAGAACCTGAGTGCCGGTAGTAACCCGAACGCCTTGCCAGACTTCCAGATGCGTGGTGCTTCCACCATCTCCAGCGTACAAGGCGAATATGCCTCCAGTGCCAACCAACCTCTCTTCATCCTCGATGGTTTCGAGACAGAGCTAACCAAGATTCTCGACCTTGACATGAACCAGGTGGAGAGCATTACATCGCTCAAGGATGCCACTGCCAAGGCTATCTATGGTGCAAAGGCTGCCAATGGTGTGATTGTCATCGAGACCAAGCGACCTGAGCAGGGTAAAATGCGCATCACCTATACGGGCGGCATCGACCTTGAAGTGCCAGACCTCAGCAGCTATGACCTCTGCAACGCATCGGAAAAGCTACAGGTGGAGAAGATGGCAGGACTCTACAGCAGCGACAATGCCGTCACCCAGATTGCCCTCGACAAGACATACGCCAACAAACTTAGAGATGTATTGCGTGGCATTGATACCGACTGGCTCGCTCAACCTGTCCACACAGGAGTAGGCCACAAGCACTCCCTCTATCTCGAAGGCGGTCAGCATAGTCTGCAATATGGTGTCAACCTCTCTTATAACAATATCGAGGGAGCGATGAAAGGCAGCGACCGCAACACTTTCTCTGGAGGTGTCACGCTCGCCTATCGCCTCAAGAACTTGATATTCCGCAACAAGCTCACCATCGACTACAACAATAGCAACAATTCCCCATACGGCTCGTTCTCCTCTTATTATCAGATGAACCCATACAGCCGCATCTACGATGACAAGGGTAACCTGATCAAGTCCTACTCCTACACCAATAATGCAGGACGTGTAGGCGACTACTACAATCCGCTCTACAATACCACTCTCAACACGATAGACAACTCCACCTACACGACCATCACCAACAACTTCTACTTGGAATGGCAAATCAACCCTAGCTGGAGAATGACAGGCAAGTTTGGCATCATCCACAAGACGACAACGAGTGATGTGTTCAAGCCTGCCAACCACACCGATTTTATATCCATGACCGATGTGTATCGAAAGGGTACCTACAATCAATCTAACGGCAAACACACCGACATCAACGCAGAGCTAGGTGCACAATACTCCAAGCAGATTGGCAAGCATCTTATCTTCAGCAATGCCCAGTTGAGTATGTCCAACAACAGCTACAACACGGTAGGCATCACCGCCGAGGGATTCCCTAACGACTTCATGGACGATATCAGTTTCGCTGTACAGTATGCCAAGAACAGCCGACCTACGGGCACTGAGGGTATCTCTCGCAACTGCGGTGGATTGCTCAGCGTTAACTACTCCTACGATGAGCGTTACCTCTTCGATGCCAACTATCGTCTCACGGGATCTTACGAGACAGGTAGCAACAACCGATGGGGTTCCTTCTGGTCTGTCGGAGGCGGTTGGAACATCCACAATGAGAAGTTCATCAAGAAGTTGGGCTTCATCGACCGCTTGAAGCTCCGTGCTTCCTTCGGATATACGGGTAGTCAAGGCTTTAGTTCCTACGATGCCATGGCCACCTTCATGTACTACAATGGTTCGTCTTACAATGGCTACATCGGCTCTTATGTCAAGGGACTTGCCAATGAGAACCTACACTGGCAGGAGAAATATGATAGCAACATCGGTCTCGACTTCAACTTCTTCAAGAACCGTCTCTCCGGTCGCATCGACTACTATGTGGCGAATACCAAGGGAATGATCACCAATGTCACCGTGCCGGGTACCACAGGTTTCTCTACCTACGTAGATAACCTCGGCGAGACACAGAACAAGGGTGTAGAATTATACCTTAACTACCGTGTGTTCTCTGCCAACAAGGGACGTGACTACATCAACATCTTCGCCAATGTAGCTCACAATAAGAACACACTCAAGAAAATTTCCAACTCTCTCCGCGCTTGGAACGACGAGCAAGACAAGAGAATGATGGAGAACAAGACGACCACACCATCAGTGAAATATTACGAGGGTTGCTCCATGAACGCCATCTGGGCGGTTCCTTCTCTTGGTATTGATCCACAGAACGGTAAGGAAATCTTCGTCAAGAAAGACGGTTCGGTGACATACGACTACGACATCAGCGACCAAGTGGTATGCGGCGACACCCAGCCTAAGTACAATGGCAACTTTGGTGTAAATGGAGAAATCAACGGATGGGGATTCAATATCAGTGCCTCCTATCGTTGGGGCGGTCAGATTTACAATTCCACCCTCGTTGACAAGGTAGAGAATGCCTCACTCCAGTACAATGTCGATCGTCGAGTATATAGCGACCGTTGGCAGAAGCCAGGCGACATGGCACTCTACAAGGCCATCAGCGACCAGAGCGTCACCTACCCTACCTCACGTTTCGTACAAGACTACAGTCTCTTCACGATGGCATCCATCACGTTGTACTACGACTTCCGCAACTGCAAGTTCGTGCGCAACTCCTTCCTGGAGCGTCTGAAGATCAGTGCTTACACCAACGACCTCTTCACCATCTCATCCGTGAAGACCGAGCGTGGTACCACCTATCCATTCGCACGTACCTTCTCGCTCTCGGCACAGGTTACTTTCTAATATATAATAATGTATAACAAGATATAGGATTATGAACAAGACATTCAGAAATATCATATACATCGCCCTGACTCTCGTGGCACTCACCTCTTGCAACGACTGGCTCGACGTGAGTCCGAAGTCACAGATTAAGGAGGAAGAGCAATTCAGCAGAGAGGGCGGATACAAAGACCAGCTCACGGGTGTATATACTGCCATGAGCAGCACCTCGATGTATGGTCTCAACATGGGAATCGGCTTCACCGAGGTCCTCTCGCAAAACTATGACGTGGATGGCAATGGCGACTGGCGATATGCCTCACAGTACGACTACTCGCAGAGCAGCGTGGAGAGTACCATCAACACCATCTGGAACAGCACCTACAATGCCATCGCCAACCTCAACATCATGATACGCAACATCGACAAGGCGGATTCCACCCGATTCTCCGACAACAACTACTACGTATATCGTGGCGAGGCATACGGACTCCGTGCGTTCCTCCACTTCGACCTGATGCGCCTCTTCGCTTGTGCACCAGCCATGGACAACAACGCCAAGGGAGTACCTTACGTCACCGAGTATTCCACACAGGTGAAGGAACAGAAGACTGTGGGCGAGACTATGCAGTTCATCGTCAACGACTTGCTCACCGCACGTGAGGACTTAAAGCACGATTCGCTTAAAATAGGTTACAGTCCTTATTACCAGCGCAGCGAACGTGTGCCATACTTCAACTATTACGCTGCCACCCTCACTCTGGCGAGAGTTTACCTCTGGATGGGCGACAAGACAAATGCCTTGAAGTACGCACAGGAGATCATCGACACCAATGAGTCGGGTGCCTATAGCACTCCATTCCGTTTCGTTGACCAGACTGTTATGCAGAGCAGCAAATTGAACGAGGTCGATATGTCGTTCAGTTCTGAGCATATCTTCCACCTCACCATCAACGACTGGGAGGATACAGCCAACAAGTACTTCACTTCCAAGGGAGGTTCCTCTGCCCTCACTCCTTCCGAGACCAAGGCTCAGGAAATCTACGAACTCGGCAAGGGATATGGCAATGACTGGCGATACCTCAAGGGATATGAGCAAGACGGCAGCAAGCGATACTTGTGCAAGCTTTGGTATGTGGAAGGCAGCGCCTACAACGACCTCTACCCGATGCTCCGTATAAGCGAGGCATACTATATCGCAGCAGAGTGCTTGAAGGACAGCGACCCAGAGAAGGCTGTCGAATTGCTCAACAAAGTAAGGGAGGCACGCAACCTCAGCCTCTTCCCTCTCGACCACACCACTATGACAGCCGATGACATCCAAAACGAAATCTACAAGGAGTATCGCAAGGAGTTTGTGGGCGAAGGTGGTCAACTCTTCTTCTACTACAAGCGTCTCAACGCTTCCGAAATCAAGGGAGCCAGCGTACGCCCAGGCAAGAGCATCTACGTATTGCCTATCCCTAGCAGCGACCAAGAGTTTGGAGGATATGAGAACTAAAGCTAGTGAAAAACGAAGAGTGAAGAGTGAAGAATTCTATCGCTTAAGATTTCACATTAACGAATCAATCATAAGACAATGAAAATGAAGAATATATATTATCTGATTCTGATAGCAGTGGCGACGCTCAGCCTCGCCAGTTGCTCCGACGATGACTTTCTGTACCAAGACCAGGCGAGAGTCAGACTCGTGGGACCTAAGAATTATACATCGGGCACCGACTCGCTCAAATTCTCCTTTGCCACCTATACTGAGGAGACCACTGAGATGAACATGGATATTGACGTATGCGTGATGGGAACAGTGGCTGACCACGACCGTACCGCCAACGTGACAATCGATGAGTCTCAATCGACCGCATCCTCCGACCTCTATGTTCTCCCGACTAGCGTAGTCATCAAGGCTGGCGAAAGCAAGGGCATCCTCCCCATCACCATGAAGAGAGCAGCCCTCCTGCAAGAGAAATCCGTAAAGCTCTACATCAAGGTGCAAACATCCGATGACTTCGCACCGGGTGTCAACGAGGAAAACCATATCCTCGTCATCTGGAACGATATGGTATCGAAGCCTACCAACTGGGATGACTTGGAGGAGTTCTTTGGCGAGTACAGCACCACCAAGTACCGTTTCATGATAGCCAATGCAGGCGGCATCACTGGCTTTGACACCGATATGATGTCGTGGGCAGAATTGCAGAGTTACAAGATCAAGTTTGTCAATGCCCTCAACAAGTATAATGAGGAGCACCCCGACTCTCCACTGCGTGACGAGAATGGCGTGCTGGTAACATTCTAGCTTGGCAACGAAACATCCGAAACATCTTAACAAACAAAAATTTCTAGAGACATGAACAGATTAAGATATATGATCATCGCGTTCATCGCACTGGTAGCAGGGTCTCTCTCCTCCTGCTACAGTGATGAGGGCAACTACGACTACAAGACCGAGGAGGAAGCGGGCGTCATCAAGATTGATACCGTGGGCATCGCCAACCGCATGGCGTTGTCTTACAACCTCAACCCTGGCGACCATATCGAGTTTGAGCCTAATGTCACCTATTCCCATCCTGAGCGTTTGCGCTATCGCTGGTTTGTACTCACCCTTACACAAGGTCGCTACCAATCTGTACAGAATGGCAACATCATGGAGTATCCTCCTGCCGACACCATCGGCTATGCCAAGAAACTCGACTGGACCGTCAATCTGAAACCAGGTTACTATCGCTTCTATATGATGGCGGAGGATTCCATCGCGGGCATGCGAGCTTACTATCAGGCTGAGGAACAATACACCATGGTCAATGAGAGTGATAAGGTTTCGGGACTTTGCCTCCTCAGCGAGCGTGAGGGCAACACCACCTTGGAGTTCTACGGCTCACCATTGATGCTCATCTATGGCGACACTTGCATCTACGATGCATACCACAAGCTCAAGAGCACCTACCTGGAGGGCAAGCCTCGCTGGATTCACGGCACACATACGGGCAAGACCTCAAAGGATGGTTATCTCGTAGCCACCGACAAGAATCTCTACCGCATCAACAGCGTAGGTCTCGACATTATGAACGACTGGAGCAACATGTTCTATGACACGCCAGTGAACTTCAATCCAGAGACTTCATTCTATACCAACAACTGTGACTTCCTCATCAACGATGGCAAGCTCCATGTGCTCTATGCCAACAAGGCAAACGACCGCAAGTTCTCCGCTCCTATAGCAGGCGACTATGAGGCAGCACCTTATCTGATGTATAGCACAATGGCATCATGGAGACCAGTCACAGGAGCCATCAATGCCTACCAGGTGATTTACGATGAGAAGAACAAGCGATTCCGCCCATACTTCAGCAATGGCACTTCCGTCACCGCCTTCAAGGGCACGAATGGCGACGCTTATCTCGATGCCAACAAGCTTCCATCCGATCCGAAGTTTATCTTCAATGGTGGTGGCAATGAAACCTGCTGCATCATGGAAGATGGCAGCGACATCTGGCTCTATCGTTTCCTCTTCTACAATGTCGTGGATGACGGCGACCTCTCCAATGGCGGCGATCGTGCCAAGATTAATCTCAATGGTTGTACCGACATCAAGAACGCCAAGCTCTTTGCTGCATGCACGGGTGGCTATGCGTTCTACTACGCTACCGACAATGCCGTATATTCATTCTCCACATCTAGTGGACAAGACATCTCCAACACCATCTACACATGTGAATCGGGTGAAGAGGTCACAGCCATCTATGCCTATGGTAGTGCAGGCGGTGGTTGGCCTACCAGCAACTGCATCTTTTGGATTGCGACTTGGAACGAGGGCAAGAAGGAAGGCAAACTCATCCAGTATGAGGTAGATAACAACTATGGTGTGCCACAAAGTATGTGGGGTCCTATGTTCGGTGCAGGCGACGAGAACCCTGTCATCACCACAGGTTGGGGCAAGATCGTAGGCATGACCTGTCTTGATGCAGAATAAATATTTCGGCACAGGGTGTCCACCCTGTGCCATCTATTAAGAATCGAAACAACTAAACAATAATCATGAAAAAGAAATTGATGATGACTATGTTTGCCTCTATGGCAGCAATGTCAGTTTTGGCTGGCGACTTCAAGATAAGCGGCAGCATCGCAGGACTTCCTGATGGAACCCAACTGATTCTCTCTCCTATGAGCTATGCCAAGGAGAAACCAATTGCCACGACTACCATACAAGATGGAAAGTTCACCTTGACAGGTAGCGTTCCTGCACCGATGTGTGTGGACCTGATGGTGAATGAGAGTTATGGTTACATCCAAATCATGGTAGATGATGAAAATGCTACCGTCAATGCAACAGTTACATCAGACAAAGCACATGATGGCACACCTTATTATCATTACTCTCAGGTCAAAGTCACAGGTTCTCCCCTCACAGACAAATTCTACTCCATGAAAGCTGTTCGCGACTCACTGAACGACATTCGTCACGTTTTCGAGAAGAAGTACGCTGGCTTGTTCAAGGCACAAAACGAGGCATACAAGAGTAAGGACAAAGCTAAGCAGGACAATATCAAGAACTCGCAGGAGTACAAGGACATGGCTGAAGAAAATAACAAGTTCTTCAAACTCGTCGAGGAGAAATTCACAGGTCTCATACTGAGCAACAAGGATTCCTTTTGGGGACCTATGATGATGATGAATCTCTTCAGCTATGTCACTCCACAACAGCGTCCTCTCTACGACCAGTTCTCTGATGAGGCGAAGAATTCCTACTATGGTAAGAAGATGTACCAAGAGCTCTACCCTGCTGGACAGGTAGGTCAGAAGGTGCCTGACTTCACCGTGAAGGACGAGGCTGGCAAGCCCCACACCTTGGCATCCCTCCTCAAGGGCAAGAAATACATGGTCTTGGACTTCTGGGCATCTTGGTGCGGACCATGCCGCCGAGAGATTCCTAATGTGAAGAAGCAGTATGCGCTGTACAAGGACAAGGGCTTGCAGGTAGTAAGCATCTCCATCGACAAGAATGCCGAGGCATGGAAGAAGGCAGTGAAGGAGGAGCAGTTGCAATGGCCTAACTTCCTCTCTCCTACCGTAGCCGACCAATATCGTGTCAAGGCTGTACCTACGATGTATTTGCTCGATAGCGAGGGCAAGGTAGTAGCCGAGAGCGAGGATGCTCGTGGCGAGAAACTTGCCGCCAAGTTGGCTGAGCTTTTCAAGTAAAATCCCATCCCCCATCATAAGATTCGCCGCATATCCCATCCATAGGTATATGCGGCGGTTTTGTATATCTAGAGGAAAAGACGATGCTAGCCCTTGCCTGTTCCATGGCAATACTTGCACTTGCCCGTGCCATTGCAAGACTTGCATTTGCCAGACCAATTGCAAGCAGTACATTTTGCCCTATCTCCTCCAGCTGAGTTCCAGCCCGTACCATGGCAGTAACCACACAAGCCAGAGCCACTACAATACGACTTTCTGTTGGAGCCAGTAGGACTACAAGTGCCCGAACCGGCACAATGCTTACACTTTCCCGTAGATGCCCCACCATGAGAACTATGATTTCCAGACGATGACGATGCTTCTCCAGCACTCGCCATGCCGCCCATATCACCAGCCGTAGCCGTTCCGCCTCCCTTGATGGACGAATAGGTGCTATATGCTGTACTTGCGACGCCGATGATGGCACCAGCTATCTCAAAGCCTTTCGACCATCTTTCCGAACGTCTCTCCTTTCGAGAGTCCTTAGCCCATTGTAGGTTTTTCGCAATGACACTATCATTGGGTACCAACTCATGAGCCAATTTCAATTTGCGCATACCTTTGTTATAGTCCTTATTTTCGATGTCTATCAAAGCTAGGTTGTTGTACGCCGACGCATACTCTGGGTTGATACTCAGCACCCTTTCGTAGGTTTTTCTTGCGGCAATTTTACTATTTCCCTCCTGTTGTATGCCCATATTCACCATATCGTACAGCAAATTCGGGTCAAGGTTTCCCTCCAAGTCAATCCATCCCTTGACATTCAATGCCGTGACATCAGATTTTCCCTGGCTAAATGGCGACATCGAGTCAAAACAAGGATTGATAAGCTTGGCTCCATTGTAAAGGTAAGACCCCCAAAGTCCAGACTTGGAAACCAAGAATACCGCATCATCCTTGTCGAGTACCACCTTGTCATAACCTTGTGGCACAATCATCCTTTCATACTCGTCCTTATAACCCAGAGAGTCAGCAGTTCCCACCTTATTATATATCAGTTTCTGACGCCAGTTCTTGGCTATTTTCTCATTAGTGGCAGCAGAAGCCTGATGAATAGCATCCAAGAGTTTGTCAAAAGAACCATTGTTTTTCATTTCCTTTGCCTCCTTTGAGGCAGCCCTCCAAGCCTTGTTGCTGATAGGCACGGTTATCATCGCTGCTTTCACCTTGTTGTCAATAGGAACCACCACCTTGCCTTGCACGTTGATAGCTCCCCACTTACCATTTTGCTTCACCGCAGCTACCATATCATCGGTAAAGGCATCGGCATCTTCATACTCAAAAGGAATCAGTACCTTGCCTTGTTTATCAATGTACCCCCACTTTCCATTCTTGGAGACAGCCGCCAATCCTTGGTGGAAACCATCAAGATCATCCATCTTGTCGTAAATGGGAGGAATAATGAAACGGTTATACATATCTATAAAGCCCGTCTTTCCCGCAACTGTCACCATCGCAAGGTTTTCACGGAACTTATTGGCAGCCTTGTCATAATGAGGAGGAATCGCCCAATCTATCTGGTCTGCCTCCGACTTAGAAATCAACACTGAACCAGCCTTTCCAAACCAGTTGATGGCTGTGGAAGTCGTGCCATGAATCGGACTATTGATGTTTTGCTCCTTAAAAGCATACCCATACTTCTTGGTATAGGGGTGTTTGACGAGATTGAGCTTATAGCTGGTCAACTCGTTTTGCGACCATGCATGGGTAGCACAAAACGACAACATCAGCAAGAGAACCCAAGATTTGAACGTTAAATTTCTCATGAGATTTAGCTTAAAATGATGAATTTTCTGCAAAAGTATAAAATTCTGTCGAAATCGGCAAAACTTCGACATAGTTTTTTATCTTACGAATAACAATTTCCTTCAGGAGAAACAATGATATACAACAAATAAAATGAAAAGAAAACAACAAGAAGAGATCGGAAATCTCCACGGCTCTTTTTGATGGGGTGACAGAGAGTCATAAGTCCACCTTTGTAGATTCCTTTCATTTTTCCTCCTAAAAATTTGGAGGTTACAAATAAAAGTTGTAGCTTTGCAATAAATAAAAATGGCACTATGGCTATCAGACAAAGAGAAAAGCGAATCTATCGCAAGCGCATCCCTTACGGAATGCAAAATTTTGAGGCTATCATCAAGGAAGACTGCTACTATGTAGATAAGACTCCCTTCATCTGGGACGTGGAAGAAGCCAACAAGTATTTCTTCTACATCCGTCCTCGCCGCTTCGGCAAGACGCTCACCATGAACATGCTTGAGCATTACTACGACATCAATAGGAAGGACGACTTTGAGACGCTCTTCGGCAACCTCTATATCGGTCAGAACCCGACTCCGGAGCGCAACTCCTACTTGACCTTGCGCCTCAACTTCGCCGTCATCGTCGGAGGACTTGACGACTACCAAAAAGGTATGGACGCGTATTGCAACATCCAGTTCAACTACTTTGTCGATGTCTATGCCCGCCTCCTGCCAGAAGGCACCAAGGAGGGACTGAATGCGCAAAAGGATGCCATCGCCCAGTTGAACTACCTCTATAACCAGTGCTATAAGGTATGTCAGAAAATCTATCTCTTCATCGATGAGTACGACCACTTCACCAATCAGATTCTTGCCAACCAAGCTCATGAGGGCAGATACCTGAAACAGACACATGGCGAGGGTTATCTCCGCAAGTTCTTCGATACAGTCAAGGATGCCTCGGTCAACAGTCTCGGACGAGTCTTCGTGACAGGCGTGAGTCCCGTGACGATGGACGACCTCACGAGCGGCTTCAATATTGGCACCAACTACTCGCTGAATCCACGATTCAATGAAATGACTGGATTTACGGAGGAAGAGGTACGAGAGATGCTGGAGTACTATTCTAGTGTATTACCTTTCAATCATACCGTGGACGAGCTCATCCAAGTGATGAAACCTTGGTATGACAACTATTGCTTCGCAGAGGATTCGTATGGTCAAACCACCATGTACAATTCCGTGATGGTGCTCAATTTCCTCTATAATTATATCGATAGAGGTTACCACATCCCGAAGAACATGGTGGAGAGCAATGTGCGCATGGACTACGACAAGCTCCGTATGCTCATCCGTCATGACAAGGAGTTTGCCCACGATGCCAGCATCATCCAGCAGTTGGTCACCCAGGGATACGTCACGGGCAAGCTCGTGGAGCATTTCCCTGCCGAGCGCATCAATGACCCAGACAACTTTCTGAGCCTTCTCTTCTACTTCGGAATGGTGACGATAGATGGAACCTATCAGGGAATGACCAAGTTCGTGATCCCTAACGAGGTGGTTCGTGACCAAATCTACACCTATCTGCTTGACACCTACAAGGAGAACGATCTGGCTTACGATACATACGGCAAGGGAAAACTAGAAAGTCGTCTAGCCTATGATGGCGAATATAAGTCCTACTTCGAATTCATCGCCGACACCCTCAAGCGTCATTCCTCACAGCGAGACAAACAGAAGGGCGAGGCATTCGTGCATGGCTTCACTCTGGCGATGACTTGTCAGAACCAGTTCTATCGCCCTATCTCCGAGTTGGACACCGATGGAGGATATGCCGACATTTTCCTCTCCCCTCTCTGTGACATATACAAGGACATGAAGGACTGTTACATCATAGAGTTGAAGTATTGCAAGTCGGGCATCAGCGATGAGCAAGTGCAGCATCTATTGGATGTAGCCACCGCACAGGTAAACAGATATGCTGATAGCGATATGGTGAGGGAGGCTGTGAAAACGACCACTCTCCACAAGATTGTCGTGATGTATCGTGGAGCAGAGATGGTTGTTTGCAAGGAAGTGTAAAAAACAAGATAACAAATAGCAGAGCCGTGGAGAAGGGAAATCTCCACGGCTCTTTTGGTATTTTACAATCGCTGCATCCCCTCCTCACTGATGACGAGGACGAGGGGCACCTGGCGATGGCGCAACTGACGGATGTAGGTGAGAAGCTGCTCCCTTACAGGCTGCGTGCGAACGAGGAAGCCAAGATACTGCCACTCTCCTACCGCTATCTTCTCGCCCAAGCGATGGATGCCGTTGGCGGCGGAGAAGAGGGAGTAAGAACGGACGAGGGGATAACTGCCGGGCTCCATGCAAGTCGCCCCGTTCTCCAAGGTATCACAGACTCGGTCGCCATCTATCAGGAGTCTGCCGTGTACCGCCAGGCGAAAACTGATCTCACGCTCTACTCTGATTTCCATCCTTCACCTCCTTTCTCAGATTCGCTTTGCTCTCTTCCTTCAGCGAAGCTTCGCCCCTCACCCATTCCTGATGCTGCGCCAGCCAGACATCCAATTCATCCATGTTTCTCACCTTCAGCAAGCCTTGCAGCTCCGTGGCATCGAAGCAGGGACAAGCCTTGTGAACGCCCGGCAAGTCACGATGGCCGAGCACCCTGTTGATGGTAGGAAACTGCTGGTGCAACTGCACGATGAGTCTCGCCATCGCCACCTTCTGCTCCTGCGTGCGAGTGTCGGCAGGATTGCCATCCTCATCCAAGCCTCCCTCGTAACAGACACCGATGCTGTGGGCATTGAAACCCTTGGCATGGGCACCAGGGAGATGTAGGGCACGGGTAGGCTCCACCTTGCCACTGCGCAGGATATACTCATGGTAGCCGATGTAGCTCCAACGGTTCACTTCCACGTGGTCGTGGTAAAGTTGTTGCACCGAATAGGTTCGGTTGCAACGGGTAGCACTGCAATGCAGCACAATCATGGTTATCATTCTTTTCATAGTCATATATATTATGTTAAACAACTCATGGGCAGAACTGACTTCTGCCATCATTTATACGATGTCAAAATATTTCCGAACCTTCATTTTCACCAGCACCAGGGATTTTTTGTTCCCTGCCTAGGTAAAATTTCATACCTAGTTAGGCGCAAATTTATACCTAGTTAGGTATAAAATAAAGTGGGGTAAGGAGATGATTTCTCCCTCCCCACTCCGTTTTCGCTTTGTAAACAATTCATACAAACAAAAATGACTCAAAAGATATTATTATGACTCATCTTTCACTTATCCTCATATCATTTCATTCTTCATCACGTCATTGACGCACCGACATAATAAAGTGCTTCATCAATCGACACAGCAAAGTTAGGGAGAAAAATGACAGAGTGCAAGTTATTTAACAGTTAACCCATTTTCCCGAAATGAGAGCAACGTTGCATTCACGGTTGCCCCTCAGTCGAAAGGTTGCATTCACGGGCCCCTAAAGGTTGCAATGAGTGGTATTTGAGGCAACGAAGGTTGCATTCACGGTAGAGTGAAAAAAGGCATTTATCTGAATATCTGATAGTTACGAAGCAGATTTTCGCCCTATAATATGGATATATTGTATTTTATAAAACAAAATATGGAAAGCTGGGAGGATTTTCGAAAAATTCCGCGAAATTTAGTTATCTCGTGAGACACCTATCGCAGGAGTGATAACTTCTATAACTTTCGTACTTGCGAAAGCTGAGTCAGAAAAAAAATTGAAGAAATATAGAGAAATGCTTGCGAGTCTCGAATATTTGTAGTACTTTTGTCGCCGAGAAAGCCAAAATCAATGTTTCGAGGTGAGAAAGCCTCGGGGCAGTCGGCTCGATTGATAGGATTTTTACCTAAGCCTGATCAAAAGAGACACGGAAACCTCTTTCAGGTGATTCATAAGAAATCCTGTCCAGACCTTATGTGTCTGTTGAATGAACAACGAAATTCAGCAGGGGCTATGGTTTGGCACGGAATTTTATCTTATGAAAATATGCAAATTAGTTTCCGCATATGCCAAACTCATAGCGATATGACATTGGCGTAATTTGCATCATGGTAGAAAAATTCTCGCCTTTCCTTTCCCTGCTGATACTTTATAATTATTTAGAAAAGAAAGGAAAAGAAATCCAATGACTAAAAACAATGATGACGAGCAAGTCATCCTAGAGTTTGGCGTTCAGACATTTACGCTAACCGACTACACGAGGTACCAGGAGATGGTCTTGATGCGCATCATCAAGGCGTGCCAGAGCGACATCAGCGATGCCATCACCAGTTACAAGAACAACAACATTCTCGTCTTCTCCAAGGAGGAGAACTCCGAGCAGAAACGTCACAGACGACTGAAATTGCAACTCCTGGAACCCGACAAGACACACTACAACCAACTGAAGAAGGCCTTGACCGAGATGTCGAGCAAACGGATTGGCATACCCTATCGCCAGCATTCGACTGCCATCCAGTACATGTGGTTTGACCGTCTCTTCAAGGCATCGTTTTGCCATGTGGGCAAGTACGACTACGTCGATCTCGACATCGAGTTGAAAGTGTTGCGCTATTACCTGAGCAATCAGATGGGCTATCATCGCATCAACCTGAAGTCCTACTTCTTGTTCAAGCATTTCGCCTCTCGCCAACTGCTCCGTTTCTACAACGCCTTCTTCTCCCGTACGGGGAGGACGCTGCGACTGGAATTCATCAGCAAGGCTTTCACCGTCAAGGACACGTACAAGACCTATTCGGAAGTGGCGAAGAAGGTGTTGGAGCCGGCTCGCAAGGAGATGGAGCTGCTGTACCAAAACAAGCAGCTCGACATCCACTTCAAGTATAAGCCCGACTATGGCATGGGCGACGACCGCACGCAGGAGCCGGAGCGTGTGAAGTTTTTCTTCACCCATGTCGATGACGAGCATCCGCAGGGAGCGCGACTGGAGAAGTTGACCAGCTACCAGGAGTGCGTGCGTGTGTCGCTGAAGATCGTATGGGGCTTGGACGAGCGAGTGGCTGCCGACCTCGCCCAGCGCATCAAGTATGCGATGCTGCCCGAGGTGTCGGAGTTTTTCAACCATGAGAGCGACTACCGCCGCAAGCTGGAGTCGCAAGGCAGGTCGCTCAGGAATCCCGCCGGCTTCATGCGCAACGCCCTGATACGCTTCCTGGAGAAATGGGAAGAGGAGTACGAGGGGGAAGAAGAATAATTAATAAATAATAAATTACGTGTGAGGAGCTATTGAATCTCCTCACACGTTACCATATCGATACTACGATAAATCACGACAAGCTTATGCAATGTCGTGGTCTTGACAGAATCTCTTACGATGTCGCTGCCGGCATAGCGACTTACCTGTGACGAAACCTCATCAAAGAGTTTCTTCACTTGCTCATTGGAACTGTGCCACTGCGCCCTTCTCTTTTTGCAATCCCTCCTTGGTATCAGGTGGCAACGCCTCCTTCTCGCTCTCCCACTACGACGAGACGGCATGGTGTGGCGGAAGCAGAACCCCCCATTTACAAATAAAAAAAGTGTGAGGAATTTAACACTTGTCCACCTTCCATTCGTTAATCTGATAGAGATGAGTGGCTGTGCGAGCATGATATTGCGGAAAAACGTGAAAATGTGAGGGAAAAATTTGGCGGTTTCGGAAAGAAAGCGTAACGTTACATTTTTTACAGCAGAGTAGCGTGACAAACCTTGTGGCATCAGGGAAAAAGTTGTATCTTTGCAGCGTCATTCAGAGAGAAACAAGGTACCAAGCGAAATCTATGAAACGACATCGGCGGCAAACTGCCACCGATTATATTACAACCATTTAAACACACATGATTCAATACTATGGGAATTAAAGTTAAAGCTATCGAGAGAAATGTAAACTTCACCAAGAAAGAGAATGGTGAAAAGGCAGAACCACACTACTTGTTTGTGATGCAGCCAGAGCTGTATAGCAAGTTGGCTGACAACAAGGTAATCGCACAGGCGGCACTCAACTGTGGCATGCCTCCGGCAGCCATGGAGTCTTGCGTCAAGGCCTACACCAAGGCAGTAGCCGACTGGGCAACTGAGGGTCACTCCATCCCTATCCCTGGTCTCGGCACCCTCCGCTTCGGAGTCCGTTCCAAGGCTGTCGAAGATGTGACTGACGTCAAGTCATCCCTCATCACCAGCCGCCGCTTCATCTTCACTCCTTCCACCGAACTGAAGAAGGCCCTCGAAGAGACCTCCATCAGCATCACCTGCTACGACCGCGACGGAAAGATCGTGAAGACCGTCACCTCGGACGACAAGAACGACATCGAGGACCCAGACAAGAAGGACGAGAATGCTGGCGGTGAGCAGGCTGGTGGCTCACAGACCAACCCAGGCGGAAGTTCACAGGGGGGTGGCTCAAGCACGGGCAGTGAATCTAGCGGAAGCTCTAGCACTGATGGTCCAAAAGAGTTTGATTAATAACCAAAAAAATCTGTAAGCTATGAAGAAAAACACATGGAGCAACATCATCCAGTTTTTGATTACTGTCTTGACAGCTGTCGCAACCACATTCGGCTTGAATAGCTGCATGTAACCAAAAACAAATCTTCGAAGATTCGGGGGCGTGGCATTGGCTAGAGGCTGATGGCTCGCCCCTTTTTTCTGTGGGAAAAACTTCGTATTAGTTGCTATAACGATGCAGGTAGGCTCTGATGGCAAACCAGAAGTATGCCACCAAGATGATATAACCGACAAAGTATAAGGTACTGACACTAAAGATGATATAGTCGATGGCGCAGACGCCACACAAGCCACCAAGATAGAGCACTGCCTCGCCGATGCCCAAACGATGCTTGACCTCATCTATACAAGCCAAGCCGAGTATCAATATCGCCCAAACGGAAGCGAGGAAGAAGCCCAATACCCTAGGCACGGCAAAGGGATTGAGCGTAGGATGGAAATAGAAATGTCGCCACATCTCAGGCATATAGGTCTGGATGGTGGCATAGAAGGCTGCGGAGAGCGACACCATCAAGACCAAGGCGGTAGGATAAGGCGAATCGATGTCATTGAAATGGACGATGCGGGCATTCTTCGTGCGCACCTGGCGCACCAAGTAGGCTACACCGATCAGCACGATGACGACGAGGAAGATGAGCAAGTGAGTATTGCTGAAGGTCATGATAAACTGCGAGATGGGGTCATCGGGCACTACTTTCGGCAGCATCTTGCTCTCGTGTACCCATCCAAACTGATTCTCCTCGGTAGCCAACTGCACCCACACGGAGTCGATGGAGTCTTGCGGTATCATACGAATATCCGACACCACCAACAGGCAGTTCTTCTTCACGGAGAAGGAATCAATCTGAAGATGGTTGACGTACTCCTCCGGCTGTTGCTTGATGAGCACCAGGGAGTCGGTTGCCACCACGAAATTATACTTATTGGTATAATGATGGGTGGAAGAGAAGGAGATGGAGTCGAGCTGCTTATCGCTATACTCCACCAATGCCGCATGCTGCTGGCGCTTGGCGGAATGGCGATGATAGCAACTGCTGAGCATCAAGCAGAAGCCCAGCATAAAACAGAAAATCAGAAAGCTATTTTTCTGTCCAGAAAAGCCCACTCCCATCCTTTTCATTTCCATCAGTAATCTCCTTTTCATATTTACAGAAATTAAAGTCAATAACTTAGAGAGCTCATTCCTAGCCCTAAAATTATTGTCTTCAACTTCTTAGAGAAGCGATAACTTCTCCAACTTCTTTAACTCCTTAAACCGAATAAACATTCATCTGGCACTCATTGCAGGCGAACTCCAGGCGGAATCTCTTGCCATCGCCCAAGCGCAGGTAGAGCGGTTCCTTCCAAGTAGGACGCTGTCCACCTCGCTTCACGCAATAGCCGAGCGAATAGCGGATGCAATGACGGCATTGCATGATGAGCGACTCGCCCTGGGCATTGGTCATGAAATGAGGATGCTCACGAGCCACCTTGTCATGCTCCCTGTCTGCCACAAACGAAGCCTCGTCGGTGGCACTCCAGGCCGTAGGCTCCTCCTTGCCAATCTCGAAGGCTGGCGAAGGTTGCTCCAAACCATGGTCCTCGTAATAAGCCTTGGCACTGAAGTTGGCAATATTATATAGGTATGGCCACTTGGCATACTCCGGTGTCCAAACGAGCTGTTGGGCATCAATCAAGTTCTCATTCACCTCTGAGAAACCATAACCATTGTTGAAGATAGTTCTTTCTACCCCCTGGTCGTTGGAAGCTTCTATGCGGTCTGCCATCTTCTCCTCCATCTTCTCGATGAGTTCACGGCGAAGAGAAGCGAGAATGCTGTTCGGGATGAAGTAGTTCTCCATGCCATCTTCCAGACGAACCTCCTTACACTCATACTTCGTTTCACCCAACTTGCTCAACTGGGCAATCATGTTCTCTCGCTGGGAACGGCGGGCAGGCTCCAAAGGAAGCTCTCGGAAGAACACCACCGCCTTCGCCGCCCATCCATCCGACATATAAATCGGCAGGCAGAGCGTAGCCTTGACACCAGAGATAACTCCCTGTTCCGTCTTATCCATCGCTGGCTTGAGCACAATCATCACAGGGATGCGACGCTCGGCGGTAGGATGAGAGAGGATAGCCTCAAACTGGCGGTCGTTGTTGCGATAGAGTGCCATGCCCGGACGGAGATTCTCTGGCATACGGAACGGGAAGAGGCGATTGCCCATCACACGATTGACACGGAATCCCTCCAACTCGTGGTCGTCATTGATGAAACAGAGTCCGTCGCCATTGGCGAAGCTTGCCACCGTAGAGACATTGAAGGAGATGTTGCCTCGTATCTCCTTCACCTTGCCCACATACTCTCCCATCGCCTTCGGTGTGTCGAAGGAAGCGATGTCGGGTTGGCGACCCTTGAGGAAGTAGTTGGTATAGCCACGATTGAAAGTCTTCTTCAGATTTGGCACGAAGGTGTAATCGACATGACCTCTGGAGGCACGGCGATACTGCTTCGGATACATCGCTACCAGCTCATCCAACGCCTGATTGTAGGCAGCCACCACATTCTTCACATAGTTGATGTCCTTCAGTCTGCCCTCTATCTTGAAGGAAGAGGCACCGGCGTCAGCCAACTCCTTGAGATGTCGAATCTGACAGAGGTCCTTGAGCGAGAGCAGGTATCGCTGGTGCTCTATCTCCTCGTCGTTGGAGTCGAGGAGGTCGAACTTCATACGGCAGAACTGGGCGCACTCACCACGGTTGGCTGAGCGACCGAAGCACTTCACGGAAGCATAGCAAACGCCCGAATAGCTGACGCAGAGGGCACCATGCACGAAGACTTCGAGGGCAAGACCAGGATTCTTGTCAGCGACTGCCTTGATCTCCTCCAAGGAGAGTTCACGAGCCAGGACGACACGACAGAAACCCTGATTGCGAAGCCATTCCGCCTTCTCAGGGGTACGGGTATCACACTGGGTGCTGGCATGAAGTTCACGGAACCAAGCATTGTTGGCTCTGATTTCCGACAGCACGCCCATGTCCTGCAAGAGGATGGCATCGACACCTATCTTGTCGAGTTCGGCAATCATCTTCAATGTGTCTTCCAACTCATCGTCATAGATGATGGTGTTGATGGTGACGTGAACCTTCGCCTCAAACTGGTGGGCGTAGTCACAAAGTTGCTTGATGTCTTCCAGCGAGTTGCCGGCGGCAGAGCGTGCCCCAAAACGAGGGGCACCGATATAGACGGCATCGGCTCCATGCTGGATGGCAGCGATACCGCACTCTAGATTCTTGGCAGGAGCCAACAATTCCAATGTTTTCATTCTCAATGCTATTTAATGTCCTCGATATTATATGGCGTCTCCTGGTAAACGTAGTAGTTGATCCAGTTGCTGTAGAAGAGGTTGGCGTGAGCACGCCAAGTGACGAGCGGCTCCTCGTTAGGGTCGTCGTGATAATAATAGTTCTTTGGCAAATCGACATCATCACGCTTGCCCATGTCACGCTTGTACTCCTTGTCGAGGGTGTTAGGCGCATACTCCAGGTGACCGGTGACGAAGAACTCACGGCCGCCACGAGCCATCACGATGCTGACACCGCTCTCAGGCGACTCGGCGAGGATATCCAAGCCCGGCACCTTCTCGATGTCCTCACGGCGCACCTCGGTATGGCGGCTTTGAGGCATATTGAAGACATCATCGAAGCCACGGAAGATAGGCTGCGATGGGTCGAGAGGCTTCTGCTGGAAGATGCCAAACATCTTCTTCTGGAGAGGATACTTAGGCACACCGTAGAAATGATACAGTCCTGCCTGCGCACCCCAGCAGATATAGAGCGTGGAGGTGACGTGCGTGCGAGCCCAGTCGAAGATCTCCATGATCTCAGGCCAATACTCCACATCCTCGTACTCCATCGTCTCGATAGGAGCACCCGTCACAATCATGCCGTCAAACTTCTGCTTGGAGAGTTCGGTGAAATCCTTATAGAACATCATCATGTGCTCTATCGGCGTATTCTTAGGGGTGTGGCTCTTCAGCTTCATAAAATACACCTCCAACTGCAGAGGGGTATTGGAGAGAAGACGCACCAAGTCGGTCTCGGTGGTTATCTTGAGGGGCATCAGGTTGAGTACGACGATTTTCAAAGGTCGAATCTCCTGACTGTGCGCCCTACTCTCGTCCATCACGAAGATGTTCTCATGCTTGAGTAGCTCGATGGCTGGCAACTTATCTGGTAATCTTAATGGCATTGTACAATTCCTTTCTTTTGATTTGTGTGCAAAATTACGCATTTTCAGCGAGATACACAAAAAAAGGATGCCAAAATTGCTTTTGACATCCTTATATTCGTATTTATTCACCATTCAGACGATGCTTTTGCATCATTTGAAGACTTATCTTACCAAAGCTCCAAGCGCTCAGACTCTGGGATGAAGAGCTTGTCACCCTTCTTCACGCCAAACGCCTCATACCATGCGTTGATGTGAGGGAGCGCACCATTCACACGCCACTCGCCTGTAGAGTGAGGGTCGTTCTTCACACGGTTGCGAATCTCCTTCTCGGTGATGTTCTGTCCCCATACACCAGCGTAAGCGAGGAAGAAGCGCTGCTCTGGCGTGAAGCCGTCCTTGTTCTTCAAAGGCTTCTTGGCGGTAGCGTTCTTGAAGGCATTGAAGGAAACCATCAAACCTCCGTGGTCTGCCAAGTTCTCACCGAGGGTGAAACGACCATTGGCATGAACACCAGGCAAAACCTCAATATTGCTGAAGAAGTCGGCATACTGGTCGGCACGCTTGTTGAAACCAGCAGCATCATTGGCTGTCCACCAATCCTTCATGTTTCCGTCGGCATCATACTGGCGCCCCTGGTCGTCGAATCCGTGAGTCATCTCATGACCGATCACTACACCGATGGCACCATAGTTGAACGCCTCGTCAGCCTTGGCGTCGAAGAATGGGTACTGGAGGATACCTGCAGGGAAACAAATCTCATTGGTCGTTGGGTTGTAATAAGCATTGACGGTCTGAGGAGTCATAAACCACTCGTCCTTATCCACTGGCTTACCAGCCTTCTCATTGATGTGCTTGTCGTGAGCGAACTTGCGGCATGCCATCACGTTCTCATAGAAGCTCTTGCTTGGGTCGATCTCCAAGTTGGTGAAATCAGTCCACTTGTTAGGATAACCGATCTTGACATAGAACTTGTCGAGTTTCTGGTGAGCGGCAGCCTTGGTGGTATCGCTCATCCAAGTCTGTGCGTCGATGCGCTGACCGAGACTGATCTGGAGATTCTTCACCAAAGTCTGCATAATCTTCTTGGAAGACTCTGGGAAGTAACGCTTGCAGTACATGCGACCGAGAGGCTCGCCCATCTGAGACTGAACCTGGTTGACAGCACGCTTCCAGAGAGGGTAATCCTCCTTGCGACCGCTCATGGTCTTGCCGAAGAAGTCGAAGTTGCACTCACGAATCTCGTCGGTGAGGTAAGCAGCAGAGCTGGTGATGACATCCCACTCCATCAACGCCTTCAAGGTAGCGGCGCTCTCGGCAGCGGTAATCTTGTCAAGACCCTCCATGAAGGCTGGCTGACCGACGATCATATCCTGGATGAACTCGCTCTTGATGCCCTCGGCATTGCACATCTCCTCCAAGTGGAGGTTAGGATAGCTGCTCTGGAACTCCTTGAGAGTCATCTTGTTGTAGTTCGCCTGTGGGTTGCGAAGTTCGGTAGCGCTCTTAGAGATGAGGGCGAGCATCGTCTCGTGCTGGAACACAGCCTGAGCCTTCTCCTCTGCCTGCTCTGCTGAGAAACCATAGAGCTTGAACATATCGGCGATGTACTTCTTGAAAGCCTCACGGATGGCTACGGTAGCCTCGTCGTTGTTGACATAGTAGTCTTTCTGACCGAGGGTCAAACCGCCCTGTGAGAGCTGGAAGATGTTCATGGTCACGTTCTTTTCGTCGGCACCGAAACCGCCACCGAAGCTCACGCCGTAACCCTGAGCAGCGTACTTCAACTGGATTTTTTCCAAGTCAGCCTTGCTCTTGGCAGCCTCCATCTCGCCGAGGAGAGGTTTCACAGGAGCGATACCCGCCTTGTTGCGAGACTCCATGTCAAGCGCCTGCTTGTAGAAGTCGGAGAGCTTCTGCTCGATGGTACCCTTCTTGTAGGACTTCTTCTGAAGCTCTGCGAGGATGTCGTTGATACGCTTGTTATTGTCCTCAGCCAACTGGTCGAAGCTACCGAAACGGCTGTAGGCAGCAGGGAGCGGATGGTTTTTCTGCCATCCACCTGTAGCAAACTGATAGAAGTCATCAGCTGGCTTCACTGTCTTGTCAAGGTTTTGCATGACAAGACCCGACTTGTTCTGTGCGTCAGCGCCCATAGGCATTGCCGCAATCATCATCATCGGGATAATCATTTTAACGTTCATTTTTGCTTGTAATTATTTAGTTGTTTGTATTGATTCATCGTTTGCATGAGAATTCTTCATTCTTCACTTATAAAGACAGTTCCTCCAATGCTTCGGAGAGCGTCATCCAGTTGTCGTTCTCCTCATCGAGTTTCTTCATCAGGGAAGTGTATTCGGTGACGAGTTCCATGTTGGTGGCATTCTCTGGCTTCATCAGCATCTCGTCGATTTCCTTCTTGCGTTTTTCGAGGGATGCGATGCGCTTCTCGCACTCCTGCACCGCTTTCTCCGCCTTACGAATCTTCTTCTGCTGTTCCTTGTGCTCGGCATAGCTCTGCTTGCCAGATGCCGGAATGCTTCCATTGGCTGTCGCATTGGCAGCGGATTTCGAATTACCCAAAGGAGAACCACCCGAAGAAAGTCTTCCAGCAGAGCCGTTGGCTTCTTCACTCGCTGCCAATGCTGCGTTGATGTTCTCGGCATTGTGGGCACGAAGGTAGTCGTAGATGCCTCCCAAGTGCTCACGCACCTTTCCACCACCAAACTCATATACCTTATCGACGAGACCATCGAGGAACTCACGGTCGTGGCTCACGATGATGGCAGTGCCGTCGAATGCCTTGATGGCTTCCTTCAGCACATCCTTCGACTGCATGTCGAGGTGGTTGGTAGGCTCATCGAGAATCAGGAGGTTGACAGGTTCTAGGAGGAGCTTGATCATCGCCAGACGACTGCGCTCGCCACCACTCAGCACCTTCACATACTTCTCAGAAGTCTCGCCACCAAACATGAATGCACCCAAGAGGTCATTGATTTTCAAGCGCATATCACCCGTTGCCACACGGTCGATGGTATCATAAATCGTGAGATTCTCATCGAGGAGCTGCGCCTGGTTCTGGGCGAAGTAACCGATCTGCACATTATGACCTATCTTCAAGGTTCCGGTGAAAGGAATCTCGCCCATGATACACTTCACGAGCGTTGACTTACCCTCACCATTCTTGCCGACGAAAGCCACCTTCTCACCTCGCTTGATGGTGAGCGTGACGTGGTCGAAGACGGTATGCTCGCCATAGTCCTTGCGCACCTCGTCACAGATGACAGGATAGTCGCCGCTGCGGAGGCAAGGAGGGAACTTGAGGTGCATCTGCTTGTTATCGACCTCATCCACCTCGATAGGCACGATTTTCTCCAACTGTTTGATACGGCTCTGCACCTGTACCGCCTTGGTTGGCTTATATCTGAATCGCTCTATAAAGTCCTTGATGTCAGCGATTTCCTTCTGTTGGTTCTCGTAAGCCCTCAACTGCTGCTCACGTCTCTCCTTGCGGAGCACGAGGTACTGGTCATACTTCACCTTGTAGTCCTCCACCCTGCCGCAAGTGATTTCGAGGGTACGATTGGTTACATTATTAATAAAGGCACGGTCGTGGCTCACCAAGACAACTGCCTTGGCGCTCTGGGCGAGAAACTGCTCCAGCCACTGGATACTCTCGATGTCGAGGTGGTTGGTAGGCTCATCGAGCAAGAGTACATCAGGCTTCTGAAGCAAGATTTTCGCCAACTCGATACGCATACGCCAACCACCGGAGAACTCCTTGGTAGGACGCTCGAAGTCGTCGCGGGTGAAGCCAAGACCAGTGAGCGTGCGCTCAATCTCAGCCTCATAATTCTCGCCACCCATCATCATATAGCTCTCGTGCTCCTGGGTAAACTTTTCCACTAACTGAGCGTAGTCATCGCTCTCATAGTCAGTGCGTTCAGCCATCTCCTGCTGCATCTTGTCGAGCTTGGCTTTCATCTCCGTATTGTGGGAGAAAGCCTTGCGAGTCTCCTCCTTCACGGTCGTGTCATCCTGTAGCTTCATCACCTGTGGCAAATAGCCCAGCGTGGTCTCGTTGGGAATCGCCACCACGCCCGCCGTCGGCTTCTGCAATCCGCAGAGAATCTTGAGCATGGTAGATTTGCCGGCACCGTTCTTGCCCACGAGGGCGATGCGGTCACGGTCGTTGATTACGAAACTCACGTCGTGGAAGAGCGGCTTCACGCCAAATTCCACTTTCAATCCTTCAACTGATATCATTGTTTTCTAATCTTTTCTGATACAAAATCTCAACGTTTAGTCATTTCAAGCTGCAAAGTTAGCAAAAAATACCCAAACGGCGAATTTTTCGGGAGACAAACTTTGGGTTGGAGGGTGCTGTGAATCAGGAATATCACGCGATTCGGGGAATTTATTAACAGAATATCACGCATATATATAAATAAGGTGTAAAGGTTCTCAGAGACAAGAAAATAAGCAGATTTAGTTAAAAAACAATAAACATTCACCTCCATAGGCACGTAAATTAGGTGGAACGGAGAAAAATGACTAATTTTGCGCCCGATTTATATAATTTCACATAAAGTCTAACTTTATTAATTTTAATTTTTTATTTAATTTTATGTCAGATTTAAAGAACGTAAAGCCATTGGACGACTTCAATTGGGACGAGTTTGAGAATGGCACAAGCGCAAACGTCAGCAAAGAGGACCTCGAGAAGGCCTATGACGAAACCCTTAACAAGGTTACCGAGCACCAGGTGGTAGAAGGTACCGTAATCTCTGTAGATAAGAAAGAGGTTATCGTAAACATCGGCTACAAGAGCGATGGTATCATCCCAGCTTCTGAGTTCCGTTACAACCCAGATTTGAAGGTAGGTGACAAGGTTGAGGTTTATGTTGAGAACCAGGAAGATGTTAAGGGCCAGTTGGTACTCTCTCACAAGAAGGCTCGCTTGAGCAAGTCTTGGGAGCGTGTTAACGCAGCTCTCGACAACGAGGAGGTTATCCAGGGTTACATCAAGTGCCGCACTAAGGGCGGTATGATCGTTGACGTTTTCGGTATCGAAGCTTTCTTGCCAGGAAGCCAGATCGACGTTCACCCTATACGCGACTACGATATGTTCGTAGGCAAGACAATGGAGTTCAAGGTTGTAAAGATCAACCAGGAGTTCCGCAACGTAGTTGTTTCTCACAAGGCTCTCATCGAGCAGGAGTTGGAGCAGCAGCGTAAAGAAATCATCGGCAAGCTCGAGAAGGGTCAGATCCTCGAAGGTACTGTTAAGAACATCACTTCTTACGGTGTATTCGTTGACCTCGGCGGCGTAGATGGTTTGATTCACATCACAGACCTCTCTTGGGGCCGCGTAAGCGATCCACACGAGGTTGTATCTCTCGACCAGAAGATCAACGTTGTTATCCTCGACTTCGATGAGGAGAAGAAGCGTATCGCCCTCGGTTTGAAGCAGTTGACTCCACACCCATGGGATGCTTTGGATGCTAACTTGAAGGTTGGTGACCACGTTAAGGGTAAGGTAGTCGTTATGGCTGATTACGGTGCATTCGTAGAGATTGCTCCTGGTGTAGAGGGTCTTATCCACGTATCTGAGATGTCTTGGAGCCAGCACTTGCGTTCTGCTCAGGACTTCATGAAGGTAGGTGACGAGGTAGAGGCTGTCATCTTGACACTCGACCGCGCTGAGCGTAAGATGAGCTTGGGTATCAAGCAGTTGAAGGAAGACCCATGGGAGACCATCGAGGTTAAGTACCCTGTAGGTAGCAAGCACACCGCTAAGGTTCGCAACTTCACTAACTTCGGTATCTTCGTAGAGCTCGAGGAAGGTGTTGATGGTTTGATCCACATCTCTGACCTCTCTTGGACTAAGAAGGTTAAGCACCCATCTGAGTTCACTACAGTAGGTGCAGACATCGACGTAGTAGTTCTCGAAATCGACAAGGAGAATCGTCGTTTGAGCTTGGGTCACAAGCAGTTGGAGGCTAATCCATGGGATGAGTACGAGGCAATCTACACTCCAGGTTCAGTTCACCAGGGTACTATCACTGAGTTGAAGGACAAGGGTGCAGTCGTAACTCTCGCAGAGGGTGGCGAAGGCTTCGCAACTCCAAAGCACCTCACTAAGGAGGATGGCACTCAGGCTAAGGAAGGCGAGACTCTCGACTTCAAGGTAATCGAGTTCGTTAAGGAGACCAAGCGTATCATCCTCTCTCACTCTCGTACATTCGAGGAGGGCAAGGACGATGTTAAGCCAACAGCTCCACGCAAGCACAACAACGGTGGTCGCAAGAACGAGACTGCAGCTATCAACAACGTAGCAGCAGGTACTTCACTCGGTGACATCGACGCACTTGCTAAGTTGAAGGCTCAGATGGAGGGTAAGGCTTAATCGCCACTCCCCATCCCAGAAGATTGAAACAATAGATTTCACTTCATAATACATTAAGGCTGATTCTCGCAAGAGAGTCAGCCTTATTTTTTAGATGCTTAGCGAGGCAGCATATAATTGGGAACGTATAATGAATTATGAATAAAAACAAAAGAATTAGTGCAAAATGTCTTAAAAAAAATTGCAAATTGAAATAAATTGCGTACATTTGCAGATGAAAACAATAAAAGCTACGAATATGAAGCAGTTAGACAAGACCAACGAAATCCCTTCTGTAAAGAAGCTCAAGACTATAATTCCTAACTTTATGTCAGGAATACGCTCAATCTTTACTTTCGGCGGAGACCAATCTGTTTACGATGAACTGATGAATAGAACTGTGGAAGATGGATTGAGAAGTGATTGGTATAACATTGGGCAAGACATACAACGAGCAATGAATAAATATAAAGCGGAAATATCATGGCAAAAGAATTAGAATCATCAAAAAATCACAGAGTATTAGTAGGAACGATGATGGAACAATCATCTTACAGTGGTCCATTGCCAAAGCCTAGCGATTTTGCGGCTTACAAAGAAACTCTGCCAAGTGCTCCTGAACGAATAATGACGATGGCTGAGGAAGAGCAGACTCATCGGCATACTCTAGAAAAACAAATTGTAGGAAGTGCCGCGCGAGAAAACCTCATAGGTCAAATCCTAGCATTTATACTCGCTATTGCCTGCCTTGGTGTCGCAACCTTTCTAGGCGTGCAAGGTCACGATACGCTTGCAGGTGCAATCATTGCCATAACTGCAGTATTGGCTTCTATTTTCTATTTGAAGAAAATCCCGAAAAGAGACAACTCAAAATAACACTCATCCCTTGCTTTTCGTAAAGCAAGGGATTTTCATATTATAAACGATATCTATCGATACTAGACTAATAATCATTCCATTATGCGATAATTATGTAATAATCTTGCGAAAATGGTAAGGGAATGCAACAAAAACGGAACAAATGTGCATTTTCAGCCGAAAAATTTTGGAAGTTCAAAGTTTTCATCGTAACTTTGCACCTTGATTTAGATAAGATTACAATATTATAAATTTATATGAGATATTATAAAATGATAGCAGCTGCCCTCATCGGTAGCTCTACCCTCACCTCTTGCTTTAAGGATGAGCCATTGAATGCTGAATGTGACATTGAGCAGGCATATATCCACGTGGATAATCCTTTAGGCATGTTCTATCAACAAAGCGACACGTTGATTAACGTCTTATCCACAGCAGAAGACATCAACTTCGTTGTTCGTAAGACAACCGACTTAACGGCATTGGCTCCAATATTCAACATGACACCAGGAGCCACCATCTATCCTGACAATGGTTCGGAACAAGACTTCAGCAATGGTCCGATAGTCTATACGACAACCTCAGAGGATGGACAATACAAACGCAACTATCGTGTCAACTTCATCTTCAGCAAAGATATGCTGGAATATAATTTCGATCACTTCTCCCTCAATACCAATGCGCCAGCCAACAAGTATTACGTTTGGACAGACTTGGATGACGAGGGAAATCCGCTCAACAACTGGGCGACAGGTAACCCTGGATATAGAATGGCAAAAAGTTCTGCCAAGCCAGAAGGTTACCCTACAACTCCAGATTCAGAAGAAGGACACGAAACTTGCGTTAAGTTGACCACTCGTGATACAGGAGCGTTCGGAATGTTTGGAAGCAGAAAGATGCCAATTGCAGCAGGCAACTTGTTTTTAGGAGAATTTGACGTTAATGAGGCTCTTAAACCTAACGCAGCAGGTGACTATGGCATACTTGCTACAAAGTTTGGTTTACCTATCAGTTCGCAGCCTGTATCTTTCAGTGGTTTTTATAAATACAAGCGTGGAGACGTTTTCACTGACAAGAACAAGGTAGAGGTCAAAGATGCTAAAGACTATGGCTCTATCTACGCAGTTTTGTACGATAATCACGATGCCAATGGCGAACCATTCGTACTTCATGGAGACGATGTACTCACAAGCGACCAAATTATCTCTATCGCTAATATTGGGCAAATAGACGACACACCAGAGTGGACTGCATTCAACCTCAACTTCCAGTTGCAGCCAGGCAAGGCGATTGATCCTGTGAAGTTGGCAAATCGTGGTTATAGTCTTGCCATTGTCAGCTCATCCAGCATCAATGGTGCCACATTTGAGGGTGCTGTCGGAAGTACACTTTGGATTGACAGTTTCAGCATTAAATGCGCAGAGGCAAAGTAAGCCAAGCCGATCATATAAGCATAAAAACAAAGAAAAGAAATGAAAAAGACATATTTAGGAATTATGCTCCTTGCAGCATGCACTACCGCAAAGGCTTGGTCGCCATCTAAGTTGTTGCACAATTATAGCTACTATGCTCGTGCAGCTTACAATCTTGGTGGAACAGCCCCTATCGGTATACCAGCTACCATCCGCAAGATGAACAGTTATTCTCTCCGTCCTAACTTCACCTTGGGTGTGGATGCCTTCCATCCTTTCAACGATAAGTGGGGAATCATGTTTGGACTTCACTTTGAGAATAAAGGTATGAAAGTAGATGCTACTGTGAAAAACTACCACATGAAGATGGTACAAGGCGGTGAGTCTATCGAGGGTATGTTCACTGGACGTGTGATGACCAAAGTGGACCAAAGTTTGGGAACCATCCCTGTGCAAGCCACATACGACATCAGCGACAAGGTTCGCTTGAAGTTGGGTCCCTACTTCTCTTATGTCACCTCTCACAACTTCAGCGGATATGCCTACGATGGTTATCTCCGTGAGGGTGACCCAACAGGTCCCAAGGTTAGTCTTGGAAACGATGGAGCTTCAAGAGGCGACTTCGACTTCTCAGGTGATATGCGCAACTGGCAATTTGGCATCGCTGTTGGTGCCGACTGGTATGCAACAAAACGTTGGGGTGGTTTCGTTGGTTTAACTTGGGGTCTCTCCGAGATATTCAAGAAGGACTTCAATGTTATCGAGCAGAGCATGTACCCTATATATGGTGAAATCGGTATCATCTACCAACTAAAGTAATAGATGATATCACTTTAGGTCGAATGATAATATTAAACTAGAAAATATAACCAAAAAGAAAGGAATAAGAAATGAAGAAATTATTTACTTTAATTGCAGCAGCACTTAGCTCAATGAGCATGATGGCAACAGATTTTACATGCCCATTGTCAGTTGCAGTTGACGGTGTAGAAAACCCTAGTGGTGAAGTTACCGTTAGCGTTGTTGAAAACAATGGTAAATACACTTTTGAGCTTAAAGATTTTTATCTTGTAATGGGTGAAGACCAGATGGCAGTCGGCACCATCAAAGTCGAGAACATTACAGGTGAGAAATGTGGCATTGTTGAATCACTCAGTACACAACAAACCATTCGCATCCAAAATGGAACTTCAGATGGCGAATTTTGGGTAGGTCCAATGTTAGAAGACGTACCTATCAACATGAAGGCTGAAATCAAAAATGGAAAAGAACTCAATGCTGTATTATGCATCGACATGGGTAATATTGGAATCATCAATGTAAATCTTGGTAAAAATGCCAATGAAATTGGTCAAATTCCAAACTCAAACTTCGATCTTTACCATAATTTCAAAAAACATAATGAGCCAAATGCTTGGCACTCTTTTAAATCCGGAACAGGTTTGGCTCCTTTTGCAGCTGATGCAGTTACGATTACAGAGGACAGACTGAACCCAACTGATAATACAAAGCATAGTGTAAAGTTGACTTCTGCAAAAACTGCGGGCGTATCTGCTAATGGAACTATAACAAATGGACGTTTAACAGCAGGATCTTATGAACCTAATAGCCCTAAGAATTACTCTTTTTCAGACTTCAGCATTACTGAGAAAGACAAGAACGGCGACCCTTTCTACACAGTGTTGACAAGCAAGCCAGATGAGCTTCACGTATGGGTAAAATACCATGTAGGTACTCGTGATGATTCAAATAAGGGCAATGTATTTGCCTCTGTAAACGCAGTTTTGACTGATGGAACGCCATACCATGACCCAGAGGATAAGACATACGACAATGTTATAGCCAAAGCGACGAACAAAGAAATTGCCGCTACTGATGATTGGAAAGAAGTAGTAGCTTACTTTGACTACAACAAGACCAATGTAAACCCAAAGGCTATTTTGGTAACTTTGTCAACCTGTGCAGTACCAGGCGGAGGCAGCTTGGATACAAAAGACAATGATATGCTTTGGATAGATGATTTCAGCCTTGTATATAAAGCAGGTTTAAAGTCACTTTCTTGCAAAGGTACAGACATCAAAGTAGTAGATGGTCAAACTGATTATACAGTCACAGCTAATGGAGAAATTAACTTGAATGACATCAATGTCGTTTCTGATGGTCAAGGTGCAAGTATAACAAAATCTATAGACGAATCAAACGATCATGTAGTCAACATCACCATTATGTCAAATGACTTGAAGATAGCTAACAAGTACAAATTGACAGTTGAGGGTGGAAATGTTGTTACTGGCATAAAAGCCCCACAGTCTGTAACCCTTCCTAACGGCGTTCAAGCCATCTACAACCTCGCTGGTCAGCAGGTAGGCTCCATGACTCCAGGTCAAGTATATATCGTTAAGACATCAGATGGTCAGACTAAGAAGGTGATTAAGAAGTAATAGGATATATCCCTATACACAAACATAAGAAGCTCAGCAATAGTTTTCTATTTGCTGAGCTTTTTTAATTGTCCATCACTAAAAAATGGCAAAATATAACATACATCGTAAATTAACACCAATAAAATTTGGAGATAAAGGCAAAAATGCGTACTTTTGCAGTCGTGTGATGATTATATCACACCAATACATAAGTATAACCATTTAAACAAAAGGAGATCCGAATATGGCGAAAACCAAAGACGATTTCAAAATGCAAAGAGATGCCGCTCATGGCATTTCGAGTTCAGAACCAAAAGTTAAGGAGAAAAGAAGCATGAAGTATCTAGACCCCAAGACAGACTTGACCTTCAAGAAGATATTCTACAAGCACCCAGACTTGCTCATCAGCCTGCTCAATGCTCTGCTACCTCTCAGCGACGACGAACAGATAAAGAGCATCAAGTACTTGCCTACAGAACTGGTGCCACAACTCTACTTGCACAAGAACTCTATTGTGGACGTGCTCTGCGTGGATGCCAAGGGCAGAAAGTTTTGTGTGGAGATGCAGATGGAATGGAGCAAGTCGTTCATGCAAAGAGTACTCTTCAATGCATCCAAGTTGTACGTTACCCAGGCTATGAAGAAAGACCAATACAGCGAGTTGCAACCCGTATATTCGCTCAACCTGGTGAACGACACCTTCGAGCATGATATGCCCAACACCTACATCCACAACTACAACATCGTACACGACCAGAATAGTAAGAAGGTAATCAAGGGCTTGCACTTCACATTCATCGAACTTCCGAAGTTCACTCCTCACACCATCACGGAAAAGAAGATGACCGTGCTCTGGCTCCGCTTCCTCACCGAAATAGATACGAACACCGAACAGGTGCCTACGGAACTGAAAGAAAATCCGGAAATCCAAAAGGCTTTGGAGGAGTTGAAAGTCACTGGCTTTACGGAAGAAGAGTTGAGAGCATACGAGAAGTTGCTTGACAACATTCGTGTAGAACGCACGCTTCAGCAAGACAGCTACGAGAAAGGTGTCGAGGAAGGTATGGAGAAAGGAATAGAGCAAGGAATAGAGCAAGGCGTGGAAATTGGCCTGACAAAAGGTCAAAACAAAGAGAAGTTTACCATTGCTCAAAAAATGCTATCAGCAAAATTGCCTTACTCCCAAATCATAGCTTTCACCGGACTGACAGAAGAGCAACTAAAGGAGATTCTAGATGAAAGTTTTACTATCTAAGTGAGAAAGCTTCTATCATCTAATGATGGATACAAAAATCAAATATGACCAAGCAAGAGAAAGTAGGTACATCCCCTTTCCCTTGCTTGATTTGTTTTATTCCCCTTTAAGATTGCTATATATAATAAGGTGTGCGAGCACAAATCACGCCTTTCACTATCTTACCAAAAGTTAAAAAGTGACTTTTTTCTACTTTTTCTGTATTTTTTCTTTCTTTTTGTTTGCTATTTCAATCTTTTTCTTTACCTTTGCAACCGAAATAAGGAAACAACCAATTTTACCAATATAGAAAAGGATGATTTCCGAAAAGAAAGAGAATAACAATTTTAAACCCAATAAAAGATTAGATTATGAAAGCATCAGAAGTAATCGCGAATCTTGAAAGAAGATTCCCTAATGAGCCTGAATACATCCAGGCAGTTAGTCAGGTACTCGGCACTATCGAGGAAGAGTACAACAAGCACCCTGAATTTGAGAAAGCAAACCTCATCGAGCGTCTTTGCATCCCAGACCGTGTAATCGAGTTCCGTGTATCATGGGTAGATGACAAGGGTAACGTGCAGACTAACATGGGTTACCGCATCCAGCACAACAACGTGATTGGCCCATATAAGGGAGGTCTTCGTTTCCACAAGTCTGTAAACTTGGGTATCTTGAAGTTCCTCGCTTTCGAGCAGACATTCAAGAACTCTTTGACTACTCTCCCAATGGGTGGTGCCAAGGGTGGTTCAGACTTCTCTCCACGTGGTAAGAGCAATGCCGAGGTGATGCGTTTCTGCCAGGCTTTCATGACTGAGCTTTATCGCCACATCGGTCCTGACGAGGATGTTCCTGCTGGTGACATCGGTGTAGGTGGTCGTGAGGTAGGCTACTTGTTCGGTATGTACAAGAAGTTGACTCATCAGTTCCAGGGTATGTTGACCGGTAAGGGTCAGGAGTTCGGTGGTTCTCTCATCCGTCCTGAGGCTACAGGTTACGGTAACGTATATTTCCTCTGCAACATGTTGGCTACCAAGAACATCGACATCAAGGGCAAGACAGTCTTGGTTTCTGGTTCAGGTAACGTAGCTCAATACACAATGGAGAAATTGATCCAGTTGGGTGCTAAGCCTGTGACATGTTCAGACTCTAACGGTTACATCTACGACCCAGATGGTATCGATGCTGAGAAGCTCGCTTACATCATGGAGTTGAAGAACGTAGAGCGTGGTCGTATCAAGGAGTATGCTGAGAAATACGGCGTGAAGTATGTAGAGGGTGCTAAGCCTTGGTTTGAGAAGGCAGACATCGCTCTCCCATCTGCTACTCAGAACGAGATCAACGAGGAGGCTGCTAAGGCTTTGGTTGCCAACGGTGTAATCGCTGTCAGCGAGGGTGCTAACATGCCAACTACCCCAGAGGCTATCAAGGTATTCCAGGATGCTAAGATTCTCTACTCTCCAGGTAAGGCTGCCAACGCTGGTGGTGTTGCAGTATCAGGTCTTGAGATGAGCCAGAACTCTGAGCGCTTGAAGTGGTCTCGTGAGGAGGTTGATGCCAAGCTCCACGACATCATGAACGACATTCACGCCAACTGTGTGAAGTATGGTACAGAGGCTGATGGCTATGTCAACTACGTGAAGGGTGCCAACGTTGCTGGTTTCTTGAAGGTAGCTAAGGCTATGATGGCTCAGGGCATCGTATAATATTGAAGGATAGATTGTTCTAGGGGATTTCTGCCCCTGGCTTTTTTGAATAATTGAAGCGTGTTTATCGTGATGATAAGCACGCTTTTTTTATTTTCTCCCTTATTTCCCTTGCAAATTCAAATAATAATTGTATTTTTGCAGAAGTTTAAAGATTACATAATTATGGAGACGATAAATATACAACTGCAAGTTCCTAACACAGGCAAATACAGCCTTGACGAATTCATAGCCAAGGTAAAGGAGTATGCCGAAAAATTGTCAGATACACTGACTACTCCGGTAAAGAGCTACAGAGAGACATACATGACAAGAAAAGAACAAGAGGCTTACGTAGCAGAAAGCCTCAATCGTGCGCTTGACCAAATGGAAGCACATGAAAAAAATGGAACGAGACCAATGACATTTGATGAGTTTTTGGACAAATTAGATTAATACGTTTTTCTATGAAAGTTGAGTTTTACGTTGAAGACGAGTTTTATGAGATAACCTCCCACTCTACCCCTCATAGAATAGCACCGCCTTGATGAAAGACTCGTACTTCACGTCCTTGTGCTTGCTCAGCCTTAGCTGGATGATGGCCTTCTGAAGAGCGTAAATGCACATATAGAGCATAAAGCCAACGACGATGGCGAGGACGGTGGTCCACATTTTGCCATAGATGTAAGCACTATCCGGGAAAGCGGAGAGGACGATGACAGGCAGAAGCGTGATGATGCCACCCACCGTCATCTTGGTACGTGGGGTGCCAGCCATGTCGAGGATGGCTTGCTTATCGAAGAGATAATCATCGAGCTCCATACGGGTGATGCCGTAGTCTTCTACCTTAGGGAAATCGACACGGTCGGCATACTTCTTCATCTTGTCGGTCACCTTATGCTCGAAATCATTGAAAAATTCCTTTTCTGGGTCTTTGAGATTCATATCGTTTTATTTTTTAGTTATTTTCTGTTGGCAAGTCATTCTTAGCCGAAGACTTTCATCTTACGATTCGCCTAAAAAGTAAAAAAGCAAAGGAATCCTAGGAATATAGAATCCTTCGCTTTCACTTTAAATAGGTAAAAAAGAAAAGCAGTGCCCCTATAAGCCGAGTTCTGTGGCTCCTCACGGATGACACCGCTCAGAGTCGTCTGCCATTTATCTAGTCCTAGAGTCACCCCTAGGCTCAAGCACTCTACCCTCCACAGTAGCCCGAAGGCAATCGGACGAGCCGCCCTCAATCTGCGGTTTACATGAGCTTACAGCTCCCAGATGGCACAGCCTGGCGATCACCCGCCAGCTGGTGGTCTCTTACACCACCTTCTCACCCTTACCCGACACTACCCCCGCATGGATACGGGATAAGTTTCGGGCGGTCATTTTCTTCTGCCGACACCTACTGTCACCAATAGCTTCTAGTTTCGGAAGTGGGATGCCCTGCGCTGCCCGGACTTTCCTCTCGCATCCCCATAAGAGAATACCAGCGACAGACCGAAGCGCTGCTTTTGGAAATGCAAAGGTAATGAAAAAATAGTGAACAACACTACTTTTCATTACCTTTTTTATATTTTTTGACAAAAAACATCATTTAGTGCTTGCCGCCGCAGCAACCACCCTCGTGATGCACGCCACCCACTACAGCCTGGTGCTGGTCACGAAGCAAGTCGTTGACAGTCTTCACCGGGTTGAAGGTGCTCAATGGAACCTCTACGAAGACGGTGTTCCAGTCGCTCATCGCACCGTTCCAAAGACCCGGCAACTCCAATGCCTTCAAGTCCTTGCCGTTCTTACTCTTGCTAGAGATGAAGCCCGTGCTAGGATCCACATACTTAGGCAAGTCGAATGGCTGACCCTTGTAGTCCTTAGTAGCACAAACGAGATCCACAGGGTTGAAGTGAGTGCCCTGGGTAAACATCTTCATGTACTCCTCGTTGTTGGTGTCAATCTGAGAGCTTTCCAAAATCTGCAAGCTGACAGTGCCATCGCTATTATAAGTAAGGAATGGACCACCACCTGGCTCACCCACGTTCTTGACAACGCCGCAGACACGCATAGGACGGTTCAACTTCTTGCGGAGATAGATGACCAAGTCGGCATCCTCCAGTTCCTTGATGTCAGCCTTGCGACAGCAGAGGTCACGCTGAACGAAGCGGATGACTTCCTCCAACTTCTCATGGTTGTACTGACCAGAGTCGAGCACCTTGAGATATTCGAACGCCTTCTTCTGAAGGGTCACCAAGACACCTGCAATCACCTGCTTGTAGGTCACGGTGTCAGCCTTCAAGCGATCAGGCACCACATTATCGATGTTCTTGATGAACACCACGTCGGCATCAATCTCATTGAGATTCTCGATGAGCGCGCCATGACCACCCGGACGGAAGAGCAAAGAGCCATCCTCATTGCGGAATGGAGTATTGTCTGGGTTGGCAGCGATGGTGTCGGTGCTTGGTTTCTGCTCAGAGAAGGAGATGTTGTACTTCACGCCAAACTTCTGTGCATAGAAGTCAGCCTTCTCAGCCACCTTCTGCTTGAAGAGAGCGAGATGTTCGTGAGAGACGGTGAAGTGAACGTTGGCCTCGCCATTGCTGCTAGCATAGAGGGCAGCCTCCACCAAGTGCTCCTCCATCGGAGTGCGCACCTCGTCGGCAGAATACTCATGGAAGAGGAGCAATCCCTTAGGCAACTGACCGTAGTTCAATCCCTTCGCCTCCAAGAGATTGGCTACCACAGCCTTGTAGTTGCCCTTCTTGATGAGACACATGATGCCCTTGCCCTCGTTCTCATGGCATTTGTCGCAGAGAGCAGAACGGAAGGCGAACTTCTTGATGTTGTCGAAAAACTGTTTCTCGAAATCAGTAGTAGGCACGTCGTAAGGAGCGTTGAGGAAGGCAAACATATTCTTGAACATACGGCTAGCGGCACCAGAGGCAGGCACAAACTTCACGATTTTGTGTCCCTCCGCCTTATAGTCGTTCCAAGCCTTCTCATAGTTCGTCACTTCATCGTCTGTCGGAGCCACGATGCCCTTGCCAATGGCAGCAGCACCTTCCAATTTCAAGAAAGGGAAGCCTTGCTTGATTTGTTCCAACTGATGTTCAATTTGTTGCTCGCTGATACCACGAGCCTGAATTTGGTTAAGATCTTGCTGATTCATAATACCACATTTATGTTATTTTATGCGAATATGCCACAAAAATAGTAATATTTTTTGAAAAAGAGAAATTTTCGTGCGATTTTTTGTACCTTTGCATTGAAAAATTAACATGGAGGGAATGAATATGAACGAAACATTCACTTTTACACCTGAGGAGAGGGAGCAAACGCTACTCATCCTCAACCGTCTGAGAGCAGCCATCGGCGACACTTTCAGCAAGGACGACGAGCAACATCTGCGCGAGGACATCCACCATGCCTTCGAGAACCATCAGATACGTCGCGACGTGTTTGGATTGAACCCTATCCTGCACGCCCTTCAAACCGCCGAGATCGCCGTCAACGAGATTGGTCTCAAACGTGATGGTGTCATCGCTATCCTCATGCAGACCAGCGTCATCGACGGCTACCAGACCCTCGAAGACATCAAGAGCAAATATGGAGATAGCGTGGAGCACATCATCGGTGGACTCCTCCGCATCCACGACCTATACAAGCGCAACCCAATCATCGAGAGCGAGAATTTCCGCAACCTGCTCATCTCGTTCTCTGAGGACATGCGCGTGATCCTCATCATGATAGCCGACCGTGTGAACGTAATGCGACAGATACGTGACACAGAACAGGTGGTGGCGAAGCATGAGGTGAGCGAGGAAGCTAGTTACCTCTATGCCCCACTCGCCCACAAACTCGGACTCTACAAACTGAAGAGCGAGCTGGAGGACCTCAGTCTGAAGTACCTGGAGCACGACGCCTATTATTTAATTAAGGAGAAACTGAATGCCACCAAGCGTTCACGTGATGCTTACATCGCCCGCTTCATCCAACCAATCCAGGAGAAACTAGACGAGGCTGGACTGAAGTACCACATGAAGGGCAGAACAAAGAGCATCCACTCCATCTGGCAGAAGATGAAGAAGCAGAACTGCGGTTTTGAGGGCGTATATGACCTCTTCGCCATCCGTATCATCCTCGATGTGCCTCGTGAGATGGAATACAAACAGTGCTGGCAGGTGTTCGCCATCATCACCGACATGTATCAGCCGAACCCGAAGCGTATGCGCGACTGGCTCTCCGTGCCGAAGAGCAATGGCTATGAGAGCTTGCACACCACCGTGCTGGGACCGGAAAACAAGTGGGTGGAGGTACAGATACGTACCGAGCGCATGGACGACATTGCCGAGCATGGACTCGCCGCACACTGGCGCTACAAGGGCATCAAGCAGGGCGAGGGTGGCATCGACGAATGGCTCGCCAACATCCGCAGCGCCCTAGAGAACAACGACGACCTCCAGTTGATGGACCAGTTTACCACCGACCTGAAGGAAGACGAGGTCTATGTGTTCACGCCGAAGGGCGACCTCCTGAACTTCCCAAAGGGGGCGACGGTGCTCGACTTCGCCTACTACATCCACTCTCGCATCGGCAACACGTGTGTGGGCGGCAAGATCAATGGCAGGGCGGTGAGCTTCCGACAGGAACTCCACTCTGGCGACCAGATCGAGATTCTCACGCAGAGCAACCAGAAGCCACGCCATGAATGGCTCAACATCGTGCAGACCTCGAAGGCGAAGGCGAAGATACGTCTCGCCCTCAAGGAGACGCAGAAGAAAGACGGTCTCTACGCCAAGGAACTCATCGAGCGACGCTTCAAGAACCGCAAGATAGACATCGACGAGAGCACGATGGCTCGCATCATCAAGAAGATGGGCTACAAGGAGAACTCCGACTTCTACAAGGACATCGCTGAGGAGAAGTTGGACGTCAACACGGTGATTGACCGATATATGGCGGAGCGTGACCACGACCTCAACCTCACCAACGTGACGAAAACTGCCGAGAGTGCAGCCAACTTCGAGTACGAGAATCCTACCGAGGAACTGATGAAGCAGAGCGACGACGTGCTCACCATCGACGAGAACCTGAAGGGCATCGACTTCGAACTGGCACACTGCTGCCACCCTATCTATGGCGACCCTATCTTTGGATTCGTCACCATCAACAAGGGCATCAAGATACACCGCACCGACTGTCCGAACGCCAGAGAGTTGCGCCGCCGTTTCGGTTATCGCATCGTGAAGGCACGCTGGAGCGGAAAGGGAACGTCGAAGTACGCCATCACCCTCCGCATCATCGGCAACGACGACATTGGTATCGTGAGCAACATCACCAACATCATCTCCAAGGAAGACAAGCTCGTGATGAGAGGCATCAACATCTCCTCGAAAGACGGCTTGTTCTCTGGCAACGTAACGGTGATGATCGATGACGCAGGCAAGACCGAGGCGCTCATCAAGAAACTGAGTGCCGTGAAGGGAGTGAAACAAGTGACGAGAATATAACTTAACGAAGTTAAATTAGCGACACAAAATCGTTAAGAAAAGTTATAAAATAATGAAAAGTATTGCATTATCAAATAATAGTAGTACTTTTGCATTGTGTTTTTCATAGTATTAGATTTAAGGTTAACAAAGGCGGGGTCACAGCGGTGACCCTTTTTTGTGCCCAAAAACAAACGATGGCTCACTTTCATCCAGAAGGAAGTGAGCCATCGTTTGTTTCATTTCTATCATTTTCTCTTGAACTTGCGATAGAGTTTCCAAGCCAAGATAGCGCCATCAAAGGCACCAGCCCCTATCGAGAAGAGACTCTTCATGCGACTGCTCGGCGTAGCATTCTTCGACAGAGCCGACGGTTTGGTGAAGAGCGATTGCCAGAGTTTCTTGATTTTCTCGTCGTCAGCCTGTATGTCCTTGCGCAGGAGTTCCTTGCGCAGTCGGATTTCCGTGAGCGAAGAATATGTAATATGTTCAATATTTTCTGCCATCATCATTTCAAAGTTTAAGAATCATACAAATCCATTCAATGGAAAGGAGAAAAAATAAAAGGCTAGCCTCTACTGCATGAGGATGCTAGCCAGGAAGCGAACCAATGGTCTCTCTATCCATTGATGACGGAAAATGACGAAGATTACTAATATAAATAGGTATAGACCAGCCACGATGGAGAATCCCCACGCATTGCCGACCCATTCGCCCAGTCCATAAGCCAAGGCAAACGACAAGTAGATGAGGGCTATGACCAATAAGCCCACGAGCACCACCGTCATGGTGATAGCCGTGAGCAACCTGACCACCTTATCCACTACATCGAGCTTCACATATTCCGTCTGAAGCCCGATGTAATGTTTGAGCACCTCAACGAGTTGCCCGATAGTCTCTACGTTTTTATCGTTGGAAAACATCATGTATAGATTGTCACCAGAAACGTCTTGTCTCGATTATATCTCAGGAGCTGCGTCCTTGATGTCGTCCACCAAATCGTCAACATCCTTCTTGCTCAACTTGATGTTGTGCTTGTTGCAGAAGTTATCTACTGCGTCAGCAATCTTGCTGCGTGTATCCTCACCCTTCTCAGGAGCGAAAATCAAACCCAATGCAGACCCGGCAAGAGCACCGCCGAGGAATGCGCCAATGTAACCTAATGCTTTCATAATGACTAAGTTTTAATTGTTAAACATGTTATCAAGAGTCCTTAGAACGATAGTCCATGGGCATCTTCATGTTGCAAATATACGAAATATTCCGCAACAAGCAAGGATTTTTTTCTTAATTTTTCAATAAATTTGTTGTATTACCTTGTTTTAACAAACTTTAGGCTGTCTTTGTGGTCTTATTTGGGATATTATTTGTATTTTCGCAGAACGAAACGACGTGTTGACTAAACACTGGAACAAAGAAAACAACAAGTTTAACAATAAAACCATTTTAAAGTTATGAAGAAATTATCAGTTTTGGGCCTCGGCATGTGCATGGTATTGGCACTTGCTAGCTGCAAGTCAAAGGAAAGCATGTATAAGAAAGCATACGAGAAAGCTCAAGCTCAGGAGCAGCAGACAGCACCTGTTACACAGGAGCCTGTAGTGACACCTTTGCAGACCACCACTCCATCTGAGTCAACCAATACAGAGGTAGATAACGCTACCGTACGCCAGGAGAATGTATCCCTCATCTCAGGTTCTGGCTTGCAGAACTTCAGCGTAGTAGTAGGTTCCTTCGGCTTGAAGGCTAACGCAGAGGGGCTCTACAACACCTTGAAGAGCGCTGGCTACGACGCACAGATCGTATTCAATGGCGAGCGCAACATGTATCGTGTGGTAGCAGCCACATTCGTTGACAAGGCTAGCGCAGTGAAGAGCCGCAACGAGCTTCGCGCCAGCAAGTATAATGACGCTTGGTTGCTCTTCAAGAAATAATGCGAATTTTATCTATCGATTACGGTAAAAAGCGTACCGGACTGGCAGTTACCGACCCGTTGCAGATTATTGCAGGTGGGTTGGCAACTGTTGCGACGGCGGAACTCTTCACCTACCTGGAGTCTTACATACAGAAGGAGCAGGTGGAGAGAATCGTCATCGGAAAGCCCACACAGCCCAACGGACAGCCAAGTGAGAACCTGGCACGTGTGGAGAACTTCTTCAACCGATGGCGCAAGGCTCACCCTGAGGTACCCATTGAGTACTACGACGAGCGCTTCACATCGGTCATCGCCCACAGAGCCATGATAGACGGAGGCGTGAAGAAGAAGGTGAGAAAAGAAAACAAAGGACTGGTCGATGAGATCAGTGCCACCATTATTTTACAAGATTTTATGCAATCAAGAAGATGATATTACCTATTTATATATATGGTCAGCCTGTTTTGAGAAAAGTGGCTGAAGACATCACACCCGATTATCCAGAACTCAAACAACTTATCAACGACATGTACGAGACCCTCGATTCCAGCAATGGCATCGGTCTCGCAGCTCCACAGATAGGCAAAGCCATCCGCCTCGTGGTCATCGACCTCGACGTATTGAGCGACGACCTCCCAGAGTACAAGGGATTCCGCCATGCCTTTATCAACGCCCACATCCTGGAGTATGATGATGAGAACAAGGACTCCTCCGACGAGGGTTGCCTCTCCATCCCAGGCATCAGCGAGAAGGTGGTGCGCCCTACCCGCATCCATGTGAAATACATGGACGAGGACTTCCAGGAGCACGACGAATGGGTAGGTGGCTATCTGGCTCGTGTGATGCAGCATGAGTTCGACCACTTGGAGGGAACCATGTTTGTCGATCGTGTATCTGCACTCCGCAAAAACATGATCTCCAGCAAGCTCAAGAACATCATCAAGGGCAAGTTCCGCTGCTCTTATCGCACGAAGATAAGACACTAAACATCAAATTTATTTTATGGGTACAAAGAAGAAAAGCTGGCTCTTGATAGCTATGCTCGCTCTGACGGCTGCGCCATCCATGGCACAGTACAGGGTAGATAGGTTGATTACCGCCGGAAGAAGCGCACTCTTCTATGAGGACTACGTGCTCTCCATCAAGTATTTCAACCTGGCTATCGGCGCCAAGCCTTATCTCTATGAGCCTTGGTATTTCCGCAGCGTGGCGAAGTTCTCGCTCGATGACTACATGGGTGCCGAGAGCGATGCTACCGAGGCATTGCAACTCAACCCGTACGTCAACGACATCTACGACCTTCGTGCCATCTGCCGCATCCGACAAAACAACTACGAGGATGCCATCAAGGACTACAACCGTGCCATTCACCTGGAGCCGCGCAACCGCAACTATTGGTTCAACCGTGCCTTGTGCTACATGCAGGACAAGAAATATGATGAGTCGCTCAACCAGTTGGACTCCGTCATCACCAAGTGGAAGGACTACTCCAACGCCTACTCGCTGAAAGCAGAAGTGTATCTGCAGAAGAAGGACACCGTGAATGCTGAGAAATGGCTCGACAAGAGTCTGGAACTCAACCCATACGACGGCGATGCCTGGGTGACACGTGCCTACATGGCACTTGCCAGAAAGGAATGGAAGGTGGCTGACGAGGCGCTCACCAAGTCGCTGCACTTCAAGCCCAACAACGTGAACAGCTACATCAACCGTGCCTTGGCTCGCATCAATCTCAACAACTTGAGAGGGGCGATGAGCGACTACGACAATGCGCTCGACCTCGACCCGAACAACTTCCTCGCACACTACAACCGAGGACTGATGCGTGTGCAGCTGGGTGACGACAACCGAGCCATCAGCGACTTCGACTTCGTTATCAAGATGGAGCCACAGAACTTTATGGCGATCTTCAACCGTGCCCTCCTGCACGAGAAGACCGGTAACCTGAGAGCCGCCATCAGCGACTTGACCACCGTCATCAACCAGTTTCCAAATTTCTGGACAGGTCTCTCCTACCGTGCCCAATGCTATCGCAAGTTGGGTATGACCGGCAAGGCAGAGCTGGACGAGTTCCGCATCATGAAAGCACAGATGAACAAGCACCTCGGCATCCAACCTCGTTGGAGCGCCAAGACCAAGAAGGAAGTGCGCAAGCGTTCGGAGATAGACCCCAACAAGTTTGCCAGCATCGTGGTGGATGATGAGCCAAAGTACGAGCATGAGTACAAGAGCGAGTACAGAGGAAAGGTACAAAACCGAATGGTGGAGGCAGCCTATCTGCCTATGTATCACGTCACTTACTTCCCATCAGCCAGTCAGATTTCGAGTGGTCAGTCGTTCGACAAGGACGTGGAGACACTCAACATGCAGACCAAGCAGAAGGGAGAGAAACTCTATATCGTTTGCGACAAGGATCAGTTGGACGAGAACGGTTCCATGCAGATTTTCTCGCTCATCGACAAGTTGTCGGCTGAGTTGAGCATCGTCAAGGACGAGAATCAGAAGAAGAACCTGCTCATCCATCGAGCCATCGCCCACTCCGTACTTCGAGACTTCGAGGCAGCCATCCAGGACTTCGATGACTATCTGAAGCTCGACGACCACAATGCCCTCGCTTATTGGGCAAGGGCGGTATGCCAGATGGAGATGGACGAGTTCCATGTGGCTGAGGGTCAGCCTATCCTCAATGTCCACTCGGCAGAGGCGGACTTGAGCGATGCCGTCCGACTGAGCAACAACAATGCGTACATCTATTATAACCGTGCCAACTTGCATGCCAAGCGCAAGGAGCTATCCAAGGCGATCGACGACTATACGATGGCCATCAAGATAGACAACCGTCTGGCAGAGGCATACTATAACAGAGGTATCGCTCGTTCGAAGTCGGGCAACAAGGCGGCAGCCATCCAAGACCTGTCGAAGGCTGGAGAGCTAGGACTCTATGATGCCTACTCCGTCATCAAGCGACTGAACAAGCAGAAGTAAAGAAGTTAAAGGAATTTCCTTAACTTCCTTACATACGAAAAGTTTAGCAATAAAAAAATCCCTGCATCTCATAGCGAGACGCAGGGATTTTTTATGTTTTAGAAATAACATTCTCTAATTTATTCTAGAAATGATATTCTCCAATACATTCCAGAAATGGTATTCTCAAGAAGAGAGAATATTAGAGTCGATTCCCCTCCTTAGGGAAGATCACGGTAGGCTTGAAGGTCTTCGCCTCCTCGAAATCCATGATGGCGTAGGCGATGATGATAACGGTATCGCCCACCTGAACCTTGCGAGCAGCTGCACCATTGAGACAGATACAACCACTGCCACGCTCACCCTTGATGATATAGGTCTCCAGGCGCTCACCATTGTTATTATCTACGATTTGCACCTTCTCGCCAGCGATCAAGCCAGCGGCATCCATCAAGTCCTCGTCTATTGTGATACTGCCCATGTAGTTGAGGTTAGCCTCCGTAACCGTCACACAATGGAGCTTACTTTTCAATACTTCTATCTGCATATCTTTTTACGTGTTGTATAGTAAAATGTGCCTATGAATATGATACTTATCTATTAGCCTTTGTAACGAATGTGGTCGATGAGACGGATAGGAGTCTTGCCGCAATATACGGTGATGCAACCTACCACGTAGTCGCTGTCATCCCATGCGTTGACATCCTGCAAGGAGTCGCCATCCACGATCTCGAAGTACTCCACCTCAAGACCCTCCACGGCGTTGATGTCAGCCACCACCTTGTCGTGCGTCTCCGGCACGGTGTGAGACTTGGCATACTCCACGCTCTCCTTCAGAGCCTTGTAGATGTTAGGAGCGATGGCACGCTCATCGGCAGCCAACAATGTGTTGCGGCTACTCTTGGCAAGGCCATCCTCGTCACGCACGATAGGACACTCCACGATCTGGACGTCAGAACCAATAAATTTCACGAGCTGCTTGATGACGGCAATCTGCTGCCAGTCTTTCTCACCGAAGTAAGCACGAGTAGGACGCACGATATAGAAAAGACGGCTCACCACCTGGCAAACGCCATTGAAGTGACCAGGGCGCTTGGCACCCTCCATCACGGTAGAAACCGGTGGGAACTCGAAATGGCGCTCGTCCTTGGTAGGATACATCTCCTTCACGGATGGAGCAAACACATAGTCAGCCCCACAAGCCTCCAAGAGCTTGCAGTCGGCATCAAGGGTACGAGGATAGCGATCCAAGTCACCTTGGTCATTAAACTGAGTTGGATTCAAGAAAACGGAAACGACAGTGACGCCATTTTCCTTCACACTACGTTTTACCAATGAGGCGTGACCCTCATGCAGAGCACCCATCGTAGGTACCAAACCTATTTCCTTCCCCTCCTTACGAGCCTGAAAGAGTTCGTTTTGGAGTTCAACAATCTTATTGAATACTTTCATCGTTTTATTAAATTTCGGGGTGCAAAATAACAACTAATTTCTGAAATAACAAAAAAATATCATAAAAATGTGCTTTTTGAGGGTCGGATTTCTTGGTTTTCTCTAAAAAATTGGGTGTTTTGAAGATTTTTTTGTACCTTTGCACCTAATTCGAGGTGACTATTTCATCCGAGAAGAATAAAAAAATAATTATGGCAAAGAAAGTATTATTCATTAATCAGGAGATAAATCCGTATGTAGCTGAGAGCCGCATGTCGGTGATGGGTCATGAATTGCCTCAGAAAATGGCAGAAGCTGGTTTTGAAATTCGCACATTCATGCCTAAGTGGGGCATCATCAATGAGCGCCGTGGACAGTTGCATGAGGTCATCCGCCTTTCGGGTATGAACCTCATCATCGATGATACCGATCATCCTCTGATTATCAAGGTTGCCTCTATACCGACAACCCGTCAGCAAATCTACTTCATCGACAACGATGATTATTTCAGCAATCGCCAGATGGGCGCAGACGAGAATGGCAAGGAGTACGAAGACAACGGCGAGCGTGCCATCTTCTATGCTAGAGGCGTGCTGGAGACCGTGAAAAAACTCCGTTGGCAGCCAGACGTCATCGTTTGCCAAGGATGGATGGGAGCTATCGTTCCTCTCTACATCAAGACAGCGTATGCAGAGGAGCCTTCATTTGCCAATTCCAAGGTCATCGTCTCCTTGTACGACAACCCATTGAAGGGCAGTCTCGGCGACAACTTCAAGCAGTGCGTCGATTTCCGTGATGCCAAGGCTGAGTTGCTCGACACCTACAAGAGCTATTTCGACTACGATGAGCTAGCCAAGCTCGCCATCGACTATTGCGACGGTGTCGTAGAGGGCGAACTAGGCATCAACCCAGCCATCCTGGAATATGCCAAGGAGAAGAACAAGCCGCTGTTGGCTTTCACGGGCGATGACTTCTCTGAGCCATACAAGGACTTCATCAACCAGGTGTGTCCTGACGAGGAATAACGAACGATACTAACCATTTCTACCGCTCACAACGAGTGTGGGAATGGTTCATATTTTCGATAATTGGATTGTAGAAGAAATGAAATTTATCAAACTCACAGCATTTTTGTTGGCGGCCTTCTCCATGGTTGCCTGTGATGACACCACCGACACGCTCGGTTCTTCCATCACCAACAAAGTAGATAATCTCACCATCACCGACGCTACCTACAATGTGGAAACACAGTCGCTGGTAGCCGGTCCTGTACTTAGCAAGTCAAACAACGGAATCATCGGTAGAGTGAAGGACCCAGAGACGGGCACCTACCTCACTGCCGACTATATGACACAGATGGTACCGCTCTCGACATTCTCGGTCGATACCCTCCAGTATATCAAGGATGCCAACAATGGCGAGCTCAGAGCTGACTCTTGTTACCTGCTCGTCAGCTACCAGAGCACCTACGGCGACTCCCTCGCCCCTATGAAGGTGACGGCATACGAGATGAGTAAGCCGATGACGGAGGACAAGAACTATTTGACCGACTTCGACCCGATAGCTGAAGGCTACATCGCTGAGAACGGCTATAAAAACAGTGCCACCTACAGCCTCTCCAAGGCTACGGGTAACTTCAAGATTTACTTGAACAAACCTTACATCAAGGATGGCGTGAAATACGATAACTATGGTACATACATGTTGAAGACATTCGTGGAGCATCCAGAGTACTTCAAGTCCAACTATCAGTTCTTGAAGAATGTATGCCCCGGTTTCTACATCAAGCATGAGGGTGGTATCGGAAATGTGGCTGACGTTTGGAACACAGAGGTGCAGTTCTACTGGTCTCGCCAAAAGACCATCAAGGCATCCGATGGTGTCACCGACAGTATCGCCAAAGGATATGGCTTCAATCGTATCGATGGTACGGAGGAGGCACTTCAGACCAATCATATCGTCAATGATGCAGCATCCATCGCCTCATTGGCAGCTGACCCAAGTTGCACCTATCTCAAGTCGCCTGCAGGCATCTTCACCGAGGTGACACTTCCAGTGGAAGAGATTTTGAGAGGTCATGAGAACGATACATTGAACACCGCAAGCGTCACCTTCCCAAGAATCAACAATACGGAGACGGACAATCAATATATATTTGATACACCAAGCTACGTGCTGATGATTCCGAAGGACAGCATCGATTTCTTCTTCGAAAATGGCGACGTGGTGAACAACCGAAATTCTTTCTACGCTTCTTACAGCAGTAGCACGATAAACGGTTATACGTTCAGCAACATCAGTAACCTCATCACTGCCATGAGCAAGAAGAAAGGCAGCAGTGAGAACTGGAACAAGGCCGTGCTAATACCTATCACCGTAAGTACTGTAGTGGAGAACAACTCAACCATGATCAGTAAGATGACCCACAACATGTCGCTCACCTCTACCCGACTGGTAAAGGGTACGCATTCTGAGAACGCTCAAGACATGAGCAGTCCTATACAGATAAAGGTGATCTACAGTAGGTTCAAAGATAAATAAAGTTTTTGAATCTACAGTAACTATAGATTCAATCGTTTTAATAAAGAAGTAAGAAGATGGAAGACGGATTCCTGGAAAGTCATCGAGAAGAATATGAGCGCCGCAAGGCAGCATGGCTTCGCAAGAAGAAACGCTTCCCTGTCATCAAGGGCGGCAAGCCGATTCCAGAGAAGCCCGAAGACGAGGCACTATAAGCATGAAGCCTTATATAATAATAAGGTATCATATAGTTGAAACGTATAACATAACAAAAGCGGAAGAAGAGAGACGAATGAGTCTCTTTTCTTCCGCTTTTCTTTTATTCCTTTAACTTCTATCACATCTGCGATAATACTATTGAATAATCGTGAACTTGGCGAACTTGAGTAGCAATTGCTTGGAACCTGAGTTGACGAATTCAACAGTGGCCTTGGCATTCTCGCCCGTGCCCTCCAGCTTGACAACCTTTCCTACACCGAATCGCTGGTGCTCGATGCGGTTGCCCTCTTTCAGCAAACCAGCTGGTGTGGAGACAGAAGCACCTCCAATGCCCGAAGCAGAGTTAGCACTATCATTCGACTGAGCATCACTCATCGGAGCATCCTTTCCCAAGATGCGGCGAACCGCATTGACTCCTCTCACCGACTTAAACCTTCCAGAAGCCAAGGCTTCCTGAGTCTGTTCGCTCATGCTGCTCGTCACTCTTCGTTCAGAAGAACGAGAGCTATAGCTTGGCTTAGGGTCAGCGATGAATTGCGTAGCAACAGGACGAGGTGAATGACTAGAGCGGTAGTCATCGGAGTCACCATCATAGCGACGAGCCGAACGATAATCATCGGAATCATCATAGCGACGAGCCGAGCGATAATCATCGTCTCGATCTCTATCCCATGGCATTCTATTTCCATAACCTCCTCCAGCAGAGCTACTCACCGATTCATCATCATTCTCAATCAACTTCGGGTCGATTTCATTGAGGAACCGGCTTGGATTGTCAAACTCCATCTTGCCATAACGGAAACGATTTTTGGCATTCGTCAAGATACAATGTTTCTCGGCACGAGTGATGGCGACATAGAGCAAGCGACGCTCCTCCTCCAACTCACGCATGGAAGCCGCTGCGATAGGACTTGGGAAGATATTCTCCTCCAAACCGACGATGAAGACCGTAGGAAACTCCAATCCCTTCGCCGCATGAACCGTCATCAGCGAGACACGAGGGGCATCGTCATCCCCTTTGCTATCCAAGTCAGTCAAGAGGGCGACATCCTGCAGATAGTCTGTCAGATAGACCTCATCTGCCCTATCTTCCTCTTTGCGTTCCTCCACAAAAGTCTGCATACCACTCAAGAACTCCTCCAAGTTCTCCTGACGAGCGAGGTTCTCGGCATCCTTTCCACCCTCGAAGATGTCCTTGCTGATGCCACTCTCCTTGATGATGCTGTCACCCAACTCATAGATGTCGAGTTTGTCAGCTTTCTCTATGAAACCGCTGATCAACAAGCGGAAGTTGTCGAGCTTGGTGAGCGTTCCCTTGTTGACGGCAAGTCCATAGTGCTGAGGCTCTGAAATCACCTCCCAGAAACTCACTTGGTTCGCCAAGGCACAAGCGGCGATCTTGGCTACGGTTGTATTGCCGATACCACGAGCAGGATAGTTGATGATGCGCTTGAAAGCCTCCTCGTCATCGGGATTGGCAACCAGACGGAAATAGGCGATAATGTCCTTGATTTCCTTGCGCTGATAGAAACTCATACCGCCATAGATGCGATAAGGAACGCCCTGTTTACGAAACTCCTCCTCGAAGCTTCGGCTCTGCGCATTGGTGCGATAGAGAATGGCGAAGTCGGAATACTCACATCCATCCTGACGCTTGATGCGCTTGATATCCTTGCTCACGATGAGCGCCTCCTCCTTATCGCTATAGGCTGGCTGGTAAATCAACTTCTCGCCCACGGCATTCTCGCTAAACACATCTTTCTGAATCTGATTCTTGTTGCGCTTGATGAGACTATTGGCAGCATTCACGATATTCTGCGTACTACGATAGTTCTGCTCCAACTTGAAGAGTTTGGCACCCTTCAACTGACTTTGGAATCGGAGGATATTGTCGATGTTGGCACCACGGAAACTATAGATACTCTGCGAGTCATCACCCACGGCGCACACACGGTTCTTCTCCTTACAGAGTTGCATCACGATTTTCATCTGAACGTGGTTGGTATCCTGGTACTCATCGACGAGAATAAAGTCGAAGCGGTCGGAGTATTTCTGTCGAATCTCCTCATGGTCACGGAACAACTGGAAGGTAAGCATCAGTAAGTCATCGAAATCCATGGCATTGGCTTGCTTGCAACGCTGCACATAGACTTCGTAAATTTCACCGACACCAGGCATATTGGCATGCTTGTCACGATCGTAATAATCCTTGTCGGCACGATAAATCTCAGGCGTAACAAGATTGTTCTTCGCCATCGAAATCTTGGCATGCACGGCAGCAGGCTTGTAGGTTTTATCATCGAATCCTTTCTCCTTGATAATCGCCTTGAGCAAAGAACGGGAGTCAGACTCATCGTAGATGGTAAAATTGTTGTTGAAACCGATATGGTCGGCCTCCGCTCTCAAGATGCGAGAGAAGATGCTATGGAAGGTGCCCATATAGAGGTGTGCCGCCAAGTCGCCTCCCACGAGGCGGTTGATACGTTCCCTCATCTCCTTGGCAGCCTTATTGGTAAAGGTAAGAGCCATGATGCTCCATGGCTTCATGCCCTGTTGCAAAAGATAAGCGATCTTATAGGTAAGCACACGCGTCTTACCCGAACCCGCACCAGCAATCACCAACGAAGGTCCATCAATATATTCCACAGCCTTGCGCTGCGCTTCATTCAAGTCGTTCAGTAAATCCATGTACATCTTGTGGAGTTAAGGAGTTAAAGAAGTTAAGACGAATGCTCTTTCTTCCTTATACCCTACCCCATTAATTATAAATTATTAATTCAAAATAATCACTTCCCCCTATATCCACCGACGGCAGTCTTCGGGTCTACATCCTCCCCTTCTCTTGGGAAGGCTGGGATGAAGCGCATCTCATGCTCTATCTGGCGCTGGCGCTTCTTCATGTAGGCACTCGGATATTGGGAGTTAAACTTACGTGGGTTCGGCAAGGTGGCAGCTATCAGGGCGCACTCACCACGGAAGAGGTCTTGCGCCTTCTTGTTGAAATGATACTCAGCCACAGCATCCACGCCATAGATGCCGTTGCCCATCTCGATACTGTTGAGATACACCTCCATGATACGTTGCTTGCTCCACATCATCTCAATGAGGAAGGTGAAATACACCTCAAATCCCTTGCGAGTCCAGGAGCGACCAGGCCAAAGGAAGACATTCTTGGCAGTCTGCTGACTGATGGTGGAGGCGCCATGCACCTTGCCGCCACGAGCATTATTCTTGGCTGCACTCTGGATGGCATTGAAGTCAAAGCCATGATGTTTCAAGAATCGTGAGTCTTCGCTCGCCATCACAGCCACAGGCATATGAGGAGATATTTTATCCATCGAAACCCAATGATGATGTAGGGTAATACTCTCTCCATCAGCTACTTGTTGGAAGCAGCGGATAAACATCAAGGGAGTAAAATAGACGGGAATAAAACGGTAGGCTACAACAGCAAGAATGGTGGTACTGAAAAACAGCACCACCACCCATTTAATGATATTTCTGATTTTATTTAAAATCATAGAACAATACTGCGTTAAATTAATATTTAATCGTCTGTAAATCAATAACTTATATTA
>ENA-OPCZ01000090-OPCZ01000090.1-human-gut-metagenome-genome-assembly--contig:-NODE-90-length-56625-cov-9.717713_pt1 | contig 56625 bp, 70 predicted proteins | sample MGYA00241566_ERZ501483 | MGnify/ENA primary metagenome ERZ501483 (study PRJEB25962, sample SAMEA1965191) | human gut metagenome | biome: human gut; feature: human-associated habitat; material: faeces... | reverse complement strand
TCTTTTTCAAACGCTATAGCTGAGTACATCGATTATTATAACAACAAAAGAATTCAAGCTAAAACAAAATGGATGCCTCCCTCTAAATTCAGAGAAGCATCCATGATGAAAATATAATTATTCAAATTTTTAGCGGTGTCCAGAAAACTGGGTACATATCACTTTGCTTCGCAGGTTTTTTAGCACATTGATATATTCTTATTATATTCCCAAATTCAGTCCACACTCCCTTGCGGGAGCGATAACATCAATCTTATATAACTAATAAATAGATAATAGAAAACGTAATCTTCTTGGATACTCCATAATAATTTCCTTTCAAAACACACTAATTAATATTTTTTGACCTATATAAATTAGAATAAAAACCCAAAATCGAACTATCTGACATCTCAGCATTAATAAAAGAAGAGGCATCAGTCAGCTTAGCAACAAAAAATATAAGCCAAAGCAATTCATCATTACAACAAGATTCCTCATAGGAACGCTTTAAAAGGTAAATATGCTTCTCTCTAAGCTGTAATGCCCAACGAATCTGCTTATCCGAGCCAACAAGAGAAAGTAGGCTTTTCATAAATTCCTGCTTCTCTAAAGACCTGATAAGACAATCTGGACATTCATTCTCGCGATAGAACAGCAATTTCTTCTCATGCTTTAAAGTCTCACCATACATATCAATGATAATTTCATGACCACAAGAACAGATAATTTTATATTTCATAAAACCTCACTAAATACAAATCTAGCAATATAATGAATTCCATTCATCTAATGTGAGAAAGCTTGTATAATGCAGCTTACATTCATCTATAAAACGATTCCAGTATTTTGCTATTCTTCTCTCAGCTACAAAATCAAAATAATAAGCCAAAGGAACCATTACAGGTGAACCTATATTATCTACTACCTTAAAGGTAAATCTATCTGCAGATATACGCTGTACCATGAAATTTGACGGATCGACGTCAGATACAACAATCTTCTGAGCTAAGAGCATGTCACGAAAAATTCTCACAAACTCCAAAGGAGTTACACGAAAAATTTCTCTTACGTCAAGATTCTTCTCAAAAACTGATTTCAATTCAAGACTAGGCTGATTATCATAATCCACAATATACTCAAACACATGACCAGGACCTAAATTAGTTTCTACAGAACCGAAATACTCCAGCAAAAGAGAAGGCTTCTTGTTCCGGATTTTTAATGCCTTTCTATAAAGCAGCTCTCTTTCTATATCTGTATCACGAAAAGTAAAGGTAACCTTAATACAATATCTAGTATTTGAAGGATGCCTATAAACAGCCTTATGAACACCTTTAGCAACAAAAAGCTTATCGGATAAATAAAAACTCAATTTCAATCAATCCCTTCCTTTTCTAAAAATCCATGGCGGAGTAGGATGAACTTCCTGCCATAAACCACGATTAGAACGCTGCGCATCCAACATAAACCCCGCATACACAGGATTGGAATCAAAATGATTATAATGCCAGGCGTAACCACTGCGAATCATCTCGCCATTAATATCTTTACCATTAAGATAAATCTTACCAACATAACGACCATACTGATCACAGGATAATACCTTGATAGATACATCCTTATCAGCAATCAAGTGCTCGAGATAAATTTTAGACTGCACACCATATGCCTGCTGCTTTTCGGGAGCATCTATACCGGCAAGACGAATCTTATATATATGCCAATCACTACGCAATTTTACAGTGTCACCATCTAAAACATCTATAACCTGTCCATGCAAAACCTTCTCCGGAGAGACTGAAACTGAAGAAAGTGGAGAAGATTTGCAAGAGACGATCAATAAAGTAACAAGAAGCAAAACTAAAAATTTTACAAATCTAGACATGCTTCAAACCTTCATCAAAACTGAATTTCTTCATCAAAAGGTTCATTAAAAAGAACAGGTTCTTCCTTACCAAATGTAGAAAAAGAACCGGAAGAAGCATTAGAAGACTTAGACTCCATATATTCAAAACGTCTGCCGATTACCTCTGTTACCCAACGCTTGGAACCGTCCTTTGCATCATAGCTGCGTACCTGAATACGGCTGTCAACAAGAATTTTGCTGCCTTTCTTTAAGCTGTTGCCGATAATTTCCGCACTCTTACCCCAGAAAACTACTGGAATAAAATCAGCCTCATTCTTATCATCCTTACGGATACGGTCAACAGCCAAAATAAATTGAGTAACAACTTTACCACTAGAAGTATAACGGACAACAGGATCTTTGGTCAGACGACCAGATAATTTTGTCTCATTCATGACAATAAACCTCCTCAGATACAACATAAAAACTGTTTTTGTCTTTAACAAACCGTACAAAACCTTTCGATATCAAAAGATTTAAATCGTCAATTGATGCTCCACAATCATCTATAATTGAAGCGGAATTATTAATAAAACCAGCATCATCAGAACACACCAGCATTTCAAAGAAAAGAAGTTTACTAGACACTGGCATCATCTGAAATTTATCAGTTTTAGTAATGTTTACAGGAATCAATTTTCTTATTATCATTTTTTATTTTTTATCCTTTTTACCAGGCTTACCGTTATCATCAGGGAAAGTAGCTTTGCAATCCGGATAGGCATTGCATGCCCAAAAATCTCCGTTCTTGCTGGTACGCTTCATAAGATAGCCTTTTTTACATTCAGGACACTTCTTGATAAAGGGCTTACCTTTAACGTCAGGGAAAAAGACTTTACATTGATGAGTGCTGCAGCCCCAATAATATTCGTTTTCAACCTTTTTGCTCTTATAACGAATAAGATACCCATTATGACAGATGGGGCAATCATAAATGGCAGGCCTACCGTTATCATCAGAAAAAGTAGCATTACAGCCATTTTTCCATTCACCGCAATACCAGAAACGCCCATTTTTGCCATCCTTATAATAAAGCTTACCAACGTGACAAGCAGGACAATCAGGGCGGTCCGGCTGATCCTTGGCAGACTTAGTGAAATTGCTTTGAAGAGTCATAAGCTGAGAAACATAATCAATCTCTTTTTTCATGAAATCATCAAAAGACATTTCGCCATGTTCTACCGCATCTAAATCCTGCTCCATAAGAGCCGTGGAATCTGGATAAGTAAGCTCATCGGGAAGATTATGAATAAGCTCTTTTACAGTATCTGAAACTGAAAGGATCTTAGAAGATTTTTTGCCAGTCTCTAAAAGCATCTCAGCATCAAGCAGCTCTTTAATGATTTTAGAACGGGTAGCTTCAGTACCAATACCTTTAACATCTTTAAGCTTTGTCTTTAAAGATGCATCTTTAACGTATTGATGAGCATTACACATAGCACCAATTAAAGAAGTCTGCGTAAAAGGCTTAGGTGGAGCAGTATTCTTCTCGGTATAATCAGCAACGGAAAGAACTAGATTATCACTTTCATGCAGCTCAGGAAGCTGTTTAGATTCTTTAGCATCATCCTTATCCTTAGAATCAGTTTCTTCATCTTCATCTTTTGCTGCAGCAGTCCAGCCAGCCTTTAAAATAACCTTACCTTTGGCTATAAAAGTTTCGCCGGCACAATCAATCTCACAGACAGTATCTTCAAATTCCTGCAGGGGATAGAACTGCAAAAGATAACGCCTTGCAACCATTTTATAGATAAGCTGTTCGTCAGCAGTCAAAGTCAAAAAGTCAACCTTTTCCATGGTAGGAATAATAGCATGATGGGCATCAACTTTTTTGGAATTGAAAGCTTTTCCTTTGATGCTGCTGTCTGCACCATCTGCAAGAAGCTTGATTTCATCTTCACCTGTTAATTTAAGATTAGCAATAATAGTAGCTGCATCAGCATGCTGACTATCAGGAATATACTGAGCATCAGAACGAGGGTAGGTAGTAAGCTTCTTCTCATATAAGCTTTGACATACGGCAAGAACTTTATCAGGAGATAAAGCTTTGCACGTTTGCTGGAGCGTAGAAAGACTGAAAGGCAATCTAGGCGCCTTTGTCCCTTTCTTTTTTTCAAGTTTCTTTACTACACCAGGCTGACCTTCAACCTGCTGCAGAACCTTACGGACTGAAAGGATATCAATAACACGCCCTTCGCTGTCCAAACCTTCAACATCATCTGCAGGCTGCCATAAAGATTCAAATGGAGTAGAACCATCAGTCCTGAAAAAAGCACGTACAACATAGTATTTTATAGATTTAAAGTTTCCGATTTCTTCATTACGGCGAGCAACCAAAGCAAGGGTAGGGACTTTGACACGGCCAACCTTAAGAGTTTTACCGCTGTCTAAAGAATATTTTCGACTAGCATTCATACCGATAAGCCAATCTGTATAATCACGGCCTAAAGCAGCTTTATACTGGTTACGAAGTTTAGAAGAAGAATTATCTTCCATAGAATCGAAAGCACGCTTAACGCTCACATCATCATAAGCATTAATTAAAAGACGTTTTGTAGGTTTTTTGTTCTTGATAGCTTCCAGAACCTCATCGACAAGATACTGTCCTTCTCGATCCGGATCTCCTACATGGATAATTTCATCAGCATCTTTAGCAAGCTTTTTGATAACATTAAAAGCATTCTTAGAAGAACCACCTTTAACGTGCTTTTTAAAAGGAGAAGGCACAATAGGAAGAGTATCATAAGAAAAATTTTTTAAAGCAGGATCATAATCATCAGGCTCATCAAGGCCGAGAATATGCCCATAAAGCCATGCTACACAATCGCCGGCAACACTATAATAGCCATCTTCTTTTTTAGGCTTACCGAGAAAAGAGGCGACAGTTCCGGCTAACGAGGGCTTTTCACAAATAAATAAACGCATTTTACCAAATCCTTTCTTGAATAAAAAAAGAGGTATCAAGCCAGTCACAAGACTGACTTAATACCTCTGAATAATTCAGGTTTGAAATTGTATTTATACTATAATTATAAATCGTAATACCGAAAACGTCAATACAAAAAACTAAAAAATTAAACTTTAATCAAGCTAAAATGGAATAAAAAGACAACAGGATTGCTGCAAGAAAAAATTAATGTTAAAATAAATTAAACAAAATATTTATTTTAACATATCGCGCCAACAATACAGGCAAGGAAAAATGAATCGTTTGTGTCTCTCACTTCGTTCGAGATACAAACGTCCTTGCCTTATTGACCGCGATATGTTAATGGAAAAGATAAAAATAAGAAAGGATAGTGATTACTAATATGCTTAACAAAATAAAAAAACCAGATGAATATAGAATCGGCTATGAATTCGTAGAATTAGCAGAAGATATTCAAAAATTACGTAAAGCTAAATTAATGCTACAACACAATATCTCACGAGAAAAAGTATGCAAATACACTACATTAGAACCAAAAGAAATTCATATATTGGATGATTCATTAAATCAAAGAGAAGAAATATTAAACCAAATACCAGATATTATAAAAGAATACTTAAATTACGGCTATAATTATGTAGATAAAATTATAGTAAAGAAAATGATTGAAGATAATTGCACAAATCAAGAAATCCAAGAATTCGTCAATCTAACAGAAGATTATATCAACAAAAGAAGATTAAAAACCTTCCCGTTCTTTTCGTGGCATTTTGGCGGAACAGATAAAATGGTAGGCTTAGCTAGATGGGCAACAGTAGAAGAAGAAGCAAACTATAACCATGCCAACGTTTTTGACTTAGCAAAAGCAATTGAACAAACTCCGCTAGAAGATATTACATTTGAAGATGTCCAAAAAGTAATAACAGCATCCGACAATGACGGCTTTTTATATAATGACGCATTGTATGTCATTACCAACGAACAAAAAGAAGCATTGTTAAATTACAACACAAAAGAAATCCTTGAAAAAGAAAATAAACAAATAAACTATTACAAAGAATTAATTAAAAATATAGAAAAACATAAATTATATCATGCACAAGATGTTAGAAAGATGAAGAAACAATACAATGATATACATAACGAAGGTGGAGAAGGATATATTCCTCACTTCTACACATTTGAAGAATACGAATATGCTAAAAAGCAACTAGCAAAACTCATAAAAGAACAAAACAAATAAAATTCAAAAGAAATAGAAGCAAAAAATAAGCATGATAGATTAATCTATCATGCTTATTTTTTTTTACTGCTGTACTATTTTGTCTTTAAAAAACTCAGAGAGAATTCGGCACTCGTCGTTTTCGTTAAAGCTGCGGTTTATAAAATTCGGACCTAAAAGACCTGGAATAAGTCCTCTATATACTGTTTCGACTACTTCACCTGTATTTATTCTACGCATCTCGCAGGATTTTGGTTTAAACAGCTTTTTATCATAATCCAAAGTACAATCTACAGTCTGAATACGGTTCTGCTTAGGATACCAGAAAGCCGCCTTCAGATTAACTTTATTCTTTTTGACCTTTACTGTCTTAGGATAATAGAAGACGCCAACACTTCCTGTAGATTTGATCCATGTCAGGCCTAAATCTTTAGGTGTAGTATAGGGCGAACCATCCTGATTAGGAATATCAAGGAAGTAAGCAAACTCACGCTGCAGAATACTGTTGATATGATACTTTCCATAACGATCGGACAAATCATTAGCATCTGCAAAAGAATAGCCGCCTCTATTATAATCACCGATAAGTTTATCAGTACCACGCTCATAGTATCTCACACGCAATACATGGGCAGTACTTTGAGAAGCATCTTTAAACAGCTTAAGGCGTTCCATGCGGTATTCATCATAATGATTATAAGGGGAAGGTGTAATAAAAATCAATACATCTACCGTATGAGTTGCCTTATCTACCTGAATACTGTCAGTATCGAACTTAGGAGTAATAAGATCATTAGTCACTGTATCTGCAGGTACAATAAGAGAAACAGGCCCCATGCTGATAAGATTAGTAGCGCTACAACTATTAGCTAAAAACAAGAGACTGCCGGCTACCAATGATAAAATCTTCTTTTTTAACATACCATCACTCTCCAAAATAAAAAGTCAGGTATATTATAGCATAAAACACAAAAAGCAACAAAAAAGCAGGCTTTTCGGCCTGCTTAGAATTAAGAATCACTATAAAAATAGCTAAACTTAAGACAAATTTAATAAGAATAATACAACCATCTTTAAGATTTTTTAGAGAATTCAACCCAATAAGATGAATGAGAAAAACCATTATAACCTAATATATACTCATTAGTTGTTTTATTATATAAATAAGCAGGACCATCTTTTTCAAGTAAAAAAGTAACCTTCCCACTTAATTTCAATGAACGTGATACAATATCGGGACTACCATCGTTTTCCCCACCTGGAAGAACATGATAGAGAGTAACAATATACTCAGCACCATCTTCTCCAAAATCAACAGTAATCTCAGCTTTTGCAGGATTACCATCCTCCTCCATACAGGAAAGACCAAATGTATTCGGTGCAATATTACTACCATTTACACTACCAGAGGAACTGTTACCACTGTCGCCAGTATCAGGAGTGGTTGTACCACTACCACCACTTGTACCACCACTTGTACCACCAGAAGAACCTCCGGAATTGCCACTGTCGCCAGTATTACCAGAATCGGGAGTAGTAGTACCACTGTTACCACTGCCACCTGTATTACCAGTGTCAGGAGTAGAAGGGGTAGAAGTAGAACTGCTACCGCTAGAAGAAGGAACATCTGAAACAGGTTTTAATGGCAAATCCCTATCGCTATTTACACTGGTTTCTATTTTTTTACCAGAAAGATTAGCAACAAGACGGAATTTATTATCCGAAAGCTTAGTATAAGTGAATTTAGACAAATCAATATCATGCAAACCCATGATAGCAAGCATATCCTTACTTAACGATTCAGGAAGCTCATAATCATGAGATGTATACCAATTTATGATTGCTTTATCTAACATAGCACTGTTACTGACAATCTGTTTATCTGCAATAGCAGTCTTTAAGCCTGTAATACCTCCTGCAGCACCTATTCCACCCATAAACATACAAGCTATAGCCAAAGCTAAAATAATTTTGACAAGCATAATAACCCTCCTTTGATCGTTTCAAGAGAATAACAGATTGTATATAGCCCAAAGAGATGGCCTATTAAAATAAAAATATAAAGGAAGCCATACGAGAAGCACTGGAGCATATGCTAATTCAATATCTTCAGCATGTTTCCTGCTTAATAACAGCATTAGAACGCCCAAAATACCACCTAGCATCATAGAAAGAGCAAAATAATGCAAAAAGCTCATATCCAGAAAAAAACCTAATGCAGCAAGCAAAATAACGTCTCCCTGGCCGAAGGCCTCGAAGCCATAGACCTTATATACTACACTGAAGATTAATAAGCCAACTATGAGGCCCATAGCAAGGCCGTAGAGAGAAGAAAAAAAGTCTCCATAGAAAACCTTATACAATGCAACAAAAACCATTGTAAGAACGATATCTTTGTCATAGATGGCATGTTCACGCCAATCTATGACAGAGATTCTGATAAACATAAGAAAAATAAAAAATAGAAAAACATAAATTAACATATAAATACCTAAGCTTTTAACCTAATCCGCCAGAAGTCCTCCACCTCTTAGGTGGGGGATGAAGGCGGGTATGGCGAATTTACGTAAGTAATTGAGCCATACCATTGCTATGTAGATAGTTCTGTAGTATAATCAGTCGTAGATGAGAAAGGATTGATTATACTATGAAATTGGATAGCAATAACCATTCAGTATTCTTACTCTATTACCGTCTTGTTTTGGTGGTAAAGTATCGCCGCAAAGTGTTCTCTGACCAAATGAGCCAATACGCTAAAGATATTTTTGTTCGCATTGGTTCATCGTATAACATAACGTTGGAGGAATGGAATCACGACCAAGACCATGTTCATATCATGTTTCGCGCTCTACTATATACATTGATCGTAACATCCTTTTGCTTGATTTTATCGTTATCGGGATAATCTGTCTCATCACCAATAATAACTTCGTCATAGAAAGTATTAGAATTTGAAATTATAGATTTTGTCTGAGCTGTTAAATCACTATATTTTTCGGCTTTCACAAGTTCAGCTTTGCTTGCAGCATACTGCTGTGCCTGAAGGGCAACCTTAGAGCTGTCAATACTGTTTTGGGAAGCCTGGCTGATTTTAGCAACACTCACGGCCATAAAGCTAGAAATGACGCTTAAAACCAGAACTACTGCTAAAAGAGCACTGCCTTTACGACATGTGGACTTTTGTAAAGTGGGGGGGTACAACGATAAATTTGCATAATTATATCCTTTCCCTCACAGCTCAGATATTAAATTCTATAATTTCATGATATAGTAAAGTGCATAATACGGCGGACGATTTTCATGGGGTTGATCACCACCTTGACCTTGTACAATCTTACTACCATCAAATTTGACAATATATTCTGTAGAGTTAGCGTTAGCATTACCTTCTGAACGTAACCCTTTTTCAACAACAGAAAAACAACCTGAAACAGCGTTCCATCCTAATGTAGAAGATGGTCCTTTACCGTAAAAAGTATTTGAACGGCTACGAAAATAACCAACAGCACTACTAGCATTATGATTATGCCACGGCATTTCATTAATACTTAACACATGAGTACTTTCGCCACCAACAGCAGCCAACTTATATGCGTCTCCTGCACCAACTAAGAAACGATTTCTTAAATCAGGAGTACCATTTGTACCATCACAAAGAGCAAAACCATCTGGAATATTAGCTTTATCTCCATACCACGGAATGATAGAGCCTTGGGGCACACTAGAAGCTTCTGTAGAAACAGAGTAACGCATAAGCTTAAGGCTGCTGCGTGGTAAGGTTTCACTATCTTTATAAACACGGATAATACATTCACGTTGGCTTATATTACTATTGCCTGGATATTCACTTTCTGCACTAATACTTACTTCATCATAAAAACCATCTGAATTTGAAATTACTGTCTTATTTTGAGCTGTGAGTTCATCATATTTTGTGGCCTTCACAATATCTGCTTTAGATGCAGCATATTGCTGAGCCTGTAAAGTAATCTTGTTTGTACTTGTACTGTTTATTGCTGCCTGAGTCAGCTTAGCTGTTCCGACGGAAAGCATACTGCTTATGACAGCAAGAATAAGTACAACTGCTAAAAGGGCAGAACCTCTCCTATATTTTTGTATAATGGGGGGGGTACAACGATATTTTTTAAAAACACATTTCATTTTGCTTGCTCCTTACAAGCTCAAAACAACAGTAATAACATGATCAGGACATTATGAGAAGAACAGTAGTATGTGTAATTTCAGCACCACTGGAAGCATGAGTAGAAATGGTAATTGTAGAACCAGCTGCAAGGGAAACCTTATAATCTCCACTGGCTGACTGGCTTGTATCAAAATACCATCCATGGCCTTTGCTACCGGTTCTATAAGAATACGTATCCATAGTTAGAATTCCGACACTACTAATCTTCACAGTATTAGTCCATGTTCCAGAACTATGAGTATCAAAATCAGTAATAGCTAATACAGACAAATGGCTGACATTACCTGGAAGCGTATATGTTATAGAACCATCTTTAGGTATAGAAAACACCTTAGAAGATATAGTACTACTAGAAGGAGTCTTATACCTGATAAAATTGACCGTAGCTCTAGGCAACGATTCACTATTACTATATATATTAACAGTTACATCACGCTTTTTTAAACCTCCAGATAAATCAGTTTCATCTGAAAGTACTATCTCTTTTTGAAAACCTGAATCTGAAATAGACTGTTTATTTTGAGCCTTCAAATCTGAATAATTTGTTGACCGTAATAATTCTGCCTCAGAAGCAGCATATTGCTGCGCCTGGAGCGTAGCTTTGTTAGAACCGGTGCTATTGATAGCAGCCTGGGTAATCTTGGCTGTACCTATGCTCATAACTGAGCTGACCACAGCAAGAATTAAAACTACCGCAAGAAGGGCAGAGCCACGCCTATAGTTTTGTATCGTGGGGGGGTACAACGGTATTTGAATTTTACTATATTCATAATCTTGCTCCTTTCGACTCAACATCGATATATAGAGCAGATATTAATTCAGGTTTGACAAAAAGACAGATAAAACGTATAATAAACACAAAGAGACAACTGGTTGTGGAAAGCCGGTTCTCCTCAAAACTTTAGTGATTAGAAAGAAACCGTCTTACCGCTTAGGCGGTTTTTTTCATGCCGTAATTACTTACGATACGAAAGGATCAGTACGACCAGAGTTGCGAAAGCAATCATCAGAGATAACGCTTCGAAAACAGTCATAACATCACCCCCACTCATTAGGGAGTAGGAAAACCGACTACCAGCTGTCTCAACTGGTATTATAACATAATATTAAACTTTTGAAAATGCACCAGCAATGGTGTATTTTTTATTTTAAGCAGCTTTGATAAAATAACGAACGGTTACAGCAGGAGGCTGAACAGTAGTAGACGCGCCATAAATCGAATTACTATAAGAAGCATCAAAACTTATACAAATAGAACCACCACTATATACACCATTTCCTATTTCGACAGGATACAAAGCATTGTAAGTCTTTGTAGCACCAAAACACCCATTGCCACCAGCAACTAAACCTGTGTCATTACCTGTAAATGTTTTACCGGTAGATCCAGTAATATTAGGCAGACCAGCTTCCTTCACAGTACCAGCAAGGCTATTACCTTCAAGAAAGCGGCCTCTATAGTCTGGAACCGTGTTTTTACCTAATACAGCACTAAGCTCTGAATAAGCAGAACAAGACTGGCCGTTACATTCAAGCCATGTACCATCACTAGGATTTTTGCTGGATGCCCAAGCTATGACTGTTCCGATAGGAACACCGCTGGCTTTCTGCTCTACAGAATAGCGGGTTAGCTTAATGGTAGAACGGGGAAGTGATTCATTACCTTTGTAAACGTTTATCGTAGCTGTTTTTTGCTTGATTTGTTCAGAGTAATCGCTTTCATCTGAAAGAATTACTTCTCTTTGAAAACCTGAATCTGAAATATCTGCTCTAGATTGAGCTGTCAAATCAGTATAACTAATAGATTTAATAAGGTCTGCCTCAGAAGAAGCAAACTGCTGCGCCTGAAGCGTAGCTTTGTTAGAACCAGTGCTGTTGATAGCAGCTTGGGTAATCTTTGCCGTGCCTATGCTCATAACTGAGCTGACCACAGCAAGAACCAAAACTACGGCAAGAAGGGCAGAACCGCGCCTATAGTTTTGTATCGTGGGGGGGCACAACGGTATTTGAATTTCAATACATTCATAATAGCACACCTCGACTGAAAACAAAAAGCAGACGGCGGCTACGCCACCGCCTGCGGTGAGAAAAAAGATTAGAAGCTACGAACAACAGAAGTCATATCGGTACCGCTTGCATCTTTAGGAGTGCAGGTTACAGTACGGTCAGTCTGACTGTAGGTATAAGCAGTACCCCAAGGATCTAAGATACTGTCAGCACTTACAGTGCTGCCTTTAGTTTGAGTCAGGAAAGCATGAGCAGTACCATCAACAGCTTTATCTGCAGGAAGACCAGTAATTAAAGAAGCAATATCAGCCGGCGGAGTAGAATCAGTACTCATAGCCTCGTAAGCAAGAGCTGCAGTGCAGATAGCTTCCATATCCTGACGCATCTGAGCCATCTTACGGGATTGCTGTGCTTGGGAATAGCCAAAGAAAGCACCAACAGACAATGCAATGATGATAGCGCAAGCTACCATAATCTCAATAAGGGTAAAACCTTTACGACGTTTACAATTCAGTTTATTCTTCAAAGTCTTCAAAGAATACATTTTAAAAACCTCCCCTAAAAATTTTTCAAAAAAGTACTTATTAGTCAAAAATTTACCGCAATCAGAAGCCCCCTATGCCGATATCGTCACCGGCAAAAGAGCCACTATAGCTGCCTGTTTCATCAGTTTTGTTTTTACCACATGACCACACGCCGAAACGCCTATTAGTATCATCAATGGAAAACTTATAAGCTGTTCCCCATGGATCAGTAATCGTGTCACTATCAAGCCAGGGACCGTATGAACCAGATTTAGTAGTGAGAGCAGACAACGTAGCCGGATAAGAACCCATTTCAAATTTATACTGCTTGATAGCAGCACTGATACTGGAAACATCCGTCTGAGCTTTATTATGCCTGCCTTGGTCAAGAAGCGTACTGCCTATAAGAATCGCGCCGACAGCTAGGGCAACGATAATGGCACAGGCAACAAGAATCTCAACGAGCGTAAACCCGTTCCTGCTTCTTTCCCAAAATAAAAAACCACGGTTTTTTAACTTTACCGTGGACAACATTTTTTTCACCTCCTTATCCTCGGTATTTATTCCATAATATTGGAAGACTTCAAGCAAAAGCTTTCGTTTCCAATCCCTCGGAAAAGGAGGTTGAGCAATATTTAATTTTATATTAATCCTGTCTGTATAACAGACAGAGAAAGGCTATTTATTATAGAGAATTTCTTTGCCATCAGAATACCTGATAATATTCTGACCAGAATATATACTGCAGATACCGATATCATCACCTTGAACACAATCAGGAATATTAGAAGGATTAGAATCAAGCTCTTTATTGGCTCCATAGCTTAAAACATAATATATGCCACTATTATAGTAAGTATAAAAATAATCCTGATTCCATGGATCCTTCAGCATATCAGTATCAAGCCATGGACCATATTCGCCATTTTTCTTAGTCAAGGTCTCAAGATTATCTACCGGGTTTCCTGTATCAAAGAAATACTGGCGAACAGCAGTATCAATAGTAGCAATATCTGTCTTTGCCTTATTATATTTGCCGTTCTCCAAAAGATTATGCCCGATAAAGACAGCACCGGCAAAAAGAGCAATAACTACAGCACAGGCTACAATAATCTCAACAAGGGTAAAGCCGTGTTTTTTAGAAAAAGAAAAAGCCACGGTTTTTTGCTTTACCGTGGATAACATTTTCAACACCTCCTTATCCTCGGCAAATTATTCCATAATATTGGAAGACTTCAAGCAAAAGCTTTCGTTTCCAATCCCTCGGAAAAGGAGGTTGAAAGATATTTAGTTTTTATATATCAGACATTGGAAATGCGGCTCATATAATCAAACATCGGTACAAGAGTAAACATAAACATAAGAACAATCAATAAACCCATCGGAAGCATTACAAGCAATGTAATCTTCGTAGAGGTAGGCTCAATCATGTTGTTAAGTAAACGCTCATAATACTTGCAGTCATGTTCTAAAGCAAGAGTAATATGATTAGATTTTTCGCCGGCATTGATGCTGGCAAGCAGCATATTATCGAAAACAGGTGTATCACCATGGTTGTGATGCTGCATACTATCTGCAAGAGTATTACCTTTGATGATATCCTCACGTACTTTGCCAACAGCATTGGAAACAATGCTGTTGTCTACAACCTTGCCAGCCTGCGAAAGGCTGTCAGTCAAGGTAAGACCACTAGAAAGCATCAGATTCAGAACAGATGCCAGCTGATGCTGTACAAAGTAGAAATGCAGCTTACTGTAAATAGGAAGGCGCAACTTCCAGCTATCAACAATTCCAACATTATTAGAACTGAACCATTCCCAAGCTTTATAAAGACAACAGAGAACAGGTAAAGTAATAAACCAGTAATCAACAACACCGTTTACACAACCACTGACAAAGCTGACAATCCAGGGAAGAGGAATACCGGTCTCTTTATAGAGCTTTACATATTCAGGAATTGCAATCTTGATATAAGCAATGGTCATAATTGCCATGAGCACTGCAGCAATCTTAGGGATAAAAAGAGCATTTTTTACCTTGCTATAAAGATTATGCTGCAGCCACATCAATTCAGAAAGCCTGAGAAATGTATCAGATAAGCGACCGGCACGATCGCCAGATTCAATAGTAGGAGCAACAAGCCTGGGGAAAACGCCTTCCTTCTTGAAAGCTGCACCAGTGGCTACGCCAGCAGATAAATTACGGCTGATATTTCTAAGAGCCTGACCTAATTTGGCATTAGTCTGTACATGTGCAATCTCATTGATAGCCTGCTGCAAAGTACTGCCAGATTTCAAAAGCATGTAAAGCTGATCAAAACAAGCGTAAAAATCGGCTAATTTAGGCTTATCTGCACCAATAAAAGCATTGATTTTTTCCACGAAGCTCATTATTTACGCCTCCTTGAAAAATAACCTTCTTTAGCGTTATTGACTTGATTTTCGAAATCTGCTGCCTGACTGATAAGCTCTTCATCGGGTTCTATGCAGCTGAGAAGTTCTTCTAAAGATATATCACCTTTAATGACATGAGCAAAACCCTTATCCCAAAGGCTTTTAAAACCTATGTTTTTTCGAAGGAACAGCTCAATATCTACAAGGCCATGCTTTTCGGCAAAATAATCACGAAGATAGTTATTGAAAGGAATAATCTCAATGATAGGAATACGTCCGGCAACACCTGTAGAATTACATTCACTGCAGCCGTCAGAAATATAAGTGACATAATCACCATTCATATCCCTGGTCAAAGCTTTCTTGTCTTCAGCACGTAATTTATCAAGAATTTCCTGCGGCACCTTAATCTGATGCTTACAATGAGGACATAATGTAGATAAAAGCCTTTGACTTGCAATACCTACAATCTGTTCGGCAAAACCACTGACATTTACGCCCATATCCTGCAGACGACGAAACACTGAAACAGAATTACGTACATGCAGTGTAGTAAAAATCAAGTGACCTGTCTGAGATGCCTGCACAGCAGTAAGAGCTGTTTCAGCATCACGAGTCTCACCGACAAGCATGATATCAGGATCCTGACGCAGAGAACTACGTAAGCCGCGCTGGAAAGTATAGTTAGTACGCTCATCTTCAGCATAGCGCACCTGGCTTTGAGCAATACCATCAATATAACGTTCGATAGGATCTTCGAAAGTTACAATGACATATTTACCTGTCTGATTCAGCTCATTAAGAAGAGAGTAGAGAGTAGTTGTCTTACCTTCACCAGTCGGACCACAGATAAGGATAATACCATTAGGTTTATAGATCAGAGAACGCAGAAGCTTTTCCTCATCAGAATCAAAACCTAAATCTGAAATCGTAGGAATAACATCAGAAGTAGAAAGGATGCGGAGAACAACCTTATTACGTTCGCCATCACCACCATAAGGCATAGTCGAAAGGCGAATGTTTTTACCTACAAAAGTGAAACGGCCATCCTGTGGAATAAGATTATTGACATTGATATTGGCATTGGTCTTATAGATACGGGTAATCATAATCTCGTCTTCAACAGATAATGTCATACCGCTGTCAACTAAAACACCATCACGGCGATAGATTACATTCGCACCATTACGCATCGGGGTGATATGGATATCACTCGCATTTAAAGCAATACCTTTCTGCAGGATTTCCTCACTTTTTCTGGTCTGTTCACTGGTAACAGATGAATTACGCTTTTCCTCAACAGCCTGCAGAGCTGCAGGCTGAAACTGCTGCTTATAATGGGCAGTGAAGCCGGCAGTAAAATTATTGTAATCGCAGGACAAGAAGTCAATCCTCTCTATATCAGAGTAATTCTTGCGGACAAGAGCAAGTATAATGCTCATATCCATAAAATTATCCTCAAAATGACTAGTCACAACAGTAAGAGTATGACTGTCCTTATCATAGGAAAGAGGCATCATAAAACGCTTTTCCATGATATCCTTGTCAAGCATAGCTAATACATCAGGAGATATAAATTCATTGACCAGATTATCAGAATACTTATTGTTCATGTCTGCCACCTTCATCCATGCTGTCAATAACAGCACGCATCATAGCAGTAGATTTCTTAAGTTCACGGCGGAGCTTATCATTTTCTGCATTTTTAGCCTTAAGCTCAGCTTCACGAGCCTTTAAGATGTCCTCACGTTCTTTAAGGGAAGCAGCAAGCTTATCTTTATCGACCTCCGCTGCAGCTGCTTTTGCTTTAGCTTTATCAAGCTCAGCCTTTGCATCAGCATCAGTCCTTAAATTAGGAGCATAACCTTCACGCTCTGCACGCAGCTCGTTCAGTTTATCTCGTAAGCCTTTAGTAGAAGTCTGCGTCTCAACTTTTGGTCTGCCATTCTCGTCATAAACAATAGTAGGGGTAATGGCAATCACAATCTCAGTATCTTTTTTCTCAATACTACGGGATTTAAAAATTTCACCAAGAATAGGGATTTTAGAAAGGAAAGGAATCTGCTTGATAGATTTGATTTCCTCGTTCTTAAGCAGACCGCCCAAAAGAATAGTTTCACCATTCTTTACACGCACAGTAGTTTCGGCACTACGTTCGCTAATTTGCGGAGCTTTATTATTACCACTTTCAACCCACTGAGAAATAGTGGAAACACTAGGCTTAATAACAAGTGTAATGGTTTCCTTATCCAGTTCATTGATTCTGGGCAAAACTTCAAGCTTTACACCGACTTCTTTGTATTCAACGGAAAGTGAAGTATCACTGTCAGTATCATTGGAATCGCTGGTAGAAGTAAATACAGGAACCTTATCACCCATAAGGATAGAAGCTTTTCTGCCATCAAATACAGTCACATTAGGACGGGCAAGAACTTTACCTTTAGAAAGAGTTTCCTCGTGATTAGCAGTTATACCGAATTTAAAGCCATTATAACCGCCGACAGACGTATCTTTAGTCCATGGATCACTGGAATAAGACAAACCCATTGAACGGTCCTTTCCTTTGGAAAGTTCGACAACAGTAGCTAAAATATTGACCTGCTGCTGCGCTTTATCAATATTACGCAGCTCGCTACGAACTCTGTCAATAGTTGATGTACTGCCGCTTACAGTAAGGGAATGAGTTTCATTATTGACAACTACCTTGGCATCATCAAGCACGGAAAGCTGCTTTGCAGCAGCATCAGGCTCAATATGTTTCAGTTTAATTGTTTCTATACCAGACATGGACTTATTAGGAGCAATAAGCACAGTATCCATATTATCAAGGTACTCGTAACTGAAATTATTGGAGAGAGCAAGCGCACGCAATGCTGTATCAAAATTAGTATCATCCATGTGCATGGATACACTGCCTTTTAAATCACCATTTATTACAATATTACGGCCACTCTTATAACCAAGTGCACGCAGAGCATCTACAAGCGGAGTACCAGGAGCGAAATCAATAGGGAAAGCAAATCCCGTGTTAGTAATAAGCATCATAGCTGCAAGAACAGCCGAAGTAAATTTTGCTGGTTTCATTTAATTATCCATCCTTCCGTCAACGTTGCGCTATGAAAGCGCCGTTGATATAAGCACCTTTCATAGTTACCGTACCAATAGTTCCAAATTCTGTATTCTGTCCAGTACGCGCGGTAATTGATTTACCTCCACGGCTGATTATTACAACATCAGGAGGAAGCACACCTAAAACAACCAATTCACCACCTGAACTGCCAGGCAATCCGCCGGGCATAGAAGGAACATCAGGAGGAGTAGGAGCAGCAATTCCAGACGGCATATTCATATTACCTGTAGGAAGTGCAGATGCATCAACCAAAAATCCAAAAGGACTGCTGGAAGAAGCATGAGCAACACTGCCGGTAGAAATACCAAGTGAAGCAAGATTGATTACAGGAATCTCATTCATCTGAATTTCTTGCGGAATAGAAACGTAATTCCAGGCTGCAAATGTACCAAAACCCATAAGCATACTAACAGTATAAGCGGCCAACTGAGCAGTTATTGATATTTTTTTCATAGCACTTTTGACCTCCTTCGTTTAGTTATAATAGATATTGTAATCAAGTTTAACTTTAATTAATCCCTGTGCGCCTGTTTTGGAAGCACCATTAGAATTATCTGTGCTGACAGAAGCATTGGTAATAACAACAAAATGCTTTTTCTCAAAATCACTTAGAGCAGCATTAAGGTCATTCCAATCCCCAATAAGATCAACAGAAGTCTTACGAGCTTTCAAAGGACCTTTGTCATTACCCTTGTCATTCTTCACACTGACAACAGTAAGCTTATGTTCCTTTAAGATATCAAGCTGCTTCTTTTGAATATCATCAACATCGGCAGCCTTACAAGGTTTTAAAATAAACTTATAAAGATTAGTTGCGTCTTTATAATCAAACTTCTGCAGCCATACATTCTGAGAAGCAAAATCGCTTGCCTGCTTATTATTTTCAGCCATCTTAGACACAAACATCGAGGAAAGCATCACACTACCTGCAAGAGCAGCTACAGATAAAAAACCAGCAAGAAAAATCTTTGTCTTGAAATTTGACTTATCTTCAGAAAAAGAACCCATTACTTGCCACTTCCTTTCGATTTAGGAGAAGATTTAGCTGCAGCTTTCTGCTCATCAACATGCACTATAATAGTAAATTCATTCGTACCCTTATTATTGGAAATAGAAGCAACACCGGCCTTTTTCCCTTTGCCAAAGTCAAGAGCAGATATATAGGCATTTACTGAATCCTGGTTCGGCGTAAAGCCTTTAACAGTATACTGCTCAGGAGAAATGACAATATCAGTCAAAGTAACATCTGCAGGACGGGCATTTACAAATTTATTTATGATTTCATAAACATTTACACCACGCGGACGGCCCTGCTTCATCAAAGCAGCACCCCTGCTAAGATTATTATTCAGCGATTGCGCCTTACCATACAATTCCTGGCTATACACAGGCTTAGGTGTAGCCATATAAGCGTAAGCCAAAGCTAAACCGCTTGTAACGGCACCAGCAAGGCAGAAAACACAAACAGTATTTGCAATAAACTGGTAAACTGGCCGTTTGAACTCATAAACTGCTTTTGCAGTCTCACTTTTTCTTAAAAAGTTTCCGTAATTTACCGATAACACTATTTTTACTGCCTCCTTTATCTGGATTGGATTTGACCGTTTCAACATTACCTGCACTTGCAGCAACCATCTTGGAATCAACAACGCAGCCGGCAGCAATAACGCTCATTTCACAGTTATATCTTGACAAACCATTAAAAGGTAAAAGCAGAAAAGGTTCAAGATCACTGCTGGAAACAGTCTGACTGTTCATTCTACTGTTATTGATAGGATAATAATGCTCAATCATATTGAAGATGATATCTCCGATTGAGTCACTGTAATCTCCGTTCATCATGAAAACAAGACTACCGAACTGATTGACAACCACTGTAAGCCCCTTAGCATGAACTATGACCTGTTGTTCAGAGCAGTTTATAAGCTTACATAAACTGCTTACAATATCACTGATGCCAAATAAGGTTAAACCAAGAGTTTCGCAGGCTTCCTTAATATTATTAATATATAGGGCAGGGAGGTATGCAGAAGTAACAGTATAGACTTCATCATCTTCGTAACAGCTTACAACGCTTGTCACACAGTCCTTATATAGATCAGTAAAACCTTGCGGGACGTTTTCAATGCATAAAGACAAAATACGGTCTTCTTTATCAGCAAAAGTCTTGTCAGACACATCACTGAAAGAAGAAGAAGCTGCCTGCCAGGTCTTATAAGCAAGTCCGCTGCCGGCAGTAAAAGCAAAATAGATTTTATGTTCAGCTGCAGCCTTCAAATCACCACCAAAGCAGGAAGAAAGCAAAGATTTAACGCCATCTGCAGAACTCAGGAAAGAAGACAGATCATCAAAATGTCTGCTGTCAGCTTCCAAAATATTGACTGTTTTATCTTTTACAGTAAGACTGACACAAGATACTTTATTATTACCTAATATAATTACGATACTCAAAAATCATCACTCCCTATGCAAGACTTGACGCATCTTCAGTTTTTGTTATGTTCGTCTTAAAGTTAAGCATCTGGATAATCAAAGGTGTTCTCTGAATAAGTTTTGCACTGCCAGATTTCAAGAGACGCCTTGCTTTGCCAACATCGGTCTTATTAATCTCCTTGCCGTCTGAGCCACGGACAATAACATCCTTTATGAGTTTCATAATATCCCTCCGTTAAAAAATCACTGAAGTGAAATCTATCACAACAGGCACTTTATAACGGAGGACACAAGTTTCCGTTCCCTCGTGCAAAGGTTAGAATCAGATAAATAAAAAAAGGCACTGAAACAAGCGCACAAGCGCTTGTTCAATGCCTCCGATAACCGGGTATTCAGTTAAAATGTTTATAGAGCTGCAGGATTACTTTCCAAGCTTATCATTATTCTCTGCAACAATATTCTTAAGAACTTGGCCAGCCTTAAAAACTGGCGTAACAGATGCAGGAATAATGATTTCTTCTTTAGTTGCCGGATTAATGCCCTTACGCTCACTACGTTTTAGCCTTAATATACCACATACGACACAATTTGTACAGACTTTTTTTATACTTTTGCTACTAAAAAAAACACAAATTTATGAATTTAAAAGTAAAACAACGTCCATTATCATCTTTTTTTAGATAACAAACATAACTTTCGTTATGTTGATTACCAAAATAATAAAAGTTACTAAAATAATTAACATAATGAAAGTAACGTCAGTTATTATAATTATGTTAGTTATGAATATAACTAAAGTTATATTCATAAGCTTAATAACCAACATAACTAACGTTATATAATGATGGTTAGCTTAATTACAACCATAACAGAAATTAAGAAAGTAATAATAATAATAAGAATAACACTTATTATGAAAGTAATGCTCGTTATATTCGTTATGTTCATAACATCCATAACTAAAGTTATGGATGTTATGAATGTTAGCTTTGCTGATTACAAAGAAAATAAAAATTAGCTACTGCTACAGCCATACCTCCATAATGCAATTATCATCACCGGGAGCACGATTAAACTTAACCATACCAAGATAATCAAGAACGGGATTTATTTTTTCTAACAGCTCAGCATACGTATCTCCGGTAACTACTACATTTGTGGTAATAGTCTTATCGCCAAGATAAAAAAGACGGGCAACAAATTTCTTAGGAAAATCAGCAGGACGTTCATAGCAGACTATTGAAGGCAACTTATTGATCCTATGAGCCTTTTGAGCAATAGCCTTATAATCAAAACAATTAACAATAACAGTCATATTTTTCATAAAAACACCAGCCTTCCATCCCTAAATATTTGTAAAAAATCTGTATAGTGAATACATCATAGCGAAGCTACAGCACATCTCAGAAAACGCAAAAAAGCAATAACAGACCTTATAAAGCCATTCATCAGCTATACAGGCATGATTCAAAGCATGGACAGCAAAACACCAAAGCAAAGGGATAAACGCTATATAAAGCCCGATAATAGGGGCCTTGACTAATGAATCAAGCATATCCATTACTTCTTGTTCAAATGAAAATACTTCTGAGGAGCATCAGGCTCATCATGTACTAGAGTAAGAGACGAATCAACTATATCAGTAAGTGTATTACGGATCTTATCATCACTGTAACCAGAATTCTTCAAAATCATAACGATAAAAGATACAGCCGTAGCATATACCTGAGCCGCATTAGCAAATGAATCGGCTCCGGAAGCAGTTACATAAGTACCGTTTTCATTGCGTTTCACCATAATAAAAGGTGTTTTGAGCATCGTGAGAGCTTCTAATGTCTCTTCAAGCATAGCCGGCAGTTCCTTAGAATAATTCTTTTTTCTTATACTCTTCGCAAAATCATGATTGATAGAATCCAATAATCCCATTAGACAGACCTCCGACTCATAAAAATTAGATAAATCATATAATTAATATGGTAACAAAAAATGAAATATTATATCCTGAAAAAATTCCGAAAAAGCAAACAGACCTAATGAAAGCTGCATCAAGAAAAACCATAGCTTATGATATCTGTTCAGATGATTTACACTACAGATAATCTCCTTACCGCCCTCAGAGTGTTTAAGATAATAATAAAAGCCGAAAAGCAAAAGAAAAGAGAAGAACCACATAGTAACAACGATGAAGCCTGCATAACACTGAAACAACTTAAGGACAGGCATAACAACAAAATAAGTATAAGATAAAGAAAACGGCACTAACACAAAAGGAAAGGCAAGAAAAATAAATTTCATAAAATAAGGTAAGATGTGCTGCCCTCTCTTGTCAGCTTCACCTGCTTCAATCAACAGCTTATCCAGATATATAACATCAAAAACATAGAAACAGAATACAGTTATAACAAAACAAAGATGTACCAATATATCTCGTGTATGAGCTGTATTAATTTTAGCATTAAACCACCAAAGAAAAGTATTATCCTGACTAAGATAAATAAAACCACCAATAGCTAATAAACGAAGAAGTATTTTTAACATAACTTATTTTCTCCTGTATACATGCACAATACTGCCACTAGTAGTCATTTCAGTGATGTCAAAGGAATAACCGTAATTAGCCAGCATTATATCGAGCTCTTTAATCTTTTCGCCTGAGTAATCGGCTTCTGAAATACGTATAACAGCCTTACGTTTCTTTATGCGTTTGTAAATACTATTCTTGTGTGAATACTTCAAAAAAGCTATGCCGAAAATAAGCAGCAAGATAGCTGCTGAAAGCAGCATAGCAAAGAAGGTTATAATCCCCATATCATCACTCTCCGGAAATCATGTTACCACAACCCCATAGGATCAACATATTGTCCATTATGCCACCATTCAAGATGCAGATGAGGACCAGTAGAAAAACCTGTAGAACCAACAGCAGCTATAACAGTACCTTTACTGACATATTGGCCATAAGATGCATAAAGCGCGCTGCAATGAGCATATAGCGTATGATCGCCACCTGCATGTTCAAGAATAATACAATTGCCATATCCGCCATAAGGAGCAGCATAAACAACTCTGCCATCCAGCATAGCAGGAATACCGGTACCGTAATCATAACCAATATCAACACCACTATGGAACTTCCACTCACCGCTAATCGGATGTATGCGCCAACCAAAAGGAGAGGTGATTGGTGCAGCACTGACTACGGATGAAATCCCCAACATAAATAAAACAAAGAACAATAAAAAAACTGATTTTCTCAAAACTTACATCTCGATTCTTAATCTAAAAAGGCTTTAAAACCTGCGTAGGATCATGTAGATTACCATTGGCATCTTTATATTCAAGATGCAGATGCGGACCTGTAGAGGCGCCTGTAGAGCCTGTCAGACCGATTATATCGCCACGCTTGACTTCCTGGCCTTTGCTTACGGCAATGCTGTTTAAATGACCATATAAGGTTTCATTACCATCTTTATCACGGACGACGATATAATAACCATAACCACCTTCATCATAGCCGGTCTCGGTAACTGTTCCATCCGTAAAAGAGGGGAGAGCGGTATTTTCATCTATACCAAGATCAACACCATGATGATTCTTGACTTCACCTGTAATAGGATGAACACGTTCACCAAAAGGAGAAGTTATCTCATAACCGCTCCATGTGCCTTCTCCGTTCGCTCCACCACCGAACAAACTACCAAAAAAGCTTACAAAAACCACCATAAATAAGGTTACTATTATAAGCAAAGCAGCAGCACATAAAAGAATAGCTTTCTTCATTTCTTGTCACTGATATTATGCAGTTTATATTCCAAAAATCTACGCTCACGACGAGCAATCATCTGATGAGCAAGACCATAAGTAAGCTTTTTGGCAGGATTTATTTTAAGATTGTTTTTTTCAAAATAAGCAAGCTGTGCGTCAGTAGCAGGCAGCTCATTAATCATTTTGGATGCTCCAGCACTTGTTGTGCCTTTGGGAACATCTATACCATTCTCCATAAGCAGAATACGCTGCTTAGGAGAGGCAGGAAGCAGATTACGCAGACGGATAAAATCTTCTGCATCTCTGATAAACTCACTGGCCGTTTTTCTTGTCCAGTTCCATTTTTCTTTATAGTCAATGCCTAATAGCTTTAACTCTCGAATCTGGCCTGATGTTACAGGCAGACTATCAAAAAGTTTCTTTAATTCGTGAATGGGAGTATTATCATCAAAAGGAACTCCTTTAGCAGAAAACTCTTTTTTAATTGCAAACAATGTTTTGTTAGACATACAAAAAAACCCCTTCCAGCTTAACCAGTTTATGCGCCTGGCAAAAAGCCAGACGCATTGAATTGGTTAGATAGATTAGATTAGTTACCTAGTCTTAGGTTATAAAGGTTATACGTTGTTAAAAAGATAATCAGCGAAAAAATTTTATTCGCCCAGGCCCTGACCTTTGGATTGAGTTTGAGTTTTAGCTTTAGAAGCCGCAACTTCTTTTTCAATCTTAGCTTTCTTTTCAAGATTCTTCTGAGCAGTAAGCATGGCTTTTTCAACCTTGTTGACAACTTCGAGATTCTTGGCTACGCTGCCTTTGTAATCAGCAGCATTCTGCGGCAGAGTGCAGGCAATGACATGAGCAAAATATTGATTCTTGGTAGGCTCAATATTATTACCATTCTTATCCTGCAACATTGGCAGACGAGCAAGCTGATTTTCAGTAGGTTCAACATTAAGGGACAGCAGTTGCTTAGCCATATCTTTGACAGCAGTGTCTTTGATAATGCCCTTATCGCGATCATAATGATCATAAGCCGCGATACGGGCTACATCCTGCAACATGGATTTTTCACGAGGTACTGCATCCTGAGTAAGAATAGCAGTAAGTCTACGAGTCTCTTTATCTGCGACAACAAAATCATGAGTTTCCTTACGGATAGCATCACGCTCAGCAGTAGGCAAATCAAGACGATGCTCTTTAGCATCCATAAATTTTTCAGGAACGCGAGTATCAGGATGATCAATCAGATATTTAGCATCAGAACGGCCAATAAGACCAGCAGTGTACTTGGCATCCCAGATAGCTTCCTGAGCTTCGCCATAAGTAGCAGGAATAAGAGGACGAGAACCATCATTATAACGAGAATCTTCCTGAACATATCCAGCTTTCTGCAGATAAGACTGTTGAGCTTCAGTAATAGGAGAATGTTGATTCTCTTCAAAACGACGGATAGTGTTTTCAACAGCACGTTGAGCACTGAAGAGATTGTTATGCTCTTCATCCAGAGTAATAGCATAGTAACTCAGCTGAGCCTTCATGCTGGGAGTAGGCTCCATACGCATAGCATCTTTTTTCCATTCCGCATTGGTATATGCCTGACCTTCTTTGATGAGCTTATTTTCAATAGCCACTTTACGGATAGCTTCGCTAACAGGCTGTTTAAGGCTGTCCTTATAATCACGCTGCAGCTTATCCATAACTTGACGAGCTTCACCACAAGTAAGCTTTTCAGCACCTTCTACACGATTACGCAACATTTCAAACTGACGTTCAGTTATAGGTCGATTATTAAGTAGTTCCTTAGCCTGGTCAAAGGTAGTATTCTCATCATACTCAATACCGGCAGCTTTCATATTAGCAATCATTTTAAGATTAGGTTTATTCTCAAAATCTTTTGCTTTGGAAAGGGTTTCCTGAACAGTAAGTTTTTCAATCTCTTCCGGAACCATGTGATACTTCAAAAAGCTCAGAGCTTTAGAAGCAGAAATAGCCTCATTAACCATCTTGGAGCTCAATTTATACTCATCACGGGCACAGCCATCAAGCATTTCCTTATCAATATGAGCCTTATGATAGGGATGCAGACGATCATAGATATTGGAAAGATATGCTCTTTGTTTGTCAGTGGCGTTATAATCGCCTTTTTCAAATTTAACTTCTTCTGCCATAATTTGTTCCTCCTCCTGAGCGCGTCTTGCGCTGTACATACGGGCGTTTTCAATACCCTCAATTTGTTTCTGCTTGGCATCTGCAATTCTGTCACCTTCGGCAGCATAAGCATCCTCGCGGGCCTTCTGAAGAAATTCTTCTTTGCTCATAGAAGTTCTCTTAGAGGCAGCAAATTTACGTTGTTCAGCTTCTTTTTGCAATCTTTTTGATAAATTCTTCAAAAACATTGCATTGGAAACTTTAGCTGCAAGCTCGTCAGCATCAAGAAACTTCTTGTTGGCAGCAGCTTCGGAATCTTGGGAACTGCCTGATGCAGCATTAGGGACCGCTGAAGCGGTATGTTCGTCAGCCATTTTAGAAACCTCCTTAAAAAATTTATATCAACAGCATAAAACAACAAGCTCTCCGGATAGCTTATATATTTTCACTGTCAATAATGTAATAACTGTTAATCAAATGGATTTGATTAATAAACGTTAAGTAATGAAAGTAACAGTAATCAATCACGCTCAGCATGCTTTGATTCTGTTTTTCCTTTAAAATTTTCCTTACCTTTAGATTTGCTTTCAGTTTTGATTTTAGCTTTGGTAAGTTCATTATTGAGACCTTTTTGAGCATTGTTAACAAGCTCAATATTCTTTTCCATAGATTCTTTATAGTTAAGATTCTGTGGTAAAGTACGGGTGATAACATCAGCAATGATTTCAGTTCGGGAAATTGAACCAGAACTTTTGCCGAGACGTTTTGCAACATTTTCAGCCAGCTGCTTAATATGTCTGTCTTTATCAATTTCATTAAAGTTAGCACAGACAAGTACTTTTGCAATTTCTTTATCAGCATCATCAAAGGTCTTTGCTGCTTCATAATGTTGCGCAGCAGCCTGCTTAGCAACATCAGAAAGTGAATAAGCAGGACGGTTCACAGACTCATGAATCTCATAAGTACGTTTAAACTTTTCAAAATTGCTGCAGGCAACACCAAGCTCCTTGTTCAGCTCTTTACGCTCATCCTTGGAAAAATCTTTACTCTCAATCACCGAAGATAATAATCTGTTTGAACAGATTTCAGGATTTTTGGCCATATACTGAGCAATATTTTTATTTATAATTCCATCATCATAAAGAGAAGAAACAATATATTTCAAAGCTTCCTTCTGACTGGTATTGCTGTCAATGATAATACCTTTGGATTTCAGATATTCACGCTGCTTTTGGCTTGCAGGGCTATTGGCAAGATCATCACGGTATTGAACATAATCTCTTATCCTTTTACTGTACAAAGCACATGAATTCTCAGGAAATTTCTCAGAATATGATTTAGAAAAATCTTTAATATCTCCATTGAGTTTATGCCAATCAATAAAAGCACGCTGAGATTCAAACGGCGGTACTATCTGACAATCCTTCTGCCACTGTGCCATTGTATAATCAGCGATATGCTCTTTGACATCATCCTTGAATTTAGCAACATGACGAGCAACAAAAGGAGAAACACTGCTAAAAACGCAGCTTTTTAACTTTTGTACACCGGCATTAACAATTGCTACAGCCTGATCACAAGTCAAAGATGCTTTGTCTTTGATATCAGCAAAAGAAACAGCCATAGCAATAAGCTTATCTGTCGCTTTAGATGCTCCCATAGCAGCTTTAGCCTTGACAAAATCAAGCTTCTCTAAATCAGCTTCAGGGACATAGCGGGCAAGAAACCGCTGCTGCTGCAGCGTAGGCTTGCCTTTAAATTCTAAAGCAAGAGCTTCAGCCTCCCGTGTATCCATAGTTTTCCAGCGATTATCAAACTTAGGCAGATAATTCTTAAGCTTTTCACGGGCCACCATACCACGAATAGCATCACTGGCAACATTAAAGCTCAGATTCTTATCCTGTTCTTCCGTCAGATTGTTGAAATACTTTTGATAGGCAGGAGAAAGCTTATCGAAATTACGGACAATAAAATCTGTCTGCTTCTGTGAAACAGACTCTTTAGCTTTTTCAGCCTTAGCTACCAAATCAAAAACATCTACATGCCGATCACCATAATCAATGTCGACATTGCTCAGACCAGGTTCACTAAAAATATCAGCAGGTTTTTGAGTAGAGGATATATTGTTTCTTGCAGACTCAATACTCTCTAAAAGAACTCCCCAATTACGCTGAGTACGTTCCGAAACGTCACAATCCATATCGAGCTGTAATTTGGCTCTGTCTTCAGCTACACTGAGCTTTGCAGATAAGGCCATGAAAGCCAGAAAGCCATTTGGATCGACATCTTTTACAGAAGCATCATCATAAAAACCAAAATTAAGGGCAGGATTATTTAAAAAATCTTTACCGCTACCATTGGCACAAGCAGTCTGTAAATCTTCCAAAAAACCATAAAAATAACCACGAGTTACATGTTCAGCATTAAAATCAAGGATCATATGAAAAGGATGGTTATTATATATGCCTTCAATTTTCACCGAACCAGGCAAAGGCCTTCCATCGGGATTATCAAACATAGAATTAGCAATACCTGAATCAACATTATTACTGAAATCCATGAAGCTCATGCCGGATGAAGTATTTTCAGAACCATTAAAATAAGAAAATTTAAGACGGCCAGGTTCTAAATCAGTCATAGAATCGGTACTTAACCCATCTCCGACAACCATATCGGATGTCACACCAAAAACAGCTTTAGAATCAGAGATACTTAATTCAGCATCTTCATGAATTTTCGTCTGAATGCTTTTATTTTCTTTGAAATTATCAATCATTCGTTGATAGGCAGCAAGCTTCTCATCAAGAGAATCATCTGCCATGCCAGTTTCTTCTTGATTGACATTGCTATCGTCAATTTTTATTTCTTCAGCCATTTATTACACCTCCAAAATGAGACTAAAGATATCGACAGGGAACTGGTGTAAAAACCAGCATTAGTAAAACATTTGATATCCATTACAACCTCAGAAATTAGTAGAGCGGGGGACAATAATCATAATCATCGTCCCTATTACGCTCAGATAGTTTTTTCTTTTCCCAAGCCTTCTGCTCGTCAATACTCTTCTTTAAGGTTTCACGATTAAGCTCAGCTTTACGCTTGTTTTCCAAATCCCTGTTAACACGCACACATTTTTCAACAGCATTGTAAAAACGGACTGCTTTACGGGGATCATTAACCTTTTCCATGAGCTTTTTTATAAGCATCTCACGGGAATAGCCTTCATAATACAAGCTTATAGCAAGCTCCATAAGACGATAATCATCATAATCAGTGGGATTCATAGCAGACCTCTTTCAATAAAATTTGCCTGCGACTGAAATTAAAATACCATTAAAGGCTATCGTCCTCATCTGCAGATGGCGTATAATCACCAGATTTAATCAGATCCTCAAGACCGGTATGGAAATTCCATGTGTTGATAGCAGCAAGAACACCATCATCGTGAAAATACTCAAAATCAGTGATTTCTTCAGGAATAGAGTAGCCGCAACCTTCATTAGCACATTTCAGACGATAGCCACTAGGCTCATAAATGTTGTCCACAACAACTTCCTGGTCCTTGCAACCACATTTCGGGCACGGATTGATTTTAACTTCATTACCATCTTTATCAAGATAAGGATCAATCTCAACAGGCAGGTAAGCACCTAAAACATTGACGTAACCATCTTTTAACATAAAACTACCTCCAATTCTTTTTTGTAAGCTCTTCAACAGGCAAAGCCTGTTGAAGCTTGATTGCAACTAAATTGTTGCGCAATGCATTATCAACATTAACAACAACAGCAAAATGCTTCCGAATAAGAGAATAAGCCTTGTTTTTAGTAACAACACCAACCATGTCACCATTTTCTGCAAAACATTGTACTAACATCTTGTTCACCTCGCTGTACGCACGTAATTTGTAATGTGATCGCCAACACGTACATCAAATTCCTTATAAACCTTGTTCATGACAATGATGTCACCACGCTTCTCATAGGGAACGATAACCATGGTTCCATCTTCGCTTTTACCAAGGATTACAGGATTGATGCGTTGCAATATATTTTTCTCAAACGATAAGTATGTATTCCAGTGCTTATCGTCAAAGACGTTAAGAGGTGCCCATGCGGCACTGAGTTTGCCGTTATGGTCATAGTCAAAGTTAAGGTCTTTGACATTCTCTACATCCATAACGACATTTCTGTCTTTATATCCGGCATAAACATCATCAGGCACATCCCAACGAACAAATGGCTTTAAAAGCTCTGTTGTTTCAAGCTTTGCCTGAAAAGTATGTCTGTCAGTCGAGATAATAATATTAGTAGTCACGTCATGCTGATACGGCTGAACATATACATGCCAGCGTAAATCAGACTTATCATAATAAGTCTTGATATCAAAACGCTGTCTGTCACCGCAGGTGATACGCTGCAGCTTATCACCTGCCGGCAAAAGGATATCGGTTTTAAAGCCTGGCTTTACGAAAATGATATTTGAGCCACCGCTTTCATAGTCAAGATACTGACAATCCAAACTACGCTGAGGATAATCAGATAAAGCTGAATCACCCATGATAACAGGCTCCTGCGGCTTCGTAGCATCCTCGTAGCGCTTCAAAAACTTGCTGCCTAATGATTTACCCTTAGAATGATTTTCATCAATTCTGGAAGCATTTTCCTGAGCCTTAAAAAAATGATCCATTTGGCGTGAGGTATCAGAATAGCTGCGGCCAATAGAAGCATAATAACGCTCCAAGAAGCGGCGTCCGAGAGAGACTTCAGAAGAATTATCATTATCAGCTGTTTCAACTGTACTGCTACGTTGAATACCAGCTGATCTTAAAGGCTTTTGAAGCGATCTGGAAAATGAATCTAAAACAGATTCATTTTCCTGCTCATTATTACTTATGGAAGAAATAGGGATAGTTTGAGATTTATCAGTTTCAATAGCAGGATAAACTGCTGATTTTTTAGTTTTCGGTTCAGTTTTATCTGCAGATTGAACGGTATCCCCATAATTAGCTTCTTTGAAGTTCTTTTTCCCTTGAAGCATATGTGCAAGCTGCTTACGCATAAGAGAAGACTCTTCCAAAATACTAAGTTCAGCATCATTTTCATCAAAGACACTAAGATCACCAGCTTCTTCAGCTAATGCTGCCGTACAGCTGCCGATTATCAAAGATGCCAATAACACACCTAAAGCTTTTCTTTTGCCGGATATATGTAATTTCTTCAAAATAGCACCTCCGCTATTAAAATTGCTGATTTTACCATAAGCTCGCTGGCGCTATCAAGGTCGGAACCTCCCTTGACGGCGCGCTCGCTTATGGAATGGAGAGATATGATTTAATGGTATGTTTATATATGTATTAAGTCATTTGATTTACTTTAGCAGCAATATCCTGACTTTCTTTAGTTGAACGAAGTTTCTCCTGCATGCTGCCAGTACCAGGGCTAGTAGGATGATACTGACCAAATTTCGCCTGAGCAGCACCTTGGCCTTTATCATAAGCATCCTGCATACCGCTGGTTGCAAGATTCAAGCCACCTTTAGCAAAACCAGTGGCACCTTGACCAAAAGATTTTGCAGCTACACCTAAATTAGCAAGAGCACCAGACTTATCTCCGCTCATAGCAGCTTTGCCTGCTGCCATAAGTGAACCACCAGCAGCAGAGAAATTACCGCCACCACCTTCGCTTAAAGCGCCGGCAGCCTTAGCAACAGCATTAGAACCGCCACCTGCAGCCCCCATTGCCTTGCTTGCAACAACACCTGCAATGCCGCCGCTCATTGCACCAGCCATAGAAGCAGTTGCAGTGTTACCGGAAAGAGAAGGAGAACCGCTCATTGCGCCGGAAGCAAGTTCAGGAACATGGACAGCAAGGAAAGCAAAAACCCAGGCAAGAACAACAGCTGAAAAAGCAGATTCCCAAGTAATAGAGCCATCGCTTCCTATTTCACCTAAAACTTCCGTTTGATTCATAATTAGACTTAAGATTGCACCCATCATCATCAGCTTTACACCTGTACCGATGATGAAGCCTATAGCATTCTCAGAAAAACGGGAAGTTTTATCATTTACAGCAAAAGGAATAAACAAAAGCATCAAAGCAGAAATGATATAAAACTCAATAAATGTAATAAAAGCATTAAGTGCAATATAGGCAAATGCAGCAAATACACCAATCATAGCTATAACAGCCATAATCCATAAAAAAGCAGATTTACCTAAACTGTTAAGAGCAAGAGGTGTAGAATTAATAATATTGTAGTATTGAGTAGCATACTGAAAACCATAATCAATAATCTCGGAAGGCCTGCCAACAATACCTGCATCTAAATTACCAAAAGAAGCTCCTGCAGTACTCAGTGAACTCAATAAAGCATTTATCAACATATCCCAGTTGTTAACAACCCAAACCCAGAAACCATATTTCATAAGCTTGGAAAAAACGGTAGGAATATAATTACTGTTAGCAAACCCAAAAACTTGCATAATAAAAACAACAACAAAATCTATAGTCATAAGTGAAATCAATAAATCTTGTGCATAGCCAAAAATAGCACCATTAGCACCACATAAAGATTGTAGATTTTTTAATACATCCGATAAAACAGAAGAATCCATTTTTTGAAGTTACCTCCAATCTGTTTGACGAAAAACAGATAATGTAGTATATTGAACCTAATTAAAGTTATAAGAAAGGATGATTTTCATGATGAAACCCAAATTTATCGCGATTTCCATCTCTTTGGTCGCAATTCTTTTAACAGGATGTGGGCAGGAAAAAGCTGAACAAAAACCGTCAAGCCTGCCCCAAGCCGCTCCGGCACAACGAGCCAATACTCCTTTGCCAGACAAAGTTATCAGTAAAGGTAAAATTGTCGGAACCGCAAAAGTTGTAGGCGGAAATACTGTACAAGTAGAAGAACGCGAAATTGAAACTTATGGTATCGGCGATAAACGTATAATACAGAAACGTTATTATGAAGCAGGAACAGATAATTGGCTTCCTGGTTACGAAGCACAACAAAAATATAAGAACAAAAAAATCAAAAATGAAGGCCAATCTTTACCGCCGTTTAAAAGCCACTAACACAAACCCTAGCACCTGTTTTGATACAGGTGCTTTTTTTAATGGCTTCTGAAAACAGGAAGCGATTCTCCTTTATTGGTAATCTTAGTATTCTTATTTTTAGCGCTGTCTACAAAAGTTGAAGCCATTTTAGATGCTTGCTTGCTTCTATCAATATCCTGCTGCTTATTCATAACATTAACCTTAAGCAGTTCACTAAGCATCTGAGCACTTTTATTGTTCTCGCTGATCATAATGCCTAAAAGCTGATTAGCGCACTGCAGGGCTGCCTTGTTACCGTCAGCCTTATTAGAAGCATCAATGGTTTCCAACACACTTTGTACAGTCTTTTGAGTTTCCTTATCACTGGTAATGCCAGCCATCATAAGAGCCTGCTGCAAGGTCTTATCTACACGCTTATCGCTTTTTTGTTGAAATTCGAGGAATTTAGAAAGGGTGATTGTGCCCATAGAAAAATAATCAGGATTCATGTCACTCCATTCTTTAAGACTGGTCGACCAGTCTTCACCAATGGCCTGAGACTGAGTGCGAATACTATTGACAGAATTATAGATGCCAAGCACTTGATTATAAGCTTTATCCATATCCTGCGGATTCAAGCTTTGAATATCTTTTATCTGAGCCTGCAGCTGCTGTGCTGACTGATTTACCTGCTGAATCATCTGGATTTTGGTTTCCAGATTGGCTGCATAGTTAGTAGGATCATAAACAGTCATAGCAAAGCAGGGAAGAGCAGTGCTCATTACAGCTGCAGCAATAAGAGAACAACATAATTTTTTCATGATAACCTCCAATTAAGGGATTAGACTATTAAAAAGAGTGCAAGTTGTCCACATCTCTTGTTAATATAGTACACCTTGCCCCCCCCCCGTCAACGCTTTTCTATTCAAAAAAGACATTTTTCATACAAAATATTTTCAAGTAAAAATCACAATAAAAAAAGCCTTGCGCTGACGCACAAGGCTAAAAAAGGAGTTTGGGGCCTCCATGCGTAAGCAGTTAATAGCGGAGGACTTAAAGTTTCCGCTCCCTCTGCACGGAGGTTGATTTGATGAGTAATAAAAAGAAGATAATATGAATGAGAAACAGCATAGATAACAAAAAAAGCACCTAACTGAACGTAAGCACGGACGTTCAGTTTAGATGCCTCTGGAAACCCAGGTATTTAGTTATCTAACGATACTATATAACATTACCGGAAATATGTCAATAAGAAGTTAAATATTTTCAATAAAAGCTAAATTGAAGAAAATTGCAAAAACATCCAATAACATTCATAATGATAATAACGATGATAATGAAAATAATAGTAATAACTTAGATAATCTCCATAATAAACATAACTGAAATAACTTTACTAACCTTAATAATATAACTAATCTTAGTAATATTGATTAGAATAGTTAGGAAAATTATTTTGATTATAACAAATCGCAGATTAGTAAAGTCAAGGGAAAAATAGAAAATCTTGCTTCGCTGCGATTTTCTATTTTTTTATACCCTTGACATTACACTGCGATTTGTTATGTTTTGACTAAATATAATAAATTAGTCAAAGGAGGGCAGATGAATAATTAAAATAACTATCTTTTCATTAAAAAATAATGTATTATAATAATGCTACTAAAAGAAAGGAAAATAGCAATGATAACTGTCAAATTTTTAGCAACTGAAATAAAAAGCAGTACTTTTACCGAACTAGTAAATGCACTCCTGCAAACAACAGATGGATCTCTAACTAAAATACAAAATTCAATACAAAAAATATTGAAAACAGAAATCAGAAAAGATATCAATAATTTAGAAGAGGATGATGCAAAATACATCTGGGACACTATCTTAAACTGCTATCCAGAAGCAGAAATCGAAGGAATTTTGTATGATCCACTAAAACGATGGTACAAAATTAATATATTCGGTAAAAAAGGAAAAGAACTCTATAAAACTCAATTCATCAAAACAACATCAGAAAAAAAAGCAATCAAAAAAACAACTTTAAAATATGAAAGATATGGTAATTTTCAATACAAAGTTACAGATAGATTAACATTAGAAGAAACAAAAAAATGCCAACTTAAAGATGATATTGCAGTATTCGAAGCTGATGGATGCACAAGGCAAGAAGCAAAGAAATTCTTAAAAAATGGCGCCTTTGTTATTCCTGCAGAAGAATGGAACAGATGGGCAAAAGCAAATGAATGGTACGACGAAGATGAATTGATTACACTTGAGAGAATAAAAAAAGGCCAACAAGATATTAAAATTGTAAAAATAGACCACATTAAATACGTAATTGTATACATGCTTTAAAAACAAAAGGGCATACCTGAATCGGGTATGTCCTTTTATTATACTCAAAAAAGGAGACCAGCTATGAAAAATTTCAACGAAGCTATAGATAATTTAATCAATATATTTCAAAATAAAGATTTTCCTCAGAAACTTGCTTTAACATTTATCAAGAGAGTGGATGAAAATATACCTAGTGATAATTGGAGCATCACAAACAAAATTATTATGCTCATGATAGGCAACACTACTGACGCTAGAGGATACAAACAATGGCAAGAGGCTGGCAGACATATCAAAAAAGGCGAAAAAGCCTTCTATATCCTTGCACCAAACACCAAAAAAATCAAAAACGAAGAAGATGAAGATGAATATATCGTTACTGGATTCAGGCCTATTCCGGTATTCAGATATGAAAGCACTGAAGGCAAAGAAATCCCGCACCATGATTATAAACCCCAGGAGCTCCCACCATTTTTAGATGTAGCTGAAAAAATGGGTATTAAAGTAAAATGGAAGCCCATACATAAAAATGCTTATGGTTACTATCGTCCTTGGGATAAAAGCATAACATTATGTTCCCAAGACTACATAGTCTATTTCCACGAATTAGCTCATGCGGTACATGACACTATAGAACCGTTAAAGAATGTAGATACCAATAAAGCAGAAATTGTTGCTGAGCTTAGTGCAGCAGTGCTGACAGAAATGCTTGGCATAAGTGGCTATGAACAGCAAGCATATGATTATATCAAAACATATACAAAAGGGAAAAAAGATAAAAACGTCATTATCTCTATCACAAACGTACTGAACACTGTACAAAAAGTAGTAGAAAAAATTACCAACATTGCAGAGAAAGAGCAGAAGACAGCAGCATAATATAAGTAACGAAAATAACTAAAATTAGCTTCATTACTTATATAACTATAATAATAAAAATAATGTTAGTTATCTTCATTACTAACGTTATCCGTAGCACTTGACTATGGGATAAATGATGATATAATAAAAACATGAAAATAAAGTAAACATACGCTGTAATATATCACAGGGAGGTGCTGAGATGGAATTATCTTATATGGATTATATTTGTTATTTGGTTAAGCAGAGCGAAATAGCAAAGCCTATTTACTCTGCTGGACTCGCCCAAAAGGTCGCAGAAAGGTTTGCTATGCCTACAAAAAAAGCTGCAATGGCCACAGCAGTTGCCTTAAAGAGAATTTTAGATGGTAGGCTGATAAATGACTTTCGGTTCTATAAAAAGGGAATATATTATAGAACTAAGATTACTCCGTTTGGCGAATTGGGTATTGATAAAGAAGCAGTGATTGCGGATAAGTACCTAGCTGGTGATAATGGATATGAATCCGGGCTGTCCTTATTGCATAAATGGGGACTGACTACTCAAATTCCTAATGAGAAGGTTATTGTAACTAATGTGGTTGCTCATGGTGCTAGAAAGGATAAAGTGCTTGGTATTGTCACCAAAGCTCCTAAGATAGCTGTAAATAAAGATAATAAAAGATATCTACAGATTCTTGATGTTTTAGAGCTTCTTAACAGAGCACCTGTGGATGCCGAAGAACCATACCAAATAATTGCAGAACTAATAGATAAATTGGGATTGTCCTACAGAATGCTTTTAGCTTTGGCGGGAGAGTATTACAATGGAAATACAGTTAAGCAACTGAGTAAAACAGCGATTGCAGGAGGATTGGCGGCATGATTCTACATAACGATCAGGATGCTTTCAGAGTACTGCTAGAAACAATACATAATGAGACTGGGTATCGTAAGGATGTTTTAGAAAAAGACTATTATGTAGTTTTGTTGTTAAAAGAACTATCTGGACTGCAGCGGGATGGATTACCAGCTTATTTTAAAGGTGGAACAGCTCTGTACAAAGCATTGAAAACTACAAATAGGTTTTCAGAAGATATTGATTTATCTGTTGATACAAGAAATTGCACCCGCACAAGAAGTGATAAGTTGCTTGAAAAGGCTACCAAGAAGTATGTATCGTTGGAACGTGATGCGAGCAAGGGAGTAACACACAGATCTGAGGTAATAGCAGTGTACAACTATAATCCAGTTACTGTTATTGACGAAAATGATGCTTTGCAGAGATTTGGTAACGTAAAAATTGAGGCAACATCATTTACAATTAGTGAGCCGGTGGCACCGTTAGAGGTAACTCCTATGCTTTATGAGCTAGCTGATGCTAGATTCAGAAGTATATTGGAAGATACATATCAGATTAAACCATTTACTGTTGATACGATAACTTTAGAGAGAATCTTCGTTGATAAACTTTTTGCTGCAGAGGCCTATATAAGAAATGCGAATGTTGGTAATAGAGCATTTGAAGCGGCTAAGCATATCTACGATTTGTCGGTGATGAAAGAGCATCCCAAAATCAAGAAATTCATTAGGGATGATGAGCACCTTCGTAAACTTGTAATGATAAGGCTTGAGGAGGAACTGCAAAGGCTAGATGGTATACCCAATGTTCTGCCAGATGAGTTTCTCTTTTTGAAAGATTCTATTCATAAATCTATGGTTAAGGATGCGTACAACATCATGCAGAAACAGTATGTATTGTTGGACAAGGATAGGATTAGCTTTGCCGATGCAGAGAAGGCTATTGGTGAAATTGAAGCAGAATTAAAAAATAAAACTGTATGGCGCGATTTGAAACTATAGGATTGGGCTCACTAAAGGTCATCCAATCCATGCAGGTGAGAGTCAATTCCTCATTTAGCCAATTGGCAAAACAGTTCCACACACTATCAACATAACCAAATCACTTAATCTATTATTTTCGTTAGTAACATTACGAAAATAATAAGGATAACAGCAATTATTTAAGTTATGAACATAATAAAACTAACGTTAATAATATAAATAATAAAAATTATCTTCGTTACTAAACTAACAAAAATTATCAACGTTAGAATAGCATAATCCACTTCAAAATACTATAATATCATTAGTAAAGGAGGCACACAATCATGTTAAATTATGGAATAAAAAAACAGCTGTCAATGGCAGCAGAAGGAACTGGACAAAAGGTAGGTAAAATATAATGCAGATTATTTGTTTCCACAACCCGGATGAAGAAAACGGATACCTAAGCAACTGGTATGCTGCTGGATTTACGTATAAAGAAGTGTATTTTACCTCTATGGAGCAGTATATGATGTACCAAAAGGCGGTTTATTTCGGTGATGAAGCTATTGCTGACAAGATACTTCATACCGAAGATGTTGCTGCTATAAAAGAACTTGGGCGTTGCGTATCTGGCTATAATGAAAGCTACTGGAACGGAATCCGTCAAATTGTAGTTTTTGAGGGACTTTATGCTAAATTTTCTCAGAACGAAGAGCTAAAGACACTGCTGAAAAGCACGGAACAGGCTGTCCTTGCAGAATGTGCCGTAAAAGACAGAATTTGGGGTATTGGACTGTCTATGAAAGACCCTGACAGGTTTGACAGAATTAAGTGGAAAGGAAAAAATTTGTTGGGATATTCTTTAATGATGGTGCGTGAGAAGCTATAATCTATTTACTTTGACGTGTGAAAGCTAAATTTTTGGTAGATTGCAAGTGGAAATTGAACAAGATTTATCAAGCAACTAAATCAGTGGAATACACCTTATCAAGAAAAGCGTCGAACAGTTCATCTGGTCTGTTAATGTTAGTTATCTTCATCACTAACATTATTTTTATAACTAACATAATCTTCGTTATCTATTATTTTCGTTAGTAACATTACGAAAATAATAAGGATAACAGTAATTATTTAAGTTATGAACATAATAAAGCTAACGTTAATAATATAAATAATAAAAATTATCTTCGTTAGTAAACTAACAAAAGTTATCAACGTTAGAATAGCATAATCCACTTCAAAATGCTATAATATCATTGGTAAAGGAGGCACGCAATCATGTTAAATGAGCTTATCTTTTTTGAGGCACGTATCTTTAGAATGTTCTGCGAAAAATTGCAAGTTTCGCCTGTTGATGCTAATAAATTATTTGAGAAGTACGGTATATGGAAATATATTGAAGATACATATGATATGCTGCATTTGAATAGTGATGAATATGCTTTGAAAAATATTTTAGAAATACTAAGGGTAAATGGTGTTTCTAAGTCAACAAGCTATTAACTGTTTAGAAGTCATAGAGGTGAAAAAATATGGAAATTGAAAAGAAAAAATTCTGTGCAGATTTAATTTTAACAGACGCTATTATGGATATGGCAGAAGAAGACGGCATTACCTGGCAAGAAGCTAGAAGCAAAATTATTAATTCTAATGCTTATACAGCTCTATATGATTTTGAAACTGGATTATGGGGAAACGGACCAGATTACTTCAGAGATTTCTATAAGAAAACAGCATAAATAAGATGAATGCTGACTAATGTTCATAACTAAAGTAATACTCATAACCTTACTAACTTTCATAACTAAGATAACAAAAATAACATTCATAACAGTAATTAGAAAAAGACGCTCTGATAGCCTTTCATTAGGCTATATGAGCGTCTTTTTTTCTGCAGACTATATATAATTACAAGGCCATATAAGCTTCTTTGGCATCACGGAGGCCTTTATACTCAAGCCAATGCACCATAAAATCATCATCAGGATAAGATTTCTTGATACGTTCACATTCGGCCTGATCATCTTTGCTGGATGCAGCAAGAATACTTAAAGCATAAGGAGAAAGAGCAAGGTCAAATCTACGCTTGCCTTCAGCAGAAACAACGTAATAATCATGCTTCGGCCTGGAATCAGCAATTATCTGACGTTCACGATAATTTAGGTTAAAGAAACCGTAAACTTCTTCATTGCCTTGGTTTAAAGCCTGAGCATTAGGCAAAAAGAAACGAGTCATGCAGCTTTCAATGATAGCACTTGAAATGCTGCATTTTTTTATGTCTTCAAGATTCTGCGTAGCAAAGATAATGCTTACGTTATTCTTACGCATGGTCTTAAGCCATTCACGGATTTTCTCAGCAAAAATAGGGTTATCAAGGAAGGTCCAACACTCATCAAGAATAATGAAAGTTGGAGAACCATCACAATTTTTCTCAATTACATGGAAAAGATAAAGCAGAGTAGGCATAACAGCATTTTTTTTGCTCATAAGCTCGCCCATCTCAAAAGACTGGTAGCTGCCAAGCTTCAGGCTATCTGTATCACTATCGAAAAGCTTACCATAGGCACCAGCAGTATCTGCAATACCTTTTGTTTCAACAACAAACGGTTCAAGCGCATCTCTAAGCTCCATATTCTGTACGAACACCTTAATGGCCGTTAAAGTACGTTCATCGGGAGGCGTAGCAGCAACAGAGGTAAGAGCGTCCCAAATAGCTTTACGCTTTTCAGGGTTCATCTCAACACCTTCCTGTACAAACAGCTCCTGTAGCCACTCGCTTGCCCATACTTTTTCGTTTTCATCATCGATGTAACGAAGAGGTTGGAAAGCAAGATTATTAGCACTATCATCATTACCAAGGTCGTAAAAATTACCTTTTACTGCTGCAGCAAAGACTCGACTGGAAGCACCCTTATCAAAGACATAAATGCGGGCTTTCGGAACGCTGCGGAATTGACTGGCAAGAAAATTAAGAAGAACTGACTTACCACTGCCGGTAGGACCGACAACAATACTATGGCCAACATCACCTACATGAATATTAAGGAAAAAAGGAGTAGAGCCTTCAGTTTCAACCTGAGCAATCGCAGGAACAGGCTTACCAGAACACTCTGAAAGATGCTTACAATATTCATCACCTGACCAAACACTAGATAAAGGCAAAATATGGCATAGGTTAAGAGAGCTAATAGCTTTTCTGCGTGGATCAGCATAAGCATTACCTGGTAAAGAACCAAGCCAAGCACTTGCAGCATTCATGGTTTCAGGAGCAACGGTAAAGCCTTTATTAGAATAGATACGGCTGATTGCACGAACCTTATTCTTAAGAATATCCGTACTGCTGTCAGAAATAATGATATTGCTTGTAAAATCGCCAATTGAAATGAAATTATTACCTAATTCGACAAGAACATCATCCGCATCAGCAAAACGCTGGAGAGAAGTACTGTCGACCATGACAGATTCCTCTTTATAGAAAAACTCACGCAGCATTGTCAGGATATTCTTATCGTTAGCCTTCCACTCACGCTTCAAGGTTTCAACATCACCCTGAGAATCGACTTTATCACGGCAAATAAAACGAGTCACCCAACGGTATTCCATATTAAGCCTGTTAAGCTCGTCCAGCATACAGGGAAAACTTTCTGGGGGAAAGCTGCGTATGCAGACAGGAGTGATATGCTCATTTTCAAAATCGTCACCTAAAATTGGGTAACTACCACCAAAAAAGGGCATATCGCAAAGCATATCACCCAAACAAACAGGTTCTAAAGGCCGCTTAACTTTCTGCTTGCGCAAGCTTACACAGCTATGCAGATAGGTAAGCATTTCCTCATCATCAAGCAAGTGACAGGAATAAACTACAGAACTGAATCCATCAAAAAACTTGTTTAAAGAAGTCTGAAACGATTCGAGATTATCATAAAAAACTTTACGCATATCTGTATCGTTTTCTAACTCATTTCTATAAAAAAGCTTGGCTATCTTAGCCTTTCTGGTACTTTTAGGCAAAAACTGCAAAGTAAAATAATACTCACCAATAAAGTACTGATCATGGTTAAAAAAGTTCTGACGTTCATAATCCATCATCTGACAAGCTTTGTCAGGGAAAGTCCTGTCTTTATAAACATTAGCTTTTACACGTCTAGCTTCAATATAAAAGCACCAGCCTTCACCAAAAACTTTAAGATAATTGTTAACCCTGGCAATAAGAGCCATAAGTTCTTCACTTGTAGCACTTTCCTGATCAAGTCCATTATAGCGGATAGTCGCCATAAAACTGCCGTCCTCATTCAGAACAATTCCCGGGGCACATAAAGCAAACCACTGAACATGGCTGGATAATTTAGTGTATTTAAAATTATACTCTCGCAAATCAAATAAATGCAAAATCTACACCTCCAAAAATCTGATTACCAGAAGACTTTTTTGCTTTGGATGTGATTTATAACAACTTTAAAAAATATATCATCAGTTTTTGTTGCTTCACGCATAAACATATGAACTACAAATGCAACAGGCAAAAACCAATACATCTGCATCATCACACCAATCGCAACAGCAATACTCCAAAAACCGATACAAAAATTCCTGTCAACACCAAGCATCAAAATCGGATTAATAAGAGATTGATGAAAAGGGATATAATAACCATCCGGTTTTCCTCTATCCATAATGACCTCCTAACCAAAATAACCAAAAACATAAAAATAACTTAAATTATTTTCGTAATTATCATAACGAAAGTAACTAAACTAACTAATATAATGTTCGTTATCACTATTATGTTACTAACTAACGTTAGCAACATAATATAAGTTAGAATACTAATTTATACTATAAAGATAAGTAACATTATTAAACTTTTACACCTTCAAGAAGCTGAAAAATCTTTGAAGAATCATATTCTAACGTAAAGGCACCAGTCTCCACATCATAATCTTCAACATAAGCCACTTCCTTGATAGTGCGTCCACGGACCATTTTGCCATCAATTAACTTGGAACTGCGAGATATAAAGACGACAAGATTTACAGTAGAACCGATAAGACTATTGACAACACTAAGCGGCGGGGCAGAAGAACCATTACCACCACTCTCTAAAGAAAGGGCTGCAATACGCTTCAAGCATTCGAGCGCATCATTAGCATGAACAGTAGAGATGCCACCTGGATGGCCGGTATTCCATGCTTTGAGTAAATCATAGGCAGCTCCATCACGGACTTCACCAACAATAATCCTATCTGGCCTGCGACGCATTGTTGTACGTAAAAGCATATTCATATTGACAGTATCACTTGTACGAAAAGATTCATAATCTTCAGCAGTACAATTAAGCTCACGGGTATCTTCAAGGATAACAAGTCTGTCACGAGTTTTGCTAATCTCATCCAAAATAGCGTTACATAAAGTTGTCTTACCACTGCCTGTACCGCCACCTATCAAAATGTTAAGTTTACGATGAACGGCAGAACAAATAATATTTTTCTGCTGTTCAGTCATAACTCCTTGCGAAACGTAATCATCAAGAGTAAAAACAACATCTGCAGGTTTACGAATATTAAAAGAAGGCAAAATAGATATATCTGGCAGGCTGCCTTCAAAACGATAACCATATTTAGGCAGTTCCGCACTTATCAAAGGCTGGTTCTTAGTAGCAATCGTTTTACTGAATGAAGCAACGGTTTCAATAATCTTACGTCTGTCTTCTGCTTTAAGCACAATATCAGTCTTTACGCGACCAACACCGACATATTCAATCCATACGTGTAAATCGTTGCTATTACAGTAGACCTCGATAACATCATCACGAAGCAAAGACAATGCCAATGGCCCTAAAGCATTATCAAGCAATATATGAGCACGGTTCTTACCGGAATTTTGTTCCACACTAATCTCTCCAATCAAAGGCTAATTTTTTCGTCAAGTAAATCAGAGATAAATCTACCATCAACTAATAAAACTCCACGACGCCATCTTACAGGAACAAGCAGCTTCATCATCTGCATTACGATATAATTTCTGGAATAACAGTCACGCATAATAAAAACGAATTCATCAAAAGGGTAATCCTTATGAATATCTACTGAAATATTAATATTACTCGACATCATTCTCCTCATTATTATCATTCAAATCATCAACAGATGCCGTCTTAGCATACAGATCTTTACGATACTTATCTACAAAATCAATGATCTCACCTTGAACGTCAGGCCTGTTCCGAATAAAATCGGCAACAGCAAGAAGAATTTTTTTATCATCATCAAAAAGAACGTCAAATGAACCTGAATTATTGAGCCTTCTAATATTAGCAGGATTCTTACAGGCAGATTGCAAAGACGTATACATTTCTACGCCAAGAGCAGAAAAAACTGTAGATGCTACGCTCATAGTAGCAGATACACGAGATGTATTAAACTTCTCCTTAACGCTGCGGCTTTTTCTTTTCAGCGCTTCTTCTTTAAGCTTCAGCTCATTTCTTAATTTTTCCTTTTCTTCGTTTACGGATAAAGCAGATAATGCTGCATCACCAAAAGAGCCGGGTTTTCTAGGCATAATATTTCTCCTTAACATAACGCATATAATAAAAATAATGATAGTTATTAAAATAATAAAAATCATATCAATAACTAAAGTTAGTGAAATAACTTTAATTATGAACATAATATCCATAACACTGTATAAGACAGTAACATTACACATGAAAATTAGGTTCATAACTAAAATAATCTTAATAATAAAAGTAATCAAAGTTAGTAAAGTTATCTTAATAATGGAAATAACCGTAGTAACATTCATAACTTTAGTTATTTCCATTATCTTGATAACTTTATTTTTTGTTTTCTTCGGCTGATTTTTCTGCATCCATAAGGGAATGATAATCGCTAATATTCCAACAACGATCGCTGGGAGCAACTATATCACTAAAGACCGGTGGCTTAATCTTAGTACGAGGCAGGAAAACAGGATCTTCAAAATACCTGATTTTATTACAATAAATTGGCGCAAGGCCTTTGCAGAAAACCAAAAGTTTTGACGGATCCATAGTAGAAACCTCATTAGGATACATCAACGGCCTCGACATAAGGCTATCATTATAACTTGTAGGCATAGGCAAGATATTACTGTTCCTTGAACTTGATGTGCTTTCAATAGTCTGATTGCCAAGCTTATCAGATAAATACTTAGCGCTATTATTATCACTAGGCGTATGGTAAACCTGAACTTGGCAGTTAGACACAACATAGTTATCCTTACCATAGATATTATTAATCTGGTTCAAATCCTGCGTAATAATACAAGCCTTCATGCCATAGCCGGCAATAAAGCCTTCAGATATAGCAAAACCATCCATCTTGCCAAGGGCAGGGAACTCATCTAAGAGCAGCAGCAAACGATGCTTATGATCTACAGCCTTGCCATCAGAAAACTTCATTTCCTCAACGTTAAGACGCCATAGCATATCGACAACAACACGGAGAAGAGGACGAACAACATCCATTTCGCCAGGACCGAAGACAAGGTAAAGACTAATGGGCTTCTTACAGTCCATCAAATCTTTCATAACAAAATCACTGTCCCTGATATTATCAACAATGATAGGGTTACGATAAAGAATAAGAGCAGTATTCAACGTCGAAAGAATTGAACCAAACTCTTTATCAGGTTTATCTACCATTGATTGAAAAAGCTGACGGACATGCGGATGCAGACCATCACGATTAACCTTATCGGGATAAAGCTTTACAAAGAAATTATCATTTTCCTTACCATCAGGTGCATGACGATAACCATGGTTATTACCGTCAAAATTAGTAATATAAGTCTGAAATTTTTTCTGCAAGCCACTTAATGTCTCAGATTCTTCGCTTATTGTTTTTTTATATTCTTCTTCATCGAGTTCAGTAACATTGTCAGGATCAACATTAGCCATTAACAGAACCTTATTGACATCAACTTTAATTTCAGGCATTTCTTCAGCTAATGCCTTACGTTTTTCCTCATCTGCAGCAATTTTCTTCATCAAAGAGCCAGGCTGAATATTATCAGACGGGGATACAAATTCATCTTCACCATCATCAAAATCAAAAAATTCATCATCATTACAGAAAGAATTCAAAGAACTGGAATACTGCTTTAATGGACTGAACAACTTATAGACCTTAGCATTATCAGCAGAATCAGAAGCAGAATCAGAAGAATCACTATTACTGCTATTATCGCCATCATCGTCATTTTTAAGATTATCAGCAACAGTTAAAGCCTGGTCTACAGAAGTAATACGACATTCTGTAGTTTTTTCATAATCCTCCATAAGCCGGGCATCTTCTTCAATCTTTTTCTTGATAGCTTTTGCTTTTTCAGCCGATTCCTTACCTTCACTACCTTGACCATCATAAAGAAAGTCAAGAACGTCAGAAAGATTTGCTGTACGGGGAGCTTCATTACCATTATGAAAGCGTTTGGCATAAAGCAGATGAAGAACAACACCTTGCAAAAGATCCCAAGCATTATTTACCCAATGCGCATTGTTCCCGTCACCACCTTTACCGGTAGGATCAACAAGAATTTTAGTAATAAGCTGCAAATCATTCATCTCATATGGAGTACCGATGCGAATCTCATCAAGCGGATTATAATGGCAGCTATCACGGCTAGTCGGCTTAAACATGAAAACATCATTACCAAGCTTATGTTTTCTGAAACCTGCAGTAAGCTCCCAGTTTTCGCCTTTGATATCAGTAACAATGGTAGAGCCTTCCCAGGCAAGCAGAGTAGGGACAATATGACCTACGCCTTTACCGGAACGGGTAGGAGCACAGATAAGAATATGCGTCTTTGAATTATCACGTATATACTTACCATTATCAAGACGGCCTAAAAAAACACCTTTACCACAGAACAAATCATTATCATTCCTATGGCGATTATCTTCGAAAGCCTGAGAAAAATTACCTTGTTTTAGGAATTTAAGAACAGTCAGAAGCTTTTCCCAGCCTGTTCTTCCATCCGGATCATAGCTATATTCAACAATCTCTTCTTCTGTAGCAAAATGAGCACTGCCATGAGAAACGGATTCAATTTTGCTGTTACGGGCTATAATCAGACATCCCAAAAGCATAGATCCACCTAAAGCATACATTGCAGGATTAAAAGCATAAGTATCAAAAATCCATGCAGCTTCTTTTCCATAAGAAAAGTACCAGCTTATCCATATAAAAGGAAAATAGAGATGAGGAAACCCAAACCAGGATAAACTCCCATAAAGAGCCGGCTGATAACTCAAAATATCAGCTATTTTTTGACTAGCATATATACCAGCTAATAACTGAGCTAGAAAGTTTAAACCTAATAAAAGTAATACTCTTTGCTTTTTATTCATGATTTATACGGTTCTAAGACAACATCCTGATCAAAAATAATATTAAACTTATAGCCAGGACGAATAATCACGGTAGGAGCTATATTTAAGTTCTTATTGACTATACTTGACGTAGCAGAAGAAATATTGTTGGCAGCTTCAGAACCTGCCTCAGATTTAAACGTAGTATTGTTATCATTAGAATCCGTTGCAGCAGCTACACCACCTGTAATAGCACCACCTATAAGCGCGGTCCAAATTACTCGTGCATAATGGCTTCTAACTTTATCTTTAAAACCAACATAACCTTCGTTGTCGCTGCCATTAAAATTAGGTAATACCATGCTTTTTCCGTTCGGAAGTATCATACGCTGCCAAATTACGGCTCCACGAGTCTGAGCAAAAGCAGTATTACTATCATAGATACCAATAAGCTTAGTGCCTTGCGGAATAAGCAGATATTTACCTTCAACAGTATCGTAAACATTCTGAGATACCTGTCCGATAACAGTACCGGGCAAATCACTGTTTAGACCAGTAACAAGAACTCCAGGAACAACAGTTCCGGCCATAACCTGATAAGGCGAAACACTGTCCAAAAGAACACCAGGAGACATAGTATTAAGATTAAGAGGCTGTTTAGAAAAAGCAAGATGGGCTGCCTTAAGGTTTTGATCATTTTGCTGCTGAACGCCGGAAGCAGAAGATGAACCTTGCTCATCAGCAAAACAAACACTACTCAAAAGACACGCTGCTAGAGTAAAATGTAATAACTTCAAAATCAAAACCTCCTTTAATTATCTTTGTTAAGCTCAAACCGAATAGGACTTTCATTAGCCTTTGCTTTGAGTTCAAGCTGTTTTTCCAGAGCCTTAGCATAAGCTTCTTCGGCTGGATCAACCTTACGCTCAATAGCTGCACCGGAAGGGCGGGGAGGAACATAAGGAGCAGGAGGGGCAGACCTTGTAACAGGCTCAGAATAAACTGATCTATCCTGAGTTCCTGCAGAAGAATTCTGATTGCGCTTAGCAGCATAAGAATCGTTAGAATACGATTCGGAATTGCCAGACTGACTCTTATATAACTTTTCTTTTTCAGCCAAAGTCTTATAATCTTTAGGAACATTTTGAAGATGATTACCTGTCACAGCCGTATCATTGGCACTTTCCTTAGCCAGTTCTGCTTTACTGGCTTTAACATTACTTTCATATTTTGATGTAGTAAAACATGAATTAATTGAAAAGCAACTAATCAGAATAGCTGCAAAAATACCGAAACCAATATAGGTCTTTTTCTTATCAATACCAACAAAAAACTTTTCCTGATCGGCTTTCCCAACAATTTCAAATGACTGCTTAGCTTCAGCTGTATCAGCTTTCTTTTTTGATCGCCAATTTCGCCAGCGAGTCATCAAAGCATTAGAAAAGTTATTTTTTTTCTGCTCTGTCATATCAATAAAGCTATCACCACCTGTTTTAGCATCATATGCTTCAACAGATTGTCTTTGAGCAGCTTCATTTTTTTCAATATCGTCGCGTTCTTTGGGAGAAGCCTTTTTAAGCTTCTCTCTACGTCTTGCTTCATTTTCCATAATAACTAATCCTCATAACGATATTTTACTTTGACTTTTTTCCCGCCTAGAACAAAAACAGCCTGATCGACAACTCGGTCAACAATGAAATATCCATCAATAAAACGATAAGATACCAAAAGCAGTTTGTTATCATCATCAACAACAAATACGGCCGGCAGCTCAGTATCCTTAATATCCGATTTCATCTTAAAATACGTCTTATATTCACTACGAAAAACATTTACTGGAGACCATTTATAATGAGTATCAGATATCTTATAACCAAATTTAATCTGGGACGGATCAATAGAACTATAAGATTTAGTCTGCTGCTCATCATAAATCTGGGTATCACTCTTTGGATATATCCAGCTGACCATAGGGTTATAAGCAGAACCTGCTTCAACAATAAGCTGATAAGAACGTTTATCAGTATTAATAACAATATTGGTGCTTATACCATTCTGGAGAGGCTTTAAAAAGATATGCTCTACGGCATTACCAAAACTGCCAGTCTTGGCATTATCAATACGCCAACGGGCAGTATCGCCACCACCGACATATTTCAAGGTTTCGCCAGGCTCCAAACGGATATCAGTAATAAAACCAAGCTGAGTATAAATTTTGAAAACCTGCTGCGGAAAATAGGGGAATGTAACTTCTACGCCTCTGCTTGCAGCATCATAAGCATCCTGTACAAATCCTTCAGAACCATAAGAATCTGAAACGATTGGATTAGCAGGACTTTCGGCAGCAAATCCACAAACGGGTATACAACCAGCAATCAATGCTGCCAAAATTAAAGATTTCATATACATTACTATGCCTCCTTGCTTACTTCTGTCCCTGGCTAATAGTAAAGTCTTTAACTTTCACACCCAAAGGATTAGAATAAACAGTTTTTTCATCTAAAGCCGTCTGCTCAACACTGAAAAATGCTTCTAATTCATATTCACCAATGACTTTGCCGGAATTATCGTAAGAAACTTCATTCCAACGCACATTAAAAGTATTTTCCTGTCCTGCAAGTGGTGTAATGCTCTTTAACTTAAGCATAGTAGTAATACCATCTTTCAGCTTCTGCTGATGATTTTCACGCATAGCCATATCGTTCATCTTCTGAGATGTTTCAGTTGTTAAAAATGTATATGCTTCATTCCAATTAGATTCATAAAGTACCATATCTTTAGGTAAAGTACGGGTTTTACGGATAAGCTGCCAGATAAAATACTCATATTGTTTATTATCAGCCACAGATTTAGCAAGAACCTTGCTTGAAGAGATAACTGCACCTGTAGAATTATCTACTTCTACAATATAAGGAACAATGGCACTGCGAACACCAAGATAGCTTACCATGCCAACCGCAAAAACGTTAACACATAACATACTAATGGCAAAAAAACGCCAATTAGCTGCACTATGCAAAGATAAGCCCATCTGACTTAAAAATCCATTGACACCTTTTTGATAGTAACTGTCTGGCATAGAATCATCAGGAACCCTACTTTGAAATTTTGATTCAAAAGCCATAATATATCTCCTAGTATAATTATTTACCAAACATTGCCGTAATAAACTGATTTCCTAAAATAGCTAAAGACAAACCCATAACCAGCTTGATAGCTGTACGGCCGAACTGACCACCTTCACCCATAGCCATCATGACACCACAAACTACAACAGTAATACTTGCTGCCAATCTAGCAACAGGACCAGTTAAAGACTCCTGCAGCATAGTAAGGGGTGTTTCCCAAGGCAGTGCTGCAAAACAGTTCTGAGGTACAATAACGTACAATGCAAGCAAAGCAAACGCATAAAACATAGTAACAGGATCAGTAAAAGGTTTTACCATTAATTTAATCAATTCTTTTTTTTCCATCTTTATCACTCCTTATTAAAAATTATGCGTCAAAGGTGAAGCTGGAAAATAAAAAAACCTCTGCACGCAGGACATTTAATAACGGAGGACTTAAGTTTCCGTTCCCTCGTGCCAGAGGTTAAAAAATTTGCGAATCAAACCGAAAAAAGAAAAAGACATCCAATCGAACGTAAAATTGTTCGACTAAATGCCTCTGGGAACCCAGGTATTCTAATTTTCTAATGCTACTATATACCACAGACAAAAATATGTCAATAGAATGAAAAAATATAGTTAAAAAAATGATTGATTATAGCATATAGGGCAGTGGCAAAGTAAAGGGGAAAGCGGCCAACCCCACCTAACCCCGCTTTCCTTATCCTTGACTTTGCCGCCCTATATGCTATATCAAGAGTATAAATTTAATAATATATAAAGGAGAATGATGAAAATGATTATTAGTATTACAGGACACAGACCGAATGGATTACCCAAAGAATACGGCTATAACCTGAATAACGAAGCTTGGACTAAATTAAAAGAATATATTGAAGCTACCATTGAAGAATGTTACAAATACGCTACCCCAAATGAAGAATTAACATTAGTAACCGGCATGGCACTAGGTGTTGATACAGTATTCTGGGAAGTAGCAGCTAAATTACGTAAAAGTAATAAAAACATCAAAATTGAAGCAGCCGTACCATTTGTAGGACAGGAGAAGAAATGGATACACGAATCACAAAAACAATACAAGCAAATGTTATCTGAAAGTGACAAAGTAACCATCGTGTCAGAGGGAGGATTTGCGACTTATAAAATGATGGCACGAAACAGATATATGGTTAACAAAAGTGACATTGTTATTGCAGTAATTTGCAAAGAAACAGGAGAAACAGCGCAATGTGTAAAATACGCGAAAGAACATAACAAAGTAGTTATTGAGATTAATCCCCAAAATATCCTTTAATCACTGATAATCTGCTAATGGTAAAAAATAAAACTGTTAGCAGATTGCTCTAGTTTTTCATTACTAAAATAATGAAAATAATCAATATAACAATCATAACTTTAGTTATGAAAATTATCAAAGTTATTAACGTAATAATTATTAGAAACATAACTAAAGTAAGGAAAATAACTTTCATTATGACCATTATTATGGTATAATATTACTAAGGAGGAAGTAATCATGCAAACAATCTCTGTAATTAACACAAAAGGCGGCACCGGAAAAAGCACAATAGCAACTAACCTTGCCACAGCACTGGCGCAAGAAGGAAAAAAAGTAATGCTCATTGACACAGACGGAAGACAGCAATCGGCAATGAGCTTTGCGCAAATCAGAGCAGATGCAAATGAATTAGCAAGTATAAGTGCTGTAAGTTTACCTTACAAAACGCTGTTCAAAGATATTCAAAGCTATAATAATTTCGATTACATCGTTATTGACGCTGGTGCAGGAGACGGTGAAGTAGTTCGTAGCGCAATCTTTTGCGGAACATATGGAATGGTACTGATTCCAGTCCAGCCTTCAGGATATGACCTGTGGGCAACGCAAAATACGTTAGAACTGATTGAAGCATGTAGACAAATTGTTGATATCAATAAAACATATATTATGCTGAATCGTATGCCACCAAACAAACAAGTAAAGATGGTGTCAGACGTAAGAGAGTCAGTCAATGAATTAGCAGAACAATATAATATAAAGATACTGTCAACTGAATTTGTCGACAGAGTAGCTTTTAAAGAAGCTATCTGTATTGGAAGAAACGTCAATGAGTACAAAGAAGTTGAAAAAGATAAATCAATTAAAGCATCATTAGAATTATCTGATCTCGTAAAAGAAATCAAGAACATATTACAAAAACAGGAGGAATAACAATGGCACTACCCAAAAAACCAATAACTGCTGCTCAAATGGCAGCAGCAGAAGCATTTATATCAGGCAAAAGCCAGGAGCAACCACATACAACCTTACCAAAACCTAAAAATGAAGAAAAAGGTAAGTTTGTAACTTATAACGCCACAATGCCATTTGAAATTCACGCAAAAGCCAAAATTCAAGCAATAAAAAAAGGAATAAGCTTGAAACAATATATAGTTGAGGCAATAACGGAAAAAAATAATAAAGAAGAATAAATGCTTACATATATTCATATTGGAGGTTAATATAATGAAAAATATTGATTCTATTATCACCAAATTGATACCTTCTTTAAATAATATATTCAATGCAAATGGGAAAAATATAGAAGCAATAATTTTATACGGTTCTGAAGCTCGAGGAACTGCAACAGAAGAATCTGATATAGATATTGCAGTAATCATAGAACACTACACTGAAGAAATGCATCAACAAATGATAGATGCAGTAGTTGACTTAGAATTAGAATACAATAAAGTTATATCAGTACTTCTAATAAACAATACAGAATTCAATGTATGGAAAAATGTCTCTCCCTTTTATAAAAATATAAAAAAGGATGGTATTGAACTATGGAAAGCAGCTTAATAGCTTTAGCAAAATACAGATTAGAATGTTGTCAAGATGCTATTGAAGATGCAGAATTTCAATTAGCAAAAGCTGAACGTTTTCAAGCTTTAGTAACAGAATACTTTAAAAATAAGGGGATTTACTAAGTTAAATAAAAAATAGCATATCCAAAAAATACCAAGAAATAACTTAAAGGTGAGCAAAATAATGCTCGCCTTTTTCTTTTTATGAAAGGAGAAGAAAATGGATTTACAAATTAGAGAAGCAGTAGAAATCTACGGATCAACAAAATATATATCTACAGAAAATCTACTATCTGCAGTATTAGATAGTAAAAAAATAGGAAAAATACTAGGCAAATACGAGGATATCGGAAAAATAATCAATAGAAGCAAAGAAGAACTAAAATTATTGAAATTAACTAATGATGAAATAACAAAAATTAAACTTCTATCTGAAATCATCAATAGAATAACAACACCAAAAGAACCATACTTTAAAAATCCAGAAAATATAGCAGAATACCTAATGCCAAAATTAAGATACCTGGAAAAAGAGGAATTTATAGTTTGTTCATTAAATTCACAAAATAAAATGACACACTACGAAGTATTGTTTACAGGAACACTTACAAACACAATAGTACATCCGCGCGAAGTATATTATGAAGCAATAAAAAATAAGGCAGCATCAATTGTAGTAGTTCACAATCATCCTTCTGGAGATCCATCACCTAGCATGGATGACAATAAACTTACAAAAGTATTAAAAGAAACAGGAAAAATAATGGGAATCCCGTTGTTAGATCACCTAATTATAGGAAATGGAGCTTATTATTCTTATGCAGAGGCCGATATTGACAATTGGTAGAAATCAATATAGAATAAACAAAGAAACGCATTTATAAAACTTCAAGAAAAGGAAATAAGAAAACTGAACCTAATAAAATTTAATTCTTGTGGATAACTCGAATGTGTCCAACAACTGTATTCTATGAATAGACACACAACTAAACACAACATAAGTTAACCGTTCGGATAACATGAGTTAACTTAAAAACCGAAGAAAATCAAAAACCGAAATAATGCCGTTGAATATCTCAAAATCAAGCGGGTTCACGCTCGTGCCGGTTCGAGTCCGGCCTTCGGCACCAGTAAATTTAGGCTCTACAATTTCGGTTGTAGAGCTTTTTCTGTATTTGTGGTTAAAAATTTGAGGAGCAAAGAAATGCAAGTAGTATTAAGCGCAATTAACAGTAAATATATCCATACTGGCCTTGGTCTGCGCTATGTCGGCGAATATGCCAAAGCGCAGGGGCATGAGGTAACATTAATAGAAGAAACAATTAACACGCCGATTTTAGCGGTGTTAGAAAAAATTATGGCTGTACCGGCACAGGTCTACGGATTTTCGGTGCATATATGGAATAAACCATTCGTTTTTAAACTTATACGAATGCTGCGTAAACTGCGTCCGCAAGCAGCAATCGTGATTGGCGGACCGGAGGTAGCATTTGATGCAGAGAGAATTTTCACGGAGCTGCCGCAGGCAGATTATATCGTACAGGGTGAGGGAGAGCTGGTATTCAGCGAGCTGCTGGAGTATTTGGCTGGCGGTGGCTCTGTCCCTCAGCATATTGCGTATCGCGAAGGGGAGCAGGTGAACCTGAATGGAGGCATTACCGTAATAGATGATATGTCACTGCTGCCGTTCCCGTATCCTGATCTGGAAAAAATGCTGGCAGAGCATAGAATAGTTTATTACGAATGCACGCGTGGCTGCCCGTTTAATTGCGCGTATTGCCTGTCCGGTATATCGCGCTCTGTGCGCAAGCGTCCGCTGGAGCTTGTGCTGCGCGATTTGGACCGATTTATTGCTGCAGGCGTGCCGTTGGTGAAGTTCGTAGACCGTACTTACAATCTGGACGAAAAATACTTCCTGCCGATGATGCAGCATCTGGCACAGGCTGATACAAATGCAACTTTCCACTTTGAAATTAAGGCCGATATACTGTCTGAACAAGTTATGGATTTTCTGGCGACTGTTCCGAAGGGACGCTTTCAGTTGGAAATCGGCATTCAGAGCACGCATCAGCCAACATTAAAAGCTATCAACAGGCAGGATAACTGGGAAAAGCTGTCTGCTAATGTCAAACGTCTGCTGTCCTTCGGTAATATGCATATCCATGTTGATTTGATTGCCGGTCTGCCGTATGAGGATTTGCCGACCTTTGCCAAATCCTTTGATGATGTTTACGGACTGGGTGCAGATATGCTGCAGCTTGGCTTTTTAAAGGTATTGCCAGGCACGCAGATGCGCAGGGAAACAGAGCAGCATGATTTGCGTTATATGGACGAACCGCCTTATGAGATTTTGGCGACTAAGTATATGCCATATGAGGATATGCTGTATTTGAAGCACTTGGATAATATTCTGGACCAGACGGCCAACAGCGGTGGCTTTAAATATACGCTGAGGGCATTGCTGCGTGCTTCCGGCATGAATGCATTTGCTTTTTACAGACAGCTGACGCAGTGGTGGGTGAAGGCAGGATTCTATCCGCAGACACATAACGCCAAGGGTGTAGCAGCTATCTTAAAGCAGTTTATAGAAGAAAATTATGTAGAGCAGCAAACG